>Ga0210074_1000017_pt1 | contig 80665 bp, 48 predicted proteins | sample China_Galinas_Co_FD_184860 | JGI IMG/M metagenome (GOLD analysis project Ga0210074, IMG submission 184860) | Wetland microbial communities from San Francisco Bay, California, USA, that impact long-term carbon sequestration -... | ecosystem: Environmental > Aquatic > Marine > Wetlands ... | reverse complement strand
GCTCGCCGCCCCTCGAGGGTCGCCTGGTCGACAAGCCCGGCGTCGGCAGGGTGATCGTGGGACGCGGCGCGGTCAACCAGAAGGGCCCCGAGTCGGCGTTCCTGGCGGCGCTTCACGCGATCCGCGGCGCGGGCAGGACGCTGCCGGTCAACCTGGTCCTGGTGGCCGAGGGCGAAGAGGAAATCGCCTCGCCGCACATCGGCCAGATCGTCCACCGCCCGGAGGTGGAGGCGGCGCTGGCGAAGACGGTCGGCGTCTTCATGCCGTCGGCGATGCAGGACCTCGACGGCGTGGTCACGGTGAGTCTCGGCGCCAAGGGCGTCGTCGAGCTGCAGCTGATCTCGAGCGGCGAGGCCTGGGGGCGGGGTCCGTCCCACGACATCCACTCCTCGCTCAAGGCGATGGTCGACAGCCCGGTCTGGCACCTGGTCAAGGCCCTGGACACGCTGGTCTCCGCGGATGGCAACACGATCACGATCGACGACTATCCGCAGCCCCGGCCCCTGACGGCGGAGGAGAAGGCGATGATCGCCGCGGCGGCGGAGCGGGGCGACGAAGCGACGGCCAAGGAGCAGCTCGGCGTCCAGCACTGGATCGACGACCTGGACTGGGTCGCGGCGAACGAGCGGCTCGAGTCCCAGCCGACGGTCAACATCCAGGGTCTGGTCGGCGGCTACACCGGCCCCGGCGGGAAGACCGTCCTGCCGCACCGGGCGGAGGCGAAAATCGACCTGCGGCTCGTGCCGGGGATGACCTTCGACGGTGCGGTGGCGGCGCTCCGGGCCCATCTCATCAAGCACGGCTTCGGTGACATCGAGGTGCACGTCTCCGGCGGATACGACCCGACCACGACCCCGGCGAGCGCGCGCCTCATCCAGGCGCAGATCGCGGTCCTGAAGGATGCCGGGATCGACCCGCTGCTCTGGCCGTGGAACGCCGGCTCCTACCCGGGGTACGTCTTCACGAACCCGCCCCTGTCGCTCGCCTCCGGGCACTTCGGTCTCGGCCACGGCGCCGGTGCCCATGCGCCGAACGAGTACTACGTGATCGAGTCGTCCAGCCCGAAGGTCCAGGGCTACGACGGCGCGGTCCTGTCCTTCGTCGAGTACCTGTACGAGCTCGCGAAGTAGACGCTATCCGCCGAGGTCGTGGCTTGGGCGGTCACGACCTCCACCCTCTAGACATCTACAAGGACCGATTTCGTGACGAGTGAGTCAAGTTTGGTCGGGTTGTCGGTTTCGCCGCTCCGATCGACCTTGATGATCCGCTGGATCGCCCCTCCAAACCCCCCGACCCCCTTCCTCCCCTCGCGGGGAGGTAGGGGGCGCCACCACCCGGCACTCTCGTCGGTTTGAGGCGCAGCTTCACTGGTGCCTGCCGCCCCCGCGGCGCGGCCCGTGGCGGCGCGAGGGGAGGAGGCCGTCGTGCACCTCGTGGAGGGTGCCCGGCAGCAGCTCGCCCGAGAAGCAGCCGAGGACGTACGGATACTCCCGGGTCAGGTGGTAGGCGTAGTGGTAGGTCCGGCCGTCGACGGTGACCGTCTCGGCCCGGCCGTGGCAGGCGTCCAGGTCGTCGTTGGTCACGTCGTCACCGTCCGCGTCCTTCAAGCCGAGGATCGGGAAGCCGTCGAGGGCCCATCCCACCACCTGGTCGGTGTCGACGCCCGGGATGCACGGCGAGGCGCTGTGGTAGTGGTACTGGGAGCTCGCCTGCGGATGGCCGTCGCAGCTGTCCTGGATCTCGTGGGCGGCGGCGTCCCGGCCGGCGTCGTCGAGGGCGTTGTAGAAGGCGACGCCGCTCACGGTGAAGCCGATCATCCCCATGGGCAGGCAGGTCGGCTCGGCAGCCAGCACCGGGTCGGCCGGGATCTCGAAGCGCAGGTTCTGGGCGGCGATGCGGTTGGGGTTGGTGTCCCAGACGTAGGCCGGGTCGGTGAACGCGATGGGGAAGATGCCGGTCGGCTCTTCGACCGGCAGGCCGTTGCCGCGGAAGAGCAGGCTCGCCCCCTGGTCGGAGAGGCTGTAGTCCGCGTCGGGCCAGTAGACGGTTCCCTGGACGTGGGGCTTTTCGGTCGGGTCCCAGGTGTCGCCGTGGAACCAGGGCCCTGCGTGGCGCGCTCCGCCGCCGCGGAAGGTCGCGTTGCAGGCGTAGACGTTGCCCGCTTCCGGGTGGTCGGTGACGTGGCCGTCTCCCACCGGCAGCTCGTGAGCCTGGGCGGCTCCCGCGAGCGTCGTGAAGGTGAGAGCGAGGGCGAGGGCCGAGAGGAGCGTCCGGACCGGAATCAGGGCAGGCATCAGGGCGAGGAGTGGACGGCCGCCGTGCCTGGCTGCGCGGCCGGTGGGATCGGGGCGATGGGGGATCGGGTTCGTCGTGGCTCGTGGCATCGTCAGGTCCTTTCTTCTAGCCTGTGCAACCGACCACGAGCCGGTTCCTTGCGGGTCCGGCTGACCCTCGGGTGGCTCCTCACCCGCGAAGAGGCTTCTCTGGCGACTGCGGGCAGGGAGGGGGAGATGAAGACACGAGCGGTTCCGGCACCGGCTTCGACCCGGAGACTCGTCCTGGCCATCACGGCCTGCGTGATCGCCGCCTCCTGCGGATCGGCCGGACGTCCTGATCGGCGAGCTGGACCCCGCTGAAGGCCTGGTCGGGGACTCCTGGAAGAGTCGTCAGAGCAGCCGGACGGCCGATGGCTCGCCCCATCCGGACAGGCAGCTCAACCTGATGAGCGCCCGGGCGATCGCCGCGATCGCCGGGAGCCGGGAGCGCTGGCCGCTCGCCGGCGATCAGCTCTACGTCGACCTCGATCTTTCCGGCGACAACCTACCGCCGGGGACGCGGCTCTCTGTCGGCGAGGCGGAGATCGAGATCACCGATCAGCCCCACACGGCGTGCGCCAAGTTCAATCGGCGCTTCGGCATGAAGGCGGTCCGGTGGGTCAACGCGCCGACCGGCCGCGCCCTCAACCTGCGCGGCGTCTGCGCGAAGGTCATCCGGCCGGGGACCGTCCGTCCGGGGGACCGGGTGCGGAAGCGGCAGGCACCGCAGACCACGAAGCAAGCCCTCGACAGGTGATCCGCCCGTACCCGGGGCGGTGATCCGGGGCTCCGTGTCCTCGGCCTGGGGCCAGCCTGCTCGCCGCGGACCCGGTCGCGTCGAGCGGCCCGGCGACCACGCCGCGGGCGGTGGTGCGTTCACCTCCGCGCGGCGGATGCTGCACAGAAAGATGAAACAATTCATCCATGAAGCTGGTCGATTCGTTTTCCGTCGGAAGCACGTCGATCGAGGTGGTCCTGTCAGACATCGTCGAGGCCGACACCGAAGCGGTGGTCAACTCGATCTGCGATCAGCTCCACTTCGGCGACGGGGTCTCCGGTGCGTTCGTCCGGGCGGGCGGCGCCGAGATCGAACGTGCGGTGGCGGAGGCTGCCAGGGGGCGCGAGGTCCGGCCGGGGGACGTGCTGGTCACGGACGCGGGCGCTCTACAGTTCCGCTACATCTTCCACGCCATCAGCTCGCGCTGTGAGAGCGGTACCGACGAGGAGATCCTCCGGCGCTGCACCCTCGGGTGTCTCGCCGAGGCGAGGCGGCGAGGGGTCGAGAGCATTGCGTTCCCGGCCCTCGGCACGGGGGACATGGCGTTCCCCATGGAGGAGGCGGCGGCGGTCCTGATCGACACCGTGGTCCGCGACTGCGCCGAGAACCCGGGGCTGGATCGGGTGGTCTTCTGCTTGCGCCGAGCCGATGCCTTCGCCACCTTCTTCCGCCGGGCGGTGCGCCGGGGCGTGGCCTTGGAGGCGCCTGCTCCCGTGCCTGCCGCGCCGGAGCTGGAACCCGACCTGGCTCTGGACCTGTCCCTCGAGCCGACGCGGGGACTGTCCGACTCCGGTTCCGAGAGGCTCCCCGGCACAGACCGCGAAGACGCCCATCGCGAGGCCGGAGCGCCGGCACCCCGGAGAGTGTTCGTGAGCTACGCCCACGAGGACGCGGAGCACGAGAAGTGGCTGTGGAAGAGTGTCCGCGTGCTCCATATCCAGGGGTTGATCGAGTTATGGAGAGATCGCGAGATCCTGCCCGGGGCACGCTGGCGAGAGAAGATTCTCGATGCCCTGGACGAGGCGGAGATCGTGATCTGCCTCGTGAGCATGGACTTCATCGCCTCGGAGTTCTGCTTCTCGACCGAGCTCGAGCGAGCGCTCGCCCGGTGGGAGGCCGGGGAGACGACGGTGGTGCCGATCATCGTTCGCCCGTGTGAGTGGTATTACACGGACCTCAAGAAGCTCCAGGCGATTCCGAAGGACGAGGACGGCAACCTCCGGGAAATCACCCAGTGGGACGACCCGGACCTGGCCTGGAGCGAGGTGGCCCGGCAGCTCCGGCAATTGGTCACGAAAGCCTGACGGCGCAGATTTCCAGTGAAGCTTCGCCTCAAACCGACCAGGGCATCAGCGCGCAATCGACGCAGGTTCCGGGCGGTGGCGCCCCCTGCCTCCCCGCGAGGGGAGGAAGGGGGACGGGGGGTTTGGAGGGGAGATCCAGAGGATCATCCAGGTCGATCGGAGCGGCGTTTCCGATGGATCGGGAAAACTTGACTCATTCGTCACGAACTGGGCCTTTGTAGACTCCTAGCGGCGCAGGAGCCAGGTGCCGGTGGCGAGCAGGGCGATGCCCAGGGCGAGGAGGGCAGTGGCCGAAGCGGTGGGCACTTTGAGCACGGGAAAGACGAGCCGCACGGGGACGGTGTTGGACAGCGCCAGCAGACCGTAATACGAGTAGACGAGGCGGTAGCTGGGAGCTTCGGTGGGAGTGTAGGTGCCGGCGTAGCGGGTCGTGGCCGCCGGATTGCCGGTGATGATGGTCGGAATGGTGTCGTAGGTGGTGCTGAGCACCGGGGTCGTGGGGCTGGGCGTGTAGAGGACCTTGAACGTACCCTGGAACCCGACGCAACAGTTGGAATTCACCCGCACGGTGTAGTTCCCCGGTCCGGGATAGGTATGGTGGAAGCTCACCGCATTGCGGTAGACGTTGGTGCCGTTGGGGCCGCCGCCGGGACTTGCCAGGGGCAGGGTCGTGGAGGACAGCGTGTTCCCGTCCCCGTAGTCGATGGCCGGCAGGTTGAAGGGGGAGTAGGGGAAGCCCAGGTAGGTGAACGGGTAGCTGTCGGTCGAGGAGACGTAGACGGTCACGTCCAGGTCGGCCTGATTGGCCAGCGGATCGGTTCCTGTCACCGTCGCCTTGATCCCCACCACGTGGTACGGGGCCGGCTCTTGGCCGCGGGCCGGGGCCGGCCACGCAAGGGTCACGATCACGGCCAGCAAGGCAAGGCTCGCCCTCACTACGCACTGCCGACGACCGGGCATCCGTCACCTCCTCCAGGGGGAAATCGATCGAGGGCAGAGTAGCCAGCCATGGCGGCTCCTGTCAAGGCGAGAGGTGCTCTCCTACTTCAGCGGTAGCTCGGCCAGGTGGCGCCGCGCCGCGGCGGCCCGGGAGCCCTTGGGCTCGAGGCGCAGGAAGGCGTTGTAATAGCGGCGGGCGCGGGCCGGATCGGCCAGAGGACCCCGGTACAGCTCGGCCAGCTCGAAGTCCGCACCGGCGAAGCCGGGTACCTGGCGCACCACCGCCTCCAGCTCGTGCTCGGCTTCCGCGGCCCGGTCCGCCCGGGCGAGGGACACGCCGAGGTTGAAGCGCGCCTGCCAGTACTCCGGCTCGAGGGTGAGAGCCCGGCGGTAGGCCTTCTGCGCCTCGGCCCCCCGGTCCAGCCCCTGCAGGGCGTAGCCGAGGTTGTTCCAGGCCTCGGTCATCCGCGGCTCGGCCGCCAGCGCGGCCCGGGCGTGGTGCTCGGCATCGGCCCAGTCGCCACGCTCGAGGTAGATGGCCGCCAGGTTGTTGTGGGCGTCGCCGTGGTGGGGGAAGTCCTCGAGCAGGGCGAGGAGCTCCTTCTCGGCCTCGGCCGTGCGGCCGGTGCGGTAGTAAGCGATCGCCCGGTTGTTGCGCGCCCCGGGGTTGCGCGGCTCGACCGCCAGGACCTTCGCGTACTCCTTCTCGGCCTCCTGGTAGCGCCCGTGCTCGGCGAGCCAGGCTCCCAGGGCCACCGAGAGCTCGGGCCGCGGCGTCTCGCTGAGGCGCTGGGCCTCCCGCAGGTGGGCCTCGGTCTCCGGCGGCCCCCCGCTCCGGGCCAGCAGCAGCCCCAGGCGGGCGTGGAGGTCGGCGTCGTCGGGCCGGCGGCGCAGGCCCTCCCGGTAGGCGTCCACCGCCTCGCCGCCGCGGCCGGTCTGTTCCAGGGTCTGGCCCAGCAGGCGCCAGCCGCTGACCAGGAAGGGATCACGCTCCAGGGCCTTGCGCAGCCGGGCTTCGGCGGCGGCGAAGTCCCCGGCCGCCATCTCGGCCATCTGGGCATAGGCGGCGTTCAAGGGCGGATCGTCCGGGTCGGCGTCCAGCGCCGCGTCCAGCGTCTTGCGGGCTTCCGCCGGGCGTCCCGTCTGGCGCAGCAGCGCTGCCTTCTGGATCTCGGCCTCGCTCAGGTGGGGATCGAGCTTCAGGGCCGAATCCACCAGCTCCAGGGCCCGCTCCCGGTGTCCGCGGCGCGACTCCAGGCCAGCCAGCAGGAGGTGGAAGCGGGGGTAGGTGGGGTCCAGCGAGAGCGCTTGCTCCATGGTGGCGGCCGCATCGTCCAGGCGATCCTGTCCGGCCTGCGCCGTGGCCAGGTCGGACAGTGCCGACAGGTTCCCGGGGTCGCGAGCGAGCACCCGGCGCAGCTCCGTCTCCGCCTGCGGGTAGAGCCGCTGGTCGAGCAGGGCGCGCGAGCGCTCCAGAGCCACGTGCAGGTCCACCATGTCCGACGGGTCGGCCCGCTCCTTGCCCTTCCGGCTCTGCCGGCTGCCCACCGCCAGGTAGCCCAGGCTGCGCAGCTTCTCCGCCGCCTCACTGTCCAGGGGCAGGGCGGACTCCCGCTCTTCGGGCCCCAGGGAGGCCACCATCTCTCCCAGGTCCCGGGCGAGGTCGTGGGTGAGGCCGGGCTCCTGGCTCGCCACGTCGGTCAGCTCGCCGGGGTCGCGGGAGAGGTCGTAGAGCTGGTGCCTGGGGCCGTCGATCCACTTCCAGCTTCCCCGGCGCAGCACGCGCAGCTTGGCCCAGCCGTAGGTGTAGTAAGGCAGGTAGGTCTCCGAGTAGAGGTCGTGGGGCAGGCTCCGGGCGCTGCCGTCGAGCAGCGGCACCAGGCTGAGGCCGGGCAGGTGGCGGTCCGGCGCCATCCCCAGCAGGTCGAGGACCGTGGGGACCAGGTCCGCCTGGCCCACATTGCCGGCCACACGCAACCCACGCTGCACGCCGGGGATGCGAGCGATCCAGGGCACGTGCAGGGTGGAGTCGTAGGCGAGCAGGGCGTGGGTCTGCTCCCCGTGTTCGCCCAGGCTCTCGCCGTGATCGCCGATCACCATCACCAGGGTGTCGGGATCGGCCAGGAGCGGGTGCGTCAGCAGGCGGCCGAGCTGGGAGTCCATGAAAGCGATCTCGCCGTCGTAAAGCCGGTCGCGGTAGCGATCGCGGTAGGGCGGGGGTGGCGAGTAGGCGGCGTGGGGATCGTAGAAGTGGACCCAGAGGAAGAACCGGCGCCCGGCCTTGAGGCCGTCGAGCCAGGCGCGGGCGGCGTCGACCGTGGCATCGGCCGGGCGGTCGGCCACCATGCGGCGGTGCCGCTCGCGACCCGCCGAGAGGTCGTCGTCGTAGACGTCGAAGCCTTGATCCAGGTGATAGCGCCGGTCCAGCACCGCTGCCGAGACGAAGGCGGCGGTGGCATAGCCCTCCGCGTGGAGCCGTTCGGCCAGGGTCTCCACCTCGTCGGGCACGTAGTGGATGCCGTTGTCACGCACCCCGTGCTGCGGCGGGTAGAGGCCGGTGTGAATGCTGGTATGGGCCACCAGGGTGATGGGAGCGACCGAGTAGGCGTGCTCGAAGGTCACCCCGCGGTCTGCCAGGCCCTGGAGGGTGGGTGTCTCCACGTCCTGGGAGCCGTAGGGCTGGAGGTGGTCGGGGCGGGTGGTATCCAGGGTCACCAGGACCAGAGCCCGCTCGCCCCGGGGCAGGGGGTGGGGCGCCCTGGGGATCGGCCACAGGCGGGAGTAGAGACCGACCCCCACGGCCGCCAGACCGGTGACGACAAGGGCGATGGCAAGGAGACGGCGGTGGCGGCTGGGCATCGGGCGGGTGTGCGGTAGAGCAGCGCGAGTGTGCCACACTACCTCCGTTGGGATCAGCACGAGGAGGAGATCGATGAAGGCACGGGCGAAGCGGTGGAGCGCTCGGACGCGCGTTCTGCTCGGCGGCATCGTGGTCCTCGCCGCCGCCGGTGCCGCGGTCCTGGTGGCCCAGGCGGGCAAGCCGGCGGCACCGGACGCGGCGCAGGCCACCACACGATCCGCGAGCGAGGCCGCGCCCAGTCAGGATCCGCGGGCGAAGGGCGCGCGGGCCGGCAACGCCGAGGCCGGAGCTGCCAAGACGGCCGCGAGGGATCAGGAACAGCGCCAGGAAGGGTGGACCGCGACCCTCGGGCAGCGTCGCGAAGAGCGTCTGCTCCAGGGCATCTGGTGGAACCGCGAGCCCATTTACACCGCCCTCTCCTTGAGTGAGGCGCAGCGCAAGAAGATGGACCGCCGCCTCGCCGACGCCCTCGAATCCCGCCGCAGAGCGGCGCTCGAGGTGCGCGACACCCGCGCAGAGCTCGACCGCGCCTTGATCGCCGGCGAGTGGAAGACCGCCGACGCGGCCGGCGAGCGTCTCTCCAAGGCGGTCGCCACCTACAGCCGCCAGGAGACGCGGCTCAAGCTGGCGGTGATCTCCCAACTGGATGCGAGCCAGCGCCAGACCCTCGCCGAGCGCTACCCCGCGGTCCTCAAGCGCTCCTGGCTGCTCGGCATGGGCCGGGGGTCAGCCGAGCGCGGCGCAGGCCGGGCAGAGGGCCGCATGGGCCGGCGCGGAACGCGTCGCGCCAACCCCGGCACGACGCCGCGGCGAGGGGGCCCGGGAACCTCGCCCGGCTCCGGCAACTGACAGAGCAGCGCGCGGCCGTCCACTCGACATCACCCGCCGGCGCCAGAGGCAGGACGCACTCCGGGTGCCGGGCGATCCGCCGGATCACCGGCCGCCCAGGTCGTTTCATGATGGCGGCGGCCCTGGCGGCGGCGGAGGCCGGCCGCTTCAGGAGCTCTCGGGAAACCAGGCGTCGAGCTCCGCGGCTTCCGGGTCGAGCTCACTGGAAGGTATCCAGGTTGCATCCTTTTCGTGCGGATAGGCTTGTCACCCGAACACGAACGCCCGAGGAGGAACGATGGCCACCCCGACCGAGACACCCACCGCAGTCAAGGCAGACACGGAGACCGAGACGCTGAGCCTGGCGCTCGGCACCCTGGAGAAGGCGGTTCGCGAGCGCCTGGACCGCTGGACCGAGGAGCGCTTCGCCGAGCGGTTGTGGCAGAAGGACCCGACGCTGTGGGCCGAGAAGCCGTTTCCGGACGAGCTGACGAACCGGCTGGGGTGGCTCGATCTGCCATCGAGCAGCGTCCACCGCCTGGAGTCGATCCAGGACTTCGCCGAGCAGGCCCGGGCCGCCGGGTACACCCAGGCGGTGCTCCTGGGGATGGGCGGCTCCAGCCTGGCGCCGGAGGTCTTCCAGACCGTCTTCGGCAACCGCGCCGGCTATCCACGCCTGACGGTGCTGGACTCGACCCACCCGGTGGCGGTGCGTGCGGTGGAGGAGGAGGTCGACGCCGAGAAGGTCCTCTTCCTGGTGGCGAGCAAGTCGGGAACGACGGTCGAGACCCTGTCGCTGTTCCGCTACTTCTGGCACTGGCTGGAGGATCGGGGCGAGGCGCCCGGCCTCCACTTCGCGGCGATCACCGATCCGGGCAGCCCGCTCGCCGACCTGGCCCGGGAGCGGGGGTTCCGGCGGGTCTTCTCCGCCCAGCCGGACCTGGGCGGGCGCTACTCGGCGCTCTCGGACTTCGGTCTGGTGCCGGCGGCGGTGATCGGCGTCGACACGGGCAAGCTCCTGGCGCGCGCCCGGCGCTCGACCCCGGATGGCACCGACGGGCGGCTGACCGTGCCGGCCCATGAGAACCCGGCCCTGCGGCTCGGCGCCCTCCTGGGCGAGGCGGCCCGCGCCGGCCGGGACAAGCTGACCTTCTTCGCCTCGCCCCGGATCGCCTTCTTCCCGGTCTGGCTGGAGCAGCTGGTCGCCGAGAGCACGGGCAAGGAGGGGACGGGCATCCTGCCGGTGGTCGACGAGCCGGTGCTCTCCGGCGACGGCGGCGCCGCGCGCTACGGCGACGACCGGGTGTTCGTCCACCTGGGCCTGGCCGGTGCACCGGAGGAGGACGGGGTGGCGCCGACCCTCGCCGCCCTTGAAGAGGCGGGCCACCCGGTGGTGCGCATCCGCCTGCCCGACGTGCTGGAGCTGGGCGCCCAGATGATCTTGTGGGAGATCGCTGTCGCCGCGGCCGGCCAGGTGCTGGGCATCCATCCGTTCAACCAGCCGGACGTGGAGCTGGCCAAGAAGCGCGCCAAGGAGGCGTTGAAGGACCAGGCCGCGGGGGGCGGGCAGGGCTCCGGAGTGAGCGGGACGCCCGGCGTGGCCGCGAGTGGCGACGCCCTCCGGGACGCCGTGCGCGACTGGGCCGGCCGGGCGCGGCCACCCCACTACGTGGCGCTCCAGGCGTTCCTGCCGCAATCGGTGGAGACCGACCATACGCTCCGCTCGCTCCGCCTGGCCGTGGCGGAGGCCACCGGCGCAGCCACCACGGCGGGCTACGGCCCCCGGTTCCTGCATTCGACCGGCCAGCTCCACAAGGGCGGCCCGGACACGGGCCTCTACCTCCAGCTCGTCGACACCCCGGCGGACGACCTGCCGGTGCCGGAGACGGACACCAGCTTCCGCGCCTTGATTCGCGCCCAGGCGGTGGGTGACTACCGCGCCCTCGAAGAGCGGCAGCGGCGGGTGCTCCGGATCGAGCTGGGGGCGGACGCCGCCGCCGGGCTGGCGCGGGTCGAAGAGCAGCTCCGGAGGGCTCTGCAGGAGGCGGAGTGAGCTGGACGACCGATCCCGCGGCACTGAGGGCGCTCGGCCTGCTCGCGGGTGCGCTGGTAGCGGGTGTGGTCCTCTCCCAGCTCGTCCACCTCCTGCTGGTTCGCTTCGCCGGCCGGACGGCCACGCCGATCGACGACGCCGTCCGCCGCCACGGCCGCTGGCCGCTCCGCTTCCTGTTCCCGATCCTGCTGGTCTTCCTGGTGCTGCCGGCGCTCCGCCCGGACCTGCCGGAGACGCTGGTCCGCTGGCTCGACGTGGCGCTCCGCCTGGCGGTCCCGACTCTGTTCGGCTGGGTGCTGGTCGCCGCGGTGCGGGTGGCGGAGGACTACGCTGTCTCCCGCCTCGACCTCTCCGCCGAGGACAACCTCCACGCGCGCAAGGTCTACACCCAGATCGGCGTCCTCAAGCGGATCGCCATCGTCCTGATCGTGCTCCTCACCCTCGCCGTCATCCTGATGAGCTACGACCGGCTGGCCCAGGTCGGCAAGGGCCTCCTGGCCTCGGCCGGGCTGGCCGGCGTGATCCTCGGCTTCGCCGCCCAGCGCAGCCTGGGGAACCTGATGGCCGGCATCCAGATCGCCACCACCCAACCGATCCGGATCGACGACGTGGTCGTGGTCGAGGGGGACTGGGGCAGGATCGAAGAGATCACCCTGACCTACGTGGTGGTGCGGATCTGGGACCTGCGCCGCCTGGTGCTGCCGATCAGCTACTTCATCGAGAACCCGTTCGAGAACTGGACCCGCACGTCGGCCGCCCTGCTCGGCACGGTGTACCTCTACGTCGACTACACCGTGCCGGTGGAGGAGGTGCGTTCCGCGCTCCACCGCATCCTGGAAGAGAGCGGGTCGTGGGATGGCAAGACCTGGGGTCTCCAGGTGACCGACGCCAAGGAGCGGACGCTCGAGCTCCGGGCGCTGATGAGCGCGCCCGATTCCGGCACCGCCTGGGACCTGCGCTGCCTGGTGCGCGAGCGGCTGGTCGCGTGGTTGCAGGCGAGCTATCCGGAGGCCCTGCCGCGGGTGCGGCTGGATCGGCCCGGCGGCCCGCCAATCATGAAATCCACGAAATCGAACACGACGCAGAGAGTCCGTGATGGAGTTTGACAAGACAGTCATCGTGTCCAACCGCCTGCCGATCGTGCTGCAGAAGACGGCCTCCGGCTGGGAGGTCCACGCCGGCTCGGGCGGGCTGGTCCAGGCGGTGGCGCCGATTCTCAAGGAGCACGGCGGCCTGTGGGTCGGCTGGCCCGGCATCGCCGGCGAGGAGGAGGCGGAGGGCTGGCGCGCGGTGGCCCAGGAGGCGGTGGCCAAGACCGGCTACGAGCTTTCGCCGGTGCCCCTGTCCGAAGAGGAGGTGGACCTCTTCTACCTGGGCTTTTCGAACGCGGTCCTCTGGCCCCTGTTCCACGACTTCCTCGACCGCTGTGACTTCGACCCGGCGTACTGGCGCACCTACAGCCGGGTGAACGCCAAGTTCGCGCAGGCGGTGCTCGCCAGCTCCGGCCCGCGGGATTTCCTCTGGATCCAGGACTACCAGCTCATCCAGGTGGGGCAGTTCGTCCGCGAGAAGCGGCCGCGCCAGCGGATCGGCTTCTTCCTCCACACGCCGTTCCCACCGCTCGACATCTTCGTCAAGCTCCCCTGGCGAGCGGCGATCCTGCGGGCCCTGGCCGCCTACGATGTGCTCGGGTTCCAGACCTACCGGGACCGACGCAACTTCGTCACCTGTGTGCGCGAGCTGCTGCCGGAGGTGGCGGTTCGCGGGCGGGGCTCGGTGGTCAAGGCCGCCGTCGACGGCCGGGAGATCTCCATGGCGAGCTTCCCCGTGGGGATCGACTTCAAGGGCTTCGCGGAGGCGGCCGCGTCCGACGACATCGAGGAGCGCATGGCCGAGCTGCGGGAGCAGATCGGCGACACCGCTCTGATCCTCGGCGTCGACCGCCAGGACTACACCAAGGGCATCCCCCAGCGGCTCAAGGCCTACCGGAGCCTGCTCGAGCGGTACCCGGAGCTCCGCGAGAAGGTCATCTTCTTCCAGATCAGCGTGCCCAGCCGGGAGGGCGTGGCCGAGTACCAGGACCTCAAGGTGGAGATCGAGCGCCTGGTGGGCGAGATCAACGGCCGCTTCGCCACCGTCGGCTGGGTGCCGGTCCACTACTACTACCGGAGCGTTCCGAAGCGCACCCTGGTCGCTCTCTACCGCATGGCGGAGGTCGCCTTGGTGACGCCGCTCAAGGACGGCATGAACCTGGTGGCGAAGGAGTACTGCGCCTGCCAGGTGGAGGGGAAGGGCACCCTGGTGCTCTCGGAGTTCGCCGGCGCGGCGGCCCAGCTCGAAGGCGGTGCTCTGCTGGTCAACCCGTACGACGTCGAAGGCGTGGCGGACGCGGTCCGGCGGGCGCTGGAGATGCCGCTCGCGGAGCGCCGGGAGCGGATGGAACGGGTCCGGCGGCGGCTCCGGCGCCAGGACGTTTTCTGGTGGGCGGATCGGTATCTCGCGGCGGTCTTCGGCCGCTCGCTCAAGAGCTTCCGGGGCGAGCGCGAGTACCTGCCCCACATCCGCCTCGACCTGGGCGGAGACGACGACGGCGAGAGGATCAGCCTGGGGTCGGCGGCTTCAAGACGACGCTGATCCAGTCGGTCATGACGAGCCGGATCCCTGCCCGGAGCCGGTACCGGGCGCGCCCTCCGACTCGGCCGGGGCCTTCTCGGGGCCCTGGCCGGACCCGGCGCCCTGGGTGCCGCCGGCGGGGGCCGGTTCCTCTATCTGCCCGTCGTAGCTGGTGACCTCGAAGTCGAGCGTCCGGACTTCGTGCCCCAGGTAGAGCACCTTCACCTTGAACTTGCCGACACCCAGGATGGAGACGGAGTCCGGCGCCTTGAAGCTCAGGAACTGGCGCTCGGGCAGGGCCCGCTTCACTTCATGGTCGATCACCGCGCCGCCGGGTCCGATCCACTGGACCTCGACCTCGGCGTTCTCGCGGGCGTTGCTCACGTCCATCGCCAGGTAGATCGGGTCGCCGAGCGGGAACTCGGACTTCCCCCAACCGGTCTCGATGGCGCCGTCGACGCCGAGTCCCGCGCCGAGGGTGATCTCCTGGATGGCGTCATCGTTGTCCGCCGGCGCTCCATGGCCGCCGCAGGCGGTGGTGAGCAGTGCGAGGGTGAGCGCAAGTGGTGCGATCGATCGAAGGGTCATGGGGCTCCTCCCGGTCAGTTCGGGAGGTGGAAACTGCAAGCGGGGTGCCACGGGCAGCGGCGCACCGAGGCCACAAGGCCGCCGGCCGCGGTGATTCCGCCCAGCCGCGGTCCTGTCGAGGTCAGCGCCGTTCCATGCGCTCGCGCTGGCGCTCGACCGCACGGTCGCACAGGATGGTCGCCGTGTAGAGCACGACCAGGAAGACGCCGACGCCGACCCAGGTGAGCGGTCCGCCGTCGCCCAGGTACGACGCCACCAGCGATGCGACGCCCGCGGCGAAGACGACCAGCAGCCACCACTTGGCCACGGTCGGCTTCAAGGTGTGCTTGCCCCACTCCTCTTTGGGCAGCAGGACGCCTTGCTCTTGCAGGTCTTCCAATCCCATGGCGGTGTCACCTCCGGAAGAAGTCGATCAGGTCCAGGACGCCGGTCTGGATCACCGTCCGGCGGTGCTTGACCAGCAGCAGACGGCCGCGGGCGGTCCGCATCACCCGCTCGGGGATGGTGCCGGCGACGAGCTTCCTCAGCCAGCCCTCGCGGGTCGCGCCGATCAAGGTGAGGTCGTGGTCCTTCGAGCGCTTGACGATGGCGCGCACCACGTCGCGGGTCTCCTCGACGTCCAGCTCCAGGTGCTCCGCCTCCGGGTGCTCGTCGAGGGCTTCCTGGATCTCGGCGATCTCCTCGGCGCGCTCGTCCCGGCCGGTGCCGGGGGCGACGGCGTGGTAGAGGTCGATGGTCGCGTCGTGCTCGACGGCCAGAATGGCGGCGACCTCGACCATCAGGTGGGCCTGCTGGGGGTAGGAGACCGGCGCGACGATGGAGCTGATCGCGTCCAGGTCGCCGGCGCGGAGGACCAGCACGTCGCAGTCGGCGTGGCGCAGGACGTGGTCGATGTTCGAGCCGATCGCGGTCCGCGGGTGGCGGGTCCGTCCGCGCCAGCCCATGACCACCATGTCGATGTCGCGCTCGACCACCTCGTCGAGAATCGCTTCCGCCGGCTGGTGGGCCAGCCGCACGGTCATGTTGAACGGCACCTCGTACTGCTCGAGCATGTCCTCGGCCTGGTCCAGCACTTCGTCTCGGGCGCCCTGGATCCACTCCCGGCCGACCTTGAGCGGCGTCTGCTCCGGCACCGGGATGACGTGGAGCAGGGTGACCTCGCCGTCGTGGTGCCGGGCCATCAGGGCGGCCAGCTTGATCAGCGCGCCGGCGCGCGAGGGGTCGGCCACGGGCAAGAGCACCCGGTAGCGGTCCTCCCGCTCCAGCTCCTCGCGCAGCACGACCGGCGTGGCACGCTTCTCGTGCTCGCGCTTCTTGGCGTAAGTGAAGTAGAGCAGGAAGCCGATGCCGATCCAGCCGATGACGAAGTACCAGGCGACCGGCGAGAAGTGGAACATGAACGCGGCGATGCCCAGCATCAGGACGATCGCGACGATCGGCAGGACCGGGAAGAACGGCACCAGGAAGCCGTAGTCGAGCTTGTCGCCGTACTTCCTGCGGATGGTGATGATCGCCACGTTCACCTGCAGGAAGAGGAGCAGGAACATGACGTCGGCGGCCGCCGCCACGTCCTCGATCGGCAGGGTCAGCGCCATCAGGATGATCAGCGTGCCGGACGCGGCGAGCGCGAGATACGGCGTGCGGGTGCGGTGGTGGACCTTGGCGAAGGCGTCCGGCAGGTTCCTGTCCCGGCCCATGGCGAAGGAGACCCGGGTCGAGCTGAACGTGGTGGCGTTCAAGGCCGACATGGTCGACAGCAGACCGCCGATGAGCAGCAGGGTGGTGCCGAGCGGCATGAACTGGCGCGCCGCCTCGGCCAGGCCCAGCTCCTTGTGGTCGCCCAGCCACTGCCACGTCGGCGTGGCGCTGCCCGTATGGACCGCGCCCACGGCGGTGATCGCCACCAGGATGTAGATCGGGATGACGATCGCCAGCGACCAGAAGACCGCCCGCGGGATGTTGCGCTTCGGGTCCTTCACCTCCTCGCCGGCCTGGACGATGATCTCGTAGCCCTCGAAGGCGATGTAGGTCAGCCCCATGGCGGTCAGCACGCCGCTCAAGCCGTGGGGGGTGAACGGCGTGAAGTTGTCCCAGGAGACGGGATCGTGGAACATCGCCCACAGGCCGGTGACGATGAACACGCCGATGATCCCCACCTTGGCGACGGTGACCACATTGCCGGCGAGGCCGGTCTCCGAGACCCCCTTGAAGTTGATCGCCACGAACAGCAGCGCGATCAGCACCGCCAGGGGCTTCTCGATCTGGCCGGTGGTCAAGCCGAACGGCAGCCAGCCGAGCTCTTCGAGCACCAGCCCCAGGTAGGAGCCGAAGCCGAGGGCGTAGAGGCTGCCCGCTACGGCGTGGGCGAACCAGCTCATCCAGCCGGCGAGGAAGGCGTTGGGGCCCGGCAGCCCCTGCTTGACCCACAGGTAGCCGCCGCCGGCCTCCGGGATGGCCGAGCCGAGCTCGGCGTAGGCCAGGGCGGTCAGGAAGGTGACCACGCCGTTGGCCGCGAAGGCCAGAATCAGGCCGGGGCCGGCGGTGCCCGCGGCGATGCCGGTGAGGACGAAGATGCCGGCGCCGATCATGGCGCCGACGCCGACCATGGTGATGGTGAACGGGCCCAGGTCGCGGGACAGCTCGGTACGCGCCTGGGCCGTCCGGTGCGAGGCGCTGGGCGGCTTGGGTGCGTCGGTCATGTGGAAGCGACTCTAACCCACCGTCTGGGCGGGGGTGGATCTACCCCTTGGAGGTGTGGACCCGCCCCCACAGGCTGTGAGTCCCCCAGAGGCCGGCGCGCAGGCACTCGAGCTGGACGATCTGGCTGTGGTCGACGAAGACGTTGACCTCCGGGCCGTAGTTCTTGACGTACCAGGTGAAGACCTTCGGGTCCGCGGCCTCGAACATCAGCTTTTCGAGCCCCCGCTCGGCGATGAACTTCGCCGGCACGTCCCTTTCCCCCCGGATTCTCAGAAGCAGTACTATGCGTCGGACCGATGTTCGAAGTCGTCAAATCGGATCGACAGCGGGCCCTGACCGCCGCACGGCTGGTCGGGGCCTGTGCTCTCGGCGTGGTCAGCCAGATCGCCGTCCACATGCCGGAGGGCTACTTCGGCACCGTCGACCAGGTCACGCCCTTCGGCCTCGGCTACGCGACGGGCCTGGTCGCCCTGACCGGTGGGCTCCTGGTGGCGCTCCGCCTGCGTTTGCGTTCTCGGCTGATCGGCTGGCTGGTTCCCCTGGTGCTGGCGGTCAACGTGGGCCTGTTCGTGCCCGCCCTGGCGGCGGACCCGGTGGTCGCCGGCCTGGTCATCGTCTGGAACCTGGTGCTCCTGACCCAGCACTTCTTCCCGACCACGGAGGAACCGGCGGCGCTCCGGCCCGACCGGGGATCGGAGGTCGCCGACCGTCTGTGGCGCGTCGCGCCGGCTCTCCGCCACCTGGCGATCGCGTCGCTCGCCCTGACCATCGCGGTGGTCGGCTACCGCCTGACCGGTCGGGCCCTCGCCCAGTGGGTCTGCCTGGTGCTCTGCTACGGCACGCTGATCGGTGCGCTGCCGGTGCTCCGCCTGCTCTACCGCCAGGGCAGCCGGGCGGTGCTGCTGCTCGTGGTGCCGGTGGCGGGCAGCGTCCTCGCGGCCGCCTCGCCGCCGGTGATGCTGTCGCTCCTGGCGATCGCGCAGGCGATCCTGCTGCTCCTCATCCTCTCCCAGCAGCAGACCACGCTGGAGGTCCTGCGCGACTTCTTCGACCATCCGTCGCGGCTGATCGTCGCCTCTTTCGCCACCGCGATCCTGGTCGGCACGGTGCTCCTGACCTTCCCGGCGGCGTCGGCCGGCGAAGAGGCGGTGGAGCCCCTGGACGCTCTGTTCACCGCCACCAGCGCCACCTGCGTGACCGGGCTCATCGTGCTGGACACGCCCCACGACTTCTCGCTCTTCGGCCAGGCGGTGATCCTGGTGCTGATCCAGGTGGGCGGCCTGGGGATCATGACCCTGTCCACCTTCGCCGCGCTGATCCTCGGCGGCAACCTCGGCCTGCGGGGGGAGCGGGCGCTGACCGAGATGCTCGACCTCCAGACGGCGCCGACCGCCTACCGCCTGACCCGGTTCATCGTGCTCTCGACCCTGGCGGTGGAGGCGGTCGGGGCGGCCGGGCTCACGGTTTCTTTCGCGGGCGCCGGCCTACCCTGGGGACAGGCGATCTGGCGCGGCGTCTTCCACTCGATCTCCGCCTTCTGCAACGCCGGCTTCGCCCTCCAGTCAGACTCGCTCGTGCTGTTCCAGCGCTCGCCGGTTCCGGTGTTGATCCACGCCCTGCTGATCACCCTGGGAGGCCTCGGCTTCATCGTTCTGGCCGGCGTCTGGAACCGGATCGTCCGGCGCGGCGGACGGCCCCTGTCGGTCCAGGTCCGGACGGTACTGGCCACCTCCGGCGTGCTGGTGGTCTCCGGCACGCTCCTCTACGGCGTCTGCGAGTGGCACCGGACCCTGGCCGGCCTGTCGATTCCGGACAAGGTGGTCAACGCGCTCTTCCAGAGTGTGACGCTCCGCACCGCCGGGTTCAACACGGTCGACTTCACCCACCTGGGCTCGGCGACGGCGCTATTCATGATCCTGTTCATGTTCGTCGGTGCCTCTCCGGGCTCGACCGGCGGTGGCATCAAGACGACCACCGCGACGGTACTCTTGGCGGCGATCCGCTCGACCGCCAGGCGCGGTGCGCCGGTGCGCCTGTTCCGGCGCGAGGTGCCACGCGACATCGTCTACCGCAGCCTGGCGATCCTGGTGATCTCGGCGGGCGTGGTGTTCGGCGGCTTCTTCCTGCTGTTGCTGTTCGAGAACCAGCCGTTCTTGAACCTGCTGTTCGAAACGGTCAGCGCTTTCGGTACGGTCGGCCTGTCGATGGGGGCGACCACGTCGCTCGGACCGACAGGCAAGCTGATCATCGTCGGCATCATGTTCGTCGGCCGGACCGGGCCGCTGACCATCGCCCTGTTGCTCGGCACGAGCGCGGAGCGGCGGGTGCTCTGCCGCTATCCGGAAACACGCCTCATGGTGGGATAGGAAGGTATGTCCGAGTTCGCGGTCATCGGAATGGGACGTTTCGGGCGCGCGGTCGCCCGCAACCTGGTGCAGGAGGGCCAGTCGGTGCTCGCCATCGACCGGGACCCCCGGCGCCTGGAGATGGTGGCCGGGGAGGTCGACGCGACCGCCCGCGCCGACACCACGGACGAGGAGGCGATGACGGCGCTCAAGCTGGACCGCATGTCGTGCGTCGTCGTCACCATCGGCTCGCGCGCCACCGAGGCGTCGGTGCTGACCGTGGCGATCCTGCGCGAGCTGGGCGTGCCGCGGATCGTCGCCCGCGCCTTCAACGAGCGCCACGGCCGTGTGCTGCTGTCGATCGGCGCCAACGAGGTGCTCGATCCGGAGGACGAGATCGGCGGCCGCCTGGCGCTCCGGCTGGTGCGCCCGAGCATCCTCGATCAGCTCCGCTTCGGAGACGTGCGGCTGGCGGAGGTGGAGGCGCCGGAGTCGTTCGTCGGCCAGTCGCTCGGCGAGTTGGAGCTCAGGACCCGCTTCGACGTCAACGTGCTCGCCATCCACCGGGCGACCGAGGTCACCCCGAACCCCGGCGCCGAGGCGACCATCGCCAGCGGCGACGTGCTCGTGGTCCTGGGCAACGAGCTCGGGATCACCCGAATGGCGGCGTTCAAATGACGCTCCGCGCGCGGCTCCTGCTGGGCTACGGCTACCTGGTAGCCCTGCTGCTGTTCACCGCCGGCAGCGCGACCCTGTCCTTCCTGCACCTGTCGGCCGGCATCGAGGTGGTGCTGGACGAGAACTTCCGCAGCATCCGCGCGGCCATGGCGATGATCGAGGCGCTCGAGCGCCAGGACAGCGCGACGCTCGCCGCCCTGATCGAGGGCCACCACCAGATGGTCGACATGGCGAGCCACGAGGAGGCGTTCCAGGACGCTCTCGACGAGGCGGCCGGCAATGTCACCGAGGAGGACGAGCCCGAGACCCTGGCGGCGATCCACGCCGACTACGCCGCCTACCTGAAGGCGCGGGAAGCCCTGTTCGCGGATCTGCCGGACCGTCCGCTGACCGCCTACAACCAGCGGGTCTTCCCCCGGTTCTCGGCGGTCAAGCACGACGTGATCCGGCTGCTCGACATCAACCAGCGGGCGATGTTCCGGGCGGACCGGCAGGCGCGGGAGACGGCGGTTCAGAGCAGCACCTGGCTCGGCTTCATGGTGATCGTGGCCCTGATCTCCCTGGTCTTCCTCTCCCGGGCCATGCAGCGGCGGATCCTCTCCCGGCTCTCCCGCCTGCGCAGCGGCCTGTTCGTCATCTCCAGCGACCTCCAGGGCCGGCTGCGGGAGGAGGGCGGCGACGAGCTGGCGATGATCGCCAAAAGTGTCAACCGGCTGCTCGATCAGAACGAGGAGCTCAAGGCGCGCAACCAGGGGCGCCTGGCCCAGGAGCGGCGCCTGGTGCTCGGGCTGGTGGGCGCTTCCGGCGAGGGTGCTGCGCTGTTCACCCTTTCGGGGGAGCTGATCGCCGGCGAGGTCGAGGACCGCGCGCTCGAAGGGGTGGTGTCCGCCTGGATCCAGGGCCCGGGCCGCCGCCACGCCGAGGCGGCGCGGCCGTTGGCGAAGCGCATCGAGGGCGGGGCGGACGAGGGCGCGGCCGAGGTCGAGCTCCTGTTGGCGCCGGGAGAGCGGCCCGTGGGGTGGTTGGCCCGACCGGTTTGACTCGGGCGGGGCCGTCCCCTCGCTATCGCAACGACGCGACCCTTGCCAGGTGCTCGTCGGCGCCGGCGATGAGCAGCGAGTCCGAGTCCTTGAGGGGTGCGTCCGGGTTCGGGATCGGCGTGATCTTGCCGCTCAGGACGTCGTGGACCGCGATCACGGCGATGTTGAAGCGCCGCGGCAGCTCGAGCTCCCGGAGCGACTTGCCCACCCACTGGCCCGGCACCGCCATCTCCTGGGCGGAGAAGCCCTCGCCCAGCTCCACGTAGTTGAGGATCGCCCGGCTCACCACCCGCTTGGCCAGCAGCTGGGCCGACTCGCGCTCCGGGAAGATCGTCTCGGTAACGCCGATCTTCTGCAGGATGCGCGAGTGGATGTCTGAGATCACCTTGACATAGATCTCCTGGACGCCGGAGTCGCGCAGGCCCAGGGCGGTGAGCACGCTGGCGGTGACGTCGTCACCGGTCGACACGATGGCGGCGTCCGCCTCGGCGGTACCGAGCTGGTCGAGCACCTGGAGGTCCGTGCCGTCGCCGACCACCGCGTTCCGGATCAGCAAGGCCACCCGCTCGACCTTCGCCGGGTCGACGTCGAGCGCCGCCACCTCGTGCCCCATGGCGTGGAGCCGCTCGGCGACGGAGGCGCCGAAGTTGCCGAGGCCGATGACCAGGAAGCGCTTCATGGAGTCGCGGGACAGGGTCGTCCGGAGCGGACGGAAGGTGAGTCTAGCAGGGCGGATGGCGGGTTCGAGCCCCACCGCCGGCCCGGCGCGCTCCCAGCCTGCCCACCCGGGTGGCGCGGGCCGCAGTCGGCGAGCGTATCCTGAACAGTACTGGAGGTTTGCATGGTCTGGCCTGCCGGGACCGTGGAGCCGCTCGCTGGTGTGGACTCCGCGTGGCTGAGGATGGACGAGCCGTCGAACCTGATGGTGATCAACGGCGTGCTCGTCCTTGAGCGCCCGATCACGCGGGACGAGCTGGCCGCGGTGGTCGACGAGCGGTTGCTGTCGATTCCCCGTTTCCGCCAGAGGGTGGTCTGTGGCAACCGCGGGGCCCGCCCCTGCTGGGAGGACGACCCCCACTTCGATCTGGACCAGCACGTGACGCGCTGCCGCCTCGGTCCGCCCGGAGGGCGCCGGGCGCTCCAGACCGTGGTCAGCCGCCTGATGGGCAACCGGTTCGATCCGGACCGCCCGCCCTGGCATTTCCACCTGATCGAGGGGTACGAGGACCGGTCGGTGGTGATGGTGCGCCTGCACCACTGCCTGGGCGACGGCCTCGCGCTGATGATGGTGCTGCTGTCGCTCACCGAGCCGGTGGCGGCGCCGGCCGACCCGGTGGCGGGGTCCGACGGCAACCCGTTCCGCGACCTGTTCAGCGGCTGCTGCGACCTGGTCCGGGTGCGGGCGGCGGCGGAGGCGCTGATGCCCGACGGCATGCGGCTGATGCTCAAACCGGTGGAGACGCTCGCCCGGACCGGCCGTCTGGTGCGGGGCGTGGCGGCGACGACCGCCCTGGGCCGCCTGGCTCTCCGGCCGCCCGACCCGGTCACCCGGTTCAAGGGTGCGCTGGTGCCGGAGAAGCGGGCGGCGTGGTCCGACGCGGTGCCGCTCGACGAGATCCGGGGCGTCGCCCACGCCCTCGGCGCGACGATCAACGACGTGGTGCTGACCGCGGTCACCGGCGGGCTGCGGCGCTATCTCGAAGCCCACGACGACCCGGTGGAGACGCGCCTCGCCTTCCGCGCCGCGGTGCCGGTGAACCTCCGTCCGCTCGGCTCCATGGACCGCCTCGGCAACCGCTTCGGGCTGGTCTTCCTGTCGATGCCCGTGGGGATCGCCGATCCGCTCGACCGGCTGGCCGAGATCCGCCGGCGCATGCGCTCCCTCCGCACCTCGGCCGAGCCGCTGGTGACCTTCAACATCCTCAGGCTGCTGGGTCGGGTGCCCCTCGCCCTCCAGCGGGCGGTGGTCACCCTGCTGGCGGCGAAGACGACGGCGGTGATGACCAACGTGCCGGGTCCGCGCACGCCGCTGTCGCTGGCCGGCAGGACCATCCGCGATCTCTTCTTCTGGGTGCCCCAGGCCGGCCGGGTGGGGATCGGCATCAGCATCATGAGCTACGCCGGCGGCGTGCGGGTGGGGATCGGCACGGACGCCGGCCTGGTACCGGACCCGGAGGTGATCGTCGAGGGGTTCGAGGACGAGCTCGCCACGCTGATGCGTTGCGGCCACGGCCTCGATGCCTCGTGGCTGTGGGGAGCGGAGAAGGGCCGGAAGGCCGTCTCGTGGGTGTTGCCCGACTGAGCCCCCCGCTCCGTCAAGGCTTCAAGCCACCGGGACCGTGAACCAGAACGCGGCGCCTTGGCCGAGCTCGCTCTCGACCGCGATCTGGCCTCCGTGGGCCTCGACGATGCCGCGGGCGATGCCCAGGCCGAGCCCCGCACTGCCGCGCCGCGCCCGCTCTCCCTGCCAGAAGGTCTCGAACAGGTCCGGCATGTGCTCCGGCCGGATCCCGGGGCCGGTGTCCCGGACGGTGAAGCGGACCGCGGCCGGTTCCTCCTCTGACACCGGAGCGAGCTCCCCGGAGACCACGATCCGCCCGCCCGCCTGGGTCACCTTGAGCGCGTTGCGCAGCAGGTTCGAGAAGACCTGGATCAGCCGGTAACGGTCACCGGAGATCGGCGGCAGGTCCTCCGGTAGCTCGGTCTCCAGAGCGATGCCGTTGCCTTCGGCCTCGTCGGCGAACGGCTCGGTCGCCTCGCGCACCAGCTTCTGCGGGTCGAGCGTGTGGCGCGAGACCGACAGCCGGCCGGCCTCGATCTGGGACGCGTCGAGCAGATCGTCGATCAGGCGCTCGGCCTGCTCGCCGGCACGGCGGGCGGTGGCGAAGGCCCGCCGGCCCCGGGGCGTCTCCGGGCAACCGGTCTCCTCGATGATGCGCAGCGACAGGGCGACCGTGTTGAGCGGCTCCCGCAGGTCGTGGGAGACCACTGCCAGCAGCCGTTCGCGGCTCGCCAGGGCCTCCTGCATCTCGCCGTAGAGCCGCGCGTTGTCCACCGCCAGGGCCGCGCGCTGGGCGATCTCCCGGGCCAGGGGGAGGTCCCCTGCGCCATAGCGTCGCTTGGACCCGGCGCTTGCCAGGGTCAGGGCGCCCAGCACCCGGCCACGGGTCTCCAGGGGGACGGTGAGCGCCGAGCGCAGGCCGAGCTCCCGCAGGAGCTCCAGGTGCTCGGAATCGTTCGCGGCCGCCTCCAGGTCGCGATCGTGGACCTCGGGAAGGAGCTCCGCCTCGCCGGTACGCACCACCCGCGCCGGTCCGGTCGGCTCCTCCGGCGAAGGGGGGAAGCGCTCGGCGAACTCCCGTGCCCGCCGCTCCTTGTCCGGGTCGGCGTGGGTGGTGACCAGCCGTCGCAGGCCGCCGTCTTCGGTCACCAGATCGATCACGCACCAGTCCGCCAGCCGGGGCACCACCAGGCCGGCGATGCTCTCGAGGGTGGTGGCGGAGTCGAGCGACGATCCGAGGACCTTGGACGCCTCCGCCAGCAGGCGCAGGGTGTCCTCGCTTCGCTTGCGGTCGGTGACGTCCGTACAGACCCCGGCCATCCAGGTGGGAGTGCCCTGCTGGTCGGAGAAGAGCTGGCCGCGGGACTCGAGCCAGCGCAGGCAGCCGTCCGGCCGGACGATGCGGTACTGCACGCGGTAGTCGTGGCGGGAGGTGACCGCTCCCTCGATCCGGGCCATCACCCGGTCGCGGTCGTCCGGGTGGATGTCCGCGAGGAAGGCGTCGAGCGTGCCGCCGAAGGTCCCGGGCTCCAGGCCGTGGAGCCGCTCGAGAGTCGGGGACCAGGAGACCCGGTTGGTTTGGATATCCCAGTCCCAGGTGCCCATCTGGCCCGACTCGAGAGCCAGGAGCAGACGCTGCTCACTGCGACGGAGCGCCTCTTCCGGCTCCGGGGGGTGGGAGTAGAGCGTTGGTGGCAGCGGCATGATCGTCGGGAAAGGAGCAGTCTATCGAACTCGGCGGCGCCGCCAGAAACCTGCCGGCGGGTCCGTCCCTCCTGCTAGTCTCGCCCAATGAGACCCTGGACACCACTCCTCGTCGGCGCCGCCCTGGGCGGCGCCACCTGTGCGTTGCTGACCTTCGTGCCGCGCCCCCAGGGCATCGCGCTGCTGTCGTTGATCCTGGTCGCGGCCGGCTGGGTGTACGTGGGCTCGGCCCTGTCCGACGGCCGCCTGCGCTTCGTGGTGCTCGAGGTCGGCCTGGCGGTGGTCTTCCTCGCGCTGGCCTTCGTCGGGCTCTGGTACTCGCCCTGGGCTCTGGTGGTGGGCTTCGTCGGCCACGGCGTCTGGGACTGGTTCCACGAGCACCCGGAGAACGACCGCCAGGCCGGCGCGCCGGTGCGGGCACTCTGGTACCCGCCGGCCTGCGTCGGCTACGACTGGCTGGTGGCGCTGTTCATCGTCGACTGGTACCTGCTCGGCGCGGTCGGTTGAGCGGATCTCTCCCGCCCGGGCGTCAGTCAGGCCCTTCGGGGGCCGCCGCGGCGGCGCGGTCGACGTACCAGGAGACGGTTCCCCGGCAGCGCACGCGGGCGGCGGGCAGGCCGTCGCCCTGCCGGCGGATGGCGATCGTCCGGACTGCGTCACGCTTGCGCTCGCCGGCGGCCAGGAAGAGGATCCGCTCCGCCCGGGCCAGGGCCGGCAGGGTGAGGGTCACCCGCGAGTGCTCGTGGGAGGCGGGCGGATCGGGCACGGCGCGGACCCAGCGCTCGGTCTCGTCGAGGGCGGGGTCTCCAGGGAAGAGGGAGGCGGTGTGGCCGTCTTCGCCGACCCCCAGGAGGACCGTGTCGAACCCGGGGCCCTGCCGACGCTTGGCCGACCGGTCGAACAGCCGCCGGAGCTCTTCCTCGTAGCGGACGGCGGCCTCCTGCGGCGTGAACGGTCCACCGGCTCCCGGCGCCGGGATGGGGTGGACGTTCTCGGGTGGGATCGGCACCCGGGAGATCAGGGTCTCCTGGGCCATCCGCCGGTTGCTGTCCGGATGGTCGGCTGGCACGAACCGCTCGTCGCCCCAGAAGAGGTGGACGCGCGGCCACGGCATGCGGCTCCGGAAGTCGGTCGCCAGCAGCCGGTAGAGGGTGCGGGGGGTCGACCCGCCGGCGAGGACCAGGCCGAACCAACGGCTCTCGGCCGCGGCGCGGTCGGCGCGGTCGGCGACCTCCTCGGCCGCCGCCCGGCTCAGGGCGTCCAGGTCGTCGTAGATCCGCATCTCAATCTTCTTCGCTTCGCCAGCGCCGGCCGGTCCTGGCGAGGAGGGCGTCGGCGGCCTCGGGGCCCCAGGAGCCGGCGGCGTAGGGCTCGACCTGCCGGTCGCGCTCGAGGACCGGCGTGTAGAGCCCCCAGGAGGCCTCCACCTCGTCGGCGCGGACGAACAGCGTCTGGTCCCCCTCCATGACGTCGAGGAGCAGCGTGCGATAGGCGTCCGGCAGGGGCTCGAAGGCGTCGGAGTAGCTGAAGTCGAGCGGGTAGCTGTTGAGGCGTACCGGACTGCCCGGGGTCTTGACCTCGAACAGCAACGAGAACCCCTCGTCCGGCTGGAGGATGATCCGCAGCACGTTCGTCCGTGGGTCGCAGCCGTCCAGGGTCTGGAAGAAGGCGACCGGCGGGCGCTTGAACACCACGTCGATCTCGGTGCGCTTCTGCGGCAGCCGCTTGCCGGTGCGCAGGTAGAACGGCACGCCGGTCCAGCGCCAGGTCTCGACCTCGACCTCCAGGGCGACGAAGGTCTCGGTGTCGGAGCTCTCGGCCACCCGGTCCTCCTTCCGGTAGGCGCGGACCTCTTCGTCGCCGATCCGGCCGCCGCCGTACTGGCCGAAGACCACCGACTCGGGCGGGATCGGCCGGGCGGCGTGGAGCACCTTGACCTTCTCGTCGCGGATGGCGTTCGCCTGGTAGCGCGCCGGCGCCTCCATGGCGACCAGGGTCAGGAGCTGGGTCAGGTGGTTCTGGACCATGTCCCGGAGCGCGCCGGCGCGCTCGTAGTAGCCGGCCCGCTCCTCGACCCCCAGATCCTCGGCGACGGTGATCTGGACGCAGTCGATCTCCTGGCGGTTCCACAGGCTTTCAAACACCGTGTTGGCGAAGCGGAACACCAGGAGGTTCTGGACGGTCTCCTTTCCCAGGTAGTGGTCGATTCGGTAGACCTGGGACTCGTCGAAGGCGCCGTGGACCACCCGGTTGAGCTCCTCGGCGGACGCGAGATCGCGGCCAAACGGCTTTTCGATCACCACCCGTGTCCACCCGGGGCCGGAAGCGAGGCCGGCGGCGCCGAGGCCCTCGATCGCGGAGCCGAAGACCTGGGGCGGCAGGGCCAGGTAGAGGATCCGGTTGCCCGGCAGGCCGTGCTCCTTCTCGACCTCCTCGATCCGCTGCGCCAGGCTGCGATAGGCGTCCTCGCCGTCGCCGCCGAGGGCGTGGTAGTGCAAGCGCCCGGCGCACCAGCCGTGGAGGTCGTCCCGGCTGGTGCCTGCGCGCTCCAGGGCCTCGAGCGCCCACTGCCGGTAGCTTGCGTCGTCCCGTTCGGCGCCGGTGCCGACGCCCAGGATCACCAGGTCGGCGTCCGCCGCTCCGCCGGTGGTCAGCTCGTGGAGGGCCGGCAGGAGCTTCCGGGCCATGAGGTCCCCGGTGCCGCCCAGGACGACGAAGAGATGCGCCTCGGCGCTGGCCGCGCGCTGCTCCTCGCGGGTCGCCATCAGGCGTCCTCCTTCTTGATGGCATGGCCGCCGAACTGGTGGCGCATGGCGGCGAGTAGCTTGTCGGCGTAGGACTCATCCAGCCGCGAGCGCAGGCGCTCCTGGAGTGCCAGAGTGATGACCGGCGCCGGGATGTTCAGGTCGATCGCCTCGAAGATGGTCCAGCGCCCTTCGCCCGAGTCGTCCACGTAGGGGGCGATGCCGGGCAGGTCCTGGCCGTCCGCGAGCGCCCGGGCGGTGAGGTCGAGCAGCCAGGAGCGGATGACGCTCCCGAAGCGCCAGATCTCGGCCACCTGGTGGAGGTCCAGGTCGAGCTCCTTCTTCGCCTTCAAGATGGCGAAGCCCTCGGCGTAGGCCTCCATGGCGCCGTACTCGATGCCGTTGTGGACCATCTTGACGAAGTGGCCTGAACCGGCCGGGCCGACGTGGCCCCAGCCCTTGTCCGGTCCGGGGGCCAGGGTCTCGAGCGCCGGGCGGATGCGCTCGACGGCGTCGTCGTCGCCGCCGACCATCATGCTGTAGCCCTGCTCGAGCCCCCAGATGCCGCCGCTGGTGCCGACGTCGACGAAGTGGAAGCCGTCCTCTTTCAGCCACGCGGCGCGGCGCAGGCTGTCGTGGAAGTTGGAGTTGCCGCCGTCGATCACGGTGTCCCCCGCCTCCAGGTGGGGTAGCAGCGCTTCGAGGGTCTTGTCCACGGGGTTACCCGCAGGAACCATCACCCAGACCACCCGCGGCGCGTCCAGCTTGGCCGCCAGCTCCTCGAGCGACGAGGCGCCGGTCGCGCCCTTCTTCCGAACCGCCTCGACGGCGTCCTCGCTCAGGTCGTAAGCGACCACCTCGTGGCCGCCGCGGAGCAACCGCTCCACCATGTTTGCGCCCATCTTTCCCAGTCCGATCATTGCCAGCTTCATCGGGTTCACTCCTCAGTCGTATCAGTCGGTTGGCGTGCTTCGTCCCAGCTCTTCGATGCGCTGTTCGACGCGCGCGATCAGGGTGTCGTGGTCTTCGACGAGGGAGCCGGGGTCGAGCTCGTCGAGCGCCTTCAGGTGTTCCAAGGTGAACGGCGTCGCCACCGCGACCACGTGCATGCCGGCGGCCAGGGCGGCCCGGACGCCGGCGGGGGAGTCCTCGATCACCAGGCACTCGGCCGGATCGACGGCGAGATCGGTGGCGACCAGGGTATAGACCTCCGGGTCGGGCTTCGGCTGTTCCACGTCGTCGCGCGTGGCGATCAGGTCGAAGTCGTCTTCGAGGCCGAGGGCGTCGAGGATCGTCCGGGTGCGCCGGCGGTGGGAGGTGGTGGCGAGGGCGACCCGGCGGCAGCGCGAGCGCGCGATCTCCAGCAACTCGATGGTCTGGGGCCAGCGGTTGGTCCGGAGCACCTCGGGATCCTCGATCAGGTCGTTGAAGATCGCGAGGCGGACCTGGACGTAGGCCTGCCAGGGCTTGGAGACGCCGAGGGCGGCCATGCGCTCGCGGGACGCCTCCTCCAGGCCGAAGCGGTGCATCAGCGCTTGCGCCACCTCCCGGCGGGATCTGCCGACCACGTCCTTGTAGCCCTCGATCACCGCGTCGCAGGAGGTGCACTCCGCGCACAGCTCCATGGCCGCCTCCGCGTAGGAGCGCGCCTTGAGCTTCTCGGTCTGAACCAGGGTGCCATCGAGATCGAAGATCATGGTGTCGATCACGATGACACCTCGTCCCCGCCGCGACTCAAGCCACCTCCCGGCGCTTGGTGCGGAGTGCATCGAGCAGTGCCTCGAACGGCTCGACGAACTTCTTCACGCCGGCGCGCTGGAGGTCTTCGGTGACCTGGTGGAAGTCGATCCCCAGGTCCTCCAGGGCGATCATGTCCAGGTCGGCCCGGTCGATGTGTTCCTCGATGGTATCGCCGCGGACCTCGCCATGGTCGCGGAAGGCATCCAGGGTCTTCGGCGGCATGGTGTTGACAGTCTCCGGTCCGATCAGCTCTTCGACGTAGCGCACGTCGCTGTAGGACGGGTCCTTCGTGCTGGTGCTCGCCCACAGCACCCGTTGGCGGCGGGCGCCCCGGGCGCGGGCCGCCGCGAACGGCTCGCCGTGGAAGATCTGGCGGAACCGCCGGTAGATCCGTCGGCTGTTGTCGATCGCGATGCGGCCACGGATCTCCCGCGCCTCGTCGCTGCCGATCTCGGCCAGGGCCTGGTCGACCGCCCGGTCGATCCGGCTGACGAAGATCGACGCCACCGACGCCACGCCGGACGGATCGGTACACCTCTCCAGGCCGCGGAGGTACGCCTGGGCGACCTTCTCGTAGTGGTCGAGGGAGAACATGAGCGTGATGTTGACGTTCACCCCCTCGGCGATCAGGGTCTCGATGGCGGGCAGGCCCGCGCGCGTGGCCGGGACCTTGATCAAGACGTTCGGGCGTCCGACCGTCTTGAACAACCTCCGGGCCTCGTAGAGAGTCGCCGAGGTCTCGTCCGCCAGACGGGGGTCCACCTCCAGGCTGACGAAACCGTCGTCCCCGCCGCTCTCGTCCCAGACCGGGCGCAGGATGTCCGCCGCGTGGCGGATGTCGTCGATCGCCAGGCGCTCGTAGATCTCGTGGGCGTCGGCCTGGGGGGTCTTCTGGTGCGCCGCCCGGATGGCGTCGTCGTACTCGTCACTGTCGGCGATCGCCTGGTGGAAGATCTGGGGATTGCTGGTCATGCCGCGCAGGCCGTCGCCGACCAGGCGTTCGAGCTCGCCGTTCTCGAGCATCCCGCGGCGGATGTAGTCGAGCCAGACGGACTGGCCGCGCTCACGCAATCTCTCGAGCTGGTTCATGCTGCCTCCTTCGGTTTCGGATTCGGGGGGGGCGGCCCGGAGAGGCCGGGACGCTCCCCGGCGTCACACCGATGGAGGATGCGAAAAGCCTGCCGCCTCCCGCGGCGGCTCCCTGAGCCAGCCCTGGCAACAGGGACGATCCGCCGGAGCACGGGCACAAAAAAACGGGGAGCCCGGTGGTGGGCTCCCCGTTCGAGCGTTCCGGCGCGCCGCGGCGCACCGGAAGCGGTGGCGCGGCGGTCACTTGCCGCTCTTGTCCTCCATCGGGGCCGCCGAATCGTCCATGCTGTCGCCGCCGATGGCCTTCTTGATGATCGGCTCGAAGGCGGTGATCGGCTGGGCACCGTTCAGGAACTGGCCGTTGACGAAGAAGCCGGGGGTCCCCTGGACGCCGAGCTCCTGGCCCAGGTCCTGCTCCTTCTGGACGACGGCCGCGGCGGCCTTGTGGGTGTCCGAGCTGTCGTCGGAGGCACAGGTCTGCCACGCGTCGAGGTCGATGCCGGAGTCAGCCAGGAACCCCTTGCTCTTCTCGATCACGTTGTCCGGCTTGATGTCCTTCTGGTTGTTGAAGTAGGAGTCGTGGAGGGTCCAGAACGCGGCCGGGTTCTGCTCGGCGGCGCACTCGGCGGCGATCGCGGCCTGGCGAGCCCACGGGTGGATCCGGTCGAGCGGGAAGTACTTGAAGACGAACTTCACGTCGTTCGGGTACTTGTTCAGGATCTGCTCGACGGTCTTGGCGCCTCGCGAGCAGTAGGGGCACTCGAAGTCGGAGAACTCGACGATCGTGACCGGCGCATCCGCTTTGCCGCGGAACGGCTTGCCTTCGACCGCCCCCGCCAGCTTCGCCTCGCGCTCCGCGGCTTCCTTCGCCTGGGCGGCGGCGATCTCCTCGGCGCTCTTCGAGACGTCGATCGGCGGACCGGCGACGAGCCACAGCTTGGTGTCGTCGGCGGACACCAGGAAGATCTGGGACCGACCCTGAACCTCCAGGGTGCCCTGCTGCAGGCCCGGGTACTCGGTGTTCTCGATGTCACCGATCTTGGCGTCCATCTGGCCGAGCTGCTTGAACTCGTTCTGGAGGTTGGCGAGGATCTTTGCCTTGCGGGCGTCGGAATTGTCGACGCTCATGTCCTTGTCTTTCATGCCCTGTGCGCAAGCGATGCCGGCGAGCGGCAGAAGCGCCAGGACCAGGGCGAGCGGGGCGACCAGCTTTCTCATCGTCGTCTTTCTCCTCGGTCTTGGGTGAGATGGGGTTTCCAGTGGGCCCACCCGGATCCACCCGGATCCACCCGGAGGGGGAGAGCCTCTGTCGTCTTGGGTCGTCGGCGTCGCGGCCCGCACCATTCCTATACGGCTGCCGAGCCGCTTGGCAGTCTTCAACAATGGAGCCCCCGCGGATGTTCCGGGCGCGCAGAGACCCCTTACTCTTTTAGTGTACGCGATAACCGGGCCGGGACGACAACCGGTACAGAGGGAGAGTCTTCGTCGGGCGCGAGGTGAGACGCGCCACGGCGCACAACCGCCCGTTGGGGCGGTGCGCCGCGCAAGGCGGTGGTGGCAGGCTATGCGAGCGGAACTGCACCCTCCCAGTCTGCCTTTCGACCAGGAGGTTGCCATGCGCGTTTTCGCCGCCCCTCGTTCCGTCCTCGTCGTTCTCTTCTTACTACCTCTCGTTCTGTCGGTTCCGGTGCGTGCCGCGGACACGCCGGACCCGGCGAGCGTGACGATCGCCGGGAGCTTCCAGAGCGAGCTCGGCTGTCCCGGCGACTGGCAGCCCGACTGTGCCCTGACCCACCTCGCCTTCGACCCCGAGGACACCGTCTGGCAGGCGGTGTTCGACCTCCCGGCCGGTTTCTGGGAGTACAAGGCCGCCCTCAACGACTCGTGGGACGAGAACTACGGCGCCGGCGGGGTGCGGAACGGGGCGAACATCGGCCTGTCCCTGGCCGATCCGACCGCCGTCAAGCTCTACTACTCCCACGAGACCCACTGGGTCACCGACGCGGTCAACTCGATCATCGCCACCGCCCCCGGCAGCTACCAGAGCGAGCTCGGCTGTGCCGGCGACTGGGATCCGGGCTGCTTGCGCTCCTGGCTCCAGGACCCGGACGGCGACGGTATCTTCACCTTCCGCACCCGCGCCCTGCCGGCCGGCTCCTACGAGGTCAAGGTCGCGATCGGCGAGAGCTGGGACGAGAACTACGGCGCCGGCGGCGTCCAGAACGGTCCCAACATCCAGTTCAGCGTGCCCGCGGACTGCGTGGAGATGCTCTTCTCCTTCGACTGGGCGACCAAGGTCCTGACCGTCGGCCCGGCGCCCGCGGCGCCGCAGCCGGCGAGCGTGACCATCCCGGGGAGCTTCCAGAGCGAGCTCGGCTGCCCGGGTGACTGGCAGCCGGACTGCGCCATCACCCACCTCGCCTTCGACGCCGAGGACACCGTCTGGCAGGGGATCTTCCCGATTCCGGCCGGCTCGTGGGAGTACAAGGCGGCCCTGAACGACTCGTGGGACGTGAACTACGGTGCCGACGCCACGCCCAACGGCGCCAACATCGGCCTGTCGCTGGCCGCTCCGACGGACGTCAAGCTCTACTACTCCCACCAGACCCACTGGGTGACCGACGATGTGGGCTCCGTCATCGCCACCGCCCCCGGCAGCTACCAGAGCGAGATCGGCTGCCCCGGCGACTGGCAGCCCTGGTGCTTGCGCTCCTGGCTTCAGGACCCGGACGGTGACGGCTCCTACGCCTTCTCGGCGTGGCTGCCGGCCGGCAGCTATGAGGTCAAGGTCGCGATCGATGAGAGCTGGGACGAGAACTACGGCGAAGGGGGCGTCCAGAACGGCCCCAACATCCCGTTCACCGTCCCCGCCTCGTGCACCGAGGTCTTCTTCACCTACGACCCGGTGAGCCACGTGCTGACCGTCGGCACCGGCCCGGGCGGGCCGGTCGGCAACCTGAACCAGGCGAAGGCCCACTGGGTGAGCGAGGACACGATCGCCTGGAACGCCGGCTCCTCGGCGGCCAGCTTCACCCTTCACTTCGATCCGAACGGCGACCTGGCCCTCGATGCCACCGGCGTGGTCGGCGGCTCCAGCCTGCCGTTGACCTACGATCCGGCCGGGCTGCCCGCGGAGGTGCTGGCGAAGTTCCCCCACCTGGCGGGCTACCACGCGTTGAGGCTGGCGCCGGCCGACCTCGGTCTGATACCGGAGATCCTGAAGGGGCAGATCGCGGTCTCCGCGGCCGCGCCGGACGGAACACCGCTCGACGCCACGTCGCTCCAGATCCCCGGGGTCCTCGACGATCTCTACAGCTACGACGGTCCCCTCGGCGTGCTGTTCGAGGACGGGGCGCCGACCTTGAAGCTGTGGGCACCGACGGCGCGCTCGGTGACGCTTCTTCTCTACGAAGACTCCGATCCGGCGAGCCTGCCGACGGCGGTGCCCATGAGTGTCGATCCGGCGACCGGCGTCTGGACCGCCGCGGGCGAGCCGTCCTGGGACCGCAAGTTCTACCTCTACGAGGTGGAGGTCTATGCGCCGTCCACCGGCCAGGTCGAGCACAACCTGGTGACCGACCCGTACTCGCTGAGCCTCGCGGTCGACAGCACGCGGAGCCAGATCGTGAGCTTGGACGATCCGGACCTCATGCCGCCCGGCTGGGAAACCGTGGCGAAGCCGCCGCTCGCGGCGCCCGAGGACATCGTGCTCTACGAGCTCCATGTGCGCGACTTCTCGATCGCCGACCCGACGGTGCCGGAGATGCTCCGGGGCACCTTCCGGGCCTTCGGCGTGGCGGGATCGGAGGGCATGGAGCACCTGGCGGCCCTGGCCGCCGCGGGCCTGACCCACGTCCACGTGCTGCCGTCCTTCGACTTCACCACCGTGCCGGAGGACCCGGCCGACCGGGTGGAGCCGGACCAGGCGCTCCTCGCCACCTATCCGCCGGACTCGGACCAGCAGCAGGCCCTGATCGCGGCCGTCGCCGACCAGGACGGCTTCAACTGGGGCTACGACCCGTGGCACTACACGGTGCCCGAGGGGAGCTACTCGATCGCGCCGGACGGGCCGGCGCGCATCCGGGACTTCCGGGAGATGGTCCAGGGGCTGAACGAGGCGGGCCTCCGCGTGGTGATGGACGTGGTCTACAACCACACCAACGCCGCCGGCCAGAACGCGAAGTCGGTGCTCGACCGGATCGTGCCGGGCTACTACCACCGGCTGAGCCTGACCGGCGCCATCGAGACCAGCTCCTGCTGCCCGAACACCGCGTCCGAGCACGCCATGATGGAGAAGCTCCTGATCGACTCCGCCCTGACCTGGGCCACGGCCTACAAAGTGGACGGCTTCCGCTTCGACCTGATGGGCCACCACATGAAGGCCAACATGCTCAAGCTCCGGGCCGCCCTCGACGGTCTGACCCCGGAGGTGGACGGCGTCGATGGGACGGCGATCTACGTCTACGGTGAGGGCTGGAACTTCGGCGAGGTGGCGAACGACGCCCGCGGCGTCAACGCCACCCAGCTCAACATGGCGGGCACCGGTATCGGCACCTTCTCCGACCGCCTGCGCGACGGCGTGCGGGGCGGCAGCCCGTTCAGCCCGATCCGGGAGCAGGGGTTTATCAACGGCCTCTGGTACGACTCGAACGGCACCTTCCCCGGTGGCTTGCCGGCGGAGCTGGACGAGCTGCTCCACCGGGGCGACTGGATCCGGATCGGCCTGGCCGGCGACCTGGCGGACTACTCGTTCGTCGACGCCTGGGGCAACCCGGTCCAGGCGTGGCAGGTGGACTACTTCGGTCAGCCGGCCGGCTACACCGCCGACCCGCAGGAGAACATCAAGTACATCGCCGCCCACGACAACCAGACCCTGTTCGACACCACCCAGCTCAAGGCGCCGGTGTCGACCTCCATGGACGACCGGGTCCGCATCCAGAACCTGGGCGCGAGCATCGTCGCCCTCGGCCAGGGGATCCCGTTCTTCCACGCCGGCCAGGACGTCCTGCGCTCGAAGTCGATGGACAAGGACAGCTACAACTCGGGCGACTGGTTCAACCAGATCGACTGGAGCCTGGATACGTCCGACTGGGGCCATGGCCTGCCGGTGGCGGACAAGAACCAATCGGACTGGCCGATCCTGCAGTCGCTCCTGGCCGATCCGGCGCTGGTGCCGGCGCCAGGGGACCGGGTGCGCGCCTTCGACCACCTGCGCGAGGTGGTGGCGATCCGCAAGAGCTCGCCGCTCTTCCGGCTGCGGACGGCCGGGGAGGTGGAGTCCCACCTCACCTTCCACAACACCGGCTCCGACCAGGTACCCGGCCTGATCGTCATGGGGCTGTTGGACGACCTAGGCATCATCGACCGGCGGATCGAGCGGATCGTCACCCTGTTCAACGTCCGCGACACGGCCGAGCTGTTCACCCTGCCGGCGGTGGCGGGCACCGCGATGGAGCTCCACCCGGTGCAGGCGGCGTCGAGCGACCCGGTGGTCCGGATGAGCACCTACGACGCGGCCACCGGCACCTTCGGTGTGCCGGCCAGGACGGCCGCGGTGTTCATCGCCCAGCGGCCGGTCGCCGAGCAACTCGCGCTGCTCCTGGACGACGTCGCAGCGCTGGTGGCCGACGGCGTCCTCAGCCCGGGCCGGGGCAACGCCCTGTCGGCGAAGCTGGAGGCCGCGCTGGCCCAGGTGGAGCACGGGAATCCGCTGGCCGCGGCGGGCGCCCTCGGGGCGTTCGTCAACCAGGTCGAGGCCTTCGTCCAGGCCGGTATCCTGACCGCCGAGCAGGGGCAGGCACTGATCGCCGAGGCGGAGCACATCCGGAGCCTGCTGGTGGAGTGAGCCGGCCTCTCCACAGCAGGTCCAGGGCAGGGGAGTCGCGGACCGCGGCCGGCCGCCCGGTGCGGCGGCCGGGCCGCACCGCCTCAGCCGAGCAGCAGGTCGAGGTCGTCGGAGGTGAGAGTCCCCAGTGCGCTGCCGCCGGCGGAGAGGACCGCGTCCGCCAGCTCCCGCTTCGACTTCTGGAGCTCCAGGATCTTCTCCTCGACCGTGTTCCGGGCGATCAGGCGGTAGGCGATCACCGGGCGCTCCTGGCCGATCCGGTGGGCGCGGTCGACCGCCTGCGCCTCGACCGCCGGGTTCCACCACGGGTCGAGCAGGAAGACGTAGTCGGCGGCCGTGAGGTTGAGGCCGGTGCCGCCGGCCTTGAGGCTGATCAGGAACAGGCGGCAGTCCGGGTCCCGCTGGAACCGCTCGACCCGGGCGGCGCGGTCGCGGGTCTGGCCGTCCAGGTACTCATAGACAGTGCCGTGGTGATCGAGCCGGCGGCGGACCAGGCCCAGCAGCCGGGTGAACTGGGAGAAGACCAGCGCCTTGTGCCCCTCGTCCAGCACCTCGTCGAGCTGCTCGAAAAGCGTGTCCAGCTTGGCGCTGCCGGCGCTCTCCACGTGGCCGTTGCCCTCGACGGCCGCGAGCAGGCCGGCGCTGGCGCCCCGGCCGCCATCGCGGGCCTCCTCGGGCACCAGGAGCTCCGGGTGGCAGGCCGCCTGGCGTAGCCTGAGCAGCGCCTCGAGCACCTGCATCCGGGAGCGGTTCAGGCCGAGCTGCTCGATCCGGTCGGCGAGCTGGGCGCGGTAGTGGGCCTTGAGCTCTTCGTAGAGGGCCCGCTGCTCGGTCCCCAGGGTGACGAAGACCGTCTGCTCGGTCTTGGCCGGCAGGTCGGGGAGCACCTGGGCCTTGGTCCGCCGGAGGATGAACGGGCCCAGGGCCCGCGCCAGGCGGGCCAGCTCGTCCTCGTCCAGGGCACCGGCGCTGCCGGCGCTGACCAGCTCGGCGAATGCCGAGGCGCGGCCCAGCATGCCCGGGTTCAGGAACTCGAACAGGGAACCGAGCTCGCGCAGGTGGTTCTCGACCGGCGTGCCGGTCAGCACCAGCCGGTGGTCGGCGCGCAGGGTGCGGGCCGCCTTGGCGGTCTGGGATTCGGGGTTCTTGATCGCCTGGGCCTCGTCCAGGATGGCGTAGTCGAACGGAACCTCGGCGAGGATCTCGACGTCGCGCCGGAGGGTGCCGTAGGTGGTGATCACCAGGTCGTGCTCGGTGAAGCGCTCGCGGAGCTCTTCTCGGCCGGTGCCGGTGTAGTCGAGGGCGGCGAGCCCCGGGGTGAAGCGGCCGGCCTCGTCGAGCCAGTTGTAGACCAGGCTCCGCGGCGCCACCACCAGGGATGGGCGCTTCTCCCCGGAGCCGTTGTGCAGCGCGGCCTGGCGCCGCTGCTCGAGGAGCGCCAGCACCTGGATGGTCTTGCCCAGGCCCATGTCGTCCGCCAGGCAGCCTCCCAGGCCGAGAGCGCCCAGGTGGGCGAGCCAGCCGAGGCCCTCGCTCTGGTACGGCCTGAGGGTACCGACGAAGCCCTCGGGCGCCGCCAGCGGCTCGGCCCGTTCGCCGGAGGTGAGCAGCTCACGGAAGTGGGCGAAGTGGTCGTCCACGGCGAGCTCCGGGACGTCGGCGAGCACACCGTCGAGGAGCAGGGCCTGGGAGGGGAGGAAGCGGAGCACCTCCTCACCGTCTTCGGCGCCCTCCGGCGCGGGTGCCGCCGGCTCCAGGTCGGCCAGCCGCCGCAGGCGCTCCACCCAGTCGATCGGCACGATGCCGCGCGAGCCGTCGCCGAGGAGGATGAAGGTCTGCTCCTGGCGGACCGCTTCGAGCAAGCGGGGGAAGGGTACTTCCTGGTCGCCGAACAGGATCGCTCCACGGAGCTCGAACCAGTCCATGCCGCTGCCGCCGCCGGCCATGGCGGCCTGGAACGAGCCGCCGCGGCGTACCGGGTCGCCTTCGGCCTCGACCCGCCATCCCGCCTCGAGCAGGTGCTGGACGATCTCGGCGAGGTGCTCCGCCGGCACCAGGTACGTGTCCGCGCGGGCGGCGCGGCCGCCGCTTCCAGCCAGGGCGGTGGGATCCGGCTCGATCCCCAGCCCGTGGAGCAGATCTTCGGCCGCCCGCTCGGCCGTCGCGTCGCGTAGCAGGATGCGGTCGTCCGTGTGGTCGACCAGCGCCGCCCGTGGATCGGCGGCGGCCACCCAGCGGTCGGCGTAGCCGAAGGAGAGGTCGGCCCGCAGGGTGCGGCCCCGGCCGCGGACGGTTGCGCTGCCCCGTGCCGGCAGAGAGAGGCTGAGCCGCGGGTGGGCCTCCGGACGCTCCGCCTCGATCGGCAGGTCGTCCGGGAGGTCGATCGACGGCAGCGACGGCAGGCGGAAGAGCTCGTCGAGCGCGATCGCCAGGTCCTCTTCCGGGATGTCGATCCAGCCGTCCCGGCGGAGCAGGACGATCCACGGGAAGACCTCCTGGGCGTCCAGGTGGGCGAGGTGGTCTTCGAACAGGGCCAGGCCCGCGGCCAACAGCAAGATCGGGTTCTTCAGCGGGGCGATCTCGTCCGCGCCGGCCCCGTCCGCCGCGGCGGCCTCGGTCCGGTGGGCTCGTTCCAGGGTGCCGGTCAACCGGCCGACGCCCTGGTCGGCCAGCTGCTCGAGCCGGAGCGCCAGGCGCCAGGGCGGGCCGTCGTCCCAGGCGAGCGGCTCCGAGCGCTCCGGCCGCCGTTCATCTCCTTCCCACCAGCTCAGCCGGCCGGTGGCGGCCAGCCGGGGGAGCACCGTGTCGAAGAGCGGCCCGGGCACGCTGAAGCGGCCGACCGGTGGGCGGCTGCCCGCAGCCGGCCCGGTGCCATAGGTCGACGTCCAGTGGCCGTGCTCGTTGGGCATGGCGTAGACCAGCTTGGCGAGCTCGCGGTCGCGCGCCTCGGCCAGCTCGGCCATCGTCTCCTCGTCCAGGACGAACGGCTTGATCCGTCCCAGCTCGCCGGTCTTGCGCTCCTGGCGCTGGAAGAGGTCGATCACCAGGCGCCCGCGGGCGGCCGACACCGCCCGGTTGATCGAGAACCAGATCTCGCGGCGGCGTCCGGCCATCCGGTCGTCCCTGCCGGCGAGCCGGCCGCGGGCGCCGTTCTGCTCCAGGGCGAAGCCGACCACCTCGAGCTGGCGCTGCCACTCCGGCTTCGGCTCGAGGACGTCGGCGCGCCGCGCCGAGCGCTCCTCCCAGGTCGCCGCCGGGCGGCGGGACGACTCCCAGTCGAGGTCCAGATCGTCCTCGGCGTCGTCTTCGACCTCTTCGACCTCTTCCCCTTCGCCCGCTTCCTCGAACGGATCGAAGCTCTCCGCCTCGACGGCGACCAGCTCGTCGAGCGCGTCCTCGAGGTCCTCCAGCTCTTCGTCCTCGTCGTCGGCCTCGTCGTCGATGTCCGTATCGAAGCCGTAGTCGGGCACCAGCTCCAGACGTCCGCTGCCGGGTACCCAGTGGCCCTCACCGACGTCGTCCAGGGTCAGGAGGGTCGCCCACAGGTGCTTGCAGAGGGACCCGTCGTCGAAGTGTTGGCAGTCGCAGGAGACCGTGAGGGCGTCGCCCCACTCGACCTCTCCCCAGTCCACCACCACCTGGTAGGGCTCCCGGCGGGACCCCTTCACATAGGCCAGGACGCCGTTCTCGTCCACCGGGCCCAGCCGTACCCGGCCGCTGGAGAAATAGGACAGCCCGCGGCTCCGCACGCCGGCGTCGAAAGCGTGGGAGCAACGGGGTGCCAAGAGACTGGATCGATCACCAGGGGTCCGTTCAGTCCACCGATCAGAGCACATCCCCTAATCCTACACGGTGCGGGTCAGGGTGGCACCACCCACCCGAAAGGTCTGGGGTGGTGCACCAGGCCGATCAGCTCCTGTGGAGCGGCGGGTTGGGAGAGTTGCGATCGTGCTGTCATTGATCATGTTCATGAGATGACCTCGACCGACGTCCTCCGGCGGATTTCGGCGATTCTTCGAGCAGACCGGAACATTTCCAGAACCTGCCGTTGCCGTTCGTGAACACGCTCGGCGGGCTTTCCGAAACCTTTCCCTGGACCCTCTCCCGGCGGACCCATGAAGGGGAGTACATCCAGTGGCAGCACGGGATGGTGCCGTTCTTCGGGGGCCGCTCGCGGTCGGCGCGCCCTTCCTGGACGACGTCGACTTCCAGAAGTTCGCCACGCCGGGTCCGCTCCTCCAACTCGTGGACCGGCAGGCGAGGCTGGCGTCGGAGGGGAAGGCCGAGCCGCTCCGGATCGTCACCCAGTGCTCCGCCCAGCGGGTCCTCGCGCAGGGCGGCAGGGCGACGGCCCTCGAGACCACCCGGGGCGTCGTCAACATCGGGTACGCCAAGCTCGTTCTCGCCATGGGGACCCTGCCCCCGACGACCACGAGCAGTCGACCATCTTGGTCAACCTCCTGCTCGAGGCGATCCACCAGCGCCGGGTGCCGATCTACGTGTGCATCACCATGCGCTCCGATTTCTTCGGTGCCTGCTCGACCTTTTTCGGGCTGCCGGAGGCGATCAACGACGGCCAGTACCTGGTTCCCCGGATGACGCGCGAGGAGCGCAAGGAGGCCATCACCGGTCCGATGCGGGTCGCCGGAGCGAGTCTCTCGAACCGGCTGGTCCAGCGACTCTTGAACGATCTCGGGGATGCCACGGCGGACCAGTTGCCGACCATGCAGCACGCCCTGATGCGGACCTTCGAGCACTGGCGCTCGGAAGGTACGAGCGGGCGGCCGATGGACGTCGAGGACTACGAAGCGGTCGGGACCATCGAACACGCGCTCGACGACCACGCGGAGTCGGTCTACGGCGACCTCGACGAGGACGGTCGCCGGATCGCGGAAGCGATCTTCAAGCGCCTGACCCTTCGCTCCGGCTCCCTTGACGTTCGCTACCCGACCCGGCTCGCCACCTGCCTGCCGTCGCGAGCCCCGCACCGAGGAGCGCCAGGGCCAGGAACGCCAGTCCCCACGGACCCAGGGTCGGGATCTCGACCGGGCTGACCGGGGGCCCGACCGGCGTCGGGGGTCGCTCGGCGATGGTCACCGTGGCCGTGGAGCTCGGGTCGAGGGCGTAGCCGAGGCCGGGCTGGACCGTGAGGATGACCGTCTCCCCGTCGTCGCTCACCGTGTCTAGGGTGGGGACGACGCCGACGGCGAGGGTGGACTCTCCCGCCGGGAAGGTCAGCGACAGGGTGCCGCCGGTGGCCGGCAGCGGGCCCACGTTGCCGATGAAGAGCTGGTAGTCCGTCCCCTGGGTCGCCGTGCCGGAGATCGACACCAGCACGTCCAGCGGCTGGTCGAGCGGTCCGGACCGGCCGAGGAGGATCTCCCCCGGGTCCGGAGTGGGCGGCGAGCCGGTCCCTCCTTCGGTCGCCGCCGGGTCGGTGGCCACGGCGGAGACCGCCGTCCCGAACACCACGGGTAGCCGGACTCCGCTGGTGCTCGATACGAACCGGCCCGGAGTGCGGGTGATCGTGGTGACGTGGGATTGGAGGGTGGTGCCGAACGGGCTGCCGGTGGCCGTGTCGAGGTCGAGGAAGAACCAGTCGAAGACGCCGCCCGCGGGGGGCTGGTCGATGAACGTCCGCTGGGTGGCGAGGCCGCCGACGGCGCCGGGCACGGCCGTGTCGAACCCGTGGTTGTCGAAGCGCAGGCTCACCCCCTGGCCGAGGGGGAAGGGCGACGGGACGGCCGCGCAATCGAACGGAGCCTGGGCGACGCCCGGGTCGCGCCAGATCTCATACTCCGGGAGGTCGAAGATTGCTCCTCCTTGCCATGCCGGGATGCCCCAGTGATTCGCCAGCGCCTCCCGGTGGTCGGCCGCCGTGGCCCCGGTGTAGCGGCCGTAGAAGGTCTGCTGGCCCGCCGCGGTGGCCGGGTCGGTCGCCGAGGCCTGGAGGTGGACCAGGGGCTCGGCCCGGGCCGCGCTGGTGAACGGGTCGGCGGTCACACTCTCCCCCCAGAGGACGTTGTCGAAGCCGAGCACGTCGAAGGCTCCAGGCGCGCCCGGGAGCGCGTCCGAGCACGCCGTCACGACGTCGACCGTCAGGTAGCCGCGGGCGCGCTGGTCCAGGTGGTCGGCGCCCGCGCAGAGACCTTCGAACAGGCTCGACGGCGCCCCGCGGTGGGCCTCCCGGAGCCCGTCGAGCAGCTCGGGGGAGAGCGGCCCGGGAGGCAGCCGGCCGGCGCAGCCGGGCAGGTCGGACGGCCCGCTCGCGGGGAGCAGCCCGTCCGCGAACAGGGCGCCCAGGTCGATCGCCCGGGAGCCGTACCCCGGCAGCAGCAGGCCGAAGTCCAGGGTTGGGACGCCGAGGTCGGTCCAGAGCACGACGCGGGCCAGGACCGGAGCCTCCGATGCGTTGTGTACCGTTGCCGTCGTGGGCCGCGCGGTGGGGTCGGACGGGTCGACCTCGAAGTAGGGCAGGAGCAGGCTGGCGCCCGGGGCCGCGTCGTCGGTTCCGAGAAGGCCCCGTGTCCCTTCGACGGCGGCGGAACCGGTGCTGTAGAGGCCCGATCCCCGGTGGAGCACGGTGACGTACCCCTGCTGGAGCGGATCGAAGACGCTGCCGGTGGCGGCGTTCAGGTCGAGATCGAGGCTGGCTCCGGCGGGGACGTTCGTCAAGCGTTGCGTCGTCACCGGGAGCGCCCCGGCCGGCAGCGGTGTGCCGTTGCCGTCCGGATCGAACACTGTGCTGTTTGTGGTCGGTAGGGGGTACGGGGCCGGCAGCGAGCCGCATCCGATTGGATTCGTGATCACACCCGCATCGCGCCAGACCAGGAGCTCGGTCTCTCCGTCGCCGGCCGGGGCCAGCGCCGAGCTGTCGAGCGACGCGTGCCAGGTGGGGGAGAGTGGCTCCCGGTTGTCGGCTGCCGAGCCGCCCACGAGGCGGCCGTAGAACGTCCGGTTGCCGGGGGTGGTGGTCGCCGGGTCGTCCGCGGACGCTTCGAGCGCGATCATCGCCTCCCCCTGGGCGACGCTCTCGGCCTGGTTGACGATCTGCCAGTCGCCCCAGAGGACGTTCCGGTCGCTGGCGATGCCGGTGCCTCCAGCGCCGAAGTACCCGGGAGCCCCCGGGAAATCGAGGAAGCACCGGTTGAGGGCGTCGATTGTGAGGTACCCGACCATTCTGTCGGTTGGAGCTGCCCTGCATTCCCCGCTGAAGAGAGCAACGGGCTGGCCGGTCAGCGACTCCCGCATGTACTGGCGCAGAAGGGGGGACACGGGGTGGTCGGTGTACGGCAAGTTGCTGCACGTCCCCCCGAAGAGGTTGTGCGGCTTGGACCGGGGCCCCCGCGGGCTGTAGGCGTCGTCCGGCGCGGTGATCGGGAGGTTCCCCAGGGCAAACAGGTCATAGAGGTTCACCGCCTCGGAGTCGTAGCCGGTCAGGTAGATGTCGAAGTCGAGCACCGGCAGAGACAGATTGGTCCACAGCGTCACGTGGGCCACCACCGGCCCGGCGGAGGCGTTGCGCACCGTGAACAGCGTCGTCACGCCGATCGAGCTGTCCGGATCGACTTCGAAGTAGGGCAGCAGCAGAGTCGCTCCCGGGACCCGGTCCAGCGTGCCGATCTCACCGTGGGCCGGGGGCGGGGCGGCGAAGGCGAGAGCGGTGAAAACGAGCAGGGCGACGGCAGGGAATGCACGCATGCGGCACCTCCGAGAGGGTCGAGCGCGCGCTCGACGATCTGTCGGCGAAACGAGTCACGGGAGAAGTTGCAAAAATATCAGACATTCGTACCTGCGTGATCTTCGCGCCGGGAGTCTTTCGGTCGCGAAGATTCCCAAACCCCTTGCCACCGTATCGATGCTTCGGAATAATCCGATGTCGTGACGTTCTTGGAGCAGTCCGCATGACGAGAGCACGGATCCGCTTCGCCGTGGTCGCAGTGTGCACGGCCACGTCCCTGGGACTCACGGCTCCGGCCCTTGCCGCTCCTGTGCCGGCACCCACGCCGTACGGCGTACCCCTCGCGCCGGGTGAGGCAGCGCTTTCCGTTCCCGGTCTCCGGCCCGAGGTGCTCGGCCTCGCGCTCCGAGCCGAGCGCTGTGCGGCGCGCGAGGGACTGGTCGAGAACCCGGACGTCTTGACCGTGATCGACTACTCGCTGCCGTCGACCAAGAAGCGGCTCTGGGTCGTGGATCTGGATACCGGGCGGGTCCTCTTCCACGAGTTGGTGGCCCACGGCCAGGGCACCGGAGGGAACCGCGCCCGGCTGTTCTCGAACGTTTCCGGCAGCCACCAGTCGAACGTCGGCGCCCTGGTGACGGCGGAGACCTACTACGGCAAGCACGGTTTCTCGCTCCGGCTGGACGGCGTCGAGCCGGGGTTCAACGACCTGGCCCGGGAGCGGACGATCGTCATCCACGGTGCGCCCTACGTCAGCGAGGGCTTCATCCACCGGGTCGGCCGCCTGGGCCGGAGCTGGGGCTGCCCGGCCCTGGCCGAGGACGTGTCCAGCCAGGTCATCGAAACCATCGCCGGGGGCAGCCTGGTCTTCGGCTACTACCCGGACAAGGACTGGCTCGCGTCCTCTCCTCTGCTCCACTGTGACGCGGAGCCGGCCGGCGACGTGCCGGCCGGCTCTCGGTAGCTCTTTCCTCTCGGGCCGCTCGCCTGCCTCGGGCGCTCTTCACGGCCTGATGCCGTAAGGCTTCATCTCCCGGGCCGCGGCGCCCAGGGCCTGCTCGGCGCGGCCGAGGGAGGCGCGGGCGGCGCTGGCGCTGCCGCGGCTGCAGGCCTCGGCCATGTTGGCGAAGTCGTGGAAGGCGGCGTCCAGGGCCTGCTCGACGCTCTGGTCCGGCGGGTGGAGGGCTGTCGGATCCTGGAGCAGGCGGTTGACCTGGCCGCTCAGGGTGACGCAGGCGATCGGCTTCGGGAGCTTGCCCTGGTTGAGTGGTCCGAGGATGGAGCGGAGCGAGCTCTTGAAATCCGCGACTTCGCGGGCATAAACCTGATACCAACCCGCCATGGTGGCCGGCCGCCGGGACCGCCGGGGGCGTGCGCTCCCCGATCCTGCCGGGCCGCTCGGACGCTGGGCGAGGGCTCCCCGGGCCTGGCGCACCAGCTCGCGCTCGGCGCCGCTCCGGCGCACCAGTCCGTCCAGCTCCCGGTCGTAGCGCACCAGCTCGGTCGGCCAGCCGGAGGGGGCGTCGGTGAGGCACCACTTCCAGACGGCCCGGTCGAACTGGGCGACGCTCATGCCGAGCACCTCGCGGATCGTCTGCTCGGTCGACAGGCCGCGGCTGTAGGCGTCGGCGAAGGCGCGGATCGACTTCACGCCGTGGACGGCCTCCAGGTAGTGGACCACCCAGGCCGCTTCGCCGTAGGCCAGGTCGACGAGCTGGGGCTCGGCGAAGCCGTCGAGGATCGCCTCGATCATGGGGAAGGAGATCACCCGCCCCTTGGCGTCCAGGTCGGGGATCGGGTTGACCCGGCCGGGCATCATCTCGACGTGCTGGGCCAGCCCTTCCTGGAACCACTTCGGCGCCCGGTCGTAGGTCGCCTGGGCGAGCAGGGCGTGGGCCACCTCGTGGCTGAGCACGGCGACCAGACGGGGATGGAGGCTCTGGAGGTCGGCGAACGGCACGCGCACCCGGCCGTCGTAGAGGCCGAGGACCAGCACCCCTCCCGAGTGGGCGCGCAGGAAGCGCTCGAGGGGGAAGAGGTCGACTTCGATCGGGTGGCCGGCGCGGAGCGGCACCCAGTGGCCGATCCGCTCTCGCTCGGCTTCGAGCACGACGCCGAGCTGCTCGGCGTACTCGCCGCCGGTCATCCGCGGGTAGATGATCTCGAAGTGGTCGCTCCACTTCCGGAGCTGGTTTTCGTAGAGCCACTGCTCCAGGCGGATCTGCTCGATGCGGGCGTCGTTGCGAGCGAGGGGGGAGAGGGCCGAGGCCTTGCGCAGCAGGCGGAGCGCGGTGTCGAACTCGCGGTCGCTGACCAGGAGCTCGGCGAGCTGGTAGAGGACCGCCGGCGTCGGCCGCTTGCTGTCCATGGAGACTTTCGCCAGGCGGATCAGGAGGCTGCGGGCGTCGGCGCTCCGGGACGTCTTGCGCAGGGCGAGGGCCCGGAGCTGGCCGAGGATCGCCGGCACCCGCTCGACCTGGTTCTCGATGCCGTCGGTCAGCACCACCAGCTCGTCCCAGCGTTCGTCCTCCGCCAGCGCGGAGGCCGCCTCCAGGATCTGCCGGCGCAGCCGCGGTTGGCCGTAGGCGGCCATGCCCCGGGCCTGCTTGGTCAGGGTGTCGAGACGGGCCAGGGCCGCCTCCTGGTCGCGGCGTTTCCAGGTGGCCGCGTCCACCAGGCGGGTCGCGGCCGGCGCCAACGCGGCGCCACCGGGAACCTCGATCACGGCCCGGCGCTCGGTCCCCCCGGTCGCGTTGGTCCCGCCGGTCCCATCACCCCGATCGACCTGCGGGGCCCCGTGGCCGTCGATCTCGATCCGGACCAACCGGCCGAGGGCCGTGACCCGCGCGCCCGTCGGCAGCCGCGCGGGCGTCTTCCCGAGGTCGGATGCTCGGACGGTCGGCTCCTCCGGGGAGCCCGGCTCGATCAGGGGGAACAGGGACGGCCGGGCGATCAGGGTGGCGAGCAGGGGGTCCCCGAACAGCTCCTCGCGCAGGATCGGCCGCTCGGTCCAGGCCTTGCGCAGGATCTTCTCGCCCTCCTTCGGCCGGTCGTCGAACAGGGTGAGCTGGGCGCGCAGGTACCAGACCTCGGCCACCCGCGAGCCCATCTCGGCGATCTGGATCGCGTCGACCTCGCTCTGGCGCTCGAACCCGAGGGTGGCCAGGGCGGCGGCGGTCTCGAGCCGCAGCCCGTCGTGGTCGGGCCCGGCGGCCTGGACGTTGTCGTAGCTCCAGGAGGCATCGTCGTCGTCGCCCTCGGCGGTCGCCAGCCGCGCGCGGAGGAGGTCCGCCAGCGGCACCGGGCCCGGATCGGGCATCTCCCCGAGGATCTCTTCGGCCTCGTGCAGGTCGACCTGGCGGAGCAGGAGCTGGGCGCGCCACAGGTCGGCGACCTGGTGCTGCAAGCCGTCGGGCGCCGCCTGGGCGATCTCGGCGCCCAGAGCGCTGGGGTCGCCGTCGGTGGCCAGGGTCCAGCGGATGTCCCGCAGGCCGCCCAGCCGCACGGTCGGTTCGGCGGCGGCGGGTCCCGCGGCGCCTTCCGCCTCCGCCGACGGATCGGCAGCCGGCGCGGTGTCTGAACCTTTCCGCGAGCCGCAGGAGAGGGCGAGCAAACCGCCGGTCACCACGAGGACGAGCGCCACTATGGGGACCGCGCCCCGGGCGACGGACAGAGGCAGACCGCGGAAGAGCCGGCGAGCCAGCCGGAGCAGGGCGAGCAGACCGAGCAGGGCGAGGACGCCGAGCAGGCTGGAGAGCACGGGGAAGGCCCGCCCGCTCGAGCTGCCCGGCCGGCGTGGTCGGCGCGGGCCGGAGACGAGCCCGAAGCCGGCGTCCTTGTGGGGAGGCGTGGCCTCCGGGTGCGGGCTGAAGAAGGTCTCTTCGTGCGGCGGCGCCGGCTCGGACAGGGAGTGGAGCGCGACGATCTGCCAGCTCCCGTCCCCGCTCCCTTCCTGGCCGTCGTCCGTTCGCGCCAGCCGGAGAGTCAGCGTGTCGTCCGCGCCGGAGGGGAAGACGACGGAGAACAGCGCCTCGTCCTCCGGCGTGCCCGGGGCCGGCGTCAGCAGGCTCCAGGTCGCCCCCGCGGGCGGCCCGGCCCGCACTTCGATCTCCCGGAGCGCCTCCTCCGGGCTCAGGGCGGCCCAGGGCGACGAGGGCGCCAGCCGTTCCTGCCAGGCGGTGCCGCCTTCTGCGAGGTAGAGCGCCGCCAGCTCCACCGCCGCCCGTTCGGTCGCCGAGATCGGCCGCGGCTCCAGCTTGTCCGCGTCCACCGCGGCCGAGGCCCGCGGGGCCCCTCCCAGGATCCCGCAAACGAAGATCCACACGGCCGCCGCGCCGACGCCGGCCGCTCTTCGAGCATCCACCATCTTTCCGCTCCCAGTCGGATCGTCATCGAATCGGTACGCTCCGCGCACCGCCCGGATAAACCTGCAAATCACGTCCTGGTGTGTCGGTTTCGGACCATAGTGTTTCATCCTGCCCATCGGCCCACCCTTTCGGGTGGTGTCCGTCCCACCCTCCGCCAACGTGCCAAACCTACCCCCGGGGGTATTTGTGAGCACACCGGTCACTAGGCACTATGAACGAGCGCGAGATCGACCCCTCCGGCGGTCTCGCCGACAGGATGACGACGAGCACTCCCACTCCCCCCGTCGTCCCCGGATCGACGTATTCTGGGGACCAGGCGAGCCCCTCTGAGCGCGCCGGACGAGGAACACCGAACAGGAGATCAGCGATGCGGAACGAACCGGGGCGGACTCCGTCCCAGACGGAGCCCCGCATGGATCGTGCTGGACACGCCGTGGCGGGTTCGGCCAGCCCACCTGTCAGCGGGGAGCAGATCCACGAGGAGCACCGACACCTGCGTGAGCTGCTCGAGCGGATCGGAGGCACCCGGGAGCTCGAGCCCCTCCTGGACCTGCTCGGCGAGCTGAACGGCGCCCTGGAGATCCACTTCGAGCACGAAGAGGCCCCCGGCGGCCTCCACGACGTCATCGATTCCTCGGCGCCGCACCTGCTGGAGCGGGTCGACGCCCTGTTCGACGAGCACCGCCGCTGCCTGGAAGAGCTGGAACGGCTGCGCGCGGCGGCGCGGGCGACCCTCGACGGGCCCATCGCCGAGGTGCTCCGGGGGGTCGACGCGCTCTGCCGCATGCTCCACGAGCACGAGGCGGCGGAGACCGAGATCCTCTCCGAGTCGCTCTACGACGAGCTCGGAGGGAGCGGTTAGGGTACCGGGCGAGAAGACCGGAACGGAGATCGGGCCCGGAACCGCACGCGACGTCCGGGCCTCTCAATATCGGAAGGCGAGACGAGACATCAGGCTGGAGACGCGATGAGCAAGAAACGACAGACCACTTCCACCAAGAACGACGCCGAGGGTGCCGCTGCGGTCGCCGAGCCGCCGCCCGAGCGCACGGTTCTCGATCAGTCGATCGTCGAGATCGTCAGCGACTCCGGCGAGGGCGCCCAGAAGGCCGGGCAGACGTTCGGTACGGTCGGCGCCAAGATGGGTAACGGCGTCTGGACCGTGGAGATCATCCCGGCCGAGATCAAGCCCCCGGCCCGTTCCCGCGCCGGCGCCTCGGGCATCCGGGTGCGGCTCGGCTCGCAGCCGGTGACCAACATGGGCGACGAGGCCGACCTGGTGGTCGCCTTCAACGAGCAGGTGCTCTACGGGCGGATCGCCCAGGGGGCGTACCGCGAGGGTACGGTGGTGCTGCTCGAGTCCAAGTGGGCCGACGACCCTCAGGAGGCGATCCGCCGCCAGTACGCCGAGGCGCTCGAGGAGTTCCGCGCCGAAGGGCTGGACGTGCGCGAGCTGCGGCTCGAGGACGCCTGCAAGGAGGTGGTCGACAACCCGCGCCTGGGCAAGAACATGTTCGTCCTCGGCCTGCTCTGCCAGGTTTACGGCCGCGACCTCCAGAAGGCCCTCGACGAGGTGCGCGTGGTCTTCGGCCGCAAGGGTGATCAGGTGGTCGAGATCAACCAGACCCTGGTCAAGGCCGGCTGGGAGTACGCCGCCGACCAGCTCGGCGACCTGGCGTTCGAGATCCCGCCGTGGGAGAACGACAAGCCCGTGGTGGTGATGAACGGCAACCAGGCCGCCGGCCTCGGCGTGATGGCCGCCGGCATGGAGCTGGTCTCCATGTACCCGATCACTCCGGCGACCTCCGTCTCCCACTACCTGGCGCGCGGCTTCCCGCGGGTCGGTGGCGTCGTCCACCAGGCGGAGGACGAGATCGCGGCGATCGGCTTTGCCATCGGCGCGAGCTACGCCGGCAAGACCGCCTGCACCGTGACCTCCGGCCCGGGCCTGGCGCTCAAGACCGAGTTCATGGGGCTGGCCGTCATGGCCGAGGTCCCGCTGGTGGTCATCCTGGTCCAGCGCGGCGGCCCGTCCACCGGCCTGCCGACCAAGGTGGAGCAGGGCGACCTGATGGCGGCGATCTACGGTGCCACCGGCGACGCCCCGAAGGTGGTGGTGGCGCCGGCGACCATCGAGGAGTGCTACCACTTCATCCCCATGGCCCGGAAGCTGGCCGAGGATTTCCGTACGCCGGTGATCGTCTTGACGGACGCCAACCTGGCGACCGGCGTGTCGCCTTTCGTGCGCCCCGAGGTCTCCACCGAGACCATGGCGGCGCCGCTCGACCTCTCGCCCTGGCCGGACGGCCTGGCGCCGTACGACTGGGATGAGACGACCGGCCTCTCGCCGCGGCCGATCCCGGGCCAGAAGGGTGGCGAGTACACCCTGACCGGCCTGGCGCACACCCGCTGGTCCAAGGTCGCCTACGACCCGGCCTCGAACCAGACCGGCTGCACCATGCGCAGCCGCAAGCTCGCGGCCCTGGCCAAGACCCTGATGCCGCCGGCCGTCCACGGCGAGGACGAGGGCGACCTGCTGGTGGTCGGCTGGGGCTCGACCATGGGCGCCATCGACGAGGCGGTCGAGCGGCTGCAGAAGAAGGGCCACAAGGTCTCGTCGGTCCACCTGCGGTTCCTGTCGCCGCTCGAGCCCGGCCTGCCGGAGATCTTCGAGCGCTTCGGCAAGGTGATGACGATCGAGATCAACTACAGCGACCGTCCCGGCGATCCGCTGATCGACTCCGAGAGCCGTCGCTACGCCCAGCTCGGCGCCCTGCTGCGGCAGAAGACCCTGATGGACATCGATAGCTGGAGCGTGGTCGAGGGCCAGCCCCTGGCGCCGCGGGTGATCGAGGAGGTGGTCCTCGCCCGGCTCGAAGGCCGCGAGGACGCGCCGCTCAAACAGGCTCCGCGCGAGTCGGCACCGACGACAGATGAGCAGGAAGAAGGAGAGATGGCATGTTCGGTCTGAAGGAAGACTGGTCCCTCGAAGTCCCCGAGCGCTACTTCACGCTCGAGAACTACGCCGGCGGCGTGGCGCGCTGGTGCCCGTCCTGCGGCGACCACGCGGTGCTCTCCGCGGTGCAGAAGATCTGTCGTGACGAGCAGTTGCCGCCGGAGAAGGTGGTGGCGGTCTCCGGGATCGGTTGTTCGAGCCGCTTCCCCCACTACATGAAGACCTTCGGCTTCCACGGCCTCCACGGCCGCGCCCTGCCGGTGGCCTGCGGGGTCAAGTCCCGCCGTCCGGACCTCCACGTCTGGGTCGCCACCGGCGACGGCGACTGCTGCTCGATCGGCGCCGGCCACTGGGTACACGCCCTGCGCTACAACATGGACATGACCGTGATGCTGTTCGACAACAACATCTACGGCCTGACCAAGAAGCAGACGTCGCCGACGAGCCCCCTGGGTCTGTCGACCAACACCCACCCGCGGGGCGCCTGGCTGCCGCCGCTCAACGTCCTCCAGACGACCCTGGGCTTCACCAACATCTCCTGGGTCGCCCGGACCGTGGACTGGAACCCGCTCCATCTCTACCAGACGCTCAAGGCAGCCTACGAGCACAAGGGGCTCTCCTTCGTCCACATCCTCCAGCGCTGCCCGACCTACACCGACCACATCTTCGACCAGTGGCGCGACAACCCGGAGAACATCCTGCTGCTGACCCACGAGCAGGGCATCGAGGCGGACCCGGCCGTGGCCAAGATGTACAAGAACCACCAGGAGCACGACCCGTCCGACATCGACACCGCCCGTCAGCTCGCCGCCGAGACCGGCCGGCTGCCGATCGGCCTGTTCTTCCACAACCCGGAAGCCCCGATCTACGACGCCTACACCAACGAGGGGCTGTCGATGACGCTCGAGGAGAAGGCCGCCGGGCTGGAGGCGGAGCTCGACCGCTTCGCCATCTGACGGGATCGGAGCTGAGGGAGCGATGACCGTGAACCAGAAATCCACCGAACGACCGCAGGCGACCGGCGGCGACGTCCGCCGGGAGCTGCGCCGGTTCTTCTTGCTGGGACCCGCCGAGGACGGAGGCTCCGAAGGCCCCCTCGTGGTCCCCGCCCCGCTCGCCGCCTTCGTCGGCTCCGGGAGGGTGCGGACCGACTACCCCCTCTACTTGGGCTCGGCGCTTCCGAGCGACGCCCTGGAGACGGGGGCGGGCGGTGCTCACGGCGCCCTCTGCCTCGGGTTTGACGAGCTGATCTCCCGCGCCCGGCGCGCCTGCGAAGGGGACGGAGCCGCCGTGGGGCAGGTGCTTCGAGACAACCTGAAGCGCCTGGAAGGTCACCTGCTCGACCTGCTGGAGAAGGGGCCGGAACAGGGGGATGCCAAGGAGCTGCTGGTGGCCGCGGGGTCGGCCATGGCCGAGGAGCTGTGGGGCGCATCGGGCCTCTCCGAGGACGACCGCGCCACCCTGCTGGCGGACGTGGAGCGCCTCGCCGCGGCCCTGCCGCCCGCGGGCGAAGGCCCGGGCGCGCGGCCGGCGCGGTTCGTGGCGCCCGCAACCGGCGTCTCCCTCGACCTGCTCCGCCACGCACTGCTCGCCGGACGGCAGATCACCCGGGAGACCTTCATCCGCGAGGCCCGCGAGCTGGTCGACAAGGGCCGGGCACTGATCGAGGCCGACCGGCGCAAGCGCACGGATGGCGAAGGCGGCCGCGACGGCGAGCGTGAGCAGGGCGCCATGGGTGCCATGGGCAAACGGTTCGTCGATCCCTCCGCGCTGGCGTCGGTCCTCGGCGAGCGGCGTGGCAGCGCGGTGCTCTCCCCGGTGCGGCGCGAGCGATTGGAGGCGGCGATCGAGGCCCTGGCCGAGGCCGCCGAACGTCTGATCGAGCCGCGGGTGCGCTTGATCCACGACGGCAGCCTGCCCTGGGCCGAGCGGGCGTCCGCCCAGGCCGAAGGTTGGGTCGTCGTCGAGAGCTCGGACCCGTGCGCGGTCGCCGCGGAGGTCTTCGACCGCGAGGCCGAGGCCCTGGCCGCGGCGCTGCGCGGCCGTGAGCGGGTCCGGCTCGAGATCTCCGGCGAGTACGAGGCGGCGCGCCACGAGCCCTGGCTCGAGCGCCTGGCCGGCTTCGACTGGCGGGCGTTCGACGCCGGCGAGGCGGCGCTGATCGAGCCGACGGTGGCCCTCGAGTCCGCCGGCGAGCTGGCCGAGCGCGGCATGCTCAGCCTGTCGCGGCTGCTGCGCTCGGGCCGCCCGGTGCAGGTGCTGGTCGCCCTCGACCCGGCGATGAGCCCGGGTGTCGAGGACGTGGCCAGCGGCTTCCGCTTCGAGCCTGGCTACCTCGGCATGAGCCACCGGGAGGCATTCGTCCAGCAGTCGAGCGAGGCCCGGCCGCTCCACCTGATGGAGGGGTTCCTGCGCGGGGCGTCGTCGAGCCGGACGAGCCTCCACGTGGTGGCCCCGTGGCCTCGGCCCTTCGCGGTTTCGGGGCGGGAGGGGGCCGGGGTGAAGAGGGGGGACCTGCCGGGTCTCGACCCGGCATTGGTGGCCGGGGCCGCCATCGATGGCCGCGCCCACCCCCTGTTCCGCTACGACCCCGAGACCGGCCCGTCCTGGGCCCACCGCCTGGACTTCTCCGGCAACCCGGAGGCGACCGCCGACTGGCCGGTCGATGGGGACTCGGACGCGGAGGAGAAGCGCCCGTTCACCTTCGTCGACTTCGCCCTGCTGGACCCGGCGCTCCGCCGGTACGTCACACCGATCGCGCAGAGTGTCCTGGATGGGGCCGACGCGGCCGACCTGGTCCCGATCGCTGATTGGCTCGACCTGCCGGTCGACGAGGCGATCCACAAGATCCCGACCGTCACGGCGGTGCCCGCGAAGTCCGCCGGTAAGGGGACCTCTCCGGAGACCGTCACCCTGGCCGTGGCCCGTCCACTGGCCGCCGCGTGCCGCGACCGGCTCGGATTCTGGCGTACCCTCCAGGAGCTCGCCGGGGTCAAGAGCGAGTACGTTCGACGGGCGGCCGAGGCGACCCGCGAAGAGGTCGAGCAGGCAGCCCGCGCCGAGCGCGAGCGCCTGCAAAGCGCCCACGCGGCCGAGCTCGAGCGGGTGCGCGAGCGCGCTGCCCGCCAGGCGGTCGACAACCTGACCGCCGCGCTGCTGGACGTCGACCTGGGCCTCTTCGCCGAGATGCCGCGGGAGATTCCGTCCCTGGCCGGCAAAACCGCCGACGAGGTTGCTGATTCACTGATGGCGGCGATCGGCAGCGACTTGTCCGAGATGGACGAGACCGTCGCCGCCGGCAACGGCGCGCCGTCGTCCGAGGCGGTCGACGCGGCGGCCCGGCAGCTCCTGGAGCTGGTCGACCCGTCCGAGATCGAGCGCGAGCTCACCGACAGCTTGGAGCACACCACGGAGTAGACAACGCGACGCCCGCCTCGCCGATCGAGCCGACCGGCCGAGGATGGACCACCGCGAGGAGTCATCGAGATGAAGGTCACCGAAGAACGCAAACAAGCCGCCGCCACCGTCCGCTACCCCGGAACCCCCGCCGCCATGGACGGCACCGCCGCGGTGGTCGCCATGGAGACCGCTGCCGGCGAGGCGGCCGGTGCCTATCCGATCACCCCGTCGACCCAGATGGGCGAGGGCTGGGCGCTCGCAGCGGCCCAGGGGAAGCCGAACGTCAACGGCCGGCGGCTGATCTTCTTCGAGCCCGAGGGCGAGCACGCGGCGGCCGGCGTCACCGCCGGGATGTCGATGGTCGGCCTGCGGTCGACCAACTTCTCGTCGGGCCAGGGCATCGCCTACATGCACGAGTCGCTTTACGCGGCCGTCGGCAAGCGGCTGACCTACGTGCTCAACATGGCCTGCCGGGCGATGACCAAGCACGCCTTGAACGTCCACGCCGGGCACGACGACTACCACGCGATCGACGACACCGGGTTCTTCCAGCTCTTCGCCAAGGACGCCCAGGAGGCCGCGGATCTCAACCTGATCGCCCACCGCATCGCCGAGCTGGCTCTCAACCCGGGCGTGTGCGCCCAGGACGGCTTCCTGACCAGCCACGTGATCGAGTCCCTGCTGCTGCCCGAGCGGGCGCTGGTCAAGGAGTACCTCGGCGATCCATCGGACCTGATCGAGTCGCCGACGCCGGCCCAGCGGCTGGTCTTCGGCCAGACCCGGCGGCGCATCCCGGAGATGTTCGACCTAGACAACCCGGCGATGATCGGCGTGGTCCAGAACCAGGACAGCTACGCCCAGGGCGTGGCCTCCCAGCGGCCGTTCTTCTTCGACCACATCGCCGCCCTCGCCGACAAGGCGATGGAGGAGTACGCGGAGCTCACCGGCCGGCGCTACCGCCGGGCCATGGGCTACCTCCTGGACGACGCCGAGGTGGTGCTGGTCGGCCAGGGCTCGGTGGTCGGCAACGCCGAGGCGGTGGCCGACCACCTGCGGGCCACGCGGAACCTCAAGATCGGTGTCCTGAATCTCACCATGTTCCGGCCGTTCCCGGCCGACCTGGTGGCCGAGCTGCTCGCCGGCAAGCGGGCCGTGCTGGTGCTCGAGCGCCTGGACCAGCCGCTCGCCTCCGACCTGCCGATGCTGCGCGAGATCCGCACGGCGATGTCCAAGGCGGTGGAGAACCACCGGGTGGAGGCCGGCCGGACGCCCCACGCCGGCATCCCGGCCGTGGCACCCGAGGACGTACCCGACTTCTACTCCGGCTGCTTCGGCATGGGCAGCCGCGACCTCCAGGCCGGCGACCTGGTGGCGGCGGTCGAGAACATGCTGCCGGGTGGAGCCGGCCGGCGCCAGTTCTACCTGGGCGTCGAGTTCATCAGGAAGGGCAAGGTCCCGGAGAAGCTCGAGGAGTGGCAGCAGCAGGTGCTGGAGGCGTATCCGGACGTGGCCGAGCTGGCGCTCGAGCCCGCCGGCGCCATCGACCTCCTGCCCGAGGACTCCATGGCCGTGCGCATCCACTCCGTCGGCGGCTGGGGTGCCATCACCATGGGCAAGAACCTGACCATGACGTTGTTCGACCTGGTCGGGCTCAACGTCAAGTCGAACCCCAAGTACGGCTCGGAGAAGAAGGGCCAGCCGACCACCTTCTACAGCGTGTTCTCCCACGAGCCGATCCGGATCAACTGCGAGCTCAAGCACGTCAACGTGGTGCTCTCGCCCGATCCGAACGTCTTCCGCCACTCGAACCCCCTGGCCGGGCTCTCCGAGGGCGGGACGTTCGTCATCCAGTCGAACGTGTCAGCGGAAGAGCTGTGGGCCAGCTTCCCGGCCTGGGCGCGCAAGATCATCCGCGACCAGAAGCTCCGGGTCTTCTACCTGGACGCCTTCGCCATCGCCCGCTCCGAGACCGACGCCGCGGACCTCCAGTTCCGCATGCAGGGCAACGCCTTCCAGGGCGCCTTCTTCAAGGCCTCGCCGCTGATGAAGCAGGAAGGCCTGGACGAGGCCAAGCTGTTCGACGCGGTCCGCGCCCAGCTCCAGAAGAAGTTCGGCCACCGGGGCAAGACGATCGTCGACGACAACTACCGGGTGCTCCACCGGGGCTTCGACGAGGTCCGGGAGCTCGACTGGAAAGAGCTCGAGATCGGTTCCCAGGTCGATGAAGAGAAGGGCGAGATCACGCCCCCCTGGTACCTCGACCGGGTGCCCCAGGACGCCGACGAGCTGACCGGCATCGCCGACCCGTACCGCTTCATGCACCAGGTCTGCTCGGTCTACCGGGACGGCGCCGACCCGATCGCCGACCCGTACTCTGCGATCTCGGCGATCCCGGCAGCCACCGGCATCTTCCGGGACATGACCAACATCCGCTTCGAGGTGCCGGAGTTCATCGCCGAGAAGTGCACCGGGTGCGGCCAGTGCTGGACCCAGTGCCCGGACGCGGCGATCCCAGGCCTGGTGGTCGAGGTGGAGAAGGTGCTCTCCGCCGCGGTCTCCGACTGGGCGAGCGACGGCGCCGCCAGCGACCGGATGCTGGCCGCGGTCGAGCCCCTGGCCCGCGAGGCCCGCACTCTGCTCAAGCAGGAGGACTTCCCGTCGTTCGCCGCGGTGGTCACCCGCGCCTGGCCCAAGGTGGCCGGCGGCTTCGACCTCTCCGCCGACGAGCGCTCGGCCCTGAACGAGGAGGCCGACCAGGTCATCGCGCGGCTGGCGGAGTTCCCGCTCGCCAAGACGGTACCGTTCTTCACCGTCCCCGAGCGCCAGAGCGAGGACAGCGGCGGCCTGCTCGCCGTGACCATCAACCCGAATGCCTGCAAGGGCTGCAACCTGTGCGTCGAGGTCTGCCCGGACGACGCCCTCTACTCGGCTCCTCAGGACGAGGCGCTGGTGGAGAAGCTCCGCCGCAACTGGGCGCGCTGGGAGCAGCTCCCGGATACGCCGGACCGCTTCCTCCAGGTGAGCAACCTGGACGAGGGGATCGGCGTCCTCCACACCCTGCTGCTCAAGAAGAAGAACTACCACTCCATGGTCGGCGGCGACGGCTCCTGCATGGGCTGCGGCGAGAAGACCGGCACCCACCTGATCGTCTCGACCATCGAGGCGGCGGTGGCGCCCCGGGTGGAAGCGTTCGTCGCCAAGCTCGAGGAGCTGACGGACAAGCTCGAGGACAAGGGCAACCACCTGCTGACCCTGTCCGCGGACCTGGGCGGCATGGCCGAGGCCGGGCTCGACATCACCGAGCTCCACCTGGACGTCGAGGTGGCGGGCGAGAACCGCAACCGCCTGGCCCGGATCTCAAAGACCCTGCGGACGCTCAAGGACCTCCACTGGCGCTACACCAGCGGCCCGTCCGGCCGCGGCCGCGCGGCGCTCGGGATCTCGAACTCCACCGGCTGCTCGTCGGTCTGGGGCTCGACCTACCCGTACAACCCGTACCCGTACCCCTGGGTCAACCAGCTCTTCCAGGACGCCCCATCGGTCGCGATTGGCATCTTCGAAGGCTTCATGCGCAAGATGGCCGACGGCTTCGCCGCCGTGCGCACTGCCGAGCTGGAGGTGGAAGACGCCTACGATCCGGAGGTCCACGACACCGTCTTCCAGGCGTTCGACTGGCGCGAGTTCTCGGACGACGAGTTCCGGCTCTGCCCGCCGGTGGTGGTGATCGGCGGCGACGGCGCCATGCTCGACATCGGCTTCCAGAACGTCTCGCGCCTCCTGGCCTCCGGCAAGCCGCTGCGGGTGATCGTGCTCGACACCCAGGTGTACTCGAACACCGGCGGCCAGGCATGCACCAGCGGCTTCCACGGCCAGGTCTCCGACATGGCCGAGTACGGCGCCGCGCGCCACGGCAAGGAGGAGAACAGGAAGGAGATGGGCCTGATCGCCATGGCCCACCGGGGCGCCTACGTGCTCCAGACCTCCCAGGCGCTGCCGGCCCACATGGTGGGTGGCGTGCTCAAGGGTCTTGCCAAGCGGCGCCCGGCGGTGTTCAACATCTACACCCCGTGCCAGGCCGAGCACGGCCTGCCGGACTCGGCCTCGCTCCACGCCGCCAAGCTGGCGCTGGAAGGCCGGGCGTTCCCGTACCTCGAGTACGACCCGGACGCCGGCGTCACCACCTCCGAGCGGCTGTCGCTCGAGGGCAACCCGGCGGTCGAGGAGACCTGGCCGAGCTACGAGCTCGAGTCCGTCGACGAGGAGGGCGCCAAGCAGGCCATGACCCTGCCGCTCACCACCGCCGACTGGGCGGCGACCGAGCCCCGGTTCGCCAAGCATTTCAAGAAGGTCGAGCGGGCGCTCTGGACGGACGCGATGGTGCCGTTCGCCGAGTACCTCGAGCTCTCCGCCGGGGAGCGCGCGGGCAAGACCCCGTTCATCTGGTTCAAGGATTCCGAGGAGCGTCTCGGCCGCCGGTCGGTCGCCCCCGAGATGGTCGAGCTGGCCGAAGAGCGGCTGCAGCTCTGGGACGAGCTCCGCGAGCTCGCCGGCGTCCGCCTGTCCGAGAAGGTGCGGGCGCGGTTCTCGCGGCCCATGGAAGAGAGGATGGAGCGCGAGCTCGCGGCGCTCCGGGAGGAGTATGAAGTGAAGATCGCCCAGCTCAAGGAACGCTATCCCGCGGCCATCACCCGGAAGATCGCCGAGGCGCTGGTCGGCGAGCGCGGCACCGAGGCCCTGGCCAGCCTGTTCGGAGGCGCCGGCGTGGCCGTCGCTCCCGCGCCCGTCGCGGTGCCCCGCCCGGCCCCGGTCGCTGCTCCGGCCCCGGTTCCCGAACCTGTTGAGGAAGTAGAGCCCGAAGCGGTCGAAGAGGCCGAAGCGGCCGAGGAGACGATGGCCCTCGAGCCTTACATCGATACCGAGCTCTGCACCTCGTGCAACGAGTGCACCCAGCTCAACCCGAAGATCTTCGCCTACAACGAGAACAAGCAGGCCTACATCAAGGACCCCAAGGGCGGTCCGTACGCCGACATCGTGAAGGCCGCCGAGCGCTGCACGGCGAAGGTCATCCATCCGGGGGATCCGCTCGACCCCAAGGAGCCCGACCTCGAGAAGTGGGTCAAGCGGGCGCAGCCCTTCAACTGACCGCCATGCGCACTCCAGAGACACGAGATCGCGGGCGGGGGCGTCCCCTTCCCCCCGCGAGGGTGGGAAGGGGATCGAGGGGATGGGGGGCGATCCAGCCGATGATCAAGGTTGATGGCTGCGCCTCGCTGGCCGTGGGAGCTTCATCAGGCGAAGCGGGGGTGTGATGCCATGAACGAAATCCTCACCGGGGCCGCGATCATGGCCGGGCTCGGCCTGCTGTTCGGCACCATCCTCGCCCTGTCGTACCGCTTCCTCAAGGTCCAGGAGGACCCGCGGATCGACGAGGTCGAGGAGATGCTTCCCGGCTCCAACTGCGGTGCCTGCGGCGAGCCCGGCTGCCGCGCCCTGGCCGAGAAGGTCGTCGGCGGGGTGGTGGTGCCCGCCAAGTGCACGGTGTCGTCCCAGGACGCGATCGAGCGGATCGCCGAGTACTTGGGCGTCGACGCGGGCGAGGGAGTCAAGCGGGTGGCCCGCCTTCACTGCGGCGGCGGCCTCGGCCGGGCGTTCCGGGTGGCCTCCTACGAGGGCACGTCGAGCTGCCGCGCCGCCCACCTGGTCGGCGGCGGCGGGCTCGAGTGCTCGTGGGGTTGCCTGGGGCTGTCCGATTGCGTCGACGCCTGCACCTTCGACGCCATGGAGATGAACGCCCTGCTGCTGCCCGAGGTCGACGTCGACAAGTGCACCGCCTGCGGCGACTGCATCGACGCCTGCCCACGGGACCTGTTCGACCTGATGCCGATCACCCACAAGCTGATCGTGCAGTGCAAGGCGCCGCTCGCGGCCGAGGAAGCGCGGCGGATCTGCCAGGTGGCGTGCGACGCCTGCGGCCGGTGTGCCGCCGACGGGGCGCCGGGCCTGATCCGCATGGAGAACAACCTACCGGTGGTGGACTACGCCGCCGGCGAAGGGCCGGCGGAGCCGTCGGCCACCTGGCGCTGCCCGACCGGGGCGATCCGCTGGGTGGACGGCGAGCAGTTCCAGGAGCTCCACGAATCGGCTCGAGGCACCGGACCGGATGCCGGTTCGGATGCAGAGCATGGGGAGAGGAAGTATGCCTGACAAAGGCGCGCTGGACGAGGTGAAGGGGGTCGCGCGCGGCCTCTACGAGAAGCTGATCGGCGTCAAGCCGGAACCGGCCGATCCGGGCGTGGCCGCCGTCGACACCGGCGCCGCCGCCGTGGCCCGGGCCGAGGCGGCGATCGCCCGCCTGGCGGGCGGCGCGGCCGGACTGGTGTCCCGGGGTCTGTCGCCGGCGGTTCTGGACGACGCCGCCTCCGCTTACGAACGGACCGCGCCGCCGCAGGTGGGGCGCGTGACGTCGGCGAGCGGCCGGGGCTCCCTGGCCGCGGCCGTGGGACTGGCCTCCGCCGGAGTGCGTGCGACCGCGTTTCTCGACGGACCGGAGCTGGTCAAGTGCGGCGATCTGCTGGCTTCGGCCGTGGACCGGCGTCTGCCCCTGGTCGTCCACCTGACCGACCGGGAGACCGCGGCGGTGGGCGGTGACCGGGGAGCGCTCGAGAGCGCCGCGAGCTCCGGCGCCGTCGTCCTCCTCGCCCGGAGCGCTCAGGAGGCGGTCGACCTGACCGTTGCCGGCCGGCGGGTCGCCGAGGACGCTCTGCTGCCGGTGGTCGTGGCGATGGACGGGGCGGAGACCGCCGTCTCGGTCCAGGACCTGCTCCTGCCCACGGACGCCCTGCTCCGCGCCTACCTCGGCTCCGCCGCCGAAATGATCCATCCGGCGACCCGGGCCCAGGAGCTGCTGTTTGGCCGCCACCGCCGGCGTCTGCCCCGGTGGCACGACCCGTCCCGCCCGCTCACCACCGGCGCCCTGCACGGCCCGGAATCGGCGCCGCTCGCCGCCGCCGGTCGCCGCGCCTACCTGGACAGCGAGGTACCGGCGCTGCTCGAGACCGCCCTGGCCGAGCTGGCCCGCCGCACCGGCCGGCCGCTCGCGCCGGTCACCAGCCACCGGACCGACGGCGCCAAGATCGTCCTGGTCGCCGAAGGGGCCGCGGTTGCGACCGCTGAAGCCGCCGCCGACGCCCTGCGCAAGGAGGGCCTCAAGGTCGGCGTCGTCGGTCTGCGGACCCTGGCGCCGCTGCCCGAGGAGCGGTTGGGGGATCTGCTCCGGGCGCCGGCCACCGTGGCGGTGCTCGAACGAAACCCCGGCCCGCCCGCCGCCGACGGCGCGCCGCGGATCACCCGGTTGCGGACGCTCACTACGCGGAGCACTCTCGGCGCGCCGTCGTCGCGCACCGGTGGCCCGCGATTCTTTTCCGCGCTCTACGGCCTGGGCGGGGCACCGCTCCGCGCGGCCGACCTGGTGGAGCTCGGCCGGATGCTCGGCCGGGACCTGATCCTGGACCGGACGGGGAAGGGCGGCACCGAGCGGCTGGCCTCGCCGGTCTTCCTCGGCGTCTCGTTCACCGGCGAGGCGGCGTTCCCGAAGCAGGAGGTTCTGCTCGACGCCCTCCGCCAGAGCTATCCGGACGCGGCCCGATTGGGCCTCTGCGGCAGTGAGCCGATCGATCTTCGGCCGGACGGCGCGACCGCCGTCGCCGTCCACCGCCTCACCGGCGCGGGCGGTGTGAACGGCCGCCACGGCTCCGGCCTGGTGGCGGACGCGGCGCGCCTGCTCCACGAGACCGTGTTCATCAAGAGCGGCGAGCGGGTCACCACCCGCCCCGGCCTGACCTGGGAGCGTTGGGCGGCGCCGGTGACCGATCGCCTGCTGTTCGGGCCGGGCGGCGAACAGGCCGGAGCGCTCGGCGACCCGGGAGCCGATGCGCCGGTCGACTTGAGCGTCTGGGCGAGCCCGGACAGCGCACCGACCCGCGCCCTGGTCGACGGTCTGGCGGAAGGTGCCGCCCTGATCGTTCCGCGCCGGATCGGTCGGGCGGCCGATGCTTCCTCCGACCTCACCGACTGGTGGACCGATCTGCCCGAGGCGGTGCGAAAGGCGGTCGACGCGAAAGGCGCGCAGCTCTACGTGGTCGAGGTCGGTGCCGCCGAGGGCGATGTCGGGACCGATTCCCTGCTCTTGGGCGCCCTGATCGGCACCCTCCGTTCCGAAGGGAAGATCGAGGCCAAGGACCGCAAGCTCGTGGACGCCTTCCGCGCCCTCTCTGGCGGTGCGGACGATGGGGCGATCCAGCGGTTCCAGACCGGTCTCGAGCGGGTGCGCCGGCTGAGCGTGGCCGATCTCTCGGTCCGCCGCCGCCGGCCCGCGGAGCCCGACCCGGTGCCCGCCGCGGTCCGCCGCCTGGCGACCGCCGGCAGCGGAAAGGGCCCCGAGCGCGGCGCGCCCGAGACCGTCGACAGCCTGCCCCGGTTCTGGGACCAGGTCGGCGTGCTCTACCGCCGCGGCGAGGAAGCGCGCCTGACGCCGGACCCGTATCTCGCCACCGGTGCCGTCCCGGCCCTGGCCGGGTCGCTCCGGCAGGTGGAGCGCGGCCGCACCGTGCTGCCCGCTTTCGAGCCGGCGCTCTGCACCGGCTGCGGAGTGTGCTGGAGCGCCTGCCCCGACGGGGCGATCGCTCCGGTGGTGCTCGGCGCCGGTCAGCTCCTCGACCAGGCCATGGGGCGTGCGCGCCGCGCCGGCAAGTCGGTCGACGCGCTGCGCATGGCGGCTTCGAAGATCGCCGCCGGCGTCAACCAGGAGCTCGCCGCCCGGGTCGACACGGAGTCGGGGGGTGACGCCGCCGAGCTGTTCGCCGTGGCGCTCGAGAAGACCCTGGCCAAGATGCCCCTGCCCGAGGAGCGCAAGGCGTCGCTCACCGAGGCCTTTGCCGCCGTGAGGGAGGAGCTCGAAGGTCTTCCCGTCTCCCGCACCGCGCCGTTCTTCGGCGAACCCGAAGCGGCAGCCCCTCAAGGAAGGGGGAGCGGTGAGCTCTTCCTGCTGGCGGTCGATCCCGACGCCTGCAAGGGCTGCGGCGTGTGCGTCGCCGCCTGCGAGCCGGAAGCGCTTCAGAGCGCCGCCGACTCCGCCGAGCGCACCCGCACCGCCCGCGGCCTCTGGCGGCGGCTCGAAGAGCTGCCCGAACCGGGGCCGGAGACGGTGGAGCGCGCCCGCACCCACGAGGAGGTGGGTCCGCTCGCCGGCGCCATGTTGCCCAAGGCGTCGCGCGAGATCGTCGCCGCGGCCGACGGGGCCGAGGCCGGCTCGGGCGCCGCGCTCGCCGTCCGCCAGACCCTGGCGACGGTTGCTTACCATCTGGAGGTCGCCCCTGAGGCGGCCCGTCCGGCCCGCCTGGCCGCCATCGACGCCCTCCGCGAGGAGCTCGCCGGGGCGATCCACGACGGTCTCGCCCGGGCGCTACCCGACCGGGACCTGGATGCCCTGGCCCTGGGGCTGGGCACCCTCGACCGGCCGGATGCCGACCTCTCGGAGCTGACCTCGCGGGTCGAGCACGCGCTCGAAGGGGACCGGGTGGACGTGGCCCGCATGCGCCGCCTGGTGGACGTGGCCCGTCGCCTGTCCGACCAGCGGGTCCGCCTCGGCGGGTCGGAGGCGGGGGAGGGGCGGCCGGCACCGCTCGGCCTGGTCCTCGCCGGCCGCGCGGCCGCCTGGGGCGGGGCGTTCCCGTACACGCCGTTCGCCGTGCCGGTGACGGTCGACGCGACCGGTGACGCGGCCGGCGTCGCCCGCGGCCTGCTCGAGGGCGGCCTCACCGGGGCGGTCGAGCTGGCCCGGACCGAGCGCCGCGCGCGGATCGAGCTCGCCGCCAAGACCCCGTCCGAGGCGGCGAAGGCCGCCGAAGAGGTCAAGGCCCTGGCGCGGCTCACCTGGCGGGACCTGGACGCGGCCGAGCGCTCGCTCTGCCCGCCGGTCTTCGTCGTGGCGAGCGAGGACGAGCTGCTGGGGGACGACTCCGGCGGCCTGGCCGACCTGCTGGCCGGCGACCTGCCGGTTAAAGTCGTCCTGCTGGCCGACGCTCCGCGACCCGATCGCCCGGTCTCCGTCGCCCGCTGGATCACCTGGATCGGTCACCCCAACGCCGTCGTCGTCCAGACCTCGGTCGGCGCCGGCGACCACCTCGCGACCGGCGTGGCCGCGGCCCTGGGCCACGACGGCCCGGCCCTGGTGCGGGTCCACGCGCCGGAGCCTGCCCGGGACGGCTTCCTGGCGCACGAGACGCTCGATCGAGCCCGGGAGGCGGTGGCGACGCGGGCCTTCCCGCTGTTCGTCAGCCTGCCCGGCTCTGCGCAGGAAGGGGACGCAGACGACCTGCCACGGGTCGACCTCACCGGCAACCCGGAGCCCGAGGCGGCCGGCACCGAATCGCCGGAGCTGCTCCGTGCCTGGCGTCTGCTCCAGCGCTGGGCCGGGGCCGACGAGGCGTTCGCCGCCGCGGCCGCGGCGACCGAGGAGCGCGAGCGCGCCGAGCAGGAGCGCCAGGAGCACGAGCAGGAGATCGCCACGCTCCGTGCCGAGTACGAACAACGCCTCGCCGAGGCCCAGGCCGCGACCCAGGCCGAGATGGCCCGTCGAGTACGCAACAAGCTCCTCGCTCTGGCCGCCCGCCGCGCGGCGGCCGCCGGAGCGAACGGCAGCGAGCACCGCGAGACGATGACGGAGGAGCGCCCGTGAACGTCATCCAGCCCAGCTTCCGCCACGGCATCCACCCGCGTGAGCACAAGGAGGCGACCGAGCACCTGCCGATCGCCCGCATGCCCTTCGTCGAGCGCTACGTCCTGCCGCTCTCCCAGCACACCGGGGCCCCATGCAAGCCGGTGGTCCAGGTGGGCGAGCGGGTGGAGCGTGGCCAGGTGGTCGCCGAGGCGGGCGGTTTCGTCTCCATGACCCTCCACGCCCCGGTCACCGGGACGGTGAGCGCCATCGCCCAGCGCACCCACCCGGCGGGCAAGCTGGTCCAGGCGATCGAGATCGAGGCGGATCCGTTCTCGACCCAGGAGATCGTCCCCCAGCGCCCGGCCGGCGCGCCGGCCCCGGAGGAGCTCTCCGCCGACCAGTTCGTCGCCGAGATCCAGCGCGCCGGCCTGGTCGGCATGGGCGGCGCGGCGTTTCCGACCCACGTCAAGTACAAGCCGCCGGAGGGCAAGGTGGTGCGCCGCCTGGTGCTCAACGGCTGCGAGTGCGAGCCGTTCCTGACCAGCGACCACCGGGTGATGGTGGAGCGGCCGGAGGCGATCCTCCGGGGCGCGGAGATCGTCGCTCGCCACCTGGGCGTCGAGGAGGTGGTGATCGGCGTCGAGCTCAACAAGCCGGACGCGATCCGGGTGCTCAAAGAGGCGGTCGCGGCCCGTCCGCCGCTGGTCCTGCCCGCGGCCCCGTCCCCCGACGGGTCCGCCGGCGCCGCCGATCCGTCCGGCTCGAAGACCGTGCCGATCCGGGTCGTGCCGCTCAAGGTCAAGTACCCCCAGGGCGCCGAGAAGATGCTCATCCGCGCCATCTACGGCGAGGAGGTCCCCTCGGGCGGCCTGCCGCTCGACGTGGGCGCGGTGGTCAACAACGTCGGCACCATGGCGGCCGTGGCCGACTGGTTCGACCGGGGCATCCCGCTGATCGAGCGCATCGTCACCGTCGCCGGCCCGGGCGTCGACCGCCCCGCCAACCTGCTGGTGCCGGTCGGCACGCCGGTGCGCGCCGTGCTCGACCACTGCGGCCTGGACCACGACACCCGCGAGGTGGTCATGGGCGGGCCGATGATGGGCCAGCCGCTCGCCAGCCTGGACGTGCCGGTGCTCAAAGGAACCTCCGGCCTGCTCGCCTTCACCGAGACCGAGACCCTGGTGCCGCGGGAGTACACCTGCATCAAGTGCGGCCGCTGCGTCGAGGCCTGCCCCCAGTTCCTCAACCCGTCTCGCCTGGCCAAGCTGGCCCGCGCCGGCCGGTGGGCGGACATCGAGGCGTACTCGGTGATGGACTGTGTCGAGTGCGGCTCCTGCAGTTACTCTTGTCCCTCGGGCATCCCGATCGTCCAGCTCATCCGGGTCGCCAAGTCGAGCCTGCGCGAGCAGAAGGCGAAGGAGAAGGCGGAGGCGGCCCGGCAGGCCGAGGCGGCGGAGAAGGCCTCGTAGGTCGAAACACCGCGATCGAGAAGGGAAAGGCGAATCATGGTCTCGGGGTGGATGGGAAGCTCGAGAGAGACCCGACTGAGGGATGGGCTTGTGCAACCGATTGATTTCCAAGGCGGGGAGGCCGCTCGATGAGCACCCGTGAGCCCCGCCTGCTGGTGCAGACCTCGCCGTTCCTGCGCGAGGGCGTGACCACTCCCGGGCTGATGGTCGACGTGCTGGTCGCCGTCCTCCCGGTATTCGCCGTCTCCCTCTGGGTGTTCGGCCTGTCGTCGCTCCTGGTGGTGGCGACGGCGACCGCTGGGGCGATCGGAACCGAGTGGCTGTTCACCAGGCCGTCCCGTCCGGGTGGGCGCCGGGGCGAGAGCCTGTGGAACGGCAGCGCTCTCTTGACCGGCGTGCTCCTCGGCCTGACCCTGCCGCCTACCTTCCCGCTCTGGATGGCCTTCGTCGGTGGCGTCGTCGGCATGGCCCTGGGCAAGCTGATCTGGGGCGGCCTGGGCAACAACCTGTTCAACCCGGCGCTGGTCGGTCGCGCCTTCCTTCAGGCCGCGTTCCCGATCGCCATCACCACCTGGGCGCCGCCCGCCGGCCTGCTGACCGTCCGGGCCTCGAACCTGGCCTTGCCGTTCATGCATCCGGCGGCGGACGCGGTGACCACGGCGACGCCGCTCAACCTGATGAAGTTCGAGCACCAGACGACCGGCCTGGTCCAGCTCTTCGGCGGCCACATCGCCGGCTCCCTGGGGGAGACGAGCGCGGCGGCGATCCTGCTCGGCCTCGCCTGGCTGATCGCGCGCCGGGCCTGCGACTGGCGGATCCCGGTGAGCATCCTGGGGACGGTGGCGGTGTTCACCAGCGTGCTCTGGGCGATCTCGCCGGAGCGCTTCCCAACGCCGTTCTTCATGCTCATGTCCGGCGGTCTGCTGTTCGGCGCGACCTACATGGCGACCGACCCGGTGACCTCGCCCCTCGCCCCGCGGGGCGCCTGGATCTTCGGCGCCGGGATCGGCGTGCTGGTGGTGCTGATCCGGACCTGGGGCGGCCTGCCGGAAGGGGTCATGTACGCGATCCTGCTGATGAACGCGACGACGCCGCTAATCGAGCGCGCCACCCAGCCGCGGGCGTTCGGCCACGGCCGGCCGGCCCGATCCCCGGCCAAGGCGGGAGGCAAGGGATGAGCGAGCCCACCAACTTGACTTCCGGACAGACCACGCCGGATCAGGGCAAGCGGGGCTTCCAGCTCCCGGAGACGCCGCGGCTGATCCTCACCCTCTGCCTGGCCGGCCTGGTCTCCGGCCTGACCATCGTCGGCGCCTACCACGTGACCCTGCCGACGATCCTGGAGAACCACGCTCGGGCCCTGCGCGAGGCGGTGTTCGAGGTGGTGCCGGGTTCGGAGCGGATGCAGCGGTTGGTGCTCGAGGGGGAAGGCGACGGCGCTCATCTCGTGCCCGCCGCCGGCGTGCTCGGTGAGGAGCCGTCCGTCTACGGCGCCTACGACGCGTCGGGGAAGTTCGTCGGCTACGCCATCCCGGCCGAAGGCCCCGGGTTCCAGGACACGATCCGGCTGATCTACGGCTTCAACCCGGAGTCGCGGCGGATCGTCGGCATGTCGGTGCTCGAGAGCCGGGAGACGCCGGGCCTGGGCGACCGGATCTACAAGGACCAGAACTTCGTACACCAGTTCGACGACCTGGCGGTGGAGCCGCCGGTGCAGCTCGTCAAGGAGACGCCGACCTCGCCCAACCAGGTGGACGCGATCACCGGCGCGACGATCTCGTCGACGGCGGTGGTCACCATCGTGCGCAAGAGCAACGAAGAGTGGCTGAGCAAGTTGCCGCCGGCCGCCCAGGCTCCGCCGCTCTCCGCGACGCCGCCGGAGGGTGAGGGCGCGACGACCGAGAAGGGCGGGCCGATTCCGGGAGGGAAGTCTTGATGCGGCAGCTCGGAGAGACCTTCGCCGAGGCAGGGCCGGGAGCGGTGCGGGAGGCCCCGGCTCCGGGACGCCGCACGAACGTGGCCGGACAGCGCTCAACGCGCGGCTCGGTTCGGCCCGCGCCGGGATGGTGCAGGCGCGCGGACGGTGACGCGAGCGCGGGCCTCAACGCCCTCCACCGGGGTCGCCCGCACCGCTCCGCCTGCGTGGCGGTCGTTGCCGTACTCGACGATGAAGATGTTGCCGTGAGGCGGGAGGAGTAGATGGCTGCACCAGGCAAGGATCCGGGCGAGGTTTACGCCGAATTCGTCAAGGGCCTGTGGAAGGAGAACCCGGTCTTTGTCCAGGTACTCGGCATGTGCCCGTCCCTGGCGGTGACCAACTCGGCCGTCAACGGCCTGGCCATGGGCGCCGCGACGCTGTTCGTGCTGGTCATGTCGTCGTTCCTGATCTCGTTGCTGCGCAACTGGATCCCGAAGGCGGTCCGGATCTCCACCTACATCATCGTCATCGCCACCTTCGTCACCGTGGCGGACTTCACCCTCCAGGCTGTGGCGCCGACGGTCCATCGCGAGCTCGGGGCGTTCATCTCCCTGATCGTGGTCAACTGTCTGATCCTCGGCCGGCAGGAGGCGTTCGCGGCCAAGAACCGGGTGACGTTGGCGGTGGTCGACGCCCTCGGCATGGGTGGCGGTTTCGCCTTCGCCCTGCTCCTCCTGGGCGCGGCCCGCGAGGTCCTCGGCAAGGGGTCGCTGTTCGGCTTCTCGCTGTTCGGCGCCTCCTACGAGCCCTGGGTCGTGATGATCCTGCCGCCGGGCGGCTTCCTCATGCTGGGAGTGATCCTGCTGATCTTCGCCTCGGTCGCCGAGGGGCGCAAGAAGCTGGCCGAGAAGGCGCGCGGCGACCGGGAAGAGGAGGCGGCCTGATGGCGAACCTGAGCAACCTGGCCTGGATCTTCATCTCGGCCCTGCTGGTCAACAACTTCACCCTCTCCTACTTCCTCGGGCTGTGCCCGTTCTTCGGGGTGTCGGGGAGGCTGGTCACCGCGTTCCGGCTCGGCCTGGCGAACATCTTCGTCATGCTGATCACGTCGTTCTCCGCCTGGGCGCTCGACACCTTCGTCCTGGTCCATGCGCCGTACCTCCAGTTGATCAGCTTCATCGTGGTGATCGCCTCGACGGTGCAGTTCGTGGAGATGGTGATCCGCAAGCTCTCGCCGGCGCTCTTCCGGGCGCTCGGCATCTTCCTGCCGCTGATCACCACCAACTGCGCGATCCTGGCCCTGGCGCTGTTCCAGACCAGCCGGGGCTACGGTCTGCTCCAGGGGATGGTGTTCGCCCTCGGCGCGGGCATGGGCTTGACGCTGGCCCTGGTGCTGATGGCCGGCCTGCGGGAGGAGGCGGAGCTTTCGGACATTCCGAGCATCATCCGGGGGACGGCGATGAATCTGCTGATCGCCGGGATCCTCTCGCTGGCGTTCATGGGGTTCGCCGGCCTGTTCAGCCCGACCGCGTGATGCACGATCTCGTCGCCATCGCCGTGCTCGCGGCCGCCTGCGGCGGCTGGGTGGCCCTCCAGCGCTGGATCGCGCGGGTCGATCCCGAGATCCCGGGGATCCAGCGGAGCTGCTCGGGGTGCTCGGTGCCGGGGGCGGGGGGGGAGGCTTGTGGGGGGTGCACCGGAGGGCCGGGGGTCGGGCCGGACGGGGCGGTGGTGAAGCTTGGAAAGTCCCGGCCGGAACGGGGCCTTCCCCGGAGCTGACGAGCTGAGGGGGCCGGGGTTCCTTCGGCGGAAAGTTTGCCGGGAGCGGTCCGGGAGGCGACGGCTCCGGGACGCCGCGCGAACTGGACGGTTGGGAGCTCATCCCGCGGCTCGGTTCGGGCCGCGCCGGGCCTTGTCGGTTGCTCAGGCGTTCCCGCGGGCGCGTCCCTCAACGCCCTCTACCGGCGCCTCCCGGACCGCTCCGGTGCGCGGCGTTCGTCGGCGGACCTCGGCGCTGCGGGCAGCACCACCGGGGTTCACCTCGAGTCGGGTCTCTTCTGGACCCCCTGTAACGCCCTCCGCAGGGAAGGCCCCGCTCCGGCCGGGACCTGGACCGTTCGCTGCCCTGCCTGGCCGCTCAAGGCAACGGCTCCGGAACGCCGCGCCAGCAAGGCGCGCGACTGAGGCATACCAGTAGGTATGCCGCAGGGAGCGCAACGCGGCTGGCGCGGATGCAGCGATGCTCGAATGCGAGCGTAGGGATGGGCGGGAGTACGTTGACCGGCGCCTCCCGAGCCGCTCCGGTGCGGACCGTTCGTTGCGCGCCCGAGGTTCCTGTCAAGGTGGCGTGCGTTGCCGGTAAGCTATTGGGACGATGCGTGGTTCTTCCAATCGTCCAGGGTTGATCGTCGCTTGGCGGAGCGTGCTCCAGTGGAGTTGGGGTGGGCTGGCATTCCTGGTCTTGGTGGCAGCGGCGGGGGTCACTGCCTGGGCGCAGGTGCCGGATGTCCTCTCACCGGACCTGGACGTCCGTGCTTTGCCTTCGCTGGTGGTGCGCTGGCGGTGCCACTGCAGCCCGACCAGCGCGACGGTGGGGCCGGTGCCGGGCGGGGCGGCGGTCTTCGTGATGAGCCCGTGGCGGTTCTTCGCCCTGGATGCGGCGACCCACGATCTGCTCTGGGATCACAAGCTGGACGACGCCACGGCACCGGTGGGCCGGCCGTTGCTGCTGGAGGACCGGGTCGCGCTGGTCTACCAGGACCGGGTCTTCCTGGTGGAGCCGGCGAGCGGGGTGATCGTCTCCGAGGTCGAGATGCAGGGCAGGGTGGAGCACGCTGTCGGATCGCCGCTGACTCTGGCGCTCATCCGGTCCGGCGAGGGCTCCTGGAGGTCCCGGCAGGAGGTGGTCCGGATCGACGCGACCACCGGGCAGGTGGTGGCGCGCCGGTCGCTCGGGGTGATCGATCTCGCCGCGGAGGACGGGCGGTTGCTGGTGGTACCGCTCGCGCCGACCGGTGAGGCGGCGCAAGCACCCTCCGCCGCTGTCTTCCATCACCTCGTCGAGCTCTCTCCGGAGGATCTCTCGACCATCGCGAGCTGGCCCGGCGTGGACGCGCACTTCCTCCACTCTTCCCGCGACGGTCGCGTCCTGGTTCCGGTCGGCCGCACCGAGGACGGCTGGCGCTACGTCTTCGCCGACGAGCTCGCCCAGGGCGGGGCGGAGAGTGACGGCACGGAGCGGGGTGCGATGCCCCGGACCAGCTCGTCGGGGACCTTCCACGACATGGACGCGGAGCTCCAGGCCGGGAACCAGAGCAACGCCCTGGAGCCGACGCCGCTCCGGCGGGTGGATCAGCGGACCGGCGAGGTGCTCTGGACGACGGTGATCCCCGACCAGATCGGTGCCTGGCTGTGGGACGGCGGCCGGTTGCTCGTCCACACGCGGCCGTTCGAGGGGGGGCGGGGCCTGCTGCTGACCCTCGACCCGGCGACGGGCGAAGTGCTGGAGGCGGCTTACGGTCTCGCCGGCGTTCGTTCGTTGACTCGCTGGGGCGATCTGCTGATCGCGGTCACCCGGGACGAGGTGGTGGCGTTCGCGGCGGAGACGCGCGGGCCGCCCGAGGCCCAGGTGCGGCCGGTCGCCGAGGAGGTGGACCGGTTGCTCGCCCGGCTCGCCGGCCGCCGGGCGCCCTGGGGGGATTCCCAGACCACCCAGGAGCTCGAGGCCCTGGGGCCGGAGGCGCTGCCACTCCTCGCCGCGCGGCTCCCTGAGCTGGGGCCGCAGGCGGCGTTGACGGTGGTCGCGGTGCTGGCCGATGCCGACTACCAGCTGGCCGCCGCAGTGGTGGCCGACCTGCTCGACAGCTTCCCGGAGACGCCGGACGACGCGCCGAAAGAGTGGACCCACCGCCGGCCGAAAACCGTGATCGTCCGGGCGCTCGGCAGGATCGGCGGGCCGGACCAGGTCCCCGCCATCGGCCGGTTCCTCCTCGATCCGGCCACCTCGGTCCGGGACCAGGAGCGGGCTGTGCTGAGCCTGGTCGAGATGGGCGTTCCGGAGGTCGTGCCGTGGGTCGACCGGTTCTATGCACGGAGCGAGGCGGAGGCCGCGGCGGAGGCTGGGACCCGCCACGCAGCGGACGGCGGTCCGGCCCGGACCAGCGCGGCTTCGAACAACCCGGGCCGGAGGGAAACGCCGTCCCATCGCCCGGACCGGCCGCCTGGTGAGGAGGACGCGATCCGCTTGGCGATCGTCCGCCACGTCGCGGCGTTCGACCGGTTGAACGGCAGCCACTGCCTCTGGGTCGTCACCGACCGGCCGATGGAGATTCCCGCGCTCGGTCCGGTCACCACCATCCACACCGTCCGGCCCGGTTTCCCCCTCGACGACCGTCCCGATAGGTGCTCGCTGCTCAGCCCTGCACCCGCCACCGAGGAGGAGGCCGCGGAGTACCCCGACCAGTACCCGCAGCCTGCCCCCGGCGACCAGCTCTGGGTCCTGCATCGACGCTCGGGCGCGTTCAGCAGCGCCGATTGGGTCGTCGTCCGCCCGGTCGGCGACCGCTGGCTGGTGCGCGACATCACGTCCTGGTGGATGAGCTGAGCGGCAGCCTGCGGCAGGGCTGAGAGGCCCAGCTCTCCAATTTACCATTGATTTCCTTTATATCCATTTTTCACTGAGTCGCCCCTGCGAGGGTGCTCTGCCGACCGTTCGAGGGCCACGACGCCAACAACGGCGGGCTCTTCCGGTGGACGGAACGGGGCGGACCGATCGTTACAGCCTTCCCGTGCGTTGGGGTAGTTGCCCTCGGTTCAGTCCTTGTGTAGGCTCCGACCAAATCTGTTTGCTTGAAGATTCGAACCGGGATGCCTGCCGGTCGTGAGGCGCCCTCGGACTGTGGAGCGTTTCGATGCGTGATCCGATCCGTAGGGAGTGGCTCAGCCTCGTCAGTCGTGTGCTCTGCGGGCTGCTGGTCCTGCAGGCGAGCGAGGTCCCGGCGCTGGCGTTCGTCGCCCGCCAGGACGGGCAGGGGTTGCCGACGGTCGAGCGGATGGTCGACCGGACCGGCGATCTCCTGGACCAGGCGGGAGAGGGCCTGGCCGATGGCTGGCATCGGGGGGTCGGGTCCGTTCGGCGCGGTCTCCACACCGCACTGGCTCAGGGGACAGCAGGACAGGACCAAGCTCCTGCAAAGGCAACCCGGGAGGCTCAGTCTGACCAGGCCGGCCAGGCCTTCCAGACCGGGCAATCCGCGCCTTCCGCGGACCTGTCGGGCCTGCCGCTGACGGACCGGCTGACCGAGCGACCCGCACCGGCCGGTGCATCCGCGGCCCGGCAGACTCCACAAGCGCCGCCCGGCGTCTCGCCCCGTCCGCCCTCCCTGCCGCGCCGCTTCGAGGCACCGAGCTCGAACGCCTCCAGTGCCGGAGCGACACTCCAACCCCGGCTGGCCTCTCTCGACGCAGTCCCGCTCCTCGCCGGCCTCAACCTCGTCTCGCTCCCGAAGGAGCCGCCCGACCCGTCCCCGGCGACGGTGTTCGGCCCGATCGCCGGACAGGTCGCGGCGGTCTACGCCTACGACAACTGCGACCCGGCCGACCCGTGGAAGGTCTACGACCCGGTCGACCCGGCAGGGAGCAACCTGACGGCGGTCGACCACACCGACGGCCTGTGGATCGCGGCGACCACCTCGACCACTCTGCCGATCGCCGGCACCCAGCCGCTGACCACCGACATCCCGCTCTGCGCCGGCTGGAACCTGGTCGGCTATCCGCTGGCCCAGGAGCGGCCGGTGACGACCGCCCTGGCGTCGATCATGGACCGGCTGGTGCGGGTCTACGGCTACGACGTGACGGACCCGAGCGACCCGTGGGAGGTCTACGACCCCGCGGTGCCGTTCTGGGCCAACGACCTGACGGTCATGCAGCCGGGCCGGGGCTACTGGGTCCTGGTCTCGGACGCCACCGTCCTCCAGTACTCGAACCAGGGCCCGCCGCCCGCGGTCGATCTGCTCGCTCCGGCGGATCTGGCCGAGGTCACCGCGCCGTCGGTGGTCACCGGCACCGTGACCAGCGACCTGCTCCAGAGCTGGACCCTCGGCTACCGGCCCTCCGGCGACCCGGGTCCGTTCACCCAGATCGGCGCCGGCACCACCCCGGTCACCGCCGCCACCCTCGGCACCTTCGATCCGACCCTGCTCCTCAACGGCCTGTACGAGCTCCGCCTCCAGGCGACCGACTTCGCCGGCCAGATCGTCGAGGACTCGATCACGGTGGCGGTCGACGGCCAGCAGAAGGTCGGCAACTTCACCCTGTCGTTCACCGATCTGGACGTGCCGGTCTCCGGCCTGCCGATCCAGGTGATCCGGACCTACGACAGCCGGGACAAGCGCCAGGGCGACTTCGGCGTCGGCTGGAGCCTCCAGATCCGCCAGGGCTCCTACACCAACAACCGCACCCCCGGGGATGGCTGGCAGGTCGCCACCGGCTTCCTGCCGTGCCAGACCGTCCAGGAGACCCTCTCCCACCTGACCTCGATTCGTATCTCGGACCAGGAGATCTATCGCTTCCGCCTGCGCCTGAGCAGCCCCGCGCCGAGCCTGGGCGGTTGCTACGCCCGGGCGAGCTTCGCCTTCGTCGACGGCCCGGTGCCGGGGGCGACCCTGGGCATTCTCGGCAACACCGACGTCTTCTGGGGGAACGGCACCAATGAGGCGATCGACATCGACAGCCTCGAGATCTACGAGCCCCAGGATGTGCGGTTGACGACGCCGGACGGCCGGATCTTCGACCTCGACCTGGCCGCCGGGGTGACCCGCCTGGCCGACCCCAACGGCAACGCCCTGGCGATCACCGACACCGGAATCACCCACTCGTCCGGCAAGTCGATCACCTTCGAGCGGGACACCGCCGGGCGGATCTCCCGGGTCGTCGATCCGCTGGGCCACGCCATCGACTACTCCTACGACACAGCAGGAGACCTGGCCTCGGTCACCGACCGGGAAGACAACACCACCCGGTTCACCTACAACGCGACCCACGGTCTGCTCGACATCGAGGATCCGCGTGGCATCACGCCGATCCGCAACGACTACGACGACGCCGGCCGCTTGATCAGCCACACCGACGCCTTCGGCAAGACCATCACCTTCGACCATGACCTGGACGGTCGCCGCGAGGTCATCACGGACCGCCTGGGCCACACGCGGGTGCTCGAGTACAACGCGCTGGGCAAGGTGACCCGGGATATCGACGCGGAAGGTAACGAGACCCTCCGTACCTATGACGCGCGGGGCAACCTGCTGTCCGAGACCGATCCTCACGGGAACACCACCAGCTACACCTACGACGCGTCCAACAACCAGACCTCGATCACCGGTCCCTTGGGCAATACGACGACCCGGACTTTCAACGCACGAGGCCAGGTGCTGGTGGAGACCGATCCACGCGGGGGCGTCACGTCCCGGACCTACGACGCGGCGGGGAATCTGCTCTCGACCACAGACCCATCGGGCGATTCGACGACGTTCACCTACGACAGTCGCGGCAACCTGCTCAGTACAGCCCGTTCCGGTGGTGTTTCGACGACCTTCGCCTACAACGCGTCCGGCCTGCTGACCAGCCAGACGGACCCGCTTGGGAACACCGTCACGATCACCAACGATGCCGCCGGGCGGCGCACCGCCGAGACGACCACCCGTTCGCTGCCGGGGGGTGGCACGGAGAGCCTGACGACGACCTTCACCTACGACGCCAACGGCGGGCTGGTGGCGACCACCGATCCCGAAGGTGCGACGACACGGACCGTTTTCGACGGTGTCGGGAGCGTGATCGAGACGATCGATCCTCTGGGACGGTCGACGAGCTACGACTATGACCTCTTGGGGAGGCTGACGGAGACGACTCATCCGGATGGAACGAAGGAGAGTCGAACCTACGATTTCGAGGGCAACCTGCTCTCCAGCACCGACCGTGCCGGGCGGACGACGCGATTCGAGTACGACACGCAGGGGCGCCTCATCGCCACGGTCTTCCCCGACGGAGCGACCACGACCACCAGCTACGACACCTCGGGACACGTGGTCGGCAAGACGGATGCGCGCGGCAACCAGACGACGTTCGAGTACGACGCCGCCGGCCGGCAAATCAAGGCGATCGACGCGCTCGGGCAGGCGATGGTCTTCACCTATGACGCCAGCGGCAACCAGGAGACCGTCACAGACCCGAAGGGCAACACCACGACGATCGAGTATGACGCTTCCAACCGGCCCGTCCGGACCGTCTATCCCGATGGAACGGAAGAGACCGTCGAGTACGACAGCTTCGGTCGCCGGACGGCGCGGACCGATCCGGCCGGGAACGTCACCCGCTTCACCTACGACGCCGGGGGGCAGCTGCTCACGGTCACGGACGCCCTGGGACAGGTGACGAGCTTCGCGTACGACGAGCTGGGCAACCGGGTCAGCCAGACAGACGCCAACGGCAACACGACCTCCTTCGCGTACGACGGTGTCGGCCGGGAGATCGCCAGGACGCTTCCAGACGGCTCGACCGAAGGGAAGTCCTACGACCTGGCTGGCCAGCTGGCGTCTCGGACCGATTTCGCCGGAAGAACGACCGTGTTCACCTACGGGCTCGCGGGGCGGCTCGCGACGAAGAGCCTGCCTGGGGGCGGTCTCGTCACCTTCACGTACACGGCCACCGGTCAGCGGGCGACCGCCAGCGACGCTCGAGGAACCACGAGCTATGCCTACGATGCGCGTGATCGTCTGACGACTCTGACCTACCCGGATGGCCGGCGCCTGCTCTATGGCTACGACCCCGCCGGCAACCGGGTCTCGCTCACCGCGGAGGTCGGTGGCGAAACGCTCACCACCACCTCTACCTACGACGCTCTCAATCGCCTGGACACGGTCACCGATCCGGACGGTCGGAGTTACGTCCACGGCTACGACGCCAACGGCAACCGGCAGTCGCTCGATTACCCGAATGGGGTGACGACGACCTACGCCTACGACACGCTGAACCGGTTGACCGACCTGACCACGCACGACTCCGGCGGGGTCGTCCTCCAGTCTTACGCCTACACGCTGGGGGTCGCCGGGAACCGGACCGCCGTCACCGAAGACGACGGCACCACCCGCGCCTATACCTACGACGCCCTCTTCCGGTTGACCGGCGAGCTGGTGACGGGCGGATCCGGGCCCGTCTTCACGGACGCCTTCACATACGACCCGGTGGGCAACCGGCTCGCTCGCGATCACACCGAAGCCGGCGGCACGACGACGACCCCTTCGACCTACGACACGCGGGACCGGCTCCTCACTGAAGGGTCCCTCAGCTACACCTGGGACGCGAACGGGAACCTGACCGGCAAGGGTGGGGCGGACGGCGCGACCTACACCTGGGATGGGGAAGACCGGTTGATCCGCGTCGAGACTGTGGCCGGCGACGTCGTGATCCATGCTTACGACGCCGACGGCAATCGCGTCCGCACGGAAGTCACTCCGGCGACCGGACCTCCCACGGTGACCGAGTACCTCGTCGATCCGTCAGAGGGCTTGTCCCATGTCGTCGCCGAGACCGACGGATCGGGAGCGCTCAGTGCCTATTACGTCCGGGGCGACGACCTCTTGGCGGTGGTTCGGCCGGCGACGGGCGCCCGGTTCTTCCATTCCGACGGCTTGGGCTCGACCCGCGCACTGACCGACGAGGCCGGCGCCGTCACCGACCGCTACACCTTCAGTGCCTTCGGCAAGCTCCTCGACCACCAGGGCTCCGATCCCAACGCCTACCTCTTCGCCGGAGAGTCGCTCGATCCGAACAGCGGGTTCTACTACCTGCGCGCTCGGTGGATGGATCCGGAGGGAGGGCGCTTCGTCAGCATCGACCCGTTCGCCGGTCTCGCCAACGAGCCGATCACCCTCCACAAGTACCTCTACGCGAACGCCGACCCGATCGACGCCACCGATCCGTCCGGAACGGAGTCGCTGATCAGCTTCAGCTTCGCTTTCCAGGTGATCGGGATCCTCTTCAGCATCTCGGGCATCATCTCCGGCATTCGGAATATCTCGGAGGGCCAAGTCGCCAAGGGAGTCGTCGAGATCGCCTTCGGCTTCCTCGGGCTGGGAACCGTCGCGTCCACGGTGGGGCTCCTCCGCTTTGTCGCGAGCCCGCTCAACCTGGCGATCAGGGCGAGGTATATCGCACTGGCGGAGGAGTTCGCGGTCCAGCTTCCGAGGCTGAGGGCTGCCGGTCAGTCGGCGGAGGAGATCGCTCGCGGGTTCGTGGCGGCGCGGAACGCCGCGAAGGTGGCAGCCCGCGCCCGGATGATCAGTGAGGGCGGGCTCGCCGGAAGGGTCATCGTCAAGGTTCTCGAGCTGCGGAACTACCTGAAGTACGGCGACAAGATCGGACCGACCGCGGAGTACCTGCTGGAAAACAAGGGGACCTGGGAAGCGGTCATCGAGAGCGCGATGCGGACCAGTCAGGCAATCAACCGATTCTTGGGGATCGTGTGAACGGGCACCTGGTCGTCCGTTCGTGGGACCGCCCACGGCTGTTCGAGCTCGACCCGGCGAGCGGTCGACTGGTCCGATATGGCTCCGGAGCGGGGGCTGAAGCCACGGAGTCCGCCGGCTTCGTCAAGTCGTGCATCTTCGGTTCGCCGCTCATGGTCTATCAGCAGGAGCGCTCGTGGTTCCTTCAGATCGGGCGGCGCCGCTGGCCGCTCGCGAATACCGAGCTGAAGATCGAGGTCAAGAAGTGGGCATTGGGCCGGAGGATCGAGATCGACGCGCCCGGCTTTCGTACGACCTGTCGGGTGAGCGACTTGGGTTTCTGGCTCGGCAAGACGCTGGATCCGACGTTCGACCGACTGGATCACGAAGCAACCGACTTCCCACTGTGGCTTGCACAACGGCGCGCAGAGGCCCGGGGCGCGCGGTACGACGGCGCGTAGACATGAGGGAGAAGCCTGTGAGACGCCTTCAATTCAGCTTGGTGTTCGTCCTGGCGAGTGCTGCCACGATTCTCCACGCCGCCCCCGCCCCCCGCCCGTCCTCGTTCTACGGCGCGGTGACGGTGGGTGGCTCGCCGGTGGCCACGGGGACGCCGGTTTCGGCGTGGGTGGGGGACGTGCCGTTCGCGGAGACGGGGACGTTCGAGGTGGACGGGGAGTCGGTGTTCCGGCTGGACGTGCCCGGCGACGTCCTCGAGACGGCGGCGGTGGAGGGTGGGGTGGACGGGCAGGAGGTGGTCTTCCGGGTGGGGAACGCGGTGGCGCCGGCGACGGGGACGTGGCTGGACGGGACGGTGGCGCGGGTGGACCTGGCGGTGGGAGCGGGGCCGGACCTGGCGGTGACCAAGGACGACGGCGTGGCCGTGGCCCGGCCGGGGGATCTCTTGACCTACACGATCGGGGTGTCGAACGCCGGGCCGGGGGCGTCGACGGGGATCGCGCTGGAGGACCCGCTGCCGGTGGGGACCTCGTTCGTCAGCGCGAGCGACGGCGGCACGGCGTCGGGTGGCACGGTGACCTGGCCGGCGTTCGACCTGGCGGAGGGGGAGAGCGTCACCCGCACCCTGACGCTCGAGGTGGCGAGCTCCTTCCCGGCGGGGACGACCGAGATCGCCAACACGGCGACCGCCCTCGACGACGGGACGCACGGGGCCGATGCGGACCTCGCCAACAACTCCGCGACGGACGCGGACGC
>Ga0210074_1000016_pt1 | contig 83669 bp, 85 predicted proteins | sample China_Galinas_Co_FD_184860 | JGI IMG/M metagenome (GOLD analysis project Ga0210074, IMG submission 184860) | Wetland microbial communities from San Francisco Bay, California, USA, that impact long-term carbon sequestration -... | ecosystem: Environmental > Aquatic > Marine > Wetlands ... | reverse complement strand
GACAACGTGTCCGTGCCATCGGTTGTCCAGCCATCAACCGAGACATCGATCCGGTGTGGTTGCAACGGGAAGTCCAGTCGCAAGGAACGCAGGTGCGTAATGTTGCCGCGCACGTCGATCTCATGCACGCCCTTGTCGACGTACACCCACAAGATGCCGGCGTCGTCGCGAAACAGGGCACTCGCCGGTTCACTATCGATACGTACGCTCGACGGTGTCCAGTCGTTTAACGGCACCGGTAATGGCATGGCGAGGTCTTCCGCAGCATGGGCCTGCAGGACAAAGCTTGCCTGCGCCGGGTCGAGCCGGATCGACATCTGCTGGATTCCCGCGCACTGTGGCAGGCAGTCCGGCGGCTCAAGCAGCCGTTGCTTCAGCTCTTTCAGCAGTTCCGGCGGCGGGTACGCCGCGAGGCCATCGTCCGGGAAGGAAGCCGTGCCACAGGCGATGAGCAGAACCATGGCCGGTGTGGCAACCTGCCTGGCGCGCGCCAGTAGTTCGTTCACGGGGTCGCGTATCAGCTTCCATGCCAGTAATACCACGATGAAGACGCGGAACAGGTTGAGTAACAGGTTGACCGACGGGTTGATGAGATAGATGCACAGCTGCTGGCCTTTTTGCACCGGACCATTCCACGTGACCGGGTAGCTGTTCCAGACCCATTCGGGTAGTCCCGGTCCGGTCTGCAGCTTTGCGTTCGGGTCCTGTGCCAGCCTGTCCGGCAGGGATTGCTGTTTCGACCGGTATTCGGGAGAGGGGGCGAGGGAGGAAAGCTCGTTGTAGCTGTCCGCGGCAAACTCCTTCACCCTGCTGCTGGCGGGTCTTTGTTGTTCGGCCGGTGCCTTCGCCGGGGCTGCCCGCTGCCTGACTGTTTGGGCACCCATCGATTGCCAGGCGTGTTCGAGTTGCGGATAGAGGCCATTCCGTACCTGATCGACCAGGAAGGGCAGTGCCACCACTAGCAGTGCAACAGAGGACAGGATCAGGTAGTTGCGTACAAAGGGATACGCCCGTGTATTCCGCAGCGCCTGCATGATCGACAAGGTTGCAATCAGGTTCAGCCAGATATAGGCCGGGGCGCCGGGTTCGTGCCAGAGTGCGATAAAACCGACCAGGCCGAGAACACCCCAGCGTTTGCCGTGGATCCTGGACAATGCAATGGTGGTGATCAACACGATAAAAAAGTCGAGCAATGTCCAGCGGCTGAGCCAGGTGGTGGGGGAGTGGTCGGCGCCGGTAATGGCAAGCACGCGGTAGCCGGGTGGCATATGGATGCTGGCGGAGACACTATTGAAGTCGTGCGCCCAGCCGGTGGCCGGGATCTGTTTCACCGACGTCTCGATGCGACTGTCGGCGGCAAGATTGATATTGCCCTGGCGTACCTCGATACCGACGGCACCGTTTTCGGCGCGCGTGATCAGTTGCGGTTTGCCGTCCAGCGTGACCTGTCCCGGCAACAGCTCATCGCCGGCATTGATGCGCCAGCCACGCGACATGGTGCCGCTGATCCGGTCGCTGACGGTGTAGCCGTCACCGCTGAAATCGAGCCACAGGTCGCGCTCCAGTGCCAGTTGGTCGGGTTCAGGTTGCGGATCGCCACGCCTGATCTGGTCGAACACCATGGATGTGCCCGCCTGCATCCGGTAGGCGGGTAGGTTTTTCCATTCCTCGGGCAGGGCGCTCTGGCTGGCGTCGATGCTGGCCGGTTCTTCCACCTTCACCATCCGCAGGTTGGGGCGTGCCTCGAACACCCACAGTTCGGACGCTGGCCACGGTTCCGGAAAGGTTTCCAGGTCGAGTGTCAGTGTTTCGCGGTTCATACGACCGATAACGTCGATCACCCAGCGACCTGGCCGCACCTTTAGCAGCAAGCGGCCATTGCCCTCGAGCCGAACCGGCAGGCGGCTGTTAACGGCGACCGGATTGAAGTCGCCGGGCAGGGCACCGGTGAGACTGATTTCACGTTGATCACCTGATACCTCAAGCTCGATCCGGGTGGCCATCTGGAGCGGGACGGCGTCAGTGACCTTCCTGAACACCTTGACGTCAATGCGCCGGGCCGTTTCTGTGCGTACCTTGCTATCACTCAGCCATAGCTGACCGTTGCGAATGTCGGGGCGGGCAATGTTTTTTCCCGCCAGATGTAACGTGACCAGGCCGGATTCAGGCGGGACCGCCAGTGATACAGGCAGAAGCTTCCATTTGAACACGCCCTTCACGGTATAGCTGCCCGCATCAAGCATGATAGCGGGGCGTCCCTGATGGTTGATGACGATGACGGACTTGCCATCGATTGTGACATCCAGCGGCCAGTGCTCCACGTTGCCGGGCAGGTAAACGATCGATTCGCGGTACACGGACCAGACCTGGGAGAATGTACCGCCGTCACTATTCAACTCGAGTTGCAGACGGCTCGGATAACTGCAGCGTGGGGTAGCGGCGTTGTAGACAATGGGGCAGCCGTAGTCCTTGTGCTCGTCCATCACCCAGTCGGACCAGGCCTCGAGGTCATCCGGTGTTGAGTCGGCGGCCATGACTGCGGATACAGACGCGAACAATAATACCAGCAAGGTCAGCATGAACCCGGTGGTCTTGCTTACCACCGTATGGTTAAGGCGGTATGACATTCCTTCTCCCTGAGTCGGTCAGATCCATCGTGGCATACAATTCCACGTGCTGCGCATAGTACCAAACACTAAACGAATATAATGCGTCTCGCAGGGTTATGTGCCTTTGAAGTCAGTAGTTCAGCCGCTTCACCCATGCTGTGTTCTGTGTTGCAGCGGTCACTGTCCGGTGCAAAATCGCCAGTGCCTGTTTATGCACTGATAATTTTGCCGCCGAATTGAAAGGCAGAAATTCCTGTGGGAGTGTTGCGGGGATCAGTTGTGCATTGTTATGCATCAGGGTGCATAGCGTGCAAGTGAATTCAATGTAACAAATTGAAAAATAAATAAATTACTTTCTGTCCTTGTGGTCCGATGGTCGAAGGTTCGAGCAGGGCCGTCGGCCAGGACAGCAGCGTCGCAGATGCCCACCAGTACACGCTCACCTTGTGTCGAGGCTTGGCAGCGTGCGAACCCGCGATGACTCAGGCCGGGCTTGTTTGGGTATAGCGATCAAAGAAAATACGTACCAGATCCGATCGCGTGACCATGCCGAGTACCCGGTGCTCGTCGTCGCAGACGACGACGCGTTTGACGCTGTTACGTTTCATCACCTCGATCACATCATGCAGGTCCTGCCCGGGGTGCACACAGACCACATTTTTTACCATGTGCTCGGTGACGGGCGTGTCCGGTGCCTCCAGTTCGTCATGGCGGGTCAGGTGGCTGAACAGGGATTCCAGTGTCTGCCACAGAGTGTGGTGCGGCTGATGCGCCGGTACCCCGAGGGCGCGCAGAAAGTCCGCCTCGGTAATAATGCCAACCAGTTTACTGTCGTCGTCGACCACCGGCAGGCCGCTGATGCGCTCGCTGACCATCAGGTGCGCGGCCTCGGTCAGCGGCGTTTGCGGATGTACGGTGCGTACCGGCTGACTCATTACCCGGGATACGCCGATGGCCTCGGTCGTGCGGCGGTTGGCGAGTTGCTCGGCCCGCAGCGTCAGTGACATCAGGTCATCCACGGTGATATCGATATAGGTGCCCATGCTCTGCAGCGCTTTCTGAAAGTCTGCGCGTCCTGGTCGTTTGGGTTCATGTGAATTACTCATACATCTCTCCGGTTGGTGCGGATTCAGGTGGCGTTAATTCCCGACTACACCCTGTAGGTGGCAGTGTCATTTATGCCGGGCCCAGTCGTTGCGAATCCTGTTTTCGTGCCCACGCTGCCGGATAGCGGCGCCATGAAAAAGGTAAATTGAACAACATCGCGACCAGCAGGATAACCAGTACATTCAGTAACACCGGTGTCAGCACGTAATGAAAGCCCAGCATGTGCACCGCATCGCCCCCCGCCACTGCGGTCAATGCGGTGGCGCCCCCTGGCGGATGGATACAGCGCAAGTAGTGCATGGCGCTGATTGACAGCGCCACCGCCAGGGCAGAGGCGATGACTGGATCCACGTTGAGCCGGGCACAGCTTACGCCGATGGCGGCAGATACCAGATGTCCACCGAACACGGCCCAGGGCTGGGACAGCGGTCCGTGTGGCACGGCAAACAACAGCACCGCGGATGCGCCCATGGATGCAACCAGCGCCGCACTGCCACTTAATCCCAGGTAGGCCTGACTGATTAGCATCACCCCCAGTATGCCGGTCAGGCCACCGGCACCGGACACCCACTTCTCCAGATGGCCGCTGCTGTTGGTGCCGATGCCGGCGAATCGGCGCAGGGCACCAAACACGTTAACTGCAGACACGAACGTCAGACGTCCAGCATCAGCTTGCGCGGCTTGCGCATGCCGGCGATCTTGCAGGCCTGCTGACCATAACCGCGTGGGAACAGTTGATAGAGATAACGGCGCGTGGCCTTTTCCTTGCCCCACACGCTATGCAGGTGTTTCAGCAGGGTACGCGCTTCCGGAACACTCAGATTCTTTTCGAAGTAGCTGCGGATGTACGCGATGACTTCGTGCCGTTCCGGTGTCATCTCAAGTTCGTCCTCGGCGGCAAAGGCATTGATCAAGTCGGGATGCCAGTCATCGGCATTGAGCAGGAAGCCTTCCTCGTCGCGGTCGAGCTGCGCCAGGGTGGGTTCATCACGGATTAGGGCATCATGGGCAAAAGTCACTGTTGTCTCCTGTGTTGGCAGGATATGCATCATATTAGGGCGGTCTAATACTAGACAAGCGATATATATTGCATATAAATATCGATATATACGATATGAATGCAGTATCTGCACTACAATGGACATTGAGCAGGCACACGCTTTTTGGCAATCGCTGCCCACGGCAGTTTTCTGCAAGCCGTCAGCCGGTTGCATGTCACCCGGTCCACAGTCAGTGTCCGGATCCAGCACCTGGAGGCTGATCCGGGGGCCAGGTTGTTCGTGCGTAACCGTGCCGGTGCCACCCTGACCCCGGCCACGCGCCGCTTCCTGCAGCATGCCAGGACCCGGCGCTCAATATCGGCTTGCGGCTGGTGCGGGCGAACGGCGGCTGTTGTTTCCTGCCCGTTCGCATGGCACAGTCTCCCATCGCTGACGGTCGACTGTCCCGGGTCAACGAAGCACCCGGGTTCCTGCATCCGGCCTGCAGGGTGTTCCCGCGTGAGGCTGGCTGCGAGGTGCTGCACCTGGCGCTGCATGGGCGGCGCGAATTGGCGGCGGATGTCCAGGCAGTAGTGCCGGTCTGATTACAGCTTATGGATCTCGACTCATTCGTTTTATCTGCGGTTTTGTTGCTGTTTGCAACATCGATCGCCGTGGTTGTATTCAAACAGCTTGGTCTGGGTTCGGTACTCGGGTTACTGGTTGCGGGCATCATCGTCGGTCCGTATTCCCCCGGGCCGTATGTCACCACCCACGTCGATGACGTCAGGCATTTCACCGAACTCGGTGTGGTGCTGCTGTTGTTCCTGGTTGGCCTGGAAATGAAGCCGGACCGTCTGTGGGCACTGCGGCGCAACATGTTCGGGCTCGGCACACTGCAAATCCTGCTCTCCGGTGTGGTCATTGCTGCCTATGTGGCGGTGTACCAGTCGTCGTGGAAGGTATCGTTGCTGATCGGGCTGACACTGGCCCTGTCCTCGACGGCGTATGTCATGCAACTGCTGCAGGACCGTGGCGAAATCGCCAGCCGGCATGGTAGTACCGCTTTTGCAGTGCTGCTGATGCAGGATCTGGCGATTGTGCCACTGCTGGTGCTGGTCCCGATTTTCTCAGACAGCGGCGCGCTGTTGTCCACGGTGCCCTTGTGGGAACAGATCGCCATAGTTACTGGCATGCTGGGCCTGGTGTGGGGGTTCGGGCGATATGTCGTGCCATTCGCGCTGGAACGGCTATCACGCCAGCACAATCGTGAAGGCTTTTTCATGGTAGTCATGCTGGCGGTATTCTTCGCCACCTGGGCGATGCACCAGGCTGGCCTGTCGATGGCGCTGGGTGCCTTCATGATGGGGATACTGTTATCCGGATCGCGTTACAGGGTACAGATACAGGCGCTGATCGAACCCTATAAGGGCTTGCTGATGAGTCTGTTCTTCGTTGCCGTGGGCATGTCCATTGACTTGCCTGCGATCGGCGCACAGCCGGGACTGTTTGCACAGCACATTCTGGTCATTGTGGTTATCAAGGTGGTGGTCTTGTTTTTTCTGGCATTGGCATTCGGTCTGCCGCGCATCGAGGCGTCACGCGTTGCGTTTATGCTCGCACAGGGTGGAGAGTTCGGTTTTGTGCTGTTCTCGTCAGCCAAAGTGCTTAATGTGATCGATGAGGCCACCTTTACTGTCGCTATCGGCGTCATCTCGGTGAGCATGCTGGCAACACCGCTACTGGTGCGGGCCGGTGACGCGCTGGCGCGCCGTGCAGAGAAGCCGCTGCCGGAGGGGGAGCCGTACCGCTACCATGCCGGGAACGGGGAAAGCAAAGTCCGGGTCATCCTCGGCGGCTACGGCCGCGTCGGCCATTCGGTTGCCGTGCTGCTGCAACGCAGTGACGTGCCGTTCCTTGCCTTCGATACCAATCCGGCCACTGTTGCCAGGGGCAAGGCCGACGGTTTCCCCGTGTATTATGGTGATGTCGGCGACCTGAATCTGCTGACCGCGGCCGGCGTACAGCATGTGGCGCTGGTCGTGTTGACGATCGATCACGGTCCCACCGCGCTGCGTGCCGTCTCGCACCTGCGCAATAGTTATCCTGATTTGCCCATCATCGCCCGTGCCCGCGACCTCAAGGCTGCCGGCGATCTGCTGCAGGCCGGCGCCACGCAGGCTTTTCCGGAGGCGATCGAGTCCAGCCTGGCGCTGGGTGCCAATGCGCTCAACATGGTCGGGGTGCCGGTGGATAATGTTGACCAGCTGTTGCAGGCTGTGCGCAATGAAAACTATAAACTGGTGCAACCGGTGGCTGAACGCGCCCGCTGAGGCCATTTACGTACAAACAGTACGCATCCCGGGGATTCTTTCAGAGCGCGAATCCGGGAACTGACAGTGGTTTGCGCGACATGGAGACGTTCTGCCGTGGTGCCGAAGTACCGGCGGTAACGACGCCTGGAAAGGCGCGCACGATAACGGAGGACAAGTGATGCGAGCAATACGCTGGAAATCCAGGTATCTGACCGGTATGCCGGAGACGGACAGGCGTATCAGGGCGCTGGTGGACAGGCTGAATGAAATGGCCGGTGAGGCAAACACGGTGGAGCATTGCCAGGATCTCAATGATATCTTCAGCCGGATCACCAGGCTGACTGAAGCTATGCTCACGACACTGGGTGAGTCATCACGCGCGGTGGTCGACACGGTTGAAATGTTCGAAACCGAACTTGACAAGTTGCTGGAATCAGAGCTGCCGTTGGCGGCAAGAGGTACCCCTGCCTGTACCGACTGTTGCATGTGCAGTCTTCTCGAAAAACGCACCAGGGCATGGCTGGGTGAGGCATTTGAAAACAGGGCGCAGTGTGATTCAGTACCCGATTAGTTCCCTGGTAGCTATCGATGAAGTTTAAAATTGCAGGATGTGTGCAGCAATCGCAGGCGCACTCCGACGACACCGTTAATGGTGAGTGTTCGATCCCTGGGGACGATTTGCCGGCTTGTTCGTGTCAGTTTGCGTGGCACTATTGGACCTTTCCCTGATTGTGTGGGTAACACATCAATTCAGACGAGACGTATTCTTTCTGATGGCAAGGTTGTTGGCCGTATGAATTCGGCCCTGTAACGTCAATCTACCCACTCGATTTGGGGAAGAGCCGCACTGTTTAACCCTGAATGCTGTTGTTTTTACTGTGTAGCGATTTTGTCAAGCAAGCACTGCCGGGATGATACAGTAGAGCCGGGTAACTGATGCGAGAGATGTGCCTGAAGAATCTACAGAGGGACGCGCTATGATTTTTCTGAAACATACTACCTTTATATTTCTCATTACGATGGTTTTTTGCTACGTGCCAGCTAGTGCACAGGAACCACATCCGGCAAAAAACGATCTTCAATTGTCCCCGGAACTCATTGAAGTGCTTCGCGCAGAAATGCGAGCGCTCCTTACTGGTATTCAGTCACTGGCGGCAGCAATTGCAACCGCTGACTGGAAAAACGTGGCCGATACTAGTGCACAGATAAGAGCGAGTTACATTCTTGATCAGAAACTTACTCCAGCGCAGAGAAATGAGCTCAATGTTTCATTACCCGAATACTTTAAGAGGCTGGATTCCGGTTTTCATCTTGAGGCAAAGAAACTTGAAGCGGCGGCCACCAATCGTGACGAGCAGCTCGCCACCTTCCATTATTACCGTTTAATAGAAAGCTGCACGGCCTGCCATGCGATATACGCGGTATCCAGATTCCCGGGTTTTAAGCCATCCGGAGAGGCTACACATGAGCATTAAGCAGCACATAAAACGCCTGCAGATCCACGCACAAACTCTACACAGCTGCGGGCAAGTGACGCCCGATCAAGTGCTTCCGGCACATGGGCCATGTTGACGGGGTGACTGCTGTCTGCCACTTGTCCGATCAACCCCTGGCCGAAACCGGCCTGTATCTTCAGCCCGGGTCACGCGATGCTTTTCAGATCACAGCAACTGCATACAACAAGCGGCACTATCTTGAATGGATGCGCTATTATTTTCAGCCGGGCCGCCCGTCAACCCGTGGCTGTATTAATACGCGGGCATAGGACAATACGAATAGTGCAAATGCCCCGCTCCAGAATATTCCAGCCAGGACAATCCATGCGCGCGAGTAGTCAGGGCCGATGACAGGTAAAAATACCCGGGCGATACCTGCCATAGTGATCAGGATAAACGCCCGGGTCATGGCCGTCCCGACCTGCAATGTACGGCCCGTGTGACCCAGAGCAACGCGTGCCATCATGCCCAGCGTGATCGTCCCGATGCCGCCCGTGGTGAATGCATGGATGGCCAGCATCGGGTTGATCAGCCCGGCGGCAGACAGTGCCTGCAGCAGGAAGCCGGCCACCAACCAGGCATAGCCGAGGTGCAAAACCCAGAGTAACGGGACGGTCCAGACCGCGTTCCGGTACCAGCCGAACAGCCGTATGCTGTGCCCGATTGCAGCGAGTATCGCGAAAAGCATCACTGCGAGCGGCGGGGCATCCGTGAGCTCGAGCGCTACCAGGACGATCAAACTGCCGAAGGCGAGGATTTCAACCGGTTTCCATTGTCTGGTCGTGGTCCCGACAATACCCTTTTCGGTAAAGAATGGAATGACCCGGCCTCCGAGAATCGCGATCAGCAACACAATCAGGTAAACGGCAAACCAGGTGCCACGGCTCGCTGTCGATTGCGTCAACCCGAGTAGTTGCATGTGTACCATCATATTGGCCACGGTCAGGGCAGTGAGCACCAGCAGAAAAACAAGATTGTGCTTCTGCCGACGTCGTATCAGAGGAACCGACAGGGTGGCAGCGAGCACCGGAAGAAACGCCACGTCCACAAGCGCAATGACCCCGTGTGGCAAGGTGCCGGAAAAAAACGGCACTACCCGGCCCGCCAGCCACAGCAGCACCAGACCTCCCAATGCTGTTCCGCCGGGTGTTTGCAGACCGGTCCAGTTGCGCACCGCCGTCAACAGGAATCCTGCGATGACCGCTACAGTGTAGCCAAAGATCATTTCGTGGCTGTGCCAGGTCAAGGCACTGTAATAACGAAACTCAGCGTTGCCCGATATATAAGCGTATATCCACAGTGGCACCAGCAGGCACGCGGCAATACCCGCAAACAGAAAGAAAGGCCTGAAACCGAGATCGAAAAGTGCGATCCTGGAACTGGATCTGGCGTCGGGATCGTCAATGTTCAATACTGGTGTCGTCATTGTGATTCAATCTACGTTCGGGTTATGTTGCTATCAGTACAGCAGCTTAAAAAGGTATATAATATACTACAAACAAAATCGCCGGTTAAAAACCGCCAGAAATCTATGTGTATCGCTGGCGAATATCCGGCGGTGCAGCCAGGCTGGCTCAAGCCGGCACGATGGCAGGATGAATCCAGGAACTCTCAGTGCGATTGACGACCTTTACAGATTATTCACTACGCGTTCTGATCTACCTTGGTACGCAGAGTAACCAGCGAGCGGCAGTCGGCGATATTGCGAATGCCTATGGCATATCCAAGAACCATTTAATGAAGGTTATTTCATTTCTGGCGGATGAGGGTTATGTGGACACTACCCGCGGCAGGGGAGGCGGGGTGTGGCTGAAACTCGATCCGGACCGTATTCGTATTGGTGATGTGGTACGTAAATCCGAGGCGGGCAGTGTGCTGGTGGAGTGTTTTTCACAAAATGCCTCGGAATGTCGTATCGAAAGCGCATGCAAGCTCCGCAGCGTCTTTCATAAAGCGACGCAGGCATTTTATGCCGTGCTGGACACCTATACGCTGGCTGATCTGATTATCAATCACAGGGCCATGGTGCGGCTATTGCATATTGCTTAGGAACGATTGCTGGCTAGTGCTCACCCTTGGTGCGTAGCAGCCCCGCCAGCCGGTTACCCTGTTTTTGCGGTCCACCTCGCGGAAATATGCTGTGCAAGTAGTGGTTATTACCCAGATCCGGCCCCCAAAGCCTGCGAAAGTGTTTAATGATCTCGCGCACATTGGCTTGTACCCCATGCTGCTCGTAGAAGTCCCGCAGAAAACGGATAACCTCCCAGATCTCATCAGTCAGCTCAAGGTCTTCGTAGCCGGCCTCGGCCCGCACGAAGCCCTCGGACCAGTCGTCAAGATTAACCAGATAACCTTCGCTGTCGGTCAGTACTTCATGTTCATTGACCTTGAGGGTGCGCGTCTGCATCCCGGGATAGGCAATACTGCTGCTGCCGCCCCCGCCAGGTGCGCCATATTCGTCAACCACCCGGGCGTCGGTCGGCGACCAGAGGTTGATTTCAATATCGCCCTGCAGGCGACCGTGGTGCCTGGCGGTACCGTTGACCACGACCTTGCCGCTGGCAGCAGGAATGTCGAACGTAGCGAAACCGCTACGGTCCGTGACGCCCTCGATCGGATGTTCGGGATCGGTGTCGAGGAAGAGAGTCACCGGTGTGCGCTTGACTGGCTGATCGGTAAATTTCATCGATACATGGATTCGCAGCATGATTCTACCTCCGGGTGCAACATCGTAATGCGACTTGTATATGTCTATTTATAGCGTAGGTTGATATCTTTATACAAGTATATTAAATACCAGTTAATGAGCGAGGTTAACATATGCTGATTTATTACAGACTCAAGAAAGTTACCTTTTTATATAACCAGAAAATTGAGCCATGTGTCGGCATTTTATTTATCAAAACTTCCGGTTATGCTGTATTCAGCCCATTAGTATTTTCTTTCCAGCTATGTAAATCTCATCAGGCTTTGTAATATGAGAACTTACTAATGCTAATGGATGTAAATTTTATACATGACCTGCAAGTCACCAGGTGACACTGACTTCCAGGCTTCCTGACAGGAGTCAGGGCATGTCCACGTACAAGCACGCACTGGTTGTTGACGACACCTCTTCGGAGCAGGTCCTGGCGTTAGCGGCGGTAGTGCTCGACCGTTGCGAGGGGGTTGTAATGCTTGACGGCGTGGTTGCACTTCGTCCTGCACCTGGCGCGATCAGGTGCGAGATTATTGACCCTGACCCAACTGCGCATCGCTGTGCCGAGGAGTTCAAGGTTATTGTGGAGAATGCGAGCCGTGGCCTGGCTGGGTCGAAGCTCGCGAGCCGGCTTCCACACAGACCCATTCAATGGCTGGTGGTGGAAGTCTGCGGTACCGGAACGCTGGAACGGTGGCGCGAGCCCTGACATATCGCTGGAGCGCATGCATGCGGGATGAAGTGGCAAAAAAACGTGTCAACGCGTGCGGCGCAGCTCAAACGTAAGGCAGATATCTCAGACAATTATCGAATCAAAAAGGAAAGTCTATATGAAAGTACTCATTGTTCTCACATCTCATGACCAACTCGGCGACACCGGAAAGAAAACCGGTTTCTGGCTGGAAGAGTTTGCTGCTCCTTATTACGAGCTGGCAGATGCTGGCGCGGTGATCACGCTGGCCTCACCTGATGGAGGACAGCCACCTCTGGACCCAAAAAGTGATGAGCCTGACTTCCAAACGGAAGCAACTGAACGCTTCAAGGGAGACAGGGCCGCTCAAACGGCTCTGGAGAATACGATGAAATTATCAGATATTTCGCCTGTTGATTACGATGCAGTGTTTTATCCTGGTGGGCATGGACCAATGTGGGATTTGGCAGAAGACCGTAACTCCATCGCCTTGATTGAAGCAATGTATGCCTCTGGAAAGCCGGTTGCTGCGGTTTGTCATGCACCAGCGGCACTCCGGCACACCAAAGCCCCCGACGGTTCTCCCCTGGTAAAGGGAAAGTCTGCAACTGGTTTCAGCAACACTGAGGAAGACGCCGTTCAACTTTCAGATGTTGTTCCTTTTCTGCTTGAAGACGAGTTAAAGGCGAAAGGGGCAAACTATTCAAAGGCCGACGACTGGCATCCATATGTCATAACTGATGGCAACTTGATAACCGGCCAAAATCCGGCGTCATCGGCACTCGTGGCGAAGGCTCTGCTAGAGATGATCAAACAATAACTGGCTAACAACGCATTGCTGCAGACAAGCCGCTGAATGCGGTGTTACTTTCCAATACAGGGAATAACCATGACTACTTATCCAGGAACATTCTCGCATACTGGAATATCCGTTCCTGATGTGGAGAAAGCAGTCGGGTTTTACAGCAGGGTTATGGGCGGGTATCAGATAATGGAACCCACTGCCATTACCGAAGAATCAGATACGCCAACAGGCCTACCGTTGAACCCGGTGTGGTTTGTTATGCATGAGCAGAAGCCGCACAGGACGATGCCTGTGCAATGTTATTGAAGGCCTCTTTAACTGTCTTCAGGCCTTGAACCAGGCGGTCTGCTTGTTCCAGTCCCGTCGGTCAACGTACCGGCGCCTTTCTCTGTACGCTATGCCATTTTTTGTCAGAAACGGGAAGTCGGCTATTTTTTTATAGGCACGACGATCTTTATATCTGGGCTCCATGGTGGTCTCCACAGGTTTTATTATTCGTAATCAGCACATTATATTAACTGTCCTGTTGTTTCAAGCGTACTACATTACGAGCAGCATGGAAATGCATTTGGGTCATAGCGCTGTCACCAATGGCTCGCCTGGCGAGCATTTTCCAGAGTCCTGTAGCGGCTAACCCGGAATGACTATTCACAAGCGTTCCTGCAGGCAGGCATTGATTTCAGCGTCGGTAAGTACGATGGGGTTGGTTTTCATGCTGCTGCCGCGCGAGTGCGCAACCACTTGATCGAGTCCACGTTCATCCAGGCCGTAATTCCTCAGTCGTGGCAGTTCCAGAAGAGTGGTCCACTCATCGAGCAGCGTGACGAGTCCGTCCCAGGCGGCCTCGCGGCTCGCGAATATACGGCCACAGAGGATGCTGGCTGCCTCGGCATATTTATCGAGCGCAACACTGTCCGGCGCGCGTGACCTGAGAGCATCGATGTTGACTCTGGTGCAAGCCGCAACCAGCGTGCCGCATACTACTCCGTGCGGGATAGGGTAGAACGCCCCCAGCGGTGATGCCAGGCCATGCACCGAGCCGAGCCCGCAGTGCGCCAGTGTGATCCCGGAAAGCAGTGCGGCATAGGCCATGTGCGCGCGTGCTGTTGCCATTTCTCCCTCAGGGTTCTGATACCAGGGCAGCAAGCCATTGCGCACCGCGTGCAGACCGCTGGTGGCAAGGGCATCAGTAAAGGCATTGGCCCGCAGGGAGACAAGGGATTCGAGTAACTGCGTGAGTGCATCCATGCCATTGGCGGCGATGACCCGGGGTGGACAACTTGCCAACAGGTCGGGGTCGACCACTGCGTACTCCGCCACCAGTTGTTCGTCGCGAAAGGATTTCTTGAAACCGTCCGCCCCTGCCTTGCTCAGCACCGCATTTCGGGTGGCCTCGCTGCCTGTGCCTGCGGTAGTCGGCACGGCAATCAGGGGTACAGCCGGTCCTTCGTAGGGTCGTTCAGGGCCCACACCCTCAAGGTAGTCCATGACACTGTTGTGCACACGCAGCAGACCGGCAATGGCCTTGGCGGCATCCAGTGCACTGCCGCCGCCCACACCCAGTACAACGTCAATGCTGGCTTCGGCATGCCCGGCGACAATCTCATCAATGAGTTGCGGTGACGGTTCACCCTCGATAGTGACATGGTGCCAGGTGACAGCCTGCTTTCCGAATGCCGCGATGAGATCATGCCACTGCGGGGTTGACGGGAAGGAGCGTGATCCGGTTACCAGCAGGACGCAATGACCGTACTGCTGGAGGATGTCCGGTACCCTGGCGAAGGTGCCTGCGCCGAACTGTACGCGAGGCAAGCAACCGATTGAGAAAGGGGCCTGGGTCACGAACTAGTCTTGCGGCAGCAGGCCAGTGTAGGGGACGCCCCGGCGTGGAGCTGCCATCCAGTCGGCAACTGCATCCCGCCAGGCAAGATAGTGCACGGTTTTCTTGTGTGCCGCCGCGTCTGCGGCACTGGTATAGGCCTCGTAGAGCACGAACTGAGCCGGGTCGTCAGATGACTGCAATACATCGAAGCGCCGGTTACCGGCCTCATGTACCGAGGCTGCGTGGTTTTGGCGTGTCGCCTCAATAAAGCTGTCGATGTGCTCGGGTTTCACGGTTACATGAACGAGTGTGACATGCATGTCAGGGTACTCCGTTGGATTGGTGTGGTAATCATCCTTTTTTAACCGACCCCAAAAGTAGCGGTCATGCTGCTGCCAGCATTTGTTTCGGTGGCAAACCACCATTGGCCTTGTCAGGTCGTTCGTGATTGTAGAACCAGAGCCATCGTGTGGCATAGCCCTGTACCTCGCTGATTGATTCGAACGGGTACTGATTCAGCCAGCTGTATTCTGCCGTTCAATGTCCTGGTAGTGCGGCGGCCTTGCGCTGCCGCCTGTGGTAAAGACCGGCCAATTGCTGAGGAAACCCTGAATTTACGACACAAAAAAAGGCGGCTGTCATGCGAGTAGCCGCCATAACACACGTCTGTATGGGGGAGGAGACGTGTAGATGTAAGTATGGTGTTTGACTATTAGGTTAATATTAAGATCAGCCCATATAACCGGTTTCGGCCACAACACGCTATTTGAATCAGCGCGTCCCGAAGCGAAGCAAGCGGTTGGTGTTCTCACTGGTGCCGCGTTGCCACAGACTGCCAGAATAAAAAAGTTAACGCCTGTCTTGTCATTGTAAGTCTTGGAGTTCAAACCATTTCCTTTTATCACCCCGGGTCGGCGATTTCTGCTGCTTGCTCGGCAGTTGCTTCGCTTCGCGGGCGCCACTCGCTGGTGCAACATCGCCTCTATTTTCATAAAGATTAACGTGTTGCGTCGATCAGTTAAACTCAACAGACAAACTCGACGTGGTCAGAATGACGACGGGCTGAAAGCGGGTAATTAGCAGGAGATCTCGGGAGTTAGCGATGCAACCGTGGGGATGCGCCCACAGCGGTCTTGCTTCCGCCGGGTTGTCTCATGATGCGTGGGTTATGCTTGCTATTCACTGATTATCTTCTACATTTAAAAACAGTGTGTCGCGAAATAACGATGGGTGGGCCTATTTCTCACGAGCAGCAGATGCAGGGGCGGAGACAAACTTATGACTGATAAACAACCACAGATTGAAAAGGGTGAGAGAACAAATCCTGTCAGCGACAGGCGTCGTTCATTTCTCAAGGGAGTTGCGAGCATCCCGGTACTTGGCGCGCTATCAACCGTCATCCTGCCGGGTCGCACGGCGGCAGCACAAGAAGAAGGCGGTGCGACCTCTATGTCTCCTGGCGGCAGCGTTTACAATGTTCGCGGGCATTACTTCGAGTCCTGTTCCTGCACGACCGCGGTATGTCCATGCCTTTTTCTGGAAGATCCAACGGAAGGCTACTGCAAGGCATTCCCTTCCTGGCATATTGAGCAAGGCAACCTGGGAGAAGTGCAGCTTGATGGGTTGAACGTCGCAGCCTGGCTGCACGCACCCGGCAGCCTCACGAAGGGTAACTGGCGACTGGCGCTGTACATCGATGAGCGTGCGACACCCGAACAGTACCAGGCGATCGAAGCGTTGTGGAGTGGTAAACACGGCGGATACCTGGAGATCATCGCAGGGCTTGTCTCGGAATTCATGGGCAGCAAACCCGCCAATATCACCTGGAAAGAGGAAGGCAGGCAACGGCAAATGATCGTAAAAGGCGTGGGTGGTGTCGATACGCTTGATTATGAGGGGGCCGATGGGGCGCAGGTCACCGTTCATGCCACACCTCTGGCTGTAGCTCCGCCATTCCCAATCACCATCACCAAATCCGTGCTTTGGAGTTACCATGACTACGGGGTCGACGTGATGCTGTCTGGAACAACGGGCCTGGCTTCAGCTTTTAACTATTTTGCCTGAAAACTGAGGGACAATTTCTGTAGGCCACCAGCGAATCCGGTGGCCTGCGTGTCCTGAGGCCCATCCTGCTCACGACCCAACCGAGGGAAAAAATTGACCATCCCGTTATTAATCGATTCGGCGCTCTACGCATTGATTCTTCATGCCGTCAGCACTGTGGTCATCCGGCGCACCTCGATCATCTCATCAAGGTGCATCAGTTAGCGGGTACACAGCTACCTCGAATCAGTGACGCGGGTCTCTTCGGGGCGACAGTGCCAGTGCACGCAGGCAGATACTCTATACTTTGAGTATTACCGGGCTGAGTGCAGTACACGGAATCTATTCGAAACATAGATGCAAGGAGGAGAAATCATGAGCAATATAGTAGATGAGGTTCTTGCGGCAAATGCTGGCTATGCGGCAGATTTTGGCGATAAAGGCGACCTTCCGATGCCACCTGGGCGGCATTTTGCGATTCTGACCTGTATGGATGCGCGACTCGACCCGGCGAAATACGCAGGACTAGCCGAAGGGGACGCGCATGTCATCCGTAATGCAGGGGGGCGTGCTAGCGATGATGCAATCCGTTCATTGGTGATCTCACATAAACTGTTAGGCACCAGAGAATGGTTTGTCATCCACCATACCGATTGCGGGATGGAGACGTTCACTGGCGATGTCATGACCGACCTGCTGAATAGCAGCCTGGAAACTGCAACTGTTGATGCCAGCGGCTGGCACGACACGGGAACAGGACCTGGATCACCGGAGGGACGTTACATCAACTGGCTAACAATCGGGGACAATGCCGCAAGTGTGGTCGAAGACGTGAAGCGTATAAAGGCGCATCCTTTAGTGCCAGGTTACATCCCGGTTTATGGCTACATCTACGACTGCAAGACAGGTAAATTAGTCGAGGTGCCGGAAGCGACAGCGTCCGGAAAGGCCGATTAATAAAGAACAAGGAGCCTGATCCTTTACAAGGCTGGCGCGTCGGCCTTCACTATTTGCAGGAATGGCAACAATCGCTGTGTAGCGCTGTGCGCCAGTTGTCCAGGAATGCGGTATTCTTGACGGACTTCGCCGCACGGAGCAGCACTGAGGTATAGCCCTGTTCCTGTTGTGAGCGGCAAATTACCGCTTGCGACTTCAATCGGTCAATGCAGGATTGCGCGAGTCGGCAGGAGTCGACCACGACAGGAAGTACAGATCCCGGACCGACAGGGGCCAGCTGCGGATCGACAAGGTTCACCTGAAGCACAGTGTCCTTTCCTCTACACCATGATCAGGACTATTGATCCACCGTGCGGAAACCTGACAACAATCCATGGGTCAGAAACTTCCATATGCCAGGCAAGCCAGTGCGCTGCACCGGGAGATCCAGACAGGAATGAAAAAAAGGCTGTTGCTCAAAGTTAGCCTCCTGTTGTCTTTGCTCATCTCCCCCGGGACCCTGTTGGCCAATGCTACCGCCGTGGTCTCGACGGAACATGCGACGGTCACTCTGCTGAGTGAGCAGGTAGCGGCCGCACCCGATCAGACCCTGTGGCTCGCGCTGCGTTTTGAACTCATCCCGCACTGGCATATCTACTGGCGGAATCCGGGAGCCTCGGGCAGTGCCCCGTCGATCCGCTGGACACTGCCGGAAGGCTGGGAGAACGGAGAGATACACTGGCCGGTTCCAAAGCGCCTGCGTGTCGGGCCACTGACCAACTATGGCTATGAAGACAATGTGATGTTCCTCGTGCCTGTCCGGGTGCCCCCGGGTGCAGTGCATTCGGGTCCGCAGACCCTTGTCGCCGACGTCGAATGGCTGGTATGCCGAGTCGCGTGCATTCCCGAGAGTGGCCGTCTCACGCTTGAACTCAATAACGCCGATGGGGGTTCCATCACGGCTACCGCTACACGTGCGTTGTTCACCGCCGCTCGAGCTCAATGGCCTGAGGCGACAGTCCTCTCGGGCCGCTATCGCCTGGAGGGCGATGCGCTGGCGATCTCGGTCGGCATGCCTGACACGCTGACGCGCGCGGCCGACGATGTCTGGTTTGCCGCCAATGAGTGGGGGCCTGTTGACGCCAGTGGTACGCAACACCGGGAGCAGACCGGGACGGCTTTGACACTCACTGTGCCAGCTGGCGACGTGCCTCCCGTCGATGATCAACCGATGCAAGGTCTGCTGGTTGTGGAAACGGAACAGAAGGGTATGACGCTGCGCAGCGGCTATCAGGTAGGCCTCGCAGCAATGCCGCTGGTCCCGGGAAACCGGAACCCGGGCTTGATGACAGCACTGCTGCTTGCTTTCCTCGGCGGGCTTGTTCTCAACATTATGCCCTGCGTTCTGCCCGTATTGAGTATAAAGATACTGGGCTTCGTCAGAGAAGCCAGTGCAAATCAGCGGCGACTCACCGTTCACGGTCTGACCTACGCGAGCGGCGTAGTGGCCAGTTTTGCCGTGCTGGCGACCGTGCTGTTAATACTGCGTGCGGGCGGCGAATCACTGGGCTGGGGATTCCAGCTTCAGTCACCGTTGCTGGTGACCCTGCTGGCCTACCTGATGCTGCTGGTAGGACTGAATCTGTCCGGTCTCTTTTCTGTGGGTGACAGACTAATGAATGCTGGCCAGTCTCTCGCTGTATCCGGCGGCCTTCTCAATACCTTCGCCACGGGCGTCCTCGCTGCCATCGTCGCAAGCCCGTGTACTGCGCCCTTCATGGGAGCGGCCCTGGGTTACGCCATCACCCGCACGGGCTGGGAAGCCATGACCGTCTTCCTCACCCTCGGTGCCGGCTTTGCGCTGCCCGTGTTGTTATTGAGCCTGTTTCCAGCCTGGCTAACGTTTATTCCCAAACCGGGACGCTGGATGAAAACTTTCCAGCAGTTACTGGCCTTTCCCATGTTCGCCACTGCGGCATGGCTGCTGTGGGTGCTCAGCCAGCAAACGGATGCAAGGGCCTACGGTGGCGCACTGGCGGGACTGGTGGCGGTTGCGTTCGCCGCGTGGCTATACGGCCAGTGGAGACCAGACAACTGGCGACTCGGGCTGCTGGGTGCCGGTCTGGCAGCCGCCCTGGCGCTGAGCATTGGCCCGCTGCTTGCCACGGATACACCTGCACAATCCCGCGCTGCCTCCAGGGACGTTAAACCCTGGTCAGAGGCACGGGTACGCGAACTCACTGCTGCAGGACGGCCGGTATTCGTCAATTTCACCGCGGCCTGGTGCATCACGTGCAAGGTCAATGAACAGCTGGCCCTGTCCACGGACAACATCCGGCAGCTTTTCGAGGCACGATCCGTGGCCTACCTCGTGGCCGACTGGACCCGGCGCGATCCCGCGATTACCCAACAGCTGGAACGCTATGGTCGTAGCGGCGTACCTCTCTATCTGCTGTATTCAGCGTCCGCTGAGCCGCCGCGGGTGCTGCCTCAGTTGTTGACTGAAGGCATCGTAGCCGAAGCCCTGCATACACTTTAGAAAACAGGAGATAAATCATGCGTAAACGATTATTTAATATTATCTTTATTATCCTTGCCCTGTATGCCTGCGGATCAGGCGCCACGTTGCGTGTCGGGGAGCCGGCACCCGATTTCGAGGGCGTCGACACCAGCGGCCATGTCCATCGGCTGGCCGATTATCGCGGCAAAATCGTCGTGCTGGAATGGACCAATCATGAGTGCCCCTTTGTTCGCAAGCATTACAGTGCCGGCAATATGCAGGAGCAGCAGCGCGAGGCCGCCGCACAGGGGGTCGTCTGGCTGTCAGTCATTTCCTCGGCCCCCGGCAAGCAGGGCCACGTGAGTCCGGATGAGGCTGACAGGCTCACCCGCAACCGTAATGCACAACCCGAGGCGGTTATTCTCGACTCCGAGGGCAGGATTGGCCGGGCCTACGCGGCCAAAACCACACCGCACATGTTCATCATTGACGCAACAGGCAAACTGGTTTACATGGGCGGCATAGACAGTATGACCAGCACAAACCCGGATGATATTCCCGGGGCCACACAATATGTTCGTGTCGCTTTGCAGGAAATGGCAGCCGGCAAGTCCATCAGCACCGCGGTGACGAAGCCCTACGGCTGTTCGGTCAAGTACTAACGTCCCCATGCAGACAGTCCTGCAGCGGCGTGGTCACAGCAGGGTATCTTGCCGTGCAGGCTGTCAAGGTAATTGTCTGGCGGCGTGGGCCGGACCGGGGTGAGCATGTTAGTAGTCGACAACCTGGCCAAGGTGTACGGATCCGGAAGCGCGCGACAAGTCGTGTTCGAGCGGCTGACATTCAGCGTCGGAAAAGGCGAGACAGTCGCCCTGCTGGGGGCCAGCGGCAGTGGCAAGACAACCCTGCTCAACCTGATCAGTGGTATCGACAGCCCGGACAGCGGTCGCGTGTCGCTGCAGGGTGTTGATGTGCATGCGCTGGCGGAACCCGGGCGCACCCTGTTGCGGCGAGAGCACATCGGTTTCGTGTTTCAGTTTTTCAACCTGATCCAGACCCTGACGGTGGCTGAAAACATTGCCTTGCCACTTGAACTGCTGGGTGATAACCAGCACACCGCGCGACAACGCGCGGCCAGTCTGATGGAATCTGTCGGGCTCGGCGGTCTGCAGCAGCGTTTTCCGGAGACCCTGTCGGGCGGTGAACAGCAACGCGCCGCCATCGCCCGCGCACTGGTGCATCGGCCAGCCCTGTTGCTGGCCGACGAGCCCACCGGCAACCTTGATGAGGATAGCGCAGGCCGGATCATCGAGTTGCTCACCCGTCTGGCCAGGCAGCAGGGAACGACCATGCTGCTGGTTACGCACAGCACGGCTGTTGCACAGGCGGCTGACCGTGTGCTGCGATTGCATCACGGGCAGATCGCGGCCGACTGAATGCCGTGACGTTTTTCTCGCCGTTGCTGTTACGTGCCGGACTGCGCTACCTGCTGCGCCATCGCTGGCAGGGCCTGCTGGCGTTGTCCGGCATTGCACTGGGAGTGGCCGTGGTACTGGCAGTGGACCTGGCCAACAGCGGTGCGCGCGCAGCCTTTGAACTGTCCGCGCAACAGTTACAGGGCAAGGCCACGCATCGCCTTGCGGTGCCCGGGGCCTCGCTGCCGGATGAGGTGTATGTCAACCTGAAGCGCACACCCGGTGCACCGCCCATGGCGCCCGTGGTGAGTGGTTGGGTCGGGGTCGAAGGCCGCGTGGGGCGTTACCATCTGGTGGGGTTCGACCTCTTTGCCGAGGCGCCGTTCCGCCGTCAGCTTGCCGAGGTGTCAACTGACGCCGATTTTATCGGTGATTGGCTGACTCAGGCCGGTTCACTGGTGCTGGACACGGCAACGGCGCGCGCACTCGACGTCGCTGCGGGGAGCAGTCTCCAAATTGTCTACCGCGGCCGGTCCGCCACACTCAAGGTGCTGAGTATTGTTGAGCAGCAAAGCCGTGTCAGCGACGACCTGCTGCTGGTCGATATCGCCACCGCGAAATCTATTCTGGGACTGCACGGGCGGCTCAGCTATGTGGACCTGATTCTGGATGCCGCCGGCGAACAGTGGGTCAGGCAGCGCATCCCCGCTGGCGTGCAGTTGCAGACAGTTGCAGAACAGGCGCAGGGTGTGAAGCGTCTGTCAGCGGCGTTCGAGCTCAACCTTACCGCCATGAGCCTGCTGGCAATGCTGGTCGGCATGTTTCTGATTTTCAACGCCATGACCTTCTCCATGGTGCAGCGGCGCAACCTGTTCGGGCGCTTGCGCACCCTCGGTGTTACGCCACGGGAACTCTTCGGTCTGATCCTGATGGAAGCTGCGATCGTTGCCGTGCTGGGCACGCTACTCGGTCTGCTGCTCGGTGTGTGGCTGGGCCGGGGCCTGACGCGGCTGGTGGCGGCCACCGTCAGCGAGTTGTATTACCACGTCAGCGTGACTGCACTGCAGCTGGACTGGACGGCCCTGGTGGTTGCCGCTGGCCTGGGTGTGGTCGCGACCCTGCTGGCGACACTGGTGCCGGCCTGGCGTGCGGCGCATACCCCGCCATTGACGACCTTGTCGCGGGTGGCACTGGAGCAGGCCACGCAACACGGGATTCGTTTGTGGGGGTTGCTGGGACTGCTGTTGCTGGCCGCCGGCCTGCTGCTGGCACTGGTGCTGCCCGGTGGCGTGATCATGAGCTTTGCCGGCCTGTTCGCGTTGGTGCTGGGCGCTGCCATGATGACGCCGCTGGTGATACGCATGCTGCACCGATTACTGGCACATGCCGGTTTGCCCGGACTCTGGCGCATGGGGGTACGCGACCTTGACCGGCATTTGTCGCGCCTGGGGATCGCCATTGCGGCGCTGATGGTGGCGTTGTCTGCCAGTGTCGGTGTCGGCGTAATGGTGGAAAGTATGCGCGGTTCGGTCAACACCTGGCTGAGCGACTTGTTGAGCGCCGACCTCTACGTGGCAGCGGAAGGATTCAGCGAAGGCGCAACATTGCCCGACGCCGTGGTTGAGGATATTTCGCGGCTGGATAGCGTGGTCGAACTCAGTCGTTATCGTGAGCGAACGCTGCCGCTGGCCGGGCGGCGGGTAGAACTGATCGGCGCGCATCTGGCCACGCCCTCGCGCCGCGGTTTTGCGCTGCTCCGTGGCGCGGCCTCGGCGTGGAAGAAGTTTGACGATGGGGCCGTACTGGTATCCGAACCACTGGCGTATCACCTCGGTTTGGCACCCGGGTCGACGCTGCTGTTGCCGACGCCCGCAGGACCGCGGGCCGTGCAGGTGGCGGCCGTGTTTCGCGACTATGCCAGCGAACACGGGCGCCTGTTCATGGACGAGGTCATGTATCGCAACGACTGGCCCGAACAGCAGGTACACTCGCTGGCGCTGTTCGCGCGTGACGGTGATGTCGAGTCCATGCGTCGCGCGGTGAGTGAACTCGCCGCGCGCACTGCCCTTGTACTGACCCCCGCGAGTGCCATCCTGGAAGAATCCCTGGCGGTCTTCGACCGTACCTTCCGCGTCACCGAGGTATTGCGTCTGGTGTCGCTGCTGGTTGCGTTTATCGGTATATTGAGCGCCTTGATGGCGCTGCAACTCGAACGCGCCAGGGAGTACGCCGTGTTACGCGCACTCGGCATGGCGCGTGGCCAGATTGCCGGGCTGATCGGTGGCGAATCGCTGCTGATGGGGTTGCTGGCCGGGTGTGCGGCGGTCCCTGCCGGGCTGCTCATGGCATGGGTGCTGATCCAGTCGGTGCAACGGCGCGCATTCGGCTGGACCATGCCGTTCAGCGTTGACATCGGTCTGCTGACGCAGACGCTGCTGGTCGGACTGCTGGCGGCAGGCCTGGCCGCGATCTACCCGGCGTGGCGTTCCGCGCACCGCGATCCGGCACCGCAGTTGAGAGAAGACTGAGCATGCGTGGCGTGCTGTTATTGCTGCTGCTCGCGCTGGTGGCCTGCGAGACACAGCAGCCTGCGAACGTGCCGGTGGTACGCGTCGAGCAGGTGCTGGGTGCGAAGCCCGGTGCCGGCTTTGCACGGGCCTTTGAGCCACGCGCCTTTCAGTTCCCTGAAGACCACGGCGCACACCGTGACTACGCTGTTGAGTGGTGGTACCTGACGGGTAATCTGCTGACTGCAAGCGGGCGTCGTTTCGGTTACCAGTTCACGTTGTTTCGTATCGCATTGCGTCCCGGGGAAGCGCTGCAGGATTCGGCCTGGCGAACGCAGCAGATCTACATGGGGCACATGGCGATCAGCGACATCGAGGCGGCCAGGCATCATTCAGCCGAGCGCTTTGCGCGCGCGGCGGCGGGTCTTGCCGGTGCCCGCGCAGCGCCGTTTGAAGTATGGCTGGGACCCTGGTCGATGCAGGCGGATAATGACCTGTTTCCATTGACCGTGGCGGCGCAGAGCAAGGACATCGGTTTGTCGCTGCAATTACAGTCAGGCGACAAGCCGCTGGTTTTGCAGGGCGAGCGTGGCCTGTCGCGCAAGAGTGCAGCGCCCGGTAATGCATCCTACTACTATTCATTCACGCGTCTGCCGACGCGCGGCGAGCTTCGTATTGGCGATACGATTTACACAGTGCAAGGCGATTCGTGGATGGATCGCGAGTGGTCAAGCTCCGCTCTCGACAGGCAGCAGACCGGATGGGACTGGTTTTCCCTGCAACTGGATGACGGCCGCGACCTGATGTACTACCAGCTGCGCACCCGGCAGGGTGGGGCAGACGCGTTCAGTCAGGGCAGCCTGGTGGGGGCCGATGGCAAGGTCCGCAGCTTGCTGCCGGATCAGGTCACGCTCACGCCGTTACGTTACTGGCAGGCCGATGACGGTACACGCTATCCGGTCGGCTGGCGTCTGCAAGTGCCGGAACTGGCGCTGGATCTTGAAGTGCAGGCGCTGCTCGATGACCAGTTAATGGATCACAGCGTGCGTTACTGGGAGGGCGCGGTCGAGGTATCGGGCAGCCACTCTGGCCGGGGTTACCTGGAAATGAGTGGCTATACCGAAAATCGATAGAAATTCCTGCAGGGATCTGACGCCTTCTCGCTACTGCGAGACCTTGCGGCAAGGTTCCAGTATGATGCTGCATCCGGACGTAGCGTCCGTAATTACATCGACATACGGAGTCATTACCCAGCTATGCAGAATTACCCGCCGAATGTGTTTGTCCCTCACCCGAAGCTGACTGAATTGCCGCCACTGGCGATGGACAAGCAGGCAATCGATGAAGATTTCCTCCGCTACTACAACCGTACCCTGGGCAGGGACAAGCAGCATTGCACGAGTCACTACCTGTATGAGGCGCTTGCCTACACCGTTCGCGACAGGCTGATAGAACGCTGGAAGGAAACCCGGTATGCCTACGAAGAGCAGGATGTGAGGCGCACCTGCTACCTGTCGCTGGAATTCCTGATGGGAAGAGCCCTTAGCAATGCCATGCTCAACCTTGGCATAACCGATGCGGTGACCCGTGTCCTGTACGACTACGGGATTGAACTGGAAGAGGTCGAGGCAGCCGAGCACGATGCCGGCCTGGGCAACGGAGGACTGGGTCGGCTGGTCGCCTGTTTCCTCGACAGCTGCGCCACGCTGCAGTTGCCGGTACTGGGATACGGTCTTCGCTACGAGTACGGCATGTTCCGCCAGGAACTCGTCAATGGTTATCAGATCGAGGAACCGGACCACTGGTTACGCGACGGCAATCCCTGGGAGTTTGAACGTCCGGAGTACACCCAGCGTATCCGCTTCGGTGGCCACACCGAGTTCTATCATGATGAACATGGCGCCCTGCGGGTGCGCTGGGTGGCTACCCACGATGTGCTGGCGGTGCCCTATGACATACCGGTCCCGGGTTTCCGCAATGACACGGTAAACAGTCTGCGTCTGTGGAAGTCGACCGCCACCGATGAGTTCGACCTCGAGGAATTCAATGCCGGAGACTATGCCGAGGCGGTGGAGTCCAAGAACGACGCTGAACATATCACCATGGTGCTCTACCCCAATGATGCCAGTGAGAACGGCAAGGAATTGCGCCTGCGACAGCAGTATTTCCTGGCTTCCGCGAGCCTCAAGGATGTACTGCGCCGCTGGGTACGGTTGCACGACAGGAATTTCGATGCACTGGCTGACAAGCACTGTTTTCAGCTCAACGATACCCACCCGAGTATCGCCGTGGCGGAGTTGATGCGGCTGCTGGTTGATGAACATCGCGTCGACTGGGACCGTGCCTGGGACACCGTTTGTCGCACCATGGCCTATACAAACCATACGCTGTTACCCGAGGCGCTGGAGAAATGGCCGGTGCAGATGTTCAGGAACCTGTTGCCGCGGCTGCTGGAGATTATCTACGAAATCAATGCCCGCTTTCTCGCCCGGGTGGCACGGCGTTGGCCCGGCGATACCGATCGGCTGCGGCGGCTGTCGATTATCGAGGAAGGCGATACGCCCATGGTGCGCATGGCGTATCTGGCTATTGTCGGCAGCTACTCGGTAAACGGCGTCGCCGAGCTGCATTCGCGGCTGCTCAAAGAGGGACTGTTTCGCGATTTCTTCGAGCTCTGGCCGGACAAGTTCAACAACAAGACCAATGGTGTTACCCAGCGGCGCTGGTTGGCCCTGTGCAACCCCGGCCTGTCCGATATCATCAGCGAACACATCGGTGATCGCTGGATGACACGGCTGGATGAGCTCAGGAAACTGGCGCCGTATGCTGATGATGCGTCATTCCGGCAGCGCTGGCGCGAGATCAAGCTGGACAACAAGCAGCGTCTCGCTGACATGGTCGAGCGTGACTGCGGCGTGACTATAGCGACTTCTGCATTATTCGACGTGCAGGTAAAGCGTATTCACGAGTACAAGCGGCAGTTGCTGAACGTGCTGCATGTCATTCACCTCTATAATCGTATCAAGCGCGGCGATATTGCCAGCTGGACGCAGCGCTGCGTGTTGATCGGCGGCAAGGCAGCACCGGGTTACGTGATGGCCAAGAATATCATCAAGTTGATCAGCAACGTCGCCAATGTCATCAATGCAGACCCCGACGTGGGCGACCTGCTCAAAGTGGTGTTTCTGCCCAACTACCGTGTGTCGGCGATGGAAGTCATCTGTCCGGGTGCGGATCTCTCCGAGCAGATTTCCACTGCCGGCAAGGAGGCTTCCGGCACCGGCAACATGAAATTCATGATGAACGGTGCCATTACCATTGGCACACTGGATGGTGCCAATATCGAAATCCTGGAAGAGGTCGGCGACGAAAACTTCTTCCTGTTCGGTCTCGGCGCCGAACAGGTCGCCGAGGCCCGCCACGATTACCGTCCGTGGGACATTATTGCTGCAGACGAGGACCTGAACGCCGTCATGCAGCTATTGAAAAGCGGCTACTTCAACCAGTTTGAAAAGAACCTGTTCAACGGGATTGTCGATTCGCTTACCAGTGCCCATGATCCCTGGCTGACAGTGGCGGACTTCCGCAGCTTCGTCGATACCCAGGAACTCGTCGCCACTGCCTACCGTGACCAGCAACGCTGGACGCGTATGAGCATCCTCAACACCGCGAACAGTGGCAAATTCTCGACCGACCGGACCATGCTTGAGTACAACAGCGATATCTGGCACTTGCCGTCTGTAACGCCGCATCCACTGGAAGAAGATAAAAGCTGAATTGCAAATACGGGTCAGCGAGGCGCAGACGGTTGACCGGGACTTATTCAACCACCGTCAGATGCGGCGCATTCGGCTGACTGGCTTTCTCAATGCTTCTGTCCAGCATCCTGGAAACTACCCGCCTTTGTACTACGGCCAGTTTCCCGAGTTCAGCCATTCGCCTGATATGCCTGTGATGGTGTAGTTGCTCCGGATTAATTTCCAGAATGATCGTACCGGGGTCAGTGGTCGCGCCTTGCCGGGTCTTTTTCCGGTTGAAAGGGCTGGCTACCAGGTCGGTTATGTTGGGTGTCTCGTCTTTCATCATGCTCACTTTTTTATCTGAGGGCATTCCCGGTGAGGAACTGGATCAGGGACAGGCTACAGCCCGTATCTGACCCTGCTGAACTATCAGTATAGATCATAATCTGCCGGTGTTCGTTTATTCTGCCGGTTCTATACCCTGTCATCACAATTTCGAACTGTCACGGGCTCATTTTCCACCGGTTTTCTAATTGTTTAGATAGCGCAAGAACGGCCTGAAGGCAGAGAATTCCCATTCTCTCATTGCCAGGAGCAGGCCTATGCTTCGACGTTTTCCCAGGGGGAGCTCACAATCTTGCCGATGAAGCTCGGTGTATTCCTTGCCCAGTGCCAGAAGTTTCCTGGTAAACGCATCACGCGAGCGTTCACTTAGCAGTCCCGGGATAAAAACACGCAGACTTCCCGGGCTGTTGAATCCGGATTTCAGAAACTGGTTCTGGATTTCCCGTTCAAAGAATCGTTCTATGGGTCCGTTGGATCGCCAGCTGAAGTTTTCATCAACGCGCAGTTTGATTTTGTTGTGTGGTAACAGGTCGATAATATGCAGTCGATCCAGCTTGGCAAGATAGTGTGTGCACTCGGCTTCCGTGATCATATAGTTACGTATGATCTCTTCATAGCTGAGATGGTTGCGCACGGAGACGGCGACCAGCAGTAGCTTTACATCGGCGACCAGTTCGCGTTCCTGCTCTTCCAGCAGCCGGGTGATACGCTGGCGCGATGCCTCAACACGCTGAAAGAGATCGATCAGATCCATGTGCATTAGATCGCAAATTGCCTCAAGTCGATCAATTCTGAAGTGCTCCGATGCAAACATGCGTTTGACGTTGGCTTCACTCATGCCCAGTCCCCGGGCAACGTCCGCGTAGGTGAGGCGGGCCTCCTTGAGGGCCTGTTTCAGGGTGGCAATCACGGCGGGTACCTGAGCCATAGTCAGACCTCCTGTATAAGCACTCCAGTGGTATCTTTAAACAATACCAAAGGCATAATAAATGAATGCTTCTACTATTATAGTTTATTTATACGAATCTTTGACTGATAGTTTCCATGCGAACAGAAACTATGGAGGCAAACCATCATGTCACTATTCAAACGTTTATCTGCAACTGTCGTGTCAAATATCGACCGCGTCATCGGGGAAATAGAAAACAACGATGCAGTCATCAAGGCCACTCTTTCTGAACTGCGCAAGAAAGTGGCGGCGGCAAAAGTGCGGCTGGCTCACGTGCATCGCCAGGCGGCCACTCTCGACAGGAAAATCCGTAAGCGCCGCGAAGATGAACAGCTTTGGGGCGAGCGTGCAGTCGCAGCAGCCGGCACCGATGAAGTCAAGGCGCTGGAGTGTATGCGCCGTCGTCAACAGTGCCGCCTGCAAACCGAGAGGCTGGAGCAAAGTCAGCAACACTATCAGCTCGCCGTCGGGAAGCTGGCCCGGGGTGTAGAGGAAGGCGAGCAGCGCCTTGCGGAGATGGGCCAGAAACACACCCTGATGCGTGCCCGCCAGTCGACCGCGGAGGCCTTGTCTGCAGCCGGCCAGGTCGGGGATGATTTTATGCAACAGTTGGAAGAGGGCTTTGATCGCTGGGAGATCAGGATCCTCCAGGAGGAGTTGGCGGTGGATTGTGATGAGGTAATGGACCCCCTGGATTGCGAATTCTCCAACTCGGAAAACGAACAGATGCTGCGCGATGAACTGGCAGCATTAATAGCGAAGGAGTAGGGCCATGAACACAGATATCAAAACCTGGAACACAAGTATTGACAATGTGGATGATGAAGGCGAATCAGCGCTGATGAAAAAATTGCCGAGCCTGTTACGTATTCTTGGTACCACGGCGCTGCTGGTAGCCATGTACAGTTTCCTGGTCAAAGGCTGGAACAGTGGTGGCGATGTTTACCGCTATCTCCTCATGCTCGTGCACACCGGTGCCATGACAGCCATTGGCCTGACCAGTGGCCACTGGCTTAAAGAGGGCAAAGGTGCGCGCTTGTTGCTGACACTGGCACTTGTCTCAGTGTCAGCAAACTTCGCAATCCTGGGGGCTTTCATATTCTCCCAGACTCCGGCAGCCGCGGCTGTGAACTATCCCGGGTATGTCGCCTGGTCGGTGGGCAGCCTGTCGGCGGCACTGATGGTCACTGGCGGCGCCCTGATTGTCTTGCTGCCGGTAGTATTGCTCGGCTTTCGGGTACTCACTCGCAGCATGTCGAGCAGACTGGCTGTGCTTTATCTGATCAGCAACGCCGCATTACTGGTCCCGCTTCGCGACCCGTATCTGGTCGGCTACATGGTGGGCGGGCTGAGTCTGTTCGTGCTTGTGTTCAGCGGAAAAACTGCACAACAGAACGTCTCTGCCAAAACCCACGAAGGCATGATGGCCCTGGTGTTGCAGTATTTGCCTATTGCCGTGCTGTTGTGTCGAAACCTCTGGTTGTATGCGCCGGATCTGTTCTTGCTGACGATCCTGGCGTTGACCTTATTCTTCGCATTGCGCCAGGTTAGCATTCGACTGGGTGGTTTCCACGCTATTCGCAGTCTCGTCGAACTCGTGTCGGTGTTGCCTGCGCTGGGCTTTGGTGCAGGTCTTGGTGCAACCATTGCCGAGAACGGGTTTGTTGCATCCGAACTCATCCTGCCTGTTGCTACGTTTGCCACGGCGTGTTTGATCTACGAGATTTCTGCGCGGGCTCAACAGGGCGGGATACTGTACAGAACACTTTCCGTTGCGGTGCTTTGCACCGGCCTGCTGGCGAATATGCTCTTCCTGGGTGGTGTACTGGCCGCAATGATGAGCGCAGTCATCGGTATTACAGTAGCTGTACATGGCTACGTGCAACAGCAACGCATTGTATTTGGCGGGGGCATGGTGACGATGTGCGTTGGACTTGGTTATCAACTTTACTATGCTACCCAGATCTTCCACCTGGGAAGCTGGGCCAGTCTTGCTGTGCTGGGTATGGCCGCCATTGTTGTTGGATCAACAATTGAATGCCATGGTTGTCGTATCAAGTTGATGCTGTCAGCATGGAAAACGAAATATGGGGAATGGGATTTGTAAAGAGTGGTCCCCAGTGTAACTATACCCTGACCTTGTCGGGGTATAGTTACCCGGATCAAATGGAGTTGGCCCCTCATTTAAAATAATTGTTCGTGAACATGATCTTACTGCCATCATGATTCAGTACCATAACAAATTCGTGGTGGTTCTCACTGCGGTATTCAGCATTGAATGGGTTTTACTGGCGATATCACCGCACGACCGCGCTGACTGGGCATTGGAAAATGCAATTGTTGCAGCCCTGGTTATCCTGCTCGCTGCCACCTATAAAAAGTTTCCGCTTTCACGCGTCTCCTATACCCTGATCTTTATTTTTCTGATGCTGCATGAAATTGGCGCGCATTACACCTACGCAGAAGTGCCATACGATGAATGGATGAAACAACTGCTTGGCTACAGTTTCAATCAGAGCATGGGGTTCGAGCGGAACCACTTCGATCGTCTTGTACATTTCAGTTACGGGTTGTTGCTCGCCTATCCGATCAGAGAGGTTTTTATACGGATTGCCGATGTGAAGGGATTCTGGGGATACTTTCTGCCACTTGATCTGACGATGTCCACCTCCATGATGTACGAGTTGCTTGAGTGGGGAGCAGCCAGGTTACTTGGCGGGGATCTGGGTATGGCCTATCTCGGGACTCAGGGTGACATCTGGGACGCTCACATGGATATGGCGCTTGCAAGTCTCGGCGCCCTGGTGGCGATGATGATGACGGCACTGATAAACAGCAGGCTGCAGAGAGACTTCGCAAAGGAGTGGAATGAAAGCCTGAGAATAAAAGGCCAGTTACCTCTTGGAGAGGATCAGATCAAGAGGTATTTGGACGACGCAGGCAACAATTAGTACAGTTGTAAAGGTTACCAGGCCTCCTGTTTGCGTTCGTACTCGCCACACCACTCGGAATCAGGCAGCTGCGGCCAGATAACAGACTGGTTATTGCCATTTCTGGATTGCCCACCCGGCAGTGAGTACGATTCAGGTGCGTTGCGGTGGCATTCACCCATAGCCCCCAACGATCCTTTGCCCTCTTCTCCACCCGGCAGATACTCAAAGAATTGGCAACTCTTGCAAGTCTGTAATCTGTCAGTCATCTTGATTCATCCATGAATTGGCCGGTTATTTCGTCGAATGGGATGCCACTACCCTGTTCCTCAGCGGGTAATCCAGTAGCCAGCCATAGCCATCCAGGTGAGGATGAGCAGCACCCAGGGTAACCAGTGTTGTTTATAGATGATCTTCTCCTCAACCCTGATCTCATGCACATCAGGTGGCGGGGCCTGCTGACTGGCCTTCTTGAGCCTTTTGTCCAGATCTCTGGCCTTGGCATTTTGCTGTTTCCTGTATTGATCAATACCTTTTTGAATCCCCTGGGCAATCAGCCGCGTCTGTTCCTTCGTCTGCCCTGGTCGTTGTGTGCCGCGGGCAATTCGCATCGCTTCAGCTTGCGTGGTTGCTGATATCTGGTGCCTTTTTGCGTGCTTTGCCATTGGCGGTTCTTGTTTCATAGAGTTGTCTGTCTGTATTTTAGCCATTATCAGGCGGATAACGCTGGCGGGCTATTCTCCTGGCGAGCCCGGTCAGCCCCGGGATAACCGGCGCCATACTGTCCTGATTCCCGGAGGCTACTTCATTCAGGCGAGCCACCTGTTGATACAGGTCAAGTGGTTGGCGCGGAGACATCTTTGCACCACTGTGAAGGCTCAGGACAAAGCTTGCCCGGTCGATAAACCCGTTGCTGAGACCAACAAATCACTGAGAGAAACACGATGCTTAAATCCCTGCCGCAAGAAGAGCTGGATCGAGTCAACACCCTGAGCATTATTGAGGCTATCGCATACGCCAACAGGTTGACACATCGGCTGAAACGTAATGACTGCACTCCCGAAGAAAGGAAGAACGGACTGGAATTGCTGCAAAGGCTCACCCAGAGAGTGCGCTTTCTCAAAACTACGCTGGAGCCGACCTGTTTCCGAACCGGCCCTGGCCATTAATCTGTAGTTGTTCGGATTTGATCTGCCTCGATGTCGCCCTGCATCGCTTGCTGTAAGTCTCCGCTTTTCCGGTATGCGCACGTTCTTTTTCGATAAACTGGAATCGTGACCAGCCTGACACGCTATCTGTTGGCACACTGGCGGTGATTCTTGCCATGACCCCCGTTGGTAACGGGCAGGCACGAAACGTAATATTGCCGCGATAATCCCGGTTTCGTCTGTGTTCCATTGACCGCGGGCGGTTCGTGTACATGCAGCACCTCACGCTGGGTACGCTGGATCCTGCAAGCGTTGCCGTCTGCTTCCTGCGGGTGTTTTTAACCGGCTTGCGCATGGCACGGCGCTGTGTTTTGTCGCCATTTTGAGCGGTTTGCTGCCCTCGGGAATGTCCAGGCGTCGCCAGTTACGGCGATTGTGGGGGCGGGGACGGTGCGTTCTGATGGGCGACGAGTCGCCAGCCGGATTCGTCTTTGCGGTAAACGTTGGTGCCGTAAAAGGGTGGCGGCGGTGTATCGGGGGGTGGAGCCTGGACGGTTTCCTCTACGAAGTGAATCGCTATATCATCCGTTTCAATCCATCCCAGGTGGGTAATCGCCAGAGAGACGCCATGGCCCTGGGAAAGCAGGCGGGTAAACACCTCCGTCACACCCTGTTGGCCTTGCACCAGGGGATGCATGGGCAACAGGCAACAGATGTCATCGGATTGCGCCCAGACGGAGAGCAACTGATCCAGCTCACCTGCATCCAGCGCATCGTAAAAGGCATCTTCAGCATCCTGGGGGTTCGCGTATGTCTGGATCATGTTGTCGGTCCGGGTTAATTGTACTGTGGATGGTTGCATTGCCGCTGGCTGGAATCAACCCCTGACTGGAGAGCCGACCAGAGACACGCCATGAACATCAAGGAAAAATGGAATGAACGTTATCGTGCTGCTACAGGCGAGCGGCAGGCATCACGGGTCCTGAAAGAACACCTGCATCTGTTGCCGCAGAACGGCCGCGCACTGGATCTTGCCTGTGGGGCAGGGGGCAATGCCATCCTGCTGGCACAGCAGGGATTGCAGGTGGATGCCTGGGATATTGCCGATGTGGCCATCGCTGTGCTGCAAGAAACAGCAGCAAAGCGACAATTATCCATTCATGCGGAGGTGCGGGATGTCGAGACGGATCCGCCCGCGCGTGACACATATGATGTCATTGTAGTGAGTTATTTTCTTGATCGGCACGGTATCCCTGCGCTGGTAGAGGCGCTGAAGCCCGGTGGCCTGATTTATTACCAGACCTTTACCCGACAACGTGTCTCCGCTCGAGGGCCGCAACGAGCGGATTTCAGGCTGGCTGAACAGGAATTGCTGCAGCTGTTTTCCGGGTTACAGCTATTGTTCTATTGTGAAGAGGGCTGTGTTGGCGATGTGCAGCAAGGCTTCAGGGATGAGGCGATGCTCGTCGGGAGAAAACAGGGCTAGCCGGATTTCGATCAGGACAGAGGCGGTCATTGTTGTGGTGATCTGCACCCTGAAGTCCGGCTGGAATCGCCAGAGTGCCAGTAACCTTCTGCAGAAACCGGCGGACTGGTTTAGCGAATCGAATGGGTTGACTGGTTCAGCATCTCCGGGGTTACCAGTACGATGCCCTTGTCTGTAACGCGAAAGCCGCGCTGCCGGTCATCATCATGGTTTTCACCGATAACCGTATTTTCCGGTATGTTGCAGCCGCGGTCGATAATCGCACGCTGTATCCGCGCATTGTTTCCAATGTTGACGTCGGGCATCACCACGGTTTGTTCGACATAGGCATAGGAGTGGACTGTGACGCTGGAGAACAGCAATGCGCGGTTCAGCATGGCGCCGGATATGATGCAGCCGCCCGAGACGATTGAATCGACCGCCATGCCGCGGCGATCATCGGTGTTGTGTACGAACTTGGCCGATGGCAGTTGTTGCTGGTCGGTCAGTATGGGCCATTCCTTGTCATAAAGGTCCAGCTCAGGCGTGATATCAAGCAGCTCCATATTAGCTTCCCAGTAGGCATCCAGGGTGCCCACATCCCGCCAGTAAGCCCGCTTGCCGGTTTCTTCGTCGCGGAATGGGAATGCAAACACCTTGTGGGATTTAATCAGCTTTGGAATGAGATCATGGCCGAAGTCGTGATTAGAGGCTCTGTCCCCGGCATCGATAATCAACTGCTCGCGCAGAAAATCCGTGTTGAATACATAGTTGCCCATCGAAGCCAGGCACAGGTCAGGCTGGCCGGGTATCGGCCTGGGGTTTGCCGGTTTCTCCTCGAAACCGATGACGCGACCGCTCTTGTCCACCTCGATAACGCCAAAGGTGGCGGCCGCTTCACTGACAGGAACCTCCATGCATGAAATAGTCAGGTCGGATTCCAGTTCGCTATGAAAGGCCAGCATGGTGCCGTAATCCATCTTGTACACATGGTCGCCGGAGAGCACCAGGACGAACTCCGGGCTGTGCGTATTGATAATGTCCAGGTTCTGGTAAATTGCATCCGCCGTGCCCCTGTACCAGTCGGCATCGATGCGTTGAGAAGCCGGCAGGACTTCGACAAATTCGTGCAGTACACGCTTGAATCCGCCCCAGCCCTCGCCAATGTGTCTGACAAGTGAGTGTGCCTTGTACTGTGTCAGTACGCCGACACGGCGAATGCCCGAGTTGATCGCGTTTGACAGGGCGAAGTCAATGATGCGGAACTTGCCGCCAAAAAATACAGCCGGCTTGGCACGCCAGTTGGTCAGTTCATGCAGACGGGAGCCGCGGCCACCCGCCATGACCAGCGCAAGTGTCTTGCGTGTCAGCAGGCTGACGAAACGTTGCGAATTGGGTTCGTACATGATCAGTATCCGTTTGTGGCTTGAAAAGTCCTGAAAGCTGCAATATCGGACAATCCGTTATCTGTTCAGCGGGCCGTACGGCCATACTGAATTCACGGACAGTTGGTTGAAACAGGCGTCCTCATACTCTCATACCTGCTGGCTGAATGGTAGCGCAGCCCGGATGGCAATGAGCGCACATCCAAACTCATAGTGCACCTTTTTTTACAACAATTCGGGCAATACTCTGCCACAATGGACGTGAGGGTCCTCTCGAAATCAAGGTGAATTCCATGAAATCTACAATCCTTTCAGCAGTAATCCTGTCTTCTCTGGCTGGCCCGGTGCCGGTTTTTGCCGAGATTCCGGCGGCAACAGCCAAGCCGTTGGCTGTCGAGGTAACGGCCATTGACACTGAACCGACTGAACAGCAAGAAATATTTGACAGGCCTGCAAATGCGGCTGCGCCGGCCACTGAAATGCTGGAGGTACAGGCGCCAGCAGATGCACCCGCGGAAGTGTTGGCTACTAACGCCAGTGCCGCCGGCACAGCAACTCCGAAGCCGCCATGTCCGATGCATGGCATGGGTATGATGCACAAGGGCATGGGCCAGGGTGGCAAAGGTCCGGGTGGCGGGAGGCCGGGCTGTGATCACGATGGCCGGGGACAACAGAACAACCAGACGCAGGTGTTACGGCGGCTGGATATGATCGAGGCGCGCATCGCCAAGATCGAAGTGATGCTGGAAAGCCTGATGCAGCGCTAGCGGCTGGCGATACGACAGAACGGCTTCGGGTATTGATCCTCGGGTATGGAGAAATGGGTCATGCCATGGAGTACCTGCAAAAAGGGCGGCAGCCACTGGATATCCGGAAGAAACACCCCCGGGACAGCCTCCAGTCGGTGTATTTGAGGAGGCGGTACCACAATGGATCAACGACTATTTTAATCAGGATTATTCCTGAATCTGTCCCGAACTGCTTCAGCGCCGTCAAGCACCCGGGCGGCCACAAATTCCAACTGGTGTGGTTGCTTGTGACCGCCCGAGCAGGTCAGCTAGTCGAGAAAATAACTGTCCTGATTACCGGAGAAGATGCCGAGAAAGTAGAACGGGTGGTGCTCGTGTTGTCCGTCACTGTAGCGTCGCTGGATATTGGCAAAATGCCGGTCATGTCCATACGGCCGGTAAGTGACGTAGCCTTTGTTGAAGCCGTGCCTGTGGTCCATTCGGCAGCTGTCGTGGCTGACATGATGATCGTAGTCACGGTAGACACTGTACTGTTCAGTTCGATGACCGGACTTGCCACGGTCATGCTGATCATGGCCGCGCCAGCCGTGATTTCCCTGGTCCGCACTCGCAGCCAGCGGTACGCAGGCCAGCCCCATGGACAGCAGGGCAAACAGGGATAACTTGTATAATGTCGGTTTCAGTTTCATGAGTCAGTCTCCATCGGGTTACATTCAATCGGGGTTATCCCGATGGCTGCATCATAGGACCGGCCAGGTGAATGAGAGCTGAATGGCAGGCGAGCGGAGACCGCATGCAGGGGAATGATACGGCCCGGCAGAATGCCGGGCCGTATTTGCGGCGACTCAGTAAGCCGGTGCGTCAGCTTCGTAGCTCATGCCCAGCTTGCCGGCCTGTTCGCGGACGGTGCGGTAGATCTGGTCATCCAGTGAGTCCCTGGCACCACCGGCTTGCCTGACTTTCTGGTCCAGGTAAGCCGAGCGTTCACCGCTAAGCTCGCGGATCTGCCGCTGCAGTTCGTTGCGGCGTTCGGCCGTCTCGCTGATGAGGGCGGCCTGCTCTTCCGGGTCCATGGCCTGCAGCGGTTCGGGTAACTTGTCACTGTCGATACTGGAAAGATCGACACGGCCGCTGCTCACATCATCCACCAGTTCACCCTCGCCGAGTAGATTGGCGCTACCGCTTTTAGAGGCATTGAATGTTGCCCGCCGGGCACGGGACGCGACCGAGGAGACCTCGTGCAGCTTGTCGGTCGCTGCCGTCTTGCGGCGCTGCTTCTCCTTCTCCTCTGCAGAGCCGTAGTACAGGCGTGTGTCGTCCAGCTTTGCCGACAGCGTTGCGATCTTCTCGTCAAACGGTGTGGCGATTGCCACGGCACTGCCGGCCTGTTCCACCTGGAAGTAATGGCCGTCACCCAGACGTGCGATCTGTTGCCATGCGGGAGTAGTGCCACCCACCTGGCCGCACTGGATGGCGTTGATCACAATGCCCTGCTGCTTTGCCGCGGCGAGCGTCACCGGATATTTCACGTCGTCCTGGTAATCCATATGCGGCGGGGCATCGCCGACCAGGAACACCACCTTGTAGGTGCTGCTGTCCTGGTTCCAGGATATTTTATGGACGGCATCATACAACGCCTGATTGACGCTTTCCGGCCCATCACCGCCGCCGTCGGCCTGGAAGTCCATCAGTGTGGCGTACATGGAATCCAGATCGCTGGACAGATCCACCAGACGGGTGACATAGGCGTCACCCCGGTCGCGGTAGGCGACCAGCCCCATCCTGATCTCTGGCGCGGATTGCGCCTGGGCCAGGGTGGTGGCGATCGACCAGATCTTTTCCTTGGCGGTCTGGATCAGTCCCCCCATGCTGCCCGTGGTATCCAGTACGAACACCACGTCGATGCGCGACTGGTTATTGATTCCAGGGTTGATATCGGGCGGGCCGGCAGGCAGTGGGTTGGCCGGGGTAATTCCACCGACGCTCTGGTAGGACGGGAACAAGACAACCGTGGCGGCGGTCGCGGCAAATAATGCCAGTGCAATAAGTTTTGATTTCATTGGGGTCACTCCTTTACAGGTTCAATGGTTGGCTGAGAGTTTGCGTACGGCGGCATCCGCAACGCGGTACGCGTGCTGGAAACGGTCTTCACTGTCACGACCGGCCAGACCGGTGGCGTCATTGCGGTTGACGCTTTTCGGAACAAGGACAAACAGCGCCTGCACCAGGAACAAGCACCAGATGCCGAGAAACACGCTGCCCGTACGGGTGACGGCCCAGATGGCCGCGGCCAGGCTCAGGCCGTTCAGTCCCAGGTCAGCAAGCGCGGAAAACGCGCTTGCATAGAAATACAGCGAGCGAATCAGCCAGATCATGCCCAGATGCACGCACACATAGAGCAGCAGTGGCGGCTGTGTATACCAGAGCACGCTCGCGACCAGTGCCCAGGCGGCTGCGGCGGTGATCCGGCCAACACGCGCGGGGCTGCGGCTGAGCAAGTAGAGGCAGTAGGCGAGGCCGATAGCGGCGATCAGCACGCGTAGCACCGGGACACCGGGAAATACGGCGTCCATGGCGGTGTACAAGATACCGCCGACCAGGCTGGTGGACATCGCGACACCGATGCCTTCAAGAAAGGTGGGCTGTTTCATGTCCGTCTCCTGTGCTGTTTTTCCCGTAGAAAGGCGACTTCCACGTCTTCATCGCCGACGCTGATATCCGCGAGGCCGCAGTTGTCTGCGGGCCGTGCGCGGGCGTTTTCCGCGGCCAGCAGCTCGGCCTTCTGCCGCATGCTTTCCAGGCGCGGGCGGTTTTCACCGAGCCGTGTGTCGAGTTCATCAAGCGCTTTCTGCAGCGCCTGGCGTTTGCGTGCCAGGCCCTTGCGCAATCGTTGTGCCTCCAGCTTGCGCCGGATACAGGCGCGGGCCAGGTCGTCATTCCCGCAGTCAAAGCAGACGTCGAGCTGTTCTTCGATATCCTGCAGTGACTGTTCGAGTTCGGTCTCGCGTGCAGTGAGCTGTCCCTGTTCATGATGCATGATCCTGCTGGTCTGCTCGTCGCGCGCCAGATCCTCCTGCATCTCGCGGACGGCCTGCCGAAGCAGCACCTCGGGTTCCTCGATGCGGTCGAGTACGGCGTGAAAATCGGCCTGGAACAGCCGCGAGACGCGTGTGATAAGTGCCATGGTCGTTACCTCCTGCGGATTAATCTGAATGGTGAGTTCAGTCTAGGCAGCAGGGTGATGCGCTTGTAGACAGGCTTTGGTAAAACCTGCGGCGACGGATTTACAAAAGATTTACATGCCCGGGAGCGGATGAGCTGGTAGGCTTTCAGACAGCAATGTTGAAGTAGCAAAACAGTGTGCAATATCACTGTTGTCCATAAACTCCCTTCCCCTCCGGGGGAGGGTTGGAGAGAGGGGATAATATAATGCTAACTGCCTATACCCCCTCTCCCTGGCCCTCTCCCTGTGGGAGAGGGGATGCCTTTATTGATTGACGCAGCTGAACGGGACTTACACACCATGCAACGCAAAATCCGACTCCTGATTGTTGAAGACGAAGCTGCCATCCGTACCGGACTGATGGATGTCTTTGTCTATCACGGTTACGAAGTGGATTTTGCGGCCGACGGTCCACAGGGTCTGGACAAGGCGCTGAGTGGACGCTTCGATCTGATACTGCTGGATGTTATGTTGCCTGGTATGGACGGCTTTGAAATCTGCAACCGCATCCGCGCACAGGATCGCGACCAGCCGGTCATCATGCTGACGGCCAGGGGCACGGATGAGGACATCATCCAGGGACTGTCGCTGGGCGCGGACGATTATGTGGCCAAGCCGTTCTCGGTGGCGCAGCTGGTGTTGCGGGTACAGGCGGTGCTGCGCCGTACGCGCATCGGTGCTGAACAGGATGCGACTATCAGGCTGGGGGGAGATGTCGAGGTCGATTGCCGCAATCTCCTTGGCCATTCCCGGGGCGAGGCGCTGTCATTTACACGCCGCGAGGTGGCGTTGCTGCAATATCTGCAGCTGCATTCGCAGCGGCCGGTGCCACGGGACGAGTTGCTGGCGAAGGTCTGGGGTTATGCAAGGAACCTCGATATTGAAACCCGCACCGTCGATATCCATATTGCGAAGCTGCGCCGCAAGATCGAACCGGACCCGGCGCAACCCCGCTACCTGGTCACGGTACGCGGAGCGGGCTACCGCCTGCTGGCCGAATAAGTGAGCTGGTAATTGACCCCGGCGATGTTGCGCACCTCATTCACAGGACTGGACCGGAAGAAGTTACGGCTGTGGCTGGCGGTGTTTTTTCTGGCCCTCGCGCTACCGACCGGGGTGCTCGTTTACCAGGCGTACAGTCAGCTGAAGTGGGAGGCGTTCCACCAGTACCGGGTACTGGCGGGGGAACTGGCCGAGCGCATCGATGACCGCATCATCCGCTTGATCGAGGCCGAGGAAGCGCGCTCGTTTGCCGATTACGCCTTCCTCACGGTCGCGGGCGATCCGGCAGCCAGTTTCCTGCAGCGCTCGCCCTTGTCGGCCTACCCGCCGGCGTCCTCGATACCCGGTCTGGTCGGCTACTTCCAGGTCGATGCCGGCGGTGAATTCACCACACCACTGCTGCCGCCGGCAGGGACCACGGCGTCGAATTACGGTCTTTCTGCCGTGGAACTGGAACAGCGACTGGCGCTGCAGCAGCACATCGGGCAGATCCTCAGCCGCAACCGGCTGGTGCAGGACCGCAAGAGCGGAAGGGCGTCCGGCGCGACAGTACTGCAGGAAAATGAAACACGCCGCGACAGGCAGAAAGCGGTCGTTGCCCCCCTCGCTGGCGGCGACAGGGATGCGAGGGAATCGCAGTCCCTGCATGACAGTGCCGTAGTGGTAGAGGCGCAACCGGCGGCACCTCAGGTGCCAGGGCAGGCCGCCTTCGACCGGCTCAATACGGCCAACGTACCCGGGGAGCAGGCGTACAAACAGCAGACAGCCAGCACCCTTGGCCGGGTCGAGGACCTGAAACTGGATGACCGCTATCAATCCGGGGTGGCCGGAGAAAGCCCGCGCCAGGTAGCGGCTACCCGGCCCGCCATTGCCGCCAAGCGCGCACGCAAGGAAAGCAGTGCCTTGCCGGAAGCGGTGGGTGGATCCGCTGTCACATCCCCTGAAGGCATGCGCGAGGCAAACGCCCCGGCACCGGATGCATTGCGGATGCACAACGCTATTCGGATACGGACCTTCGAGAGTGAGATCGATCCGTTCGAATTCAGCCTGCTCGACAGCGGCCATTTTGTGCTGTTCCGCAAGGTCTGGCGAGACGGACAGCGATATATACAGGGCGCCTTGATCGAACAGCAGCCGTTTGTTCAGGGCCTGATCGAACCCATGTTCCTCGATACCGCGCTGTCTACCATGAGCGACCTGCTGGTGGCCTGGCGAGGTGATGTCTTATCGGCCTTCAGCGGGCAGGCGGCACGGACGTATCTGTCCAGCATCGAGGAGCTGCGCGGCACGCGTCTCTATCAGACACGCCTGTCAGCCCCGCTGGGCGAGCTGGAACTGATTCTGAGTATTACCCGTCTGCCTGCGGGCGCGGGCGGCCGGTTGATCACCTGGCTCGCGGCGATCCTGCTGCTGGTGCTGTGTGGTGGCTTTTATCTGATGTACCGGCTGGGCGCGGGGCAAATCGACCTGGCACGACAGCAGCAGGATTTTGTGTCCGCCGTCAGCCATGAACTTAAAACCCCGCTGACCTCCATCCGCATGTACGGCGAAATGCTGCGCGAGGGCTGGGCCACCGAGGAAAAGAAAAAGATCTACTATGACTATATCTTCGATGAAAGCGAACGTCTGTCACGCCTGATCTCGAATGTACTGCAACTGGCGCGCATGACCCGCAATCACCTGCAGATCGATACCAGATCGCTGGCCGTGGCCGCACTGATGGACGACCTCCGCGCCAGGATTTCCTCCCAGGTTGAGCGTGCGGGATTCAGGCTGAACTTCAATTGCGGGCCGGAAGCGGGGCAGGCTATCATCGAGGTCGATGCCGACGGGTTTGCACAGATCTTCATCAACCTGGTGGATAATGCCATCAAGTTCTCTGCCGCTGCGCAACAGAAAGTCATCGACATCGGCTGTCAGCAATTGCGTGATGGCAGTGTGCAGTTCAGCGTGCGCGATTACGGCCCCGGCGTGCCCCGGGACCAGATGAAAAAGATTTTCAGACTGTTCTACCGTTCGGAAAACGAACTCACCCGCGAGACTGTCGGCACCGGTATCGGCCTGGCGCTGGTGCGCCAGCTCGCCCGCGCCATGGGTGGGCAGGTGGATGTCATCAACCGCGAACCCGGCGCGGAGTTTCGGCTGAATATGCCCGCACGCTAACGCCTGCAGACCGCGCCTGGCGCCGTGATATCTGCAAGCAACAGGGATAAGCATTCACCGGAACATTGGGCGGCTGCTCGCCTGGTAGGTACGGCAGCAGCCGATCATCTATACTAGGGACCTCTGATTAATTCATGTAGCCCGTCATTGCGAGCGAAGCGAAGCAATCTCGTAACCAGTGAATCAACGAATTACAGATTGCTTCGTCACTTTGTTCCTCGCAATGACGACACATCAGAGGTTCCCTAGGCGGCATGATGTGGTGTTTCAGCAAGGCCGGATTTTCATTTCACAAAACGTATTATTTAACTTATTTCCAAGGAGAATCCTGAATTGAGTGCAGATCGAACATTGATGCGTAATAACGTTGAAAAGATTTCCACCAGGAGTGTTGTCTCGGATGAGCTTGACAAGCAACGGGCGTTGCTGCAGTCCGCCGAGCGCAAGCTTGAACGGATGGAGCAGGGCATAGAAAAAATCCGCGAAAAAATTACCGGGCTGCGACAGCAGCTGGCCGAGAGGCGCAGTCTGCAACAGGAACAGGGAACGGCCCAAACAAAACGTGCGTTGGCGGCGGTGATAAAGAAGCTCGAAAGCGCTGCTCAGCAACGTCACGGCCTGCTGTCAGATTGTCGCGAGCAGAAACTGATGGTTCGTGACCAGCGCACCTTGTGCAGGAGTCTGGAGAAGAAAGAGGAAGCCAGGCAAAAGGCGGTCGCCAGGTTTCTGAAGGAGTGGGAGCGTGATTACGATCGGGAAATCCGTTTGAAGGAGAAGGCCGTGCGGAAACGGGGACGGCTGTAGAAACGCTAACCACTTCCTTGTGCCTGATCTGTCACCAGGCCGCGAGGCCATAACAACGCCTGCAGTGCCAGGGTATGAGTTATGTTGCATTTTGCGTGATGCACCGGATCCGCGCCGGATGTTTGCCGGACAAAGCCAGGACCCTGCCCGTTCGAAACAGCAGTGAACATATGAGTACACCTTCAGTAAAGATGTGTTAGCGATGGTACGTCACTGGTTCTACATTGGCTCCGTATTGATTCTGGCAGTCGTGTTGCTGCTCTCGCTGCTGTGGCCAGGCGCGCTGTGGTGGCTGATCGCGGTTGTACCCCTGGTACTGCTTGGGCTTCGCGACAGTCTGCAACGCCGGCACACGGTATTGCGAAATTTCCCTGTTATCGGACACGGGCGTTACTTCATGGAGATGGTTCGCCCCGAGATACAGCAGTATTTTATCGAAAACAATATCGATGCCTTTCCCATCGAGCGTGAGTTTCGCAGCATTGTCTATCAGCGTGCCAAGGGGGAGCTGGAGACCCGGCCGTATGGCACGCAGCGGGATGTATACCGCGTCGGCTACGAGTGGGCAAGCCACTCTGTTGCTGCCAGACCGGCGCCCGGGGACATACCGCGGGTGCGTATCGGTGGCGCGGACTGCAGCCAGCCATACAGTGCTTCTATCCTGAATATCTCCGCCCTGAGTTTTGGTGCGTTATCAAAGAATGCAGTCATGGCGCTGAATCGCGGCGCAAAAAAGGGCGGCTTTGCGCACAACACCGGAGAGGGCGGGATCTCGAGCTATCACCTCGAGGCCGGCGGCGATTTAATCTGGCAGGTTGGCACAGGCTATTTCGGCTGCCGCACGCCGGACGGTGAGTTTGATGCGGCCCGTTTTCGGGAACAGGCACGGCAAGAGAGCGTGCGCATGATCGAACTCAAGCTGTCGCAGGGCGCAAAGCCCGGCCATGGCGGTGTCTTGCCGGGCGTCAAGGTGAGTCACGAGATCGCGGCAATACGCGGGATAAAGGCTGGAGAAACCATTGTATCACCGCCGGGTCACAGTACCTTTTCCACACCTGTCGGCTTGCTGGAATTCATCGCGCAACTGCGGGCACTTGCGGATGGCAAGCCGGTGGGGTTCAAACTGTGTGTCGGTCGACGCAGCGATTTTTTCGCGATCTGCAAGGCCATGCTGGAGACAAAAATAACGCCCGACTTTATTACTGTCGATGGTGGAGAAGGCGGCACCGGTGCGGCGCCTCTGGAATTCACCAATTCGCTGGGTATGCCCGCGCGCGATGCCTGGCTCTTCGTACACAGTGCGCTGCGAGGTGTGGGACTTCGTGACCGTATCAGGGTCATCGCCAGTGGCAAGATTCTGACCGGGTTCCATATCATTCGCGCCTTGGCACTCGGTGCGGATCTGTGTGCCTCGGCGCGCGGCATGATGCTGGCACTGGGCTGTATTCAGTCACTGCGCTGCAACACCAACCACTGCCCGACCGGTGTGACCACGCAGGACCCCGCGCTTGTGTACGGACTGGATGTTAGCGACAAGAGTGAGCGTGTCTACCGCTTTCACAAGGAAACCGTGCGGGGAACACTGGAACTGCTGGGTGCGATGGGGCTGGACCGGCTGGATCAGATCCGGCCGCATCATATCTTTCGTCGCATTGACGACCTGCGGGTGCGTCATTTTGGCGAGTTGTACGATTTCCTTGAGCCTGGACAGCTCATAGACAACAGGAATATTCCGGAAGGCATGCGCGAAGAATGGGATCTGTGCCGCCCCGATCGCTGGACCCTGCAACCGGAGCAGGGCCAGCATGGCGGAGAGAGCGTCCGCCAGGATGCGAATACCGATAGTTGATGCCGGTTGTTGACATTCCGGCAATCTGCTTTTCTGAAATCAGTTCGTACTGTGTACGAAGGAGAAGTTTCAATGAAGCACCTGATGTGCAGAATATTCGTTTGTTTCGTTGCCGTGCTGTGGATGATCACTGCTCAGGCAGAGCAAGATGTGCCCTGGGGGAGGGCCAGTCTGCAGGCGATTGACTATGCCCCGCAAAAAGTCGTCTACGATGTGGCCGTGGCGGATGCCGAGAGTTTTTCCCGGGTTCTTGACCGGGTGAGTTATCTGCATAACATCTATCAAGCCGACCCGTTCGATGAATCGATTGTGCTGGTTTTGCATGGCGATGAAATCCCGTTTTTCGCGGTCGACAACTACGACCGTTACCGTGAGCTGATGCGCCGTGCACAAAGCCTGACGGTTGGCGGCATGGTGCAAATCAGGATGTGCCGTGTTGCAGCCGCCGGCCATGATCTTGAGCCTGATGACATACACGGCTTCGTCAAGGTGGTGCCGATGGCGGACGCGGAAATTGTACGACTGCAACAGGAGGAGGGTTATGCCTATATGCGCTAGAAGCTTGTTGCTGGCCCCGCTGTGTGCGTTGCTGACAATTGCCACGGCCGCGTTGGCCGCAGAGACGCCGACGCCTTATGGTCCGGTCAGCCTGCCATTCAAGCTGCATCAGGTTCCCGGGGTGCCGGTCTATTACGTCGTCGGGCACTCCGGGGTGCCGGGTGCAGACAACGAAGGCCACACCTCCAATGCCGGCTTCGTGGTAACGGACGCCGGTGTGGTGGTGTTCGATGCGTTGGGTACCCCTGCGCTCGGCTACCGTCTGCTGCAACGTATACGCGAGGTGACCGACCAGCCCATCGAACGCATCGTCATCAGCCACTATCACGCAGATCACATCTATGGCCTGCAGGCCTTCAAGGAACATGCGGGTGATCCACCCGTGTGGGCGCAGCACCTGGCGCTCGGCTACGTCGGCGGGACCGCCGCCAGCCAGGGTGAGGACGCGCAGCGACGACTGGCGCAACGGCGTGAATCGCTGTTTCCCTGGGTAGACAAAAGCACCTTCATTGTACCGCCGGATCATACCTTTGATACGGACACGACATTCGAGGTCGGTGGTGTGACCTTCGAACTGAAACACCTGGGACCGGCGCATGCGCCCGGAGACAGCATCATGCTGGTCAAGGATTACGGGGTGTTGTTCAGCGGTGATGTCATCTACAAGGGTCGCGTACCCTTCCTGGACAGCCCCGAGACTGACATCGATCGCTGGTTGCAGGGACTCGACTACCTGTCGAGTCTGCGGCCGCAACCGCGTTTCGTTATTCCCGGTCACGGAAGTCCGTCGGACAATCTGCAACAGGCCGTTGCCCTGACCCGCGACTATATTGCCTATGTACGCGATGCCATGCGCAGCGCCGTGGCGGACTTCGTGCCCTTCGACGCGGCCTATGAGGCGACCGACTGGTCAGCCTACAAGGACCTGCCCGCCTTCGATGCAAGTAATCGTGGCAACGCCTATCGCATCTACCTGGAGATGGAGGCGGAGTCGTTTCAATAAGCCGCTGACCGGCTGCGGCGCTGTGACAGCCTGACATCGCTGCCGTGAAAATTGCTTATTGCACGCAATGCCGGGCGCCAGCCAGGCACTTGAAAACATCAGGAATGAACGGGTATTGCTTGACACCCTGCCGGGCGTGAACCACGCTGAAACAGAAGCACAGGATCGCTGATCGGCGCTCCCCGGACATGCAGCCGGCAGGAACACATGAAACACAACGCATCGCGATATACTCCCCTGATACTGCTTGCCGCGGCGGCGCTTGCGGTAGCCGCGGATCCGGCCGACCGGGATACGGCCAGTCGGGCGGCGTCGTCACCGGCGTCTTTCACAGCAGGCGAACCCTGTGGCGGGCAGCCTGACGATGCGGTCGTTGCTGAGGATTCATACCTCCCGCCCGATGCTATCGACAGCACGCAAGTACCCCGTATCGTGCTGCAGGCAGATGCACCCGATGACCGGCCGTTGCCCTGTTACCGCATTGGCAAGTCGACCTACCTGCTGTTCGGAAATATTGCGCAGGTCGATAGTGAAAACCGGGGGTGGAACGGCAATGCGGGATTTATCGTCACTGGCGACGGCGTTATTGTCATCGATACCCTGGGGACCCCGAAACTCGGGCGGCGCCTGCTCGCGACCATTGCGCGTGTCACTGACCAGCCGGTGCGCTATGTCATTATCACGCACAATCACCCGGACCATGCCTACGGTGCGGCGGCATTTCAGCAGCTTGATGGCGTCACCGTCATCGCCCATGCAGGGATGCTGGATTACACCGGCTCGGCCACGTTTCAGCGTTCCGTCGACTACCGTCGAACACTCCTCGGCGAGGATATGCAGGGCTTCGAACCGGTCGATGCCGATGTGCTTGTAAACGGTGAGCGATTTGACAGGCAGCGCATCCAGCTCGGCAACCAGCTACTGGATATCTACAATACCGGCAGCCATCATTCCTACGGCGACCTGGTCATTTACCAGGTCAACGACGGCATTCTGTGGATATCTGACCTGGCCTTCAACCAGCGCACCACCTTCATGGGGGATGGCGACAGTGGTCAGATACTCGAGGCCCAGGCATGGTTGATGCAGAATTTTGAAGATGCCACCCTGATGGTGCCGGGGCACGGCAGTGCGCAGGCCCGTCCGTTTCCAATGGTGGAAAGCACCCGTCGTTACGTTGAACGGCTGCGCGAGACGATGCGTGCAGCGGTGGAAAATGGCGTCTCGTTACTCGATGCTACCGAGAACACCGATTTCGAGGACTGGAAGGCGGTGCCCTTGTATGAATCCAACCAGCGCGCCAACGCCGCTTTCGTCTACCGCGAGATGGAGCAGGCCTACTTCAACGAATAGCCGCCCGGCCTGAAAATCCCCGTGCCTCGTCCCTTCGGGACCGTTCAGCTGCTCGCGCACGTCGTCTTCTCCATCTGTTCGGGGTACTGGCGGAGGATATCATTGAGCGGGCAGGTGGCACCGTGGAGATAATCAAGAAATGCCTGCGCCACGATCGAGGGTTGTTTGCCGGTGGGATATACCGTGTACCACTTGCGCTTGATGGGGAAGTGTTCGACATCGAGTGTCGTGAGCAGCCCGGTCGCGGCATCCAGGACCATGGTATGGCGGGACAACACCGAGATGCCGAGGCCACCGATGATGGCCTGCTTGATGGCTTCATTGCTGCCAAGTTCCATGCGCACGTTTAAATCAAGACCGTGTTGACGGAACAGTCGTTCTACCGCAATGCGCGTACCCGAACCAGGCTCGCGCATAATGAAAGGTTCTTCGGCAAGCAGCGCCAGCGGGATATTGCGCTGAGCCGCCAGCGGGTGGTTGTTTGGTGCAAGTACCACCAGCGGATTGTCGAGAAAGGGTTCGTACACCACGTCGAGACCTTCCGGCGGCTGTCCCAGCACATACAGGTCGTCCTGATTTTCACCCAGCCGTTCCAGCAGCCGTTCACGGTTACTCACTTTTAATGACACATCGATGCCCGGGTACTCCTTGCAGAACGCACCGAGCAGGCGCGGTGCAAAATATTTTGCCGTGGTCACCACCGCAAGCCGCAGCTTTCCCTGTTTGAGACCTCGCATGTCTGCGACCATCATCTCGAAATTATTCAGTGACTCGAAGATCTCACTGCACGTCACCTGCAAGGCCTTGCCGGCATCTGCCAGATAAATGCGTTTGCCGATCTGTTCGAACAAGGGTAAACCTACCGTATCAGTGAGTTTTCTGATCTGCATGCTGACGGTAGGCTGGGTGAGGTGAAGCTCTTCGGCGGCACGGGTAAAACTGCCGAGTCGCGCAATGGCCTCGAAGACTTCCAGCTGACGGAACGTGCTATGGCGCATAGGCCCTCATGCTGCAAAGGATTTCTTCGTGCTGCAGCGGTCGCTCACAGCAACATATAGATAATAATCTATCATAAAAATAGAAAAAATCGACTGTTATTTATGGTTCGATTCCGCCAACCTCTGTTCCCGTGATTAGCCGGCCCCCAAGAGGCCGTGGGGAATGCGGTCCAGCCGGGCCCGCGTCAGAGAGTCCCGGCCATACAACCCGAGAGGGCAAAGATATGAGCAAAGCGGAAACCACCAGCGCCAAGGAACGTTACAGCGCCGGCGTTATACCTTACAAGAAAATGGGCTATTGGGATTCTGATTATGTGCCCAAGGACACTGATGTGATCGCCCTGTTCCGTATCACACCGCAACAGGGTGTCGATCACGAAGAAGCGGCAGCGGCAGTTGCCGGTGAGTCTTCAACAGCGACCTGGACCGTGGTCTGGACGGATCGCCTGACAGCGTGCGATCTGTATCGTGCAAAGGCATACCGTTCGGAACTGGTACCCAATACCGGACCCGGCACCGATAATGAAGCGCAGTATTTCGCCTATATCGCCTACGATCTGGACCTGTTTGAAGAGGGTTCCATTGCCAACCTGACGGCGTCCATCATCGGCAATGTGTTCGGCTTCAAGGCCGTCAAGGCGTTGCGTCTGGAAGACATGCGCATGCCGGTCGCCTATCTGAAGACGTTTCAGGGACCAGCCACCGGTATCGTGGTCGAACGCGAACGCCTGGACAAGTTCGGCAGGCCTTTGCTGGGGGCCACCACCAAACCCAAGCTTGGCCTGTCCGGCCGCAACTACGGCCGCGTGGTCTACGAAGCCCTGAAGGGAGGACTGGATTTCGTAAAGGATGACGAGAACATCAACTCACAACCTTTCATGCACTGGCGCGATCGCTTCCTGTATGTCATGGAGGCGGTGAACAAGGCATCCGCGGCCACCGGTGAGGTGAAAGGCCATTACCTTAATGTTACCGCCGGCACCATGGACCAGATGATCGAGCGTGCCGAATTCGCCAAGAGCCTGGGCTCGCCCATCATCATGATCGACCTGGTGATCGGCTACACTGCTATCCAGACGATGGCTGTCTGGGCACGCAAGAATGACATGATCCTGCACCTGCACCGCGCCGGGAACTCCACCTATTCGCGGCAGAAAAATCATGGCATGAACTTCCGCGTAATCTGCAAATGGATGCGCATGGCCGGCGTTGATCATATCCATGCCGGTACCGTGGTCGGCAAGCTGGAAGGGGATCCGTTGATGATCAAGGGTTTCTACGACGTGCTGCGTGAGACGCACAATCCAATGAGCCTTCCGAACGGTATATTCTTTGACCAGGACTGGGCCTCGCTGAACAAGGTCATGCCGGTAGCGTCGGGCGGTATTCACGCCGGTCAGATGCATCAGCTGATTCACTATCTCGGCGAAGATGTCGTGCTGCAGTTCGGCGGCGGCACCATTGGTCATCCACAGGGCATCCAGCAGGGTGCGGTAGCCAATCGCGTGGCGCTGGAAGTGATGATTCAGGCGCGTAACGAAGGGCGTGATTACCTGAAAGAGGGGCCCGAAATCCTGCAGAACGCTGCCAGGTGGTGCTCACCACTCAAGGCTGCACTGGATACCTGGAAGGACATTACTTTCAACTATGAATCCACCGATACCGCGGACTTCGTACCGACGGCCACTGGAAGCGTGTAAGAGGAGACAGCATCATGATGACCAATCTCGGCAATCGCATTACCCAGGGTCAGTTTTCGTTCCTGCCCGACCTGACCGATGAACAGATCACCCTGCAAATAAAATATGCGTTAAGCAATAACTGGGCGGTAAACATCGAATACACCGACGATCCCCATCCGCGCAATACCTATTGGGAAATGTTCGGTATGCCCATGTTCGACCTCAAGGACCCGGCGGGCATCCTTATGGAAATCAACGAGTGCCGCAAGACTTTTCCGAACTACTATGTTCGGGTGACAGCGTTCGACAGTACCCGCGGCTGGGAAACTCCGCGGATGTCGTTCATTATCAACCGCCCGGAGAAAGAGCCGGGCTTTCGGCTGGAACGCCAGGAACGGGACGGCCGTTCCATGGGTTACACAATCCTGCCGTATGCTACTGACCGGCCCGAGGGCGAAAGGTAGTCGCAAGCGCGGTGAATCCAGAAGTACCCGGGAGGTCTGGACGCGCCGTGCGTGATACGAGTTGCACCTCATGGTCTGCCTCGCGAGCATGGATTCGTTCGCGGGGCAGACCTGTACACAGTCATCAGGCCGTACGGACATTGTTGCTGACGGCCGCATTTTATCATCGGGATTCCGCAAAATGAGTGAAGCAGACGAGCAAGTTCCACAGGAAGCGTTGCCGGACGACACCCTGGTGGATCTGGAAGCCGAGTTCAACAGTTCCAATATCAGCGAGGTTCTGGACAAGCTGGACAGGGAACTGGTAGGACTAAAGCCGGTCAAGACACGCATCCGCGAAACAGCGGCATTGTTGCTGGTGGACCGCGTGCGCAAGCAGGTGCACCTGACGTCCGAAACGCCGACACTGCATATGTGTTTCACAGGGAATCCCGGTACCGGCAAGACCACAGTGGCCATGCGCATGGGCGAAATTCTCAAACGCCTCGGTTATGTGCGCGAAGGTCACCTGGTGACGGTTACGCGGGATGACCTGGTGGGCCAGTACATCGGTCACACCGCGCCGAAGACCAAAGAAGTTATCAAGAAGGCTATGGGGGGGGTGCTGTTTATTGACGAGGCTTATTACCTCTACAAGCCCGAAAACGAGCGGGACTACGGCGCCGAGTCCATCGAGATATTGTTGCAGGTCATGGAGAACAACCGTGATGATCTGGTGGTGATCCTGGCCGGCTACAAGGACAAGATGGACCGTTTTTTCCAGAGCAACCCCGGCATGCGCTCGCGTATCGCCCACCACATTGATTTTCCGGACTACAGTCCGGAAGAACTGCTTGCCATTGCCAAACTCATGCTGGCCGAGCAGAATTACCGCTTCAGTCCGGACGGTGAAAAGACCTTCGCCGCCTACATCAGGAAACGCATGACACTGGAACACTTTGCCAACGGGCGCTCGATCCGCAACGCCCTTGACCGCGCAAGGCTGCGCCAGGCCAACCGCCTGTTTGCCGGTAGTGAGAAAAGGCTCACCAAGCTGGATCTGATGACCCTGGAAGCCGATGATATTCTTGCCAGTCGCGTCTTCAGCGAAGGCAAGCTCGACACAAGCGACGTCGGATCAGTAGCGGGTAAAACACCAGATGACTGAATATGCCTGCGGTTTCCGGTGGGGTGTCAACACACCGTTATGGAACAGCGGTTCGTCACGATAGCCTCGCTACGGGCTCGATAATGATGGCTGCAAGAATCCCGCCCCGTCCGCCGGATTAACCGCGGCAACTGAAAAAGGACCCTTAAACGCGCACGACGTCGCCCACAATGCCGGACTCCATCGACAACATCACACCCCTGCGCATCATGCCCAAGACCATCGATGCCGTGTGTTACAACCATGTACGCCTCGCCCTGCTTCGCCTGGGCAACCCGTTTCGCGTTGAACTGCCCGATCATCGCAACCTTGAAATGATCCTTTACAGCCACTACTGGTTGTGTGTTGACAGTGCATTCAATGATCAACCGATCATGGCCTGGCTGGATTTCGACACCAGCAGCCACAATCAGGCCTTGCACAAACCCGTTCCCTGCCAGCTATGCCTCTTCCACATGCATGCCGGCCTGATCATGGGTTCGGCATTGGATTCACTGGATCAATTCCTGGCTGAAAAACTTGCGGCAGTTGCGGGGCAGTAACCAGACAGTTCCTGGTTTTGGCGCAAGCTGTGAACTGGCTTTCACTGAAAACAGGCAATCACGTGCGGTGCTTGCCGGTACAGTCGTATTTTTGTGAGCAGCGCTCGAGGCTTCAGTCCTGCGTGAATTTTGCGTGAATCAGTGGTGCACGGTTGTGCACATGGGTTCGGCATTGGATTCACTGGATCAATTCCTGGCTGAAAAACTTGCGGCAGTTGCGGGGCAGTAACCAGACAGCTCCTGGTTTTGGCGCAAGATGTGAACTGGATTTCACTGAAAACAGGCAATCACGTGCGGTGCTTGCCGGTACAGTCGTATTTTTGTGAGCAGCGTACGAGGCTTCAGCCCTGCGTGAGTTTTGCGTAAATCAGTGGTGCACGGTTGTGCACAGTCGTGCAAATTGGGCAACGGGCATCCCGTCAAGTGATTGAGTGATACAGACCAGAATGTCACCCGCCAGTCTGAAAATCCCCGTGTCGGCAGTTCGATGCCCGTCTTCGTGCAGCTACCTGCGCGGGACGCGACTCAGCAGGCGCAACCAGAGAAAGCCGGCGATGCCGGCCACCAGGGAAGCCAGCAGGATGGCCGTCTTGGCGGTGACCAGGGTGGCGGTTTCCGATTCGAACCCCAGGTTGGTAATAAAAATCGACATGGTGAAACCCATGCCGCCCAGCAGTCCGATCCCCGCAATATGCCGCATCTGCACACCCTTCGACAGCTGTCCAAGTCCCAGCCGCAGGCTGAGCCAGGTCATGAACGTGATCCCGAGTACCTTGCCAGGTACCAGCCCCAGCACAATCCCCTGCGCGAGCGGTTCTGACCACAAGCCGGAAAGCGACTGCAGCTGGATCGGTATGCCGGCATTGGCGAGGGCAAATATTGGCATGACCAGCAGGGCGACGGGTGATTCCAGGTAGCGCTCCCAGCGTTGCAGCGGGGTGGTGGCTTTTTCGACGGTATCCTGGACGCGCTCTGCGACCGCATGCTGCGCCTCCTCGCCAAGCAGCGGCTTGACGCTTTTCTCCTCCATGCTGGCAAATTCATCTGCCAGTTCGTGGGTCCGGTTGACAAACCAGTCCGGTCCGCGTTTGGGCCGTGCCGGCACCGTCAGCGCGACCAGTACACCCGCCACGGTTGCATGCACACCCGAACCGAGCATCGCCAGCCAGACGAGGCCACCGATCAGGAAATACACGCCCGGGCGGCGCATGCCCGCCGCATTCAGCACGATCAGTAACATCAGTAGCACGACGGCGGCGGACAGAAAGACCAGGTTGAGGGTGTCGGTATAGAACACGGCGATGACGAGAATCGCCCCGAGATCGTCGATGATGGCGAGTGCGGTCAGGAAGGCGGTGAGGCCCGCAGGGATGTGCTTGCGCAGCAAGGCCAGTACCCCGACGGCGAAGGCCGTGTCGGTGGCCATGGGGATTCCCCAGCCGTGGACCAGCGGTGTGCCGGCAGTGAATGCCATGTAAAACAGCGCCGGCACCAGCATTCCGCCCAGTGCCGCGGCGATCATCGGCAGGGAGCGGCGTGCACCCTTGAGTTCGCCGACCAGTAACTCGCGTTTGATCTCCAGGCCCAGCACGAAAAAGAACAGGCTCATCAACCCTTCGTTGATCCAGTGGCGCAGACTCATGCTCAGCGACCAGTCGCCGAAGATCAGGCCGATCTCGGTGTGCAACAGCGATTCATAGCCGCGGTCGAGGCTGGAATTAGCCAGCAGCAGCGCCCCAAGCGTGCAGATAATCAGCAGGATGCTGCCCGTCGTCTGGTCATGGGTGAAGCGCTGAAACGGCGGGATGATTTGCTCGAGCTTTTTCTCCAGGGGTGTGCCGATCCTGTCACCTTTGCCGGTCTGCTCTTCGATGGACATGCTGCGGCAGCCTAGTGAATACCCGCTGCATCGGCAGCAGCATACAGTCCCGCCGGGATCACGTCTGCGCGAAGCTTCACGGCCATGAAGTGTTTCCCGGGAAGTCCATGACCGGGTACGTCATGCGTGATGCTGTTCGGGCCAGTCCTCGTTTCACGGGAGACGCTTGCCCGTACGCAGCCAGCTCAACGCCAGGTCGCGGTCATGGTAGTTGAAATGACGAACTTCCGCCGCGGCGAAGTAGTCCGCGACCTTCGGCATTATCGCCAGAAAGCCGTTATCAGTCACTGCGGCAACCTGCTGTATTCGTTGTTGATAGTCGCGAACGAAGCGGAGATGCTCCAGCAGGCTGGAGAAGTCCTTCCAGCCGGAGAACGATTCTGCATCGATCAGCAGACCCTTGAGTTCACCGTGTGTCTCGATGTAGGGATCGACCAGCAACCGCAGACGCTCGAAGTCAGTGGAGTCCAGCTTGTCCTCCGGTGACACGACCAGCAGGCTCTCCTCACGTAACAGTTTTGCGTTAATCATGACGGTATTGTTCCTGCAACTTTCTTGCAACGTTGCTGCGCAAGGCGCATGTACGGGCGTGATACGGCAGGCGACCTGATTGCACAGGGTCCACTCGAGCACCTGCTCGCGGTGCTGGAGGTGTACTTCGTCCATCTGCATAACGAGCAACCCGACACACCCGCCTGATCCCGATGTGAGAGATACGATCACTCACGGCGATTCGCTCTCGATCGCCCGATCGGCGGATTCACCAGGCGACGAATTCCGACTGCCCCGGGAGTCTTGATTGCGGTTGCCTGTATCTGCACGCTGCGTGACGTACAGTGTCCGGGTGGGATAGGCGAATTCGATGCCTTCCTGCTCGAAGACTTCGTGGATGGCAAAGTAAATGGCCTGCTGCCTGTCCATGTAGATGTTGTAATCCGGAGACGCCACGTAATAGACCGTTTCGAACTGCAGCGCATAGTCACCGTATTTCATGAAATGGGAGCGGTCGAAGCGGGTTTTGTCCTGGGTCTTGACGGCCTCGCGGATGATCTCCGGGATGCGCTTGAGCTTTTCCCGGGGGGTATCGTAAGTCACACCGATATTGAACACCACGCGCCGCTCGTACATGCGGCCGTAGTTGCGGATGCGGCTCTTCAGCAGATCGGAGTTGGAGAAGATCAGCTGCTCGCCGGAGAGGCTGCGAACCCGGGTCGTTTTCAGGCCGACATATTCGACGCTGCCCATGTAATCATCGACGATGAGGAAGTCACCGATGACAAACGGTTTGTCGAGGATGATCGACAGGGACGCGAACAGGTCGCCGAGGATGTTCTGTACCGAAAGCGCAACCGCCACGCCGCCAATTCCCAGGCCAGCAACCAGCGCGGTGACATCGATGCCCAGATTGTCCAGCGCCACCAGCAGCACCACCGACCAGATCAGGATGCGGCTGAGAAAACTCATGGCATTGATGGTCGTGGCGGCGGCCGGGTTCTTCTTCAGCGCGCGCTGGCGGTGCTGTTCCAGTGTCGAGAGCGTGATCTCGCCGATCCAGATACCCGCCTGGATCAGCAGGGCGATGATAAACAGATTGTGAATAATCGACTGGGGATGCTCGGGCAGATGCAGGAACTGGGAAGCGATGAACAGGCCCGCCACGAACAAAAACAGGGACCTGGTTTTACTGAGTGCATTGGCGAGGACGTCATCCACCTGCGTTTCGGTCAGGGCGGCGAGCGCTGTCAGTCGACGCCCTGCAATGTGTTTTGCCAGCCGCAGCAGCAGGTAACTGAACAGCAGTACCGCGCAAGCGATTATCCATTGCAGCAGGCTGTTGCCCAAAAAGGTATGGTCGAGAAATTCCAGTTCCAGTGTCATATCAACTCACGTGGTGTCCGTGTTCAGGTTCTTGTCTCAACACCTGCCGCTCGCGCAGACAGGCAGCCAGGGTGTCCAGGCAGTGCTGTGGCCGCAGGTCTGTTCATGCGGATGCGGCGGTGCCCCCGGGATTCAACGAGGCTGATGCTGACGGTCCAGCTGACATCGGGCATTGAAATATTTCAATGTCACGTTTTCAGTGACATGAATGGCAACCGCATGCTGCCGGATCCCGGCAAATATACGCTATGCTGCCTGTCAATGTCAGGCCTGTTTGCGGCCGGCGTTGGCAGCAACGCGACATGCTGAAGTACGCTGCGCTTCAGCGATTCGATGCCATCTGGCGGACTGTCCGGTGTACGAAGTCGATCCTGGAAATCACCGCGGGTGTGAGTACAAAGGGGTACAGATCTGGTTGTCCCATGCTGCGATTGAGACTGTTGAGCGCGTAGGTGAGCGGCAGCCATTGCTCGATTATCTGATCGAACGAATTGGCCCGGTAGGGGTCGAAATCCGGCTCCGATGACATCGGGTCCTGCAGATCGTCATGGGGTGAGACCCGCAGCCGGAATGTCCATGCCGTTTCGAGGACGTCAATGATATGCAAATAATGCGCCCAGGTTTCGGCCCAGTCCTCCCAGGGATGTGTGGCCGCATAGGAACTGACGAAATGCGATTGCCAGTCTGCGGAGGGTCCCTGTTGATAGTTTTGTTGCAAGGCGCTTGCGTAGTCCACGCGTTCGTCGCCAAATTCCTGCCGGAAAGCCATTAGCCAGTTCGAGCGCTGCACCAGCCGGAACCAGAAGTAATGTCCGGACTCGTGGCGGAAGTGGCCAAGGAGGGTCCGGTAGGGTTCCGTCATCTCCTGGCGCATGCGTTCCCGCCAGGCGTCATCGGCTTCCGCGATATTGATGGTGATCAGCCCCTCTGAATGACCGGTCATCATCTGTGTGTTCTCCGCAAACAGCGGTTCCTCATCGGCCATGAAGGCAAATGCCAAACCCGCCGCGGGGTCCTGCTGCTTGCTGATGACTGGCAGGCCGAGGCGCAGCAGCCCGTAGACGAGACGGCGCTTGCCGGTTTCCAGTCGCTGCCAGAGTAGTCTGTTGCCGCTGACCGTCAGGTCCGGGATGATCTGGTTCAGGCGGCAAGCGTCGCAAAATATCTCCGCACTGTCTGCGGGCAGCATCCAGTTGCAGACCTGTTCCCGGGAATAATTCTGGCACATCCGGTACCCGTGTGACCGGGGCCGGTAAGCCAGTGGCCGCCAGCGGTCATCTCCATCCGGTTCCAGGCTGCTGACAAGAAACCGGTCCGGAAGAAAACCCAGCGTTGCTCCGCAATTCACGCACTGTGTGTTCTCGAAATATACGACCTGGCCGCACGACTGGCAGTGAAATATTTTCAAACGTCGGCTCCCGTATTCCGGCTGGCTGCTGTCGACACAGGATGCCCGGCGTGCTCGTGTGCTACTGCTGCCAATTCCGCCATGAGTGGCAAGTGGTCGGAGGCGATGCGTGCCAGCGGACTGTCGTGTACCGCAAGACTCGTCATGGCGCTGCGCGGGTGCACCCAGATCCGGTCCAGTGCAAACAGCGGAAAGCGGGCAGGATAGGTGCGCGGCTGCGGAGTCGCAGAGAAGTGCCGGCGCAGCCAGCGTAACGGCCGTCCCCAGAGCAGCCATTCATTGAGGTCACCAAGCAGTACGGACAGCGCCGCGGGGCCGGAATTATACAGGGCCAGCAGGCGGCGTACCTGCTGGCGTCGTTCGCCGGGTCTGAGCCCGAGGTGGGTCGCAACCACCTGCAGGTTTTGTCCGTTCCAGTCGAGCAGGGCATGAATGGCGCCACGAGGTTCGCGCCGCGGCAGGCTCAGATCAATCTGCTTGAGCGTCAGGGTGGGCAGGCGTGTCAACAGGGCATTGCCATAGTGGCGCGTGTCCCGCTGTAGCGTGGGACCGGCAAAGGCCGCCAGCCCGGTTTCTCTGGAAAGGTAGTCGAGCAGTTCGACTTCACCGAGCGGATGGTTGTCGACTTCCTGCAGCGCAACGACGTCTGCATTCATTTGCCGCAATACACCCACGGTCCTGCCCGGGTCGAAACGGCCATCGGCACCAATGCAGGCATGAATATTGTAAGTGGCCAGTCGCATGTTTATCTTTGCAGTGATGTCCAGGTTGCAGTCACTGCGCACGTGCAGGTGAGCCGGTTGCAAGGCCTGTACTGCAATCTCCGCTGCCGGGAATGCCTAATCCGGTGGACCATGCCGCCAGGGCGGTTTGCGTGCCTGCCGGGTGGCGAGTCCCACGGCAGGCAATAATACCAGCACAATCAACAGCAGCGCTGTACCCGGGTTGCCGAGGGCGTCTCCCTGACCAGCTTTGCCGGCCAGCCAGAGCAGCAGCCGGAAGAGCACGGCCGCGACTGCGATAAATACAGACACAAAAATGAGATAAGCCGCGAGGGGTTTCTGCTGCGGATGACGAATGGTTTTGACAAAGGGTATCGCCGCTGCCAGCAGTACCGCGACAAGCAGGAAACCGATCCAGTAACCCGATAGCATGTATTCGTTCCTGCCCGTGCCGGTATCTGCTCAGTGCTCGAATACCAGGCTGCTGGGCGTGGCGCCCAGCTGTTCCAGTGCCCCGTTCACCGCCTTCATGAAGCCCGGTGGGCCGCAGACGTAGAAGTGCTGGTTGAAATCGTCGACTTTTTCCGCCAGGTAGTCGCGGTCGATGCGGCGCTGTTCATAACCCGAGGGTGCAGTATCGGTACAGGTCAGGATGCAGCGTTCACCGAGAATGTGGCGCAGCTCTTTCTCGCAGATGATGTCGGCAGGGGTCTTGTTGGTGAAGATCAGGGTGTGCTGGTCGAGTGTTCCGGCACGGGCCTGTTCACGCAGAATGGCGATAAACGGCGTGATGCCGGCACCTGCGGCGATAAAGACGCCGGGACCCTGGTAACGGATGGTGCCGAACGGTTCCGACATCAACAGTTCCGCACCCGGTGTCAGTGTATGCAGTTCCCGGGTAACACCCTCGTGGTCGGGATAACACTTGATGGTGAATTCGAGCACGCTGTCGTCCACCAGAGAGGTCGGTGTGAACGGGCGAGCCTCGTCCTGCCAGGGCGTTTTGTTAATGGCCAGTTCCACACCCTGACCGGGTTCGAAGCTGAACCCGGGTGGCCGGCTGACCAGGAAGCGCTTGACATCGTGAGTGACGAATTCGCTCATCAACAGCGTTACGGGCTGATTCATGTTCTCTCTCCTGTGCCGTCAGGCGGGCGGCTGTTGCTCCGCGTGCAGCCCTGTCAGCGGCTGATGCCGAAGCCTTCATCCTCGGTATGCGCCGGTACCGGCAGACCGGCGATGCGCATGCCCTGTGCGACCGGGCCTTGCGGAAACAGGCGGCGCAGGTACTTGCGTCCGCCCTGATCGGCATAACGCCTGTCAAGCATGTCGCTCAGCTCGCGACCACTCTCGGGTTTGCCGTGCTCCAGGTAGTATTCGCGCAGGCAGCGCACCACATCCCAGTGCTCGGCGGTGAGCTCAATGCCTTCCTGTTCGGCGGTGCGTTGTCCCTGCGTTTCATCCCAGTTACCAAGCTCCAGCTCGCGGTCGGTGCGGCGTGGACTTGAAGTGTCGGGATTGTCGATTACTTTTTTGATGTCAGCCATGCTGATTGTCCTCTGTCAGATGTTGTTACCTTTATCAAACAGCGGCGGTCCCGGTTAATTTGCTGCTGCCTGCATTTGCAAAGCTCTGCGCGACGAATTCCCAGTTCACAAGCTTCCAGAATGCCTCGATATACTCGGGACGGGCGTTGCGATAATCGATGTAATAGGCGTGTTCCCAGACGTCGCATGTCAGCAGGGGGTGCATGCCATCGGTCATCGGGTTGCCCGCGTTACTGGTATTGATGATCTCCAGTGCAGCGTCGGCGTTCGTCACCAGCCAGGTCCATCCGGAACCAAAGTTCGCGCCGGCTGCTTCCGAAAAGCGTTCTTTAAACGTCGTGAAGCTGCCAAATGTGGCATCGATGGCTCTCGCCAGCGTAGCCTCCGGTTCACCGCCACCCTCGGGGCTCAGGCAGTTCCAGTAGAAGCTGTGGTTCCACACCTGTGCGGCATTGTTGAAGATGCCGTCCGACCCGTTAAGGATGATTTCCTCAAGCGAAGCCGTTTCGAACTCTGTGCCGGGTATTAACTTGTTCAACTTCTCCACATAGCTGGCGTGGTGCTTGCTGTAGTGGTACTCGAGTGTCTCGGCCGAAATGTGCGGTTCGAGGGCGTCTTTTGGATAGGGAAGTTCGGGAAGTGTGTGCTGTGTCATGGTCTCCTGCCTCTCGTGGTTTGTTGCATTCATTCGCCTTCCTCAGGCAATCAAGCGTGGCGCAACCGGCGGGTCATCACTGCATGGTGTGTCCGCCCGAGGTGCCGCATGGCCGTGTTCAGACATGTGAGCTTCCGGGCGCTGGCCGGACAGGGTGATGAACTATGTGCAGTGGCGCTGTTGCCGCTATCGGTACTGCAAGTTTCACGATGTGCATCTTTTCAAATCGATGCGGGCACGGCATTGAAATATATCAATGCGTCTGTTGCCGATCCTGCGCCATGCAGTGCCCGGCGCAATCGCGGACGCTGTAAACCGACGCGCGGGAACGGTTGCCGGCCCGGGTTGATCAGTCAGGAATAACCGCTGCACCAATCAGCCAGGTATGCAGCCAGAGGACGAATGCCGCGTAGATTCCCAGGCCGATGACGACAGCCATGGCATCATTGAAGCGGCCGGGGGGGATGTTCGGGACGGGATGAGGTGTCCGTTGTTTCAGCGAGATGCGGTCTGCGACGGCCCAGGCCAGGAAGCTGCCGAACAGCAGCACATCGGCCAGCGTGCCATTCACCAGCAGGTGGGCTGTCGCCCAGAGTTTGGTGGCCAGCAGCATCGGGTGTTTCGCGGCCATTTGAATACGTCCCGGCAGATAGGCGGCAAGCAGCAGCGGGAATACCGGCAGGAGCAGCAACAGCGCGGGATAGTGCAGCCACCGGGGTGGTGTATACAGCACGATCGGATCCAGTCGTGCGTGGCCGTAGCCGCGAATGATGAGCAGGAGACCGATCACAGCGAGCAGGGCGTAGAGTCCCTTCCAGACCCATTCCCCTGTTTTTGCCACCATGCGGTTACGCCATGCATCATTGAAAATGGAGATGGAGTGCACAGCGAAAAAGAGAAGCAGGCCGGCAATGAGTGTGTTCATGGGTCCAGGCTCCCGGTTGAGTTCAGCCAGCTATGCCAGGCGCAATTGCATCAGTGATGCCCGCGCCGGTCCGCCGCTGATCTCCGGCACGATACACAATTCGAGTTCAGTCAGGGCATCGAGTTCGACACGGTAGTCCTCACGCTCTTCGGTACTGTAGGGCGGGCTGAACGTGTACTGCTGGCGCACAATCTCACGGGTATGCGGATCCGAGGTCGAACGCCAGCGCAGGACAAATTCCTGGGTACGCGCGGTTTCGACTTCCTGGAACAGCAGGTAGATCCGGCAAATCCGGTGTGGCGCGTCAAACAGCAGACGTACGGTCTGCGTGCCTGCGTCCATGGCCCGCCAGCCGCAAGATTCGGCGTTGTTCAGGAAGGCGGCTTCGACCGGATACAAGGGGTCTTCCGAGGTGAGTTCGACCCGGGTGAGGGAATCCAGATCCAGCCACTGCTGTGCGTCGGCAACCTCGTCGGTAACGGGTTCGCTGATGATTCGTTTACGCATTAGTTTACCCGGGGTATGTGCGGTTGCATGAGGGTGACATTATGCTCTGTTTGTCAAGGGAATGTTTTTCATGGCTTCAAACCTGTCATCGATTCTTTAGTGGGCCGCGACAGGGTATTTCCCGACGTGCCGCGGCTGCATGCTGCAGTCCGGGCCGATGCTCGGATTTTTCGTGACGTCAGTCGTAATTATAGCTGACTAGAATACAGGGCTCTCGCGGTGTCATTGAAAATTTTCAATGTCCGGGCTGCCGTGGGCAGGGTAAACCACGACGTCAGCAGACACAAGCACACTGCGGGTGAGGACCTGGTTGTTTCCAGGGCAGATTGAGATATTTCAATTCGTGCCTGCGGAGATCGAGCAATACTACCTGCCACTGAAGGCCAGACTCAGAGGAGGAATGAATTATGGCAAGCGAGCCGAACAGCAAACAGCCTGGTGGCGACAATCAAGGCGAGGGTGACCGCGAAGCCGCCAGGCATTACAACGAAGCCACCCGCGAATTCGTGAAATCCGGCAAAGTGGACGACGCCGCAGAACGGGCCAGTGAGCAGGACCCGAAGGAAGCCAGGCGCAGCGAGCACGACGGCAAGCAGCGCGCCAGGGAAGAAGACCCGGCGGTCCATCGTGACTACGACAAGCCCGTGGAGTGAGCTGTTTGCGGCAGGCATGACAGGGTAGTGGCCACCTGCTGGTCACGGCGCTGCCCGGCAACCGCATCTACTGCCAGCATCCTTCAGGGGGTAATTGTCGGGTATCTGCATTGATGCCGGGGTGATCACCCGGCTACTGATCCTTGCGAGTCCAATCGTCACCGTCCTTTTCATATTGCTGCTTGACCGCGGCCCAGGCGACCTTATGGGCTACCTCTTCACGGGAACTGTCGCCGCGCCGGTCTTGCGCTTTCCGGTACTGCTCCCAGGCATTATTGAACGCGGCCAGGTAGATCTCCTGGGCGTGTTTCGGCAGGCTGGACCGGGTATTTTCCGGCAATTCATCGATGTTCCGGTAGGGCATGGCATGACCTCTCGACTTTCAGGATTGTTGCGGTTCGTGTGCGTGCCTGGCATTACTCCGCTGTCGTCTCAGCAGCCAGCGACTCAGCCACCAGGTGCCGGCCGCAATCAGCAGCGCCAGCAGCAGCAGGCCGGCGACCCGCACAGTATCGGGGGCGGAAATGGCGGCAACCACCTGGCCGGAGAACACGGTCAGGGCCAGAGTCCCGGGCGCCAGACCCAGCAGCGTACCAAGCGCAAAGTCGCGCAAGCGGATGTGCGAGGCACCGGCGACCAGGTTGATGACGCCGAAGGGTGCAACCGGAACGACGCGCAGTGTAATCATCGCCAGCAGGCCCTGCCGGGCCAGGCGCTGGCTGACCCGGGAAATCCAGCGGTTTGACAGGTTGCGGATGGTATTGCGGCCGAGATGATGACCGATTGCGTAGTTGATCAGGGCACTGGCCTCGGCAGCCAGCAGGCCATAGACAAAGCCGTGCAGGGCACCGAAGGTCACCCCGGTGGCAATAATCAGCAGGGTGACCGGAAACAGCACCAGGCCGGCGACGATGTAGATGACAACGACGACCAGTGGTGCGATCCACTCGCCGCGCAGGCTGTCAAGCCGGCCGATGACGGTATCCAGATCGATCCATTCACCCAGTGGTGTCCAGCGCCAGCTGGCGGCAAGCAGCAATGCAACGATAAGAATGGAGGCCAGTGTAAACAACGTCTGTCTGGTCGGCGTTTTTTCCTCTTCCGCGACGAACTGCCGTGCAAGCTGGTCGGCATCAATGGGCGACCCCGGATCGGCAATCCGTGAGTCCGGCACCAGCGCGTCCAGTTCGGCAGACACACGAAATTCGAAGGGCCTGAGGGAGCGTTTAGAGGTACACAGGGCGTCGATGGCGCGGATAATCGAATGGTGTTGCGTCAATGCCCCGGCGACGTCCTCGGCACTTGCATCGAGATGTTCGCCCAGCAGTCGATTGCGCATGGCCGCGATCTTCTCGCGAATGCGCGTCTCGCCGCCAGCCTCGATGGCCAGATCGCACTCGGTGTCAAGCCCCATGGAACGGTTGTTGAAATTGGAGGAACCTATGCGCAACAGTTCATCATCGATGACCAGTATTTTCGAATGTACGTTGATACACTGCTTTTCCAGACCGGGCACATGCGGGAAGTAAACGCGCAGCTTGCGGTTACGGTCGGTGGCCTGAAGTTTTTTCAGCAAGCGTTCGCGCAGCACATCCATGGTATTTTGCGACAGCCAGCCAACGGTTTGTTGCGGCAGGATGATGACGATCTCCGGGCCCTGCTCTTCATCGAGTCGCTTCGCCAGCGCGTCGCCGATGCTGTGCGAAGTGAAATACTGGTTCTCGATATAAATGGTCTTTTGTGCGGCAGCAATGGCGTCAATCAGCAGCTGCTCGATCTCCCGCACCGCTTGCTGATCTTCATACTTCGGGAAGGTGCGTGCAATGCCGACCGCAACGTCAACGAGATCAGGGCTGACAGCGTCTGGCCAGGGATCGTGATCTCCGTTCAGCCCGGGTGCATCGAGCTGCTGGCCGGTCGCCGTGTGCCAGCGCTCGCGGGCAAGTGTACCGAGTGCCCCGGCAATGGCCCCGCTGACCATGAGCTGAACATCGTGATAGGGCTGGGGAACGGGACCGTCCGTATCACGGCGTCGCGGATCATCGGCCTGGTGTTCAGGGGTGTCCCAACGGCCAAGGGCAAAATCCAGTCCGCCGGCAAAGGCGACGCGATCATCGATGACGACAATCTTCTGGTGATGCGATGCACCCGGAGGATAGTGGTCATCGAGACGAAAATGCAGACGCTCGTGGGTCGTCCAGTCCAGTTTGTACGCAGGCAGCCACTCACGGTCGACAGCAAAGATCATTGAAAAATCCCAGTCCAGGACATGGATCTGGAGCTGCTCCCTGCGACGGACCAGGTTGTCGAGGAAGTCTCTGAGGTTGACGGGGAGCCCGTCATCGACAGGCTCCCGTTCCAGCTTGAAGCTGCCGTCGATATCCCAACCGATAATCAGTATGGAGTGCTCGGCCTGTTTTGCGCATTCCCGGAAGGCATGGAAATAATTCGCGCCATCGACCAGCATACTGACACGGTCGGCGTGTTCGACTCGCCAGCAGTTCTTTTCCGGTGCCAGGATTGCTGTCGTACTCATGGCTGCGAGCACTGTGCGGCGATTCGGGTCGGCGACCGGGTCAGGATATGCTGGCTCGATGCGGTTACCGGTTCACATTTCATGATTGTCTCCCGCGGCGCTCGCGGACCACGGCGCGCCGTTTGTTGACATCTGCCGGCTCGACGAGACCGGGCTGGCAATGACCACGTCAGCGCCACAGTGCATGAAGTATCTTCTGACACTAGCCGGATAGCGTATACACCTTCGAGGCGCTCTGCAAAGGAGCCGTGGCTGAATGATCCAGCTGACGCTTGTAGTGTGAATAATCCAGGGTTGTGGCTTTGAGAAATTTTAATGCGCGGTATGCCGCTGAAACTACTGTTTGTTTACTGTTACCTGTGTAAAATTATTCTCGAGCAGTCAACGTCGTTTATTGAGGCCAGCAATGTCGGACCCCATTGAAAGCTATCACACAATTTTCCAGCGCGTCGCACGCAGTCTGGTCGCCGGGCTGGTTGCCACCACCGTACTCTGGCTGCTGAAGCTCAGCAGTGGTTCAGTACCACAACTTGAAACCATTCGCTTTCTTGATCGGGTCGCAGAGGCGACTGCAAGGGCAACGGGTCTGCCGGATCCACTCATGACCGGCTGGGTCTGGCACTGGGTGATCGGGACACTGATATGGGGAACCCTGTTCGGTATCATGGTGCCGATCCTCCCCGGTCGACGCTACTGGCTCAAGGGGTGCGCCTTTGGTGTGATAGCCGGGTTACTGACCATGTTGATGGTGATGCCACTGGCCGGTGCAGGCTACTTCGGGATGCAACTCACCTACCTTGATCCTCTCGTTTCTCTTTTCTACCACATCATCTACGGCGCGACGCTGGGTGGCGTCTACGGTCTTCTTGCGGGACGGCGCTCGACGACAGCCTGACAGGTGCTCAGGCCAACGCTGCTACACCCGTAACAAACGAAGCCAACAGTCCACCCAGCAGGATCGCCAGGTGAGCGTCGCAGACTGATATCACCGTATCACTGCGCAGCCTCGTCGGTTGCCTCTTCCATACTGTCTCCAGCCTCTTCGAGTTTGTCCATGGCCTTGTCACTGACATCGGCTGCCTTATCTTGCATCGTATCGACCGCCTCGTCGATGTTCTCGCCGGCCTGTTCGGCGGGGCCCTCTTTTTCACAGCCTGCCAGTGTGAACAGAAGTAGACTGACTGCAAGCAGGGTGGTTGATTGACTAGGTTTCATGCTATGTCTCCTTGATGTTCGGCGGCACGGTACACTGACAGCCGCCAGGGTGATAAAGGCTGGCTTTACCTGACTGGCAGCCGCTTATCCGCGGCTGCCAGTCATAATTGAACGTAACGCATTGCCACGCCAGCCTGAAAAGATTCATACACGCGGTGGACGCCGCCTACCGGCTACCAGTGCTACCAGGAAGATGACGATAAAGATGAAAAACAGGATTTGTGCCACCGATGATGCGGCGCCGGCAATACCCCCAAACCCCAGCACACCGGCCACGATAGCAATGACAAAAAAGACCGCAGCCCAGTAAAGCATGTCAACCTCCTTTGATTCAGTTCCGGATCCCGGTAACCTGGAAGTCTCGCTGACTCGATCCAGGCTGGAAAAGCCTAGCAAGGCCCTGGTGGACAGACATTGAAATATCGCAATGACGCCAGGAAGCCTGCCATGCAGGCTTCTCAACGCCGAGTTTGTCGAGCGCTGCGGCGACAACGTCAGGGTCGGGCTTGGACACGTCGACGTCGCTTGCGCTGGTACTGCCATCGATCAGCGTCCCGATGCCGAGCGTTTCAATGAAGTGTTTGAGGTGATTACTCCGGGAGGAACTCGCAATGACGATCTTCAGACCGGCGTCGTGCATGCGCTTGACGAGATCCCTGCTCCCGGGAAAGGGCTGAATCGAGGACAGAAACTGCTGTTCGAAAAGTGCCGATCTGTGCGCGACCATTTTTTGTCCAATCGCCGAGTCCTTGTTGATACCGGCAAGCCGGGGAAGCAGCTTGTCGCTGCCCTGACCGATGAGGGGGCGGACCACCTCGAGGGTGACATCGTAGCCGAAGCTCTTCAGGGTTTCGACCCACGTTCGGGCATGTGCTTCGTTACTGTCGACCAGTGTTCCATCCATGTCCAGTATGACGCCGCGGACACCTTTCGACATATCAGTTCCTCTCTGTTTGAACCTGTAAAAAGCAGCAAAATGCTTGCGAATGCCCGGCGAAATCCCTGACCTGACTCACATCAATCGCCAGTGACAAGGTATACCGGCAGGCCACCCGGCACGACGGCCAGCGAACACGATGCAGCTATGTCCGTCATTTAAATATGCCAATAACGCAAATGGTGGCGCATGGGAACCGCCGAGAGCCAGATTAGCTATTAGTGATGTCGGGTTTTGCGGCCCTGGCAGATCGCCGCATCATGAGCTGCGCATCCTTGTGTCCCTCTGACTGACCCAACAACAACATAACCCTGGCGTCGTCCATGCGGCCTGAAGCGTGTCGGTATTTTTCAATAAATGCCCGTTTTCCGCCTTGAAAAATCGCAATGCCGGGATGCAGGCGTTGCCGCGGCAATATCAGGACCCGATGGTGTTCGATCGCTGTTGGAGGTGCGCGGTCGAGCAGTGGAGGAAAACACGTTATCATCCTGCCCCATGACTTTGCGAGCCAAGCACCTCGGGGGGGCCATCTACGCAGTCATTATCATGCTGTCTGGCTGCGCCGGGCCGGATGATGACGATACGCCGCTGCTGCGCTGGTATGTCTTCGATGAACCGTCAGGTGCATTTGCCCTGGCAGCCAGACGCTGCACCGCGGCCGCGCACGGCCGTTATCGCATCCAGCTCGCACCGTTGCCGACCGACGCGGACCAGCAGCGCGAGCAGCTGGTACGCCGGCTTGCCGCCGGAGACACGGATATCGATATCATCGGTATGGATGTCATCTGGACTGCCGAGTTTGCCGCGGCGGGCTGGGTGCTTCCCTGGCCGGCCGGGGCCGCGGAGCAGGTGCGGGCAGGCCGTCTGGCGAGCGCCGTCGACAGCGCCACCTACGCGGGTACTCTCTGGGCAGCACCCTTTACCAGCAACACCCAGTTGTTGTGGTATCGCAGCGATCGTATGCAGAGTCCGCCGACCACCTGGGACAGTATGATCGCCCGGGCCGAGGACCTCGGTGAGGACGGCACCATTCAGGCACAGGGCGAGCGTTACGAGGGTCTCACGGTGTTCTTCGTTTCGTTGCTGGCCTCGGCCGGCGGCCGCGTGCTGGAAGCGGACGGGAAAACAGTTGCGTTGCAGGAGCAACCGCTGCGGCGGGCGCTCGAGGTGATGCAACGTCTGGCGAATTCTCCGGCGTCAAGTCCTGCCCTGTCGGTGGCGCGCGAGGATGATGCCCGTCTTGCCTTTGAAGCCGGGCAGTCCGCTTTCATGGTCAACTACACCTACGTCTGGCCGAGCGCGCAGGCCAATGCGCCCGGGGTGGCTGCGCACATGGGCTGGTCGCGCTGGCCTGCGGTCGAGCAGGGCCTGCCGAGCCGGGTCACCCTCGGCGGCATCAATCTCGGCATCGGCGCGCACAGCCGCCACCCCGAGCTGGCCTTTGAGGCAGCCACCTGTCTGGCAGCCGAGCCCAACCAGCGCCTGGCGGCCACCCGTGGCGGGTTGCCGCCCACCCTGGCTGCACTCTACGATGACGCCGCGGTACGCGAGACCTTCCCGTTCGCAGACACGTTGCGCGCGACGCTGCGCGATGCCGTGCAGCGGCCGCAGACACCGTTGTATGCCGATGTCTCGCTTGCCATCAGCCACACCCTGCACCCGATGCGCGATATCGATCCTGAGCGGGATGCGGGGCGCCTGCGCGAGTCCGTACAACGTGCCCTGCGTTCGGAGGGGTTACTGTGACCGGCCGGGCCGGCGCCGAGCATCGCCTCGCCTGGTTGCTGTGCGCACCGGCGGTGCTTGCCATGCTGGTGGTGACCGCCTACCCGATCGGTTATTCGCTGTGGCTGTCGCTGTTCCGCTATGACCTGCGCTTTCCCGGCGAGCGCCGCTTCATCGGTCTCGACAACTACCTCAGCGTGCTGGGCGCACCGGCCTGGTGGGAGGCCCTGTTCAACACGCTGCTGATCACCGTCTGCTCGGTTGCGGTTGAACTCGTGCTTGGCTTCCTGTTCGCGCTGCTGATGCATCGCGCCCTGCTGGGCCGGCGGGTGATCCGCACCTCGCTGCTGGTCCCCTATGGCATCATTACGGTGGTGGCTGCCATGAGCTGGCGCTTTGCCTTTGATCCGACCATCGGCTTCGTCAATGCCCTGACCGGGCTGGAAGGCGCCTGGCTCGCCGACCGCTGGTCGGCATTCTTCGTGATTTTCAACACCGAGATCTGGAAGACGACGCCGTTCATGGCGCTGCTGCTGCTCGCCGGCCTCACCCAGGTGCCCGGCGACCTGCTGCGTGCGGCGCGGGTAGACGGGGCGAATGCGTGGCAGCGTTTCTTCCACGTGACGCTGCCGCTGCTGCGTCCGGTGATCATGGTGGCGCTGCTGTTTCGCACGCTGGATGCCTTCCGCATCTTCGATACCGTGTTCGTGCAGACCCGCGGCGCCCAGGGGACCGAGACCGTGTCGATCCTCGGTTACAACACGCTGATCACCCGGCTCAACCTGGGGCTCGGTTCGGCGGTCTCGGTGTTGATTTTTCTCTGTGTGCTGGCGATCGCCGTGCTCTACATCAGGGGCTTCGGTATCGACCTGTCCAGCCGGGCGCGCAGCTGATGGTCAGTGGCGCGAACGGTGGGCAGCGCGAGCGCCTGTTCCGCGGGCTGGGCAGCGTGCTGGTGGTGCTGTACGCCTTGTTCCCGGTGGCATGGATCGTGTCATTGTCGCTGAAACGCAGCGCGGACCTCGACGACAGGCGATTTGTGCCGCAGGTCTTCAGTATGGAGCACTACCAGTCGGTGTTTAACGATCCGCAGTTTTCCGCCGCCCTGTGGAACTCCGTCGGCATTGCCGGGATCGCGACAGTGGCGGCCGTGCTGCTCGGCATGTTCGCTGCCTATGCGATTGTGCGCCTGGAGTTTCCCGGCCGGCGCCTGATCCTGGTTGCGGCACTGGCCATCGCCATGTTCCCACCGGTCTCCATCATCGGTCCGTTGTTTAATATGTGGCGCACACTCGGTTTGTATGACACCTGGCCAGGGTTGATACTGCCCTACATGACCTTCACGCTGCCGCTTGCCATCTGGACATTGTCGGCCTTCTTCCGCGAGATCCCGTGGGACCTCGACAAGGCGGCGCGCGTCGACGGCGCAACGCCACTGCAGGCCTTCGTCCACGTCATCCTGCCGCTGGCCGTCCCGGGCGTATTCACTGCGGCGATCCTGGTGTTCATGTTCGCCTGGAACGATTTCCTGTTTGTCATTTCCCTGACCTCGACCAATAACGCCCGCACGGTCCCGGCGGCGATTGCCTTCTTCACCGGGAGTTCGCAGTTCCAGCAGCCGACGGGCTCGATAGCGGCCGCCTCGGTGGTCGTGACCGTGCCCGTCATCCTTGTCGTGCTGCTGTTTCAGCGGCGCATCGTTGCCGGGCTGACCGCGGGGGCCGTCAAAGGATAGCGTCATGGCCGAGATCGAACTGCGCAGCGTGACCCGGCGTTTTCCCGGTGTCACCGCCGTAAAGGCGGCGGACTTCACCATCCATGATGGTGAGTTTTTCATCCTGGTCGGCCCCTCGGGCTGCGGCAAGTCCACGCTGCTGAACATGATCGTCGGCCTGGATGACGTCAGCGAGGGTGAGATCCGGGTCGATGGCGAGGTGGTCAATGACCTCGACCCGCGCGAGCGCAACATGGCCATGGTGTTCCAGAGTTATGCCATCTATCCGCACATGACGGTGCGCGAAAACCTGGCGTTTCCGCTGAAACTCGCGCGGCTCTCTGCCGGGGTCATCCGGGAGCGCGTCGAGAAAGCGGCCGCGATTCTCGAACTCACGGACCTGCTGGAGCGCAAACCGCGCGCGCTATCCGGTGGCCAGCGCCAGCGCGTGGCCATGGGACGGGCGATCGTGCGCGAGCCCCGGGTGTTTCTGCTCGACGAGCCGCTGTCGAACCTGGATGCCAGGCTGCGCGTGCAGATGCGCACCGAGATTGCCCGGCTGCAGCAACGGCTCGGTACCACCACGATTTACGTTACCCATGACCAGACCGAGGCGTTGACCCTGGGAGACAGGATAGCCGTGCTGCGCAGGGGCGAGGTGCTGCAGGTTGGTACACCGCGCGAGCTGTACGAGCGACCGGGTAACCTGTTCGTGGCCGGCTTTATCGGCTCGCCGGCCATGAATTTTCTCCCTGCCCGGCGGGTGCAGGACGGCCTGCAGCTGCCGGTCGGGAAGCTCGCGCTGCCGCACGACCGGTATCGGTTGCCGCAGGACGAGGCGGCTGCGCTCGTCGCCGGATTCCGACCCGAGCACCTGCAGCTGCTCGCGGTCGATGCGGAAGACGGGGAAGGGTTTGTTTTCGAGGTGCAGGCCGAGGTCGTCGAATGGCTCGGTGCCGAGCTCTACCTCTACTTTGACGTGACGCTCGAGGGTTTCGCGGCAATGCCCCTGCCCGAGGAGCTGGGCAGCGAGTCTGCTGACAGTGCGCGCCAGCTGCATGTCGCGCGTGTCGATCCGGCCAGCGGCGTACAGCAGGGTGATCGCGTGCGCCTGCGTCTCGATCCGGAAAACCTGCAGCTGTTTGACGCCCACAGCGGCGCGAATCTCGGTCTGCAGGCGCACGCGCAGCCAGGGCGGGGATAGACATTCACGGCAGGCAGGTCGCTGCAATGCGGACCGGTGTCCCGTTCCACTTCATTCTGTCCTGGCACCGACCCGGAAAACCTGTGTCCCTGCAGTGCGTGGTGCCCGATCACCGCGACAGCGGCACGCCAGCCCAGCCGCCGCTGGGTGCTCCAGCCGTCGAGTTCCTGGCCAAAGGTCACCGGCACGGCGTTCATCAGGTGTGTCCTGCCGGTCTTGACTGTATCCGCCAGTGTTGCCACGCGCGCGTCGGTCACCACGGCCAGTGCATCGAGCGCCGGTAGCAACGTTTCCGCATTCATCTGGACGGAGCCTGGCAGACGAGCAGCAGATGCAGAAGCCCGCTAACGTAGATCGTGGTACGCACACGGTTTATGCACAGCTAGTCGATAAGGTTTGCAACGACCTGGATGGTGTTGCTCCCGGGGAGAATACCGGTAGCGGTGTGAGGGTACAGTTAGCAGCGCTGCGGGGTTGTGCTTTACTGCCAGCGGGCAACGTTCTGATCACGGCCAGTAGCCTGTTGTTCACAGCCGTGCAACCTGACTGTTCGCCCGGCCTGTGCTATCCTTGGCAGGCGTGGTTCGTACTGTATCAACGAACCTGTATCCAGCTTGCAAAGCAAGCAAATCAAGCCACTACCAGCAGATCGAATGCCCCGTTAGTTGATGCTGACCGGGGACATGGCTATCAATCAGGTCCCCTGCGGACTGGATGATTGTGACTCAACTATTTACGCTGCATGCTAGAAGGAGGTGCGTATGTCAATTCAGAACACGCAGAAAAGCAGCAACTACGATGGTGCCACGTCTCAGGCAGATGTGGACACGAGCGTTGACGGCACGCGTCGTTTCCGTGAACAGTCGACGCTCTGGAAGCACAGCAAGCGCAAGTGCTTTCAGGCGAAAGAAGTCATCTATCGCGAGAGTGAAGCGGTTGACCGGATCAGCATCGTACGCAGTGGTCTGGTGAAACTGCTCAGTTATCTGCCGAACGGCCGTGCCCGCATCGTCAGATTGCATGCCCGGGGGCAGTGGCTCGGAATCGAGGGCCTGCTGGGAGAATCTTACGAAAATACCGCGATTGCGATCGGTGATGTGGTCCTCCAGCACGTCCCGATCCATAGCCTGCAGCAACGTATTATGAACGAACCGGGCAGGTTATTGCAGCTGCTGCAGCAATGGCATATCGACCTGGCCCAGGCGGACCGCTGGATCTCGGAATTTTCCACCGGCGGGATCAAGCCCCGCGTGGCACGGTTGCTGGAGTATCTCGCAGAACTTGAATACGACTCACCGATGGACACGGTCGAGCTGCTCACGGTGTGCGAAATGTCGGAGATACTCGGGGTTACGCCGGAGAGCGTCAGCCGCATAGTTGCGACCTTCAAGCGCCGGGATATCCTGCAAAAACAGTCAGATTCATCGGGCGAAGTCTACCGGCTGGACACGCCGAGACTGCAGCAGGAAGCGATAAAGTAACCAGACGCTCAGGAAGGCCGTTACCGCCCGGGCAACCACCAGGCGGGCCCTGCCCCGATGCTGCTGGATAACCTCCTCTATCACCCGTATCCGCCGGGCGCAGGCCAGTGTCGCACGCGTGATTACAAAACGTCATAGGCCTGAAGAATGCAACCATCGCTCTGCCGTCTCGCTGCATTGAGAAAATTCAATGCATCCGGGGCGGTTTCTGGTGCCAACTAGCAACCTGTCATCCATTCAATCCGGGCACAGAACCATGACAGCAGCGTGGAAAGTGAAGGCCGTGATGGCGCACGCGGCGGTTGCGAGCGCAGTCGACCAGCGGGGTGTGCAAGCGGCAATGACTCGGGACACCCTGTCGCTATGAAGGCGGCATGCAACAGTGACCGTGGCGAAAATTGCCTGCGAATGGCGCAGGCGTTTGAAGGCCGCCCCTTGCAGGCGGCGGATGGCGACATCGGGACACTGCAGGGTTTGTACATTGATGGCGCGAGATGGATGGTACGCTATCTGCTGGTTGATTGTGCTGGCTGGCTCGAGGGCCGCAAGGTGCTGGTCGCGCCGCTCGCTGTTGGCGAATCCGGGGCGGACGAGTCGTCGCTGTGTGTCGAACTGACCCGTGGACAGATCAACGGCAGTCCGCCATTTGATGCAGGACAACCCATATCAAGGGCCTATGAGACACGCTATTACCAGTATTACAACTGGCCCGCGTACTGGGAGTTCGATCCGCTGGCAGGGCTGCCACTGTCACAGCTTCCCGCATCACCACAACTTGTCCGCGATGATGCCGGACACACCCGGGATCTGGACAGGCACTTGCATCCCGGCACCGATGTTCGTGGCTGCGAGGTCGTGGCGCGTGACGGCAGCATCGGGACGATCCGTGACCTGGTTGTCGATACCCGCTACTGGTTGATCCGTTACATGGAGATTGAAACCAGTAGCGGTTGGCCGGTCAGGTACGTGCTTCTCAGCCAGGCATGGATCAAGAGCGTACACTGGACGGCGCGCCGTGTGTTTGTAGATCTGGCCCGCGCTGCGATTGCGCGCGCCCCCCGATTCGATCCGTCCAGCGGCATCAGCCACGCGTACGAGGCGCAACTGTTTGAATATTACGGATACCCGGTGTGCTGTTAACGGGCCGGTCACTGGCCGCTCTGTTGTGAAGCGTGCATACTGACCGCTCCACAGGCGACGTATTTTTAACCCACAACCTGCTTGCATGGGCGCATGGCTACTCTGATCCCGACGGGACTCGCTGTTTCGGCATTGCTGGTGCTTGGCTACATCGTCGGTACTGAATTGTGCCTGCCGTCTGCACGGCACGCCCTGCACACCGGGGATATGGTGTTGTGGCGGCTGGCATGCAGGCTCGTCACGGCGGGAGAGTGGGCGATTATTACCATCTGCGCAAGCTTTCTGCTGCTCGCGGAGCACGAATGGCAGCTGTTAACGGCCAGGCCGGCAAGTGAAACCCTGGGATTCTCTGCAACGGTACTGCTCACGGCACTGGTGCTCTGGGAGTTAACAGGACGTACACGCAAACGCACCAACACCATCATGAGAATCTCGCTCGGCCTGGTACTGCCTGCTCGCGGCAAACAGCGTGAACTCTATGAGCAGTTGCAAAGCGGGTTCGAATCCGCTTCTGCAACGGAACGGCAACAAATGCTGCAGTCCTTGCAATCGCTGCATTACCCGGTGGCGGTTCATTGAGTGTTCCCCGCGAGGAACCTGTGTCATGCGCCGGACGACGGCAAGCCGCGCTGCACGCCCTGTGTGAACGCGCTTGCAGTCGCGATGACTTGCGAATACTCCGCACATCCGGTCAGCTGTCAGAGGGAAATTAACAAAGGCGTGTATGCAGCGTGTGCCTGTCGGTCTGGTTACACTCACTCCGTTGCATCTTCGGAGGGTTGTCGGGTCCAGGCGGCTTCACCGGCGGTTTGCCCGGGTCGGGTGGTTCCACCGGCGGTTTATCCGGGCCGGGTGGTATTACTGGCGGTTTATCCGGCCCAGGGGGTTCCAGCGGTGGCTTATCCGGCCCAGGGGGTTCCAGCGGTGGTTTGTCGGGACCGGGTGGTTCTCCCGGTAACGTTTTCGGGTCCGGTGTCGCTTGCGACAGGTGTGTCGTTAGGCTGATTGCGGCCTGATATTTCGGATAGGTCATACAGGCAGTCCTCGACTTTCGTGGCACGTTCATGCACTGGTCGCGGTGCAAGCGGGCATCATCATGGATGTCAATCTGCGGTTGCATTCTAGGGGCCCCGTGCTTGCCTGACATTGATGAATTTCAATGTTCCGGGCGCAAGCAAGCAGCAGGCTGCGGTGTTCACCCTGGCAGGCGGACAGGAAACTACATGGGCGCTACATGCCGGCTTGCGGTTTATCAATGCAATGTGCTGCGCGATTGGTCATAAAACACACAGGAAACGTCCTGCTGGTGCCGGTCATGGAAAAAACCTGCCAGCCGGGCCGTACGGTTCGCTCGCAAGCACAGGCGCCGGTGACCGTTGTTGTCGACGCAGCCAGCAGGAACGTGCTGATTCAGCAGGAAATGAATGCCATGAGTTACCGCTTGAATTTCAACGAATCGCTCGCCAACGATATACCGCGCATCGTTTGCGAACAGGTGGAGCGTGCCATCGAGGAACTGAACGGAGCGGATACTGATCTTCCCGAGGCCGTACACCAGGTACGCAAGCGCTGCAAGAAGATCCGCGGCCTGCTGAGACTGATCCGCGGTGCCTTCAGCGAATCCTATTCGGATGAGAATGCCCGGTTTCGCGATCTGGCCCGGCGGCTGTCTGATGCGCGTGACGCGGAGGCCATGCTGGAATGCTTCGACAAGCTGTACGATAGCTTCAGCGAGGAACTCGGAACCCATGCCTTCGCGACCGTGCGCCATGCCCTGGTCGAACGCCGGGACGCGGTACAGGAGGACACGGGACTCCCGCAACGGGTGCGCGAGAGCGCGGCCGAGTTACAGGATGCACATGCGCGCGTGCTGGGCTGGCGACTTGACAGCGGCGGTTTTGCCGCCATCGAGCAGGGCCTGTTGTGTACCTATCGCCGCGCGCGCAAGGCGATGCACGCCAGTTACGATATTCCGACGCCGGAACGCTTCCATGAATGGCGCAAACGTGTCAAATACCACTGGTATCACCTGCGACTGTTGCGTGAGGTGTGGCCGGCGCCGCTGAAGGTGCTGGCCGCAGAGACCAGGCAGCTGGCGGACCTGCTGGGAGACGATCACGACCTGGCGGTGCTGCACAGAACGCTTGTGCACGAGCGTGATGCATTGGGTAAGCCAGGCGAGATCGATGCACTGTTGGGGCTTGCAGCAAGAAGACAGGACCAGATCAGGGCAGAAGCGCTGCCACGAGGCTGGCGTCTGTTCACCGAGAAACCGTCTGGCTTCTGCGATCGCCTGCATGCCTGCTGGCATGCGGCGGAATGTGATACGGCGCGTGCCGCGGGTCTGACCGGAGAGGAGGAGGTGGAATGCTGAACCGCTGAACAGGTTTTCGATCCCATTGAAAAAACATCAATGCCGGTCATGGCTGCAACAGGCCGTCCTGGCGCGGGTGATACTGCCACCGCTGTCTGGTTATTTTTAACAGAACGAAAGGAGGTATGAATGTACGACCGTACGATGGTCATTTCCATACTGGCACTGGCGGCCGACCTGACGCTGCTGATCATACGCTTCGAGGCGTCGGGTGCTGCCGATGCGGAACAAGACGCTACAGGATCGATGGAAACGCGGCAATGAAGATGTCACGGCGAAAACACCGGTCGCGTGGATTGTGTGAAGCGGAGCCTGAACGCCGCTCATCATGGCAACCGTGTCGGCTACAGTGAGGGCAATTACTACGGCTCAACGGCTGTAAAGGCACTAAACCGGCATAAACCCGAATCAGCCGGACGTTGTGCCCTCGATGATCCAGATTACCACCGCGTACCGGGTTGCCTTGCCGATTGCGACCAGCAGCAGAAACAGCCAGAAACGCACGCGCATGAGGCCGGCGACAAAGGTCAGCGCATCGCCGCCGATTGGCGCCCAGGCCAGCAGCAGGGACCAGACACCGTAGCGCTGAAACCAGTCCTGGGCACGTCCGAGACTCTTCCGCCTGAACGGGAACCAGCGACGGTTCTCGAACCGGAGCAGGAAACGCGCAAGCGCCCAGTTGGCAGCAGAACCCAGGGTGTTGCCCGTGCTGGCCCATACCCACAACGCCAGCGGGTCATAGCCTTTGAGCAGCAAACCGGCGAACAACAGCTCCGAGTAGGCCGGCAGCAGGGAGGCTGCCAGGAATGCCGTCGCAAACAGTCCGAGGTAGGCGCTCACTGTTCACGCGACTGCAGGGCAGCAGATTTCCCGGCAGCGCACACCAGACGACGGAACAGCCGAAGCTGCCGCGGGAGATAGGCAAGAAACTCGGGATGCCACTGGACGCCGAACAGGAAGCGATGCCCCGGATGCTCTACCGCCTGCACGATATTGTCCAGATCCCGTCCCGCGACCCGCAGACCTGCACCGAGGCGATCGATGCTTTGATTGTGCAGGCTGTTTATTTTCAGTGTTTTTGCGTCCAGCAGCGATTCGAGTCGGGTGCCCTGTTCCAGGCACAGGGTTTTCAGCGGCAGCAGTGTGCGGCGGTTTGAAGTCAGCTGGCGGTGTTTGCGCAGGTTCTGGATCAGGCTGCCACCGAGCCGCACATTCAGCAACTGCGCACCCCGGCATATTCCAAGCAGTGGTATGCCGTCCTGCACGGCATGGTCGATAATCTCCATCTCGAAGGCATCGCGCTCGGGGTCGTATTTGCCTTCGACCTCTGCTGCAGCCTTGTACAGCACCGGCTCAATGTCATGTCCGCCGGTGATAACCACACCCTCCAGTGCAGCGCTATGCAGCGGATCGCCGGGCCGCAGGTGGGCAGGCCTGCCGCCACTCATCAGTAAGGCCAGGTGCACGCAGATTCGTGGACCCCAGGCACCTCGCCGAGGGCCGGTGACACCGATCAGCGGTCGCGTGTTCGATCCAGCCAAGAGTCGATCTCCCGGGCCCAGTCCCCGAGCACAGGCTCCAGCGGCTGATCCAGCCACTCCGCGTAGGTCGCGCACAGGCGGTCCAGGCTGTCTTTATTCGCCGCAAGCGCCTCCACCTCCAGCCAGTCGCCCCAGGCGAGGTGAATACCCCAGTCCTCCCGGTCGATCTCGCTGTTCGGCAGGCGGTAGTGCAGTGTCGGCCGTGGTTTCACGCGCGGATCATCGACGCTCTGGCGAACCCGTTTCCGGTCGAGATGCAGAAACAGCGGCAGCATGTCGAGCGCACGATTCCTTGTCGGGTTATCAGTGAGGTAATCGTCGATCAGCGTGTCGCGTTCGGGCCAGTAAGCGGGATCCACGACCTTGCGGACATAGTCGCCTGGAAACGGGGCCATGAATCCTGTCAGCCGGCGCGTGAGGTCTGGCGCCGAGCGTTCCTTCAGCCAGTCGTAGAGGCACAGGAATGCCTTCAGGTAGCCAAGGATCGTCCCGGCGTCGAGCGCCGGCAACTCGGGATTGAACTGCATGCCGAAGGCATAGGAGATGCCGGCTCCGGTGCCCCTGGCCCCCGCACTGCGAAGTCTGGCAATCAGTGACTGCACCTCGGCAAGCCGCGGCAGTGGCAGGGGAGGGCTGACCACCTCTACCGGGACGATGGTTTCGGCGCCGGCGCGGAGTGCGTGCTCGGCGGCCTCGTCGAGCAGGGCGAGCCATTCGTCTTCGTTCTCTTCCTCGCGGCCTTTCTTTTTCAGATATTCGAAGTCGAACTCGACAATCCAGTCACCTGCCTCATCACCCTGTATCAAATGTTCATAGCGCGATCTTTCCTGCAGTTTGCCATTGATATGACGGGCAACGATACGGCTGGCCTCGTCAACGTTGAGGCCGATCAACTCCAGCTCCACGCCGATGCGGCGCCCGGTACCGTCCCCGGTCTCTGCCTGTGAAGGCAATGGCGGTGTCCAGTGATGAAACAGTTGCTGCTGTTCGTGCTTGTCCATATATCGAAACCCTGGTAGACGCCCCGGTTATGCACAGGGCAGGTGCCCGAAGCGCCTGTCACTCATCGGGGTGAAAGCGTTTCTTGAGTTTTCCCAGTTCGTCACGGAGTGTCACCACCAGCAGCCGGTCATCCTCCCTGATCTCGTCGTCTTCCCCGGCAATGACCGACTCGCCGTCGCGAGTGATGACGATGACACGTGCCTTTCCAGGGAGGTCCAGTGCCCCGGCCTTGCCGGCATCCTGTTCGCGGGCGACGACATCAAAGAAGCGGATGCCGCCCCTTACGGCGGTGCTCAGGTCGCTTGCATCGTGACCCTCGACCAGGTCGGCAAGGCGTTCCCCGACATCGCGGTCGGGAACGATTACGTTTTCCAGCCCCAGCTTGCTGCAAATGACCTCGAAGTCCGGGTCTTCGATCTTGGTGACTACCTTGTTGAATGGCATGGTCTGACCCACCAGCGAGGCGATGATGTTGTCCTGGTCGTCACTGGAGAGACAGAACAGCATGTCTGTATCCTCTGGGGACAGTTCTTCCAGCACCGCCGGCCGGCTGCCGTCACCGTGAATGAATCCGCAATCGAGGGTCTCCGACAAATCGGCGATCTTGTCCGCATCGGTATCAATAATGACCACATCGTGTTCCGCCTTCAGCAGTCGCCGTGCCGTCATCACGGTCAGCGGACTTGCACCAACAAATATTGCTCGCATGATAGTTAACCTCGCTTTCTTCCCAGCCAGGTGCGCGGATACAGCAGCACCAGAAAGGCAATTACCTCAACCCGGCCCATCAGCATGTCCATGCACAGCACGGCCTTGAGCGCGGGCTCCAGCGTCGCCGACACCACACCCACCGACAGGCCGGCGGTAGCCAGGGCCGACACGACTTCGAACAGCGCATCGAGTGGCGCATGACCATACACCAGGAATGCCGCCCATGAGAACAGTATCACCAGCAGGTAGACGACCAGCAGTGTGATAACCGTGTTGATCTCGGCGGGTTGCAACGGGGATCCGTCCAGCGTTGCGACGACGCGACTGCTGGGCGGTATGGCCGCTTGTTGCACCAGCAGCCGCACCAGGCTGAGCAGTATCAGCAGCCGTAATATCTTCAGCCCGCCCGCGGTGGAACCCAGCTCGCCGCCGATGAACATCGAAACGATGAGCGTGAGCTTGCTGCCGGGGTCGAGTTCTGCCAGCGGCAGGCTTGAAAAGCCGGTCGTCGTCTGTGCCGATAATCCGGTCAGTGCTGCATTGGCAAGATTGTCCGCCAGCTGCCCCGGATGCTCAAGCGACATGAAGCCGAACAGCACGATGACGGTCACTGCACAGACAATAATAAAACTGCGGAACTGCGCTTCACGCAACAGCGATGAGGCATGGCGGTAGTATCCAAGATAATACCAGGAAAACGAGATCGCGCCGGCCAGAGACAGCAGTGTGATAAGTCCGCGTGCCGGCATGGATGCAACGCCCGCCAGGCTGGCATCATGATTGGCGAAGCCGCCGGTCGACACCGACGTCAGGGTATAGACGATGGCATCGAGCAGGGATTCGCCGACCGCCAGCAGGGCGAGCAGGCCGATAACCGTGATGACCAGGTAAACCTGTGCGACACGCCGCACGTGGGCGCGCGTGCCGCCGGCGATGTCGACGCGTTCATCGGAACCCAGCCGTTTGGCCGCGATGCCGGGTTCCATCAGCAGTGCCAGCACCAGCGCCAGCACGCCCAGTCCGCCAACCCATTGCATCCAGGCACGCGCGAACAGGAAGCTGGCCGGCCGGTCCTCGACGCTTGCCAGTGTCGACAAACCCGTCGTGGTGACCCCGGACACGGCCTCGAAAAAGGCATCAATGAAGGGAATGCCATAGCCGTTGATCGGGAACGCCAGGGCGCAGGCCGACAGCGTGAACACCAGGGCGGTGATGACCAGGGCCTCGTTGCGTTGCATGTTCGGTGCCACGGGTAGACGGGCAGTAAGGCCACCGAAGAGCGAGAACAGCAAAATGACGCCAAGATAGCGCAGTGCAACCGCGTGATTACCGCTGGCAGCCGCCACTGCGGCCGGTACACAGGTGAGGGCGGCCAGTATCAAAACTGCCTGCCCCAGATACTTTGCCACCACGCGTCCGCGTACCGCGAAGTGCAGTCCGCGAATCGATCTGGAATCCGACATTTAATACAGTCTCATTGTGTGCCAGCCGTCACTCCGGTTCCCTGACGGGCAGCTGATCGCAGGCCCGGAGCTGCGCATCCGGTTGCGCTTTTTTGAGCTGTTTGCCGGCTGCGCACTGCCGTGCGCATGCCCTCCTCAAGGGTCGGGTGATAGTATGGCATCTCCAGTACATCGGAGAGTGTCAGGTGCTGTTGTATAGACCAGGCAAGCAGATGCGCGATGTGCTCACCCCCCGGAATGCACATTGCGCCCGGCAGGCGACCCGAAACCGCATCGGCATAGACGTTCAGGCTGTCTCGATCACGACCGCTCATGCGGGTACAGGTGGTGGCGTACTGTCCGGCATAGATCAACACGAAATTGCCGTTATGATCGCGTACCCGGCGCATGGCCGACAGGCCCGCGGTACCTGCGCCGATAATTGCGACATCGTTATGCTGGGACATTGCCTGAATCTCCTTGTTCTTGTGCCGGCCAGCTGCAGCACGGTCATATAAGAGAGAGCATATCCGGAGCCTTGCGTCATGCCTGGACAACCAGCAATGACGCCATACCAGCGTACCGGCAATATTTATCACATTCGAATGGCAGCATAGGCTGTATCGTGTCTACGGGCAAACCGCGGTTCTACGACACCGTGCGATGATGACAGTGCCGTCCGTGAACCGGTTGGTGTGCCATTGAAATATATCAATGCACCGCCAGGCGGTGTCATCCAGACTGGCAAAAGAAGCTTGAACCACTGCGTGTACAGGCACGGCACAGTGAATGGCCTGCCTGCTGCCGCAGTGGCGTCCGTGTATACGCGGCCCCGGCAGCTTGCCACAACTTTTCTGTGCTGCAAGACCGGCTATCTGCAGCCCAGATGCGATCATGAATGACTGACGAACAACAGACCTTTTACTATTTGGGCGTGGCGCTGGCAATCGGCCTGCTGATTGGTTTGGAGCGTGGCTGGAAGCTGCGCGAGGAGCAGGAAGGCCAGCGCGTCGCCGGTGTCCGTACCTATGGATTGATCGGGCTGCTGGG
>Ga0210074_1000015_pt1 | contig 84030 bp, 55 predicted proteins | sample China_Galinas_Co_FD_184860 | JGI IMG/M metagenome (GOLD analysis project Ga0210074, IMG submission 184860) | Wetland microbial communities from San Francisco Bay, California, USA, that impact long-term carbon sequestration -... | ecosystem: Environmental > Aquatic > Marine > Wetlands ... | reverse complement strand
CGCGGCTGAAGCCGTATTCGAAGCCGAGGACGCCGGCTTCGGAGAGCTGGCTGTCGTGGACTTCGAAGAACGCCTGCTCGTCCGAGATGTTGCACAGGGTGCAGTACTCGCTCTCGTCCTCGGTGTCGATGAGGACGGCGTGGCGCTGGTTGAAGGTGGCGCGCCGGCTGTCTTCGCCGGAGAGGCGCACGGGAACGCCCTGGTCGACCAGGGAGGCGAAGGCGAGGGATTCGGCCATGCCGTAGTCGATGGGGTGCTTGCCCTGGCCCATGTCCCGGCGCTGGTCGAGGAGTTTCTGGATCTTGGGGTGGACGTGGAAGCTCTCCGGCACGGTGGTCAGCCGCTCGGCGTAGCGCTCCACTTGCGTCTCGGTGAGGCCGGTCTCCACTTCGTAGTCGGGGTCGTACCAGCCGCCGCGGAAGTCCTTCCAGTACTCGGGGAAGGAGGCGAGCTGAGGCCGCGAGGTCATCTCCTTGGCCTTGTCCTGGGCGCAGTCGAGCTCCTCCTTGAAGCTCTTCTCGAGCGTTTCGGCCTCCTCCTCCAGGCCGTTGTCCTCGGCGTAGATCTGGTAGAGGCGCGGGTGCTCGCCGATCGCCTTGTAGAGCACCGGCTGGGTGATCGACGGGTCGTCGATCTCGCTGTGGCCGTGGCGCCGGTAGCCGATGAGGTCGACGATCACGTCGGAGCCGAACGCGTAGCGGTAGTCGACGGCGATCTTGGCCACCCGCACGACCTGCTCCGGGTCCTCGCCGTTGACGTGGAAGATCGGCACCGGCAGCCGCTTGGCCACGTCCGTCGAGTAGCGCCAGGACCAGAGGGCCTTGGGCTCGGTGGTGAAGCCGATCAGGTTGTTGACCACGATGTGGACGGTGCCGCCCACGGAGTAGCCGTCCAGGTGGGCGAAGTTCAGGGTCTCGGCGAGGATGCCCTGGCCGGCGAAGGCGGCGTCGCCGTGCATGACGATGGGCAGGATCTTCTTCGTCCCGTCCTCGCCGCGCTCGATCCGGATACGCTGCTGCTTGGCCCACACCCGCCCCTGGACCACCGGGTCCACCGCTTCGAGGTGGCTCGGGTTCGAGGAGAGATGAATGCGGATGGTGCGCCCGTCCTTCGTCTCGTAGGCGCCGGTCGCGCCCATGTGGTACTTGACGTCGCCGCCGCCCAGGATGCTCCGCGGGTCGACGTCCTCGAAGCCGGCGAAGAGCTCCTCGGCCGGCCGGCCGACCACGTTCAGCATCACGGACAGGCGCCCGCGGTGGCTCATGCCGAGCACCGCCTGCTCCACCTCGTAGCCGCCGCCCACCTCCAGGCACTCATGGAGCATGGGGACGAGCGCGGTCACGCCCTCGATCGAGAAGCGCTTGGTGCCGAGGTAGCGCTGCTGGAGGACCTCTTCGAAGACCTCCGCCCGCACCAGGCCGTCCAGGATGCGCTGGCGCCGTGCGTCCGACAGCTCGCCCGGGTCGCTCTCCATGCGCTCGGCGATCCAGGCGCGCTTGTCCGGGTCCGGGATGTGGGCCATCTCGACGCACAGGGTGCCGGAGTAGGCGTGGCGCGCCTCGGCCACCCCGTCGCCCTCTTCTGGCAGCTCGGGATGCCCGGCCGGCGGCAGGCGCCGGCGGAGCGGGTCCAGGTGGGCCTGGAGGTGGCCCCAGCGCCGGTAGGCCTCCAGGACCTGGTCTCTGGTCTGGGAGGAAGATCCGGAAGGGCCTGAGGAGTCGGACCCGGAGAGGGAAGTCTGCGGCTTCGCCGTCGCGACGTCGGTGGTCATGGCAGTCCTAGCCTAACCTGTCTGTTCTGGTGGGGAGGGGTGACTTGCTAAACTGGCGCGCCGGCCTCGATGGGCTCGGGCGCGTGTTCCGCGCGCTGGGCACGTCCAACGCTCCGGCCGTCGCTCCAATTCCGGCGGATGCGACGGGTTTCCCTGAGTTTTCCCTGCAATTCCGACGCCTCCGGGGTGCTTCCATGCGATTGACACGATCCCTTCCCGCTCTCCCGCTGATCCTCTTCGTCGCCCTGCTCGGCGCTCTCGCGGCTCTCGTGGCCGTCTGGCCGGCGCCGGCGGCCCTCGCCGCCGAGGGCATGAAGGGGGCGGCGTCTTCCCAGGCCCCGGCTGCTCTGACGGCTGCTCCGCCGGCGGCTCCCGGCGCCCTCACCGCGGAAGCCGCCCAGCTCCACGCCCCCCTCGGCCCGTCGCCCCTCGCGTCGGCCACGACCGGCGGCATCGACCTGGTGGACCGGGCGCTCGCCAAGCTCGCCACCCACAAGCGGCTGCTGGTGATCGGCGCCCATCCGGACGACGAGGACACGTCGGCCCTGGCCCTGATCTCCCGTGAGGAGGGGGGCGAGGCCGCCTACCTGGCCCTCTCCCGCGGCGAGGGCGGCCAGAACCTGCTCGGCCCGGAGCTGGGGGTGGATCTGGGCATCCTCCGCTCCCGGGAGCTCCTGGCTGCCCGCGGGGTCGACGGCGGGCGGCAGTACTTCTCTCGTGCGTACGACTTCGGCTACACGCGTTCGCTCCCCGAGACGTTCCAGAAGTGGCCGGAGCCGGTCCTTCTGGAAGACGCGGTGCGGGTGATCCGCCGCTTCCGGCCCCAGGTGATCATCTCTGTCTTCCCCGGCACGCCGCGCGCCGGCCACGGCCAGCACCAGGCGGCCGGCGTGGTCGCCCACGAGGCGTTCGAGGCGGCCGGCAAGGCAGACGCCTTCCCCGACCTTTCCCCGGCGGTGGTGCGCCAGCGGATCGGCCGGCCGTGGACGCCGGAGGCGCTCTACCGCGCCACCTGGTGGGACCGGGACGCGACCACGTTCACCACCGAGCTCGGCGAGACGGAGCCGCTCACCGGCAAGACGGTCTTCCAGGTGGCGATGGAGAGCCGCAGCCAGCACCGCTCCCAGGACATGGGCCGGGTGCTGCCGCTGGGCTCGTACCAGGGGCGCTACGGCTGGGTCGCCGGCCCGGGCGGCGAGGGTTCCGACCGCCTGTTCGCCGGCATCGACACGCGCCTCGAGGCGATCGCCGCCCTCCTGCCCCCGGGGAACGAGCGGGACCAGGTGGCGGCGGACCTGGTCTCCGCCCGGGAGCTCGCCGAGATCGCCCGGGAGAAGCTCGCCCCGCGCAGGCTCGACGAGGCGGCGCGGTCCCTGGTGGTGATCCGTGAACGCCTGCGGCACGCCCGCGAGGTGGCGGAGAAGCTCGCGCGGACGGCGGAAGGGGAGACCGCGGACGCGGACGCGGCCTCGGCCGTGGCGCTGCTCGAAGAGAAGGAGCGGGTCGCCGACGCCGCGGTGGCCGCCGCGGCCGGCATCGCGGTCGACGCCTGGACCGAGCTGGCGGCGGTGGCCCCCGGGGAGACCGTGCGGGTGCACGCCCAGGTCTACCGCGGTGAGGGACAGCGCGCGGCGGAGGGCGCGGAGGCGGGGTCGGCGGTGATCGAGGGCCTGAAGGTGCGGGTGAGAGGGGTCGACCTGGTGGACCCGCGGGCGCACGCGATGGACCCCGGCGGCTCAACCGGCGGGCCCGTGACCGTCGGTCCCTGGCGGGTGGTGCCGGCCAAGGCCCTCGAAGAGAACGACCGGGGCCCGTCGAGCGTCGAGGGGAGCGAGCTGGTGGCGGGCGAGACGTTCGGTGCTCTCCCCGGCGGTACCCTCGCCGCCTGGGCGTTCGACGTCACCCCGGGGGCGGACGCGCAGCCGTCGAAGCCCTACTACCTGCCCGATGGGTCCGGCGGCCGTGGTGGGGAGAGTCGCTCCTTCGACCCGCTCCGCGACACCCTGTACGACTGGGGCGCGGTGAAGGATGCCACCCTCCTGGGCGAGCCGTTCGGCCCGCCGCCGCTGGTCGCCCGGTTCCACCTGGACATCGGCGCCCAGCAGGTCGTGATCGAGCGGGAGGTGGTCGAGCGGGTCTCCGACCAGGCGGTGGGGGAGGTGCGCCGGCCGCTCCGCATTGTGCCCGCAGTCGAGGTGTCCGTGGAGCCGGAGCTGGTGGTCTGGTCGGCGAGCTGGAACGGAGCGTCGTCGGTCGGCCGGGCCGGTCATCCCGCCGCCGCGCACCTGGGCAAGATCGAGCCGCCGCGGGCCAAATTGCTCAAGATCGCCCTCCGCTCCCACGTCAACCGCCCCCTGGCCGGGCGGGTGCATCTCGAAACCCCGGACGGCTGGCCGGCGGTCACGCCGGAGCCGTTCAAGATCGAGGAGCCCTACGGCGACGACGCGGTGGAGATCCCCTTCCGGCCGCCGGCCGGGCTCGACCGGGGGCACTACCGGATCGAGGTCACCGCGGAGGTGGACGGCGGGCCCGACGGGCAGGGCGGCGGTACCTACGGGGCCTCCTACCCGCGGGTCGACTATCCCCACATCCGTCCGACCCCGTCGCCCCACGAGGCGGAGATCGAGGTGGCTGCGGCGGACATCCGGGTGCCGCCGCTCCACGCCGTCGGCTTCCTCGTCGGCGCCTCGGACAAGGTGCCCCAGGACCTGGCGGCGATCGGCGTGCCGGTCGAGACCCTGACCGGCGCGGACCTGGCGGCGCGGGAGCCGGCCGACCTGGCCCGCTACGACGCGATCGTCGTCGGCAGCCGGGCCTACGAGACGGACGCCGAGCTGGGCCGGGTGAACGCGAAGCTCCTGGACTACGCCCGCGGTGGCGGATTGGTGATCGTCCTCTACCAGCAGTACCAGTTCATCCGCGGCGGCTTTGCCCCCTATCCGCTGGAGATCGCCCGGCCCCACGACCGGGTGACGGATGAGACCGCGCCGGTCCTCCTGCTGGAGCCGGAGAGCCCGGTCTTCACCACGCCGAACCGGCTCGGCCCGGAGGACTGGGAGGGCTGGGTCCAGGAGCGCGGCCTCTACTTCGCCCACACCTGGGACGCCCACTACCGGCCGCTCCTCCAGTTCCCGAGCGACCCGGCGCTGGCCGAGCAGGGACAGGGTGGGAACGACGATGGCGGGGCCGAGGGCCTGCGCGGCGGCCTGCTGGTCGCGCCCGTGGGCGACGGCACCTACGTCTACACCGGCCTCGCCTTCTTCCGCCAGCTCCCGGCCGGGGTGACCGGTGCCTACCGCCTGTTCGCCAACCTGCTGGGGCTCGCGCACTCGCGCGCCGGCTCGAGCGCCGCACGATGACGCGGGTGCCGGGGCTTGGTCGAGCGCGCTCCCTGGTGGCCCACGCTCGGGGCGCCCTCCGCCGGTGGCGCATGGCGCGCGCATTTCCGCGCCGCGGGCAGAAGCTCCATGTCGGTTGCGGCAGGGAGCGGCTGGAGGGCTGGATCAACATCGACTTCCAGGCCTACCCCGGGGTCGACCTGGTGACGGACGTCACCCGTGGGCTCTTCTTCCAGGAGTCGGAGGCGGTCTACGCCGAGCACTTCCTGGAGCACCTGCGGGTGGACCAGGCGGTCGACTTCCTCATCGCCTGCCACCGTGCGCTCCGCGACGGCGGTCCGATCCGTCTGACCACCCCGAACCTGGACTGGGTCTGGAGAACCCATTACTGGCTCGAGCGGGACAACCCGGAGCACAAGCGCCAGATGGCGCTCGCCTTGAACCGTGCCTTCTACGGCTGGGAGCACCGTTTCCTGTGGAACCGGGAGATGCTGGACGTGGCGCTGACGGCGTGCGGCTTCGAGGACCTCGTGTGGCCGCGCTACCAGGAGAGCGGGTTCGAGCTCTTTCGCGGCATCGAGCGCCACGAGACGTATCAGGACTTCGATGACATTCCCCACGTGCTGATCGTCGAGGCGCGCAAGGGAGCGGCGACGCCCCAGGCCCTCCACGAGCTCCGGTGGATGCTTCACGACGCGTTCCTGAACCACCTCAGGGGCTGAGCGAGCGGGTGCCGATTCCCGACCTCGAAGCCGTCTTCCGGCGGATCAACGCGGCGCACCTGGCGTGGAGCTTTCCACCCGGGAGCCCGAACCACGCCCGCCGGCTGGAGTTCTCCCTCGGCCGCCTGCGGGAGGGGCTGCGTGCGGCGGCCTACCTCGCCGAGCGCTACCCGGACGCCCTGGAACCGGCGCGGCTGGGCCGGTCGCCTGCGGTGCTCGACGTCGGCTGTGGCAACGGCGGGATGCTGCTACCGTTCGCCGCCGCCGGCGTCCGGGCGGTCGGCCTGGACCTCGATCCGCGGCCGGAGGTCGGCGCCGTCGCCCGGGAAGCGGGCCTCGCCGTCGAGAGCGTCGCCGGCAGCGCGGACGATCTGCCCTTTCCGGACGGCGCCTTCGACCTGGTGCTGTTCGTCGAAACCGTCGAGCATCTGGAGCAACCGCGCCGCGCCGGGCGGGAGATCGTCCGCGTGCTGCGCCCCGGGGGGCTGTGCTACGTCACCACCCCGCCCCGGCTCCGGTTCCTCCTCGGGCGCGATCCCCACTACGGCCTGCCCGGCCTCCTGCTGCTCCCGGACGGTCTCCAGCGCCGGCTCTTCGAGGGCCTGCTCCGGCCGGGACAGCCCTACGAGGTCGTGCACACCTTCTGGAGCGTCGCCGGCGTCCTTCGGACCCTGCCCGGCCTCCAGCTCACCGAGATCACCTCCAGCCACTGGGCCGGGCCGCTCCGGCGGTTCGACTGGGACTGGATCGTCGCACGCAAAGGATGATCATGGAACCAAGTGTCCGCAACCCAACTGACCGGGAACGCCCGCGGCGAGGCAGGTGTCGCGTGCTTTCCTCGAGAATGTCACGTGGATCCTTGCATCTATGGGTGTCTATGACCTACGCTGTCACGAATGGCGATTCACCATAGCTCGGCGGCCGAGGCGTCTGCGACGGCCGGTGGTGGTTCCGGCCCCCGGACGACCTCGCGCCACGGCTGGTCGTTCGTCGAAGAGGCGCGCAAGCGGGAGATCATCGAAGCGCTCTGCGGTGGAGGCGTGCCGGCCGGCCCGGTCCACGCCGAGCTCGACCTGACCGACCGCTGCAACGTCGCCTGCTACTTCTGCAACCAGATGGACGTCCGGACCAAGGACGCCCTGCCCTTCGACCAGCTGGTCGAGCTCCTGGACGAGCTGGTGCTCGGCGGGCTCCGCTCGGTCCGGCTTTCGGGCGGCGGCGACCCGCTGATGTACCCGGAGATCGTCCGGGTCTTCGATCTGCTGGCGGAGCGCGGCGTGGTCGTGGACAACCTGACCACCAACGCCGCGCGCCTCGGCCCGGAGGTGGCCGAGCGGCTGGTGCGCGACCACGCCCGCGAGGTGGTCGTGTCGCTCAACGCGGTCGACAAGCTCGACTACCACCGGATGATGCGGGTGGCGCCGAAGATCTTCGACACGGTGCTGGACAACGTCCGCCACCTGGTCGCCCTGCGTGGTGACGCGGCGTCGCCGGCGGTGACCGTGCAGTTCCTGATCGACCGGCAGAGCTACCGGCGCCTGCCGGAGATGGCCGCCCTCGGCGCCTCCCTCGGAGTGGACCGGATCGCCATCAACCCGGTGCTCGACATCCCGAACGACCGGCTGCGCGATGCGGCGCTCATGGCTTCGGGGGACCGGGAGATGGTGCGTCCCTACCTGCGCCAGGCGCTGGAGGTGGAGCGCCGGGCACTCCGGGCGGTGCCCGACGGGTCGCAAACCGAGTTGCTCCACCTCTCCTTTCCGTGGGAGAGCTGGAACCAGATGGTCGACGAGCTCCGGGTCGAGCTCGAAGGCGCTCCGCGACGGCCCTATCCGATCGCCGAGAGCTACCGTCCCGATCTGGACCACTGCTTCTTCGGCTGGTACTCGGCGGCGATTCGCGGCACCGGCGAGATGTACCCCTGCTGCATGCTGATCAGCCCGGACTACGAGCCGATCGGGGACCTGCGCCGGGGGAGTGTCACCGAGCAGTGGCACGGGGAGGGGTTCAACCGCCTCCGGCACGAGATGCGCGAGGTGTTCCTGCGAAACGGTCGGATCGACCCGGACGGGATGGAGGCGCTTCGCCCCCAGTGCGTGGAGGCCGGGCGCTGCGGACTGAAGAGCATGTACTTCCGGGCGGACGAGGCGTTCTACCAGGAACTGGGGGAGGCGATGGACCAGGCCCGCCGCCGGCAGATCGGTTGGCGGGCCGGCTGGCGCGGGCTGCGCCGGGCGGCCGGGATCTTCGGGTACCGGGTGCACTGGGGGCTTCGCACCCGGTGGGTCAAGCTCCGCCAGCGCTGGTTTCGGCTGCGCGCGCGCCGCCTACCCTGGTTGATTCGCGCGGCGCGGGTTCACATGGGCTTCCGCGGTCGTCCCATGGAAGGGGTGCTCGAGGGCTGGGTGCGGCTCGGCTTCCGGGGGGCCCCGGCGTCGGAGCGCGCCGACCGGGTGATCGATCCAGAGGAACGGCTGCCCTACCGGCGCGTGCGGGCGGTCCACGTCGAGCGAGTGCTCGAGACCCTGCGCCCGGACGCCGCGCGCGCCTTCCTGGCGAGCGCCCGCGAGTCACTGGTCGACGGGGGCGTGCTGCGGCTGGTCTCCCTCGACCCGGAGGCGTTGGCCCCCGTGGTGGCCGCGCCCTTGGGCACCGAGGACGGCAACAGCGCGCGGCCGCCGGCGCGGACCGAGTCCGCGGCGAGCTCGCGCGAGCAGCACTGCTCCCACCGCACCGCGGTCTGGAGTGGCGAGGAGCTGGAGCGCGAGCTCCGGCGGGCCGGGTTCGCCGAGATCACAGCGTGCGAGTACGGCAGGAGCGCCCACTCCTGGCTCCGCAACCTGGAAGACAGCCCGTGCACCGGCCATGGTCCAGCGGACGACGAGCGCCGCGGTGTGCTGGTGGTCGAGGCGACGGTGCCGGAGGGCGGTTACCCCGCCGTCAAGGCCAGCGGAAGGCCGGCGGCTTCCCGGCGGCCTTCGCGATAGACTCGGCGACCCGGCGGCGGAGCGTTCCGGCTCCGGCCGCCCGGCACCTCCCATGGACGATTCGACGAGGCAGCTCCCGGGTCAGGCCCCGCTCTATCCACCCGCTCGGGTTGCCGGCCGGCGCCCGGATCTCGAACCCGTGCGGTACGCCGTGCGTCGGGTCCGGCGGCTCCGGCCGGTCGCGGTCGCCCTGCCGGTAGTGGCGCTCCTCGTGGCGCTCGCCGGCCTCTGGGGCTGTGGCGACGCGCGCACCCGGGTGGTTCTCTACAGCCCTCACGGGCGCGATTTGCTGGCGCTGCTCGAGACCACCTACGAGTCCGAGCACCCGGACGTGGACGTCCGCTGGCTGGACATGGGCTCCCAGGAGGTGTTCGACCGCATCCGCTCGGAGAAGGCGAACCCCCAGGCGGACGTCTGGTTCGGCGGCCCGGACACGATCTTCGGCCGCGGCGCCGAGCTGGGGTTGCTCCAGCCGTACCGGCCCAAGTGGGCGGACGCGGTGCCGGAGACGAGCCGCGCGCCCGGCGACCTCTACTTCGGCGCCTACCGCTCCATGCCGGTGCTGGTCTACAACACCGACAAGGTGGCCGCGGAGGATGCGCCGCGGGACTGGGACGACCTGCTCGATCCGCGCTGGAAGGGGGAGATCCTGATCCGCGATCCCCTCGCGTCCGGCACCATGCGGACCATGTTCGGCATGTTCCTGGCCCGGTCGGTGGACGAGACCGGCTCGGACGCGCAGGGGTTCGACTGGCTCCGGCGGCTCGACGCCCAGACCAAGGAGTACGTGCTCAACCCGGCGTTGATGATCGAGAAGCTGGTGCGGGGTGAGGGCCTGGTGACCGTCTGGGACCTGACCGACATCCTGCTCCAGAAGGAGCGGGGCAAGCCCCTGGACTTCCACTTCCCGACCAGCGGCACGCCGGTGATCGACGACTCGATCGGCCTGGTCGCCGGCGCGGCCCACCCGGAGGCGGCCAAGGCGTTCATCGATTGGGTCGGCAGCCCGGAGGCCCAGCGCTTGGCGGCAGAGAAGGTCTACCGGGTCCCGGCGCGGACCGACCTCTCCCGCGATCAGCTTCCCCCCTGGGCCCAGGACGTGCTCGACCGGCTGGTGCCCGCGAAGGTGGACTGGCAGATGATCGAGGAGCGCGGCCCCGACTGGATGGCCGAGTGGGACCGGACGATCCGGGGCGCGTCCGGGTCCTAGTCCATGGCCTTCCTCGAAACCTCCCGGCTCACCAAGCGCTTCGGCGACCTCGTCGTCCTGGACGCGCTGTCGCTCGACGTGGCGGAGGGGGAGGTGCTGGCGCTCCTCGGCCCGTCCGGCAGTGGCAAGACGACGTTCCTCCGCCTGCTCGCCGGCTTCGAGACCGCCGACGCCGGCACGATCCGGGCCGCGGGGCGCGACGTCACCCGGCTCGCCCCGGCCGCCCGCGGCTTCGGCATGGTCTTCCAGCACTACGCCCTGTTCCCCCATCTCACGGTTCGCGGCAACGTCGCCTTCGGGCTCGAAGCGCGGCGCTGGGAGAAGGGAGCGATCGCGCGCCGGGTGGAGGAGGTGCTCGCCCTGGTCGACCTCGACGGGTTCGGTGACCGGCCGGTCGGCGCGCTCTCCGGCGGCCAGCAGCAGCGGGTCGCCCTGGCCCGCGCCCTGGCGCCGGACCCGCCCCTGCTGCTGCTGGACGAGCCCCTTTCGAACCTGGACCCGTCGCTCCGCGAGCGCACCCGGCGCGAGCTCCTGGCCGCCATCCGGCGGGTCGGCATCACCACCGTGCTGGTGACCCACGAGCAGGACGAGGCCTTCCACCTGGGCGACCGGGTGGCGGTGCTCTGGCGCGGCCGGCTGCAGCAGGTGGGGAGCCCGGAGGAGCTGTACCTCCAGCCGGCGAACCGGTTCGTCGCCTCGTTCATCGGCCGGAGCACGGCGCTCCCCGGTGTGGTCGCCGGCCGGGACGGCGACGGGCGGTGCCGGGTGCGGCTCGAGCTGCCGGCGGGTGGGGCCGGGGCGACGGAGCCCTCCCGGCAACCGGTCTGGGCGGGGATCGACCGCAGCGCCGGGTCCCCGGGCGGCCGGGACGGCGGAGGACTGGCGGAGGGGGCGGAGGCGGTCCTGGTGGTCCGGCCGGAATGCCTGTGGCTCGAGCGGATCGATCCGCTCGGTGGGACCGACGCGACAGGAGCGGAGGGCGCGGTGCGGCCCGATCAGGCCGATGGGCCGGATGGGCCGCATGGGACGCATCGGCCCGATGGGCCGGAAGGGTCGCTCGTCGGCCGGGTCGTCGGCCGGCGCTACGGCGGCCCGGTGACCTACTACCAGGTGGAGGTCGGTCCGGAGGCCGGCTCGGACCCGGGCTCCGGATCGAGAGAGGGCGCGGGCTTCGAGGTCGAGGTCCTGGCCGGGCGCGCGGCGGCTGAAGAGGGGGACCGGGTGCGGATCGGTCTCCGTGCGCGGGACGCTGCGCCGGGCCGGAACGACGGATCGGGTGGACCGGGCGGAGATGGGGCCCCTGCCGCCCGCGCGGTCCCGCCGCCCGCGGTCTTCTCGCGGAGCGCGGAGTACGAGGCGATCGGCCCGGCGAACGGCTGGGTGTCCGGGCAGGGGGCGCCATGAACGCGGGCCGCCCGCCGGGGCCGGTCCCGGCGACGGCCGGCGGGGCTGTTCCCGCGGCCGGGCCGGCCGGCGAGCCCACGCCCGGCGGCGCCTCTCCGGGGCGCGGTCGCCGGAGCGTCCTCACCGCGGCGCTGACGATCGCCCTCCTGCTCGGCCTGCTCCTCGCCTGGCTGGTCGGCTATCCGCTGCTGATCACCCTGGCCGAGGCGCTCCGCGGCCCGGCGGGCTGGACGGTCCAGGGGTTCCGGGACTTCGCGGCGCGGCCGGACGAATGGGTGGCACTCTGGCGGAGCCTGTGGATCTCCGTCGCCTCGGTGGTGCTCTCCGGTGCCGTCGGCGTGCCGCTGGCGTTTCTGTTCGAGCGCACCGAGTTCCCCGGCCGGCGTCTGCTCTCCGCCCTGGTGGCCCTGCCGGTCGCCCTGCCGCCCCTGGTGGGCGTGATCGCCTTCCTCTTCCTCTACGGCGAGAGCGGCTTCGTCTCGCGCGCGGTCCAGGCGTTGCTCGATCTCGACGCGGCACCCTGGCGGCTGGCCGGACCGGGGGCGATCCTGCTGGTCCACACCTACTCGATGTACGTCTACTTCTACCTCTTCACCCGTGCCGGCCTCGCCGGCCAGGACCGGGCGCTGGGCGAGGCGTCGGCGAGCCTGGGGGCGGGGCGGCTCCGGACCCTCGTCCGGGTGACCCTGCCGACGCTCCGGCCGGCGCTCGCCGGGGCGGCGCTCCTGACCTTCATGACCTCGCTGGCGTCGTTTTCGGCACCGTACATCTTCGGCGGCTCGTTCCGGGTGATGACCACCCAGATCACGGCGTCGAAGCTCAACGGCCAGCTCCGGGCGGCCCAGGTGGAGACGGTCACCCTGGCGGCGATGGCGCTGGTCGGCCTCTGGCTGCTCACCCGCATGGGCGGCCTCGCTTTCGCCTCGGGTGCGGTGCGCGGCGTCGCCCCGGAGCGCACGCGAATCGCCTCGCCGGCCGCCCGCGCCGCGGCTACCGCGGGCGGCTGGCTGGTCGCCACGATCCTGCTCCTCCCGCACCTGACGCTGGTGCTGATCTCCCTGGTGCCGCCCGGGACCTGGACGGCCCAGGCGGTGCCGCCGGTCTTCGGCTTCGACAACTACCTGGGCCTGCTCGCCCATCCGGAGCGCCTGCGGCCGGTGATCAACTCCCTCTGGATGGCCGGGGCGGCGACCCTCGGCGCCCTGGTCCTGGGCGTCGGCGCGGCGCGGGCGGCGGCCCGGCTGCGCGGCCGCGGCCGCAGCGCGGTCGGCCGCGGCGAGCGCTCGTTCGGGCGGCTGCTCGAGGGCCTGCTCGCTCTGCCGTGGGCGGTGCCCGGGACGGTCTTCGCGGTGGCGCTGGCGGTGACCTTCAGCGTCCACGCTCCGGCGGCCGGGCGCTTCGTCCTGGTCGGCACGCCCTGGATCCTGCCGCTGGCCTACCTGGTGCGGAGCCTGCCGCTCACCGGCCGCTCGGCGGTGGCCGGGCTCTCCCAGGTCGACCCGGCGCTCGAGGAGGCGTCGTCGTCGCTCGGGGCCGGTCGGCTCCGGACCCTCCGGCGGGTGGTGCTCCCGCTGCTCCGGCCGGCGCTCGCCGCCGGCGCGTCCCTCGCCTTCATCACCGGCCTGGGGGACTTCGTCGCCTCGGTGGTGCTCTACACCCTGGACACCCGGCCGATCTCGATCGAGATCCTGTCGTCGCTCCGCGTCCAGGACCTGGGGGGCGCGTCGGTCTACGGGGTGCTCCTGGCGCTGGCGAGCGGCGCCGCGTTCTTCTTGTGGGGTGAGGGGAGGCGGGCGTGAGGCGCGCCGACCTCAAGCACTTGTCGGTGCTCATGGCCACCGTGTTCATCGACATGATCGGCTTCCTGATGGTGCTGCCGCTCTTGCCGTTCTACGCCGAGCGGCTGGGGGCTAGCCCGGTGGTGGTCACCCTGCTGGTGGCGGCGTTCGCGCTCGCCCAGCTCGTCGCGTCACCGCTCTGGGGGCGGTTCTCCGACCGGCTGGGCCGGCGGCCGATGATCATCTGCGGGCTGCTCCTCTCCGGCGCGGCGTTCGTCCTGTTCGGCTTCGCCAGCGGCCTGATCGGGTCCGGCCACGACGACGGCCGGCACCTCTTCGGCATCGCCCACGCGGGCCTGTGGCTGCTGTTCGCGTCGCGGCTGATCCAGGGGATGGGCGGCGGCACCACCAGCGTGGTCCACGCCTATGTCAGCGACGTGGTACCCCACGGTGAGCGGGCGAAGGCGCTGGGGTGGATGTCGGCGGCGACCAGCGCCGGGGTGGTGCTGGGGCCGGCGCTCGGGTCGTTCGCCGCCCACTGGGGCGAGGCGGCGCCCGGCTTCCTGGCGGCGGTGCTCTGCGTGGCCAACGCGGTCTTCGCCTGGGCGTTGCTGCCCGAGCCCGAGCGGCAGGCGGCGGAGGAGGGCGAGGAGCAGGAGTCGTTGCTGTCGGCGGTGCGGCGGGTGCTGGTCGATCCGGGGCGGGAGATCCACGTGCTGATCTTCGTCTACGCCTTCGGCATGATGGCGTTCATGGCGATGAACAGCGTGGTGGCGCTCTTCTTGGAGCGGGATTTCGGGGCCACGGACGAGACCATCGGGTGGTTCTACGTCTACGTGGGGGTGCTGTCGTTCGTCATGCGGGCGGCGATCCTGGGGCCGATCGTGTCGTGGGTCGGCGAGGTCAAGACGCTCCGGGTGGGCGCCGTCTCCCTGGCCGCCGGCCTGGTGGCGATTCCGTTCACCGGCAACCTGGGCCTGGAGCCGCCGTGGAACCTGGTGATGCTCGGGCTGGCGGCGGCGCTGGTGCCGATCGGGACGGCGCTCCTCTTCCCGTCGACGACCTCCCAGATCTCCGGCCGCGCGCTCCGCCACGAGACCGGGCAGACGTTGGGGGTGCAGCAGGCCTTCGGCGGGGTCTCGCGGGTGGTCGGGCCCGTCTGGGCCGGCTTCGCGTTCCAGGAGCTGGGGGTGCCGACGCCGTTCTGGATCGGTGCGGTGATCATGGTCGGCGTCTTCCTGATCGCGCTGCGAGTCCATCCCCTCGGGGACGAGGGGCGGCGGATCGCGACCGAGCAGCTCGAGGCCGATTAGCCCGAGCGCGGCACGCCCGGCGCGACCGGGAGGGGCGGGGGAGCGCGCGGCCCCCCCGCCCGGGTTGGCTCAGGTCAAGGCAGCTCGTCGCACTGGCCGGAGACGCCGACCGAGAAGCGTCCCTGGGTGCTCGCCTCGGCGTAGACCACGCCGCCGGCGCTGTTGGTGAAGTTGAACTTCAGGGTCCCGAAGTCGAGACCGGTGAAGGTCGAGTAGTCGAATTCCAGGGAATGCTGAGTCGTCTTGACGGCGGTCGGGGCGCCGATCGCGTTGCCGGCCTCGTCGTACGCCTGGACGGTGAACGAGGCTGGGTCGCCGCCTCCGGTACCCCGTGGATTCAAGATCCAGACGGTCAACCGGGTGCCGCTCCCCGGCAGCGGGAAGTTCAGGAACCGGATCGACGCGTGGTTGCAACGCTGGATCATCCGGAACAGCTTGTCGCCGGTCGCGAAGTTGTTGCCCACGTCGACCTGGAAGTAGTCCCCCGCCAGGACCGGGGTCATGTCCGGGTTGCCGGCGGTGGTGATCAGGATGTAGCCCCGGGCGTAGCCCCCCATGCCGACCGCGAGGCCTGGAACATCACGGATGTTGACGGTCTGGGTTTCGTACGGTCCCAGGTTGAAGGTTTCGGTGCGCTGGCTCAAGCCGGCGGTGGTGAAGTACTCGACCCCGGCGGAGACCGGTGAGTTGGTCAGGTTGCGCACGGCGTAGAGCGTGGTGGTGCCGGCGGGGTCGGTCGTGTCGACCAGGAAGAAGGGCACGCCCAGCACCTCGGCGAAGACGCCGGGGGTGAAGACGTAGGCCCGGACCATCAGCGCGTTGTAGGAGATGCCTGCACCGAAAGTGCTGAGGTGGGCCCAGCCGCCGGTCTCGTTGTACCGGAAGTACCCGGGATGGGCCAGGGTCATGCCGCCCAGCCCGTCGTCGTCGACGCAGAACCAGAAGCTGTGGTCGACCGCCGGGTTGTAACGCACCCCGATGTAGACGCTCGAGGTGGTCAGCGGGTAGTTGAAGCTGGTGTGGTAGAAGGCCGGCGTGCCGCCGACGCCGGTGGCCACGGCGGCGAACTTGGCGAGCTCGGTGCCGGGCGTGCCGCCGGGGCCGTTCGCGGCCCAGATCACCACCTCGTAGCGGATCTTGGTGTCGCCGCCGGTCTGGCGCCAGCAGAAGTCGACGCCACCCAGGGTGACGTCCGGTCCGCCGATGTGCTGGAACAGCATGGCGGTTTCGACGGTGGTCATCCCCGAGGTGAGCAGCCAGTCCCACGCCCCGTCGTCGAAGCGGATGATGGCGGCGGCCTTGTCGGCCGGCTGCTGCTCGGTGGACGCGGCGACGTCGCCGAACCCGTGCTCGACTTGCGCCAGCGGCTGGGACGACAGGACAGGTTGGATCAACTGGGCGGGGGCGGCTGACGCGACCAGGATGCAGGCCGCACCGAGGGCGAGGCTACGGGAAAACAGGCTCACGAATCCCTCCTTTGCTGTAGTGACCTCGCGGCCACGAGGCTGCGTTGGAGGGCGAAGCCGCCGGCTCGGTGCGAGGTGTTGCCCGGAGTCTAGAGGACTCCTGCTTCCCCGACAAGGACGATCGTCGTTGCCGAAAACCCTCAACTCCTCACCCGTAGGGCGCGGGCGGAGCGGATTCGATTCTGGAGGAGGGAGGGCGCCGGGAAAGCCCCCTGAAACGCCGAAAGGCCGCGGTCGATCAGATGATCGTCGCGGCCCTATCTACTTAGAATTGCTTAGAGTCGTCTGGTGAGGTTGGTAGCGGGGGCAGGATTTGAACCTGCGACCTTTGGGTTATGAGCCCAACGAGCTACCGGACTGCTCCACCCCGCGTCACCGTTTGTCAACCGCTCCCCTCGGAGCGGGTCCATGATGGTTCCACACGGGCTGATGGCTGTCAAGAGCCGGCGGCGCGGTCTGTCGTGGCCAGTTGGCGCTCGGCTCTTACCCTGCAGGTACCCCGCAGGGCGTCTCCAGCCGTGTACATCCGGTAGAACCGGAACCGTCGGAGGAGCATTCCCACGACGGACCCACACCGAACCCGCACGGGATGGGGCGACCCCGTATAATCGGCGGCGGAGCGCACCGCACCACCTCACCGATCATTCCAAGACCGATCGAATCCAGGCCGAGATCCGCCACAGGAGCACCGATGTTCTCGATCGACCAGATCCACGCCCGAGAGATTCTCGATTCCCGCGGTAACCCGACCCTCGAGGTCGAATGCTTTCTCGAAGGAGGGGCCTGGGGCCGTGCTGCGGTCCCGTCCGGCGCGTCGACCGGCAGCCGGGAGGCTCTGGAGCTGCGCGACGGCGGCAAACGTTACGGCGGCAAGGGGGTGATGGAGGCGGTCGAGCACGTCAAGGGGGAGATCGCCGGCGCGCTACGCGGCATGGACGCCCGCGACCAGGCCTTGATCGACCGCCACCTGATCGACCTGGATGGCACGGAGTCCAAGAAGCGCCTGGGGGCGAACGCCATCCTCGGCGCGTCGCTCGCGGTCGCCAAGGCGTCGGCGTGCGCCGCCGGCCTGCCGCTCTACGCCTACCTGGGCAGCCCGGCGTCCACCATCCTGCCGGTGCCGCAGCTCAACGTCCTGAACGGCGGTGCCCATGCGGACAACACCGTCGACGTCCAGGAGTTCATGCTCGTCCCCCTCGGCTTCGAGTCGTTCGCCGAGGCGCTCCGGGCAGGGGTGGAGACCTACCACACGCTCAAGAAGGTGCTCCGCTCCCGCGGCCTCGGCACCGGCGTCGGGGACGAAGGCGGCTTCGCGCCGAACCTCAAGAGCAACCGGGACGCGCTCGATCTGCTGGTGGAGGCGATCTCCCAGGCCGGCTACGAGCCCGGCCGCCAGATCGCCCTGGCGGTCGACGTGGCCGCCAACGAGCTGGTGGAGAAGAAGACGCGCAAGGGGGTGTCGTACGCGCTCGCCGGCGAGGGCCGCTCGGGCCTCTCGGCCACCGATCTGATCGAGCTCTACGTCGAGTGGCTGGACGCTTACCCCCTGGTGTCGATCGAGGACGGGATCGCCGAGCAGGACAGGGACGGCTGGAAGGAGATGACCGACGCCCTGGGCGCGCGGGTCCAGATCGTCGGCGACGACGTCTTCGTCACCAACCCGGAAATCTTCGCCGAGGGGATCGCCGACGGCCTGGCCAACTCGATCCTGATCAAGCTCAACCAGATCGGCACCCTGACGGAGACCTTCGCCACCATCGAGATGGCCCGGACCAACAGCTACGGCACGGTGATCAGCCATCGCTCCGGCGAGACCAACGACACGACCATCGCCGACCTGTCGGTCGCCAGCCGCGCCGGCCAGATCAAGACCGGCGCGCCGGCTCGGAGTGACCGGGTCTCGAAGTACAACCGCCTGCTGCGCATCGAGGAGGAGCTGGAAGGGGTCGCCGGCTACGCCGGGGCGGCCGCCTTCCCGCGCTGGAACCCGTGACCGACTCGCCCGCCGCCCCGCGTCGACCCGTCCGGACGGTGACGGTGGCGGCGGTGCTGTTCCTGGCGCTGCTCCTCGGGCTGGCCGCGGCCCGCAGCTGGCAGGACCTCGACCGGGCGCGCAACCGGCAGGCGGAGCTGGAAGCCAAGGTGGAGGCGACCCGTCATCGGATCGACGCGCTCGACCGCCGCATCCAGCGGCTGCGCGACGATCCGCTGCTGCTCGAGCGCCTGGCGCGCGAAGAGCTCGGCCTGGTCAAGGACGGCGACGTGGTGGTCGTCCTACCGGACGAAGAGGACGCGACCCCGCCGGCGGCAAGCAGCCCTGAGCCACCAGTCAATTCTGAGCCGCGCTAACCCTGAGCCTGAGCGGGGGGCTTTGCCTTGGCCTTGCCGCCGCCCAGCCCCAGCCGCCGGTTGCCCCACGCCAGCGTGAGCTTGAGCGTCGGCGGCGTGATCAGCGTGGTGACGATCACCATGATCACCACCGCGGAGTAGACCTCGGTGTTGATCACCCGCTCCCCGTCGAGGACGAGGGCCGCGCCGATCGAGGCGAAGATCAGGCCGACCTCGCCCCGCGGCACCATGCCGACCGCCACCGAGAGCCGGTCGAGACCGCGCTCCAGCACCCCGGCGGCACAGATCATCTTGCCCAGGATGGCAGCCAGGGAGAGGAGCGCCGCGAACCCGAGCACGTTCACCTTGCCGAAGGTGGCGAGGTCCACCTTGATGCCCATGAGCACGAAGAAGACGGGCACCAGGAAGACGTAGATCGGGTGGACCAGCTCCTCGATGGTGTGCTCGCCCCGGTCGAGGAAGTCCCGGTAGTGGATCTCGTCCAGGATCAGGCCGGCGGCGAAGGCGCCGACGATGGTGGCCAGGCCGATGAAGTTGGCCAGGAACGAGAGCAGGAAGCAGAAGACCAGGGAGACGGTCAAGAGCATCCCCTGGATGCGCAGCCGGCTCGCCAGGCCGAACATGCGCGGTGCCACCCAGCGGCCGACGACCACCGCGCCCCCCAGGAAGAGCACCGCCTTGACCACAATCCACAGGATGTGGAGCGACGACAGCTCGCCACCGGTCTCGGCCGCCTGGATGACGCCGGAGACGACCGCCAGGATCACCAGGCCGAGGACGTCGTCGATCACCGCCGCACCGAGGATGATCTTCGACTCGCGCCGCTGGAGCTTGCCCAGGTCCGACAGCACCCGCGCCGTGATGCCGACGCTGGTGGCGCACAGGGTGGCACCGATGAAGATGTGGGCGAGCGTCTCCTCCTGGGGGATCATCCAGGCGGAGACGCCCCAGCCGAGGAAGAAGGGCGCGATGACGCCGAGCACCGCGACCAGCAGGCTCGACAGGCCGACCGACTTCATCTCGTCCAGATTCGATTCGAGGCCGACGTCGAAGAGCAGCAGGATGACGCCGATCTCGGCCAGGATCTCGATGCCGGAGCTGGTCTTGATGAACTCCAGCCCATGGAAGCCGACCAACGCCAGGTTGCCGAGAATGACGCCGCCCAGCAGCTCGCCCAGGACCGCCGGTTGTTCGATGCGCTCGAAGGCCGCCCCGAGAACCTTGGCGACCAGCAGCATGACCACCAGGCCGAGGAGGACCAGGAGGACCGGGCTGGTGTGCCCGGCCTCCGCCCCGTGCCCTTCATCCCCGCTCCCCGCGTCCCCGGCTCCGGAATCTTCAGCAGACGCGCCTCCATGGTCCGCCGCCCCCGGCCGGGTCGCCCGATCGGTCGGGCTGGCCTGATCGGCCTGCGCCTGGGCAGCGGCTCCGCCTTCTGGGTCGCCCTGGGAGCCGGATGCTCCGGATCGGCCGCTCTGGCCGGTGAGGGCTCCGCCATGGAGCGCGAGCATGACGACGAGGGCGGCGAGGGCGATCAGGGTCTTGCGCATCGCTTGGTCGGGTCCTCCGAGGTCGTAAGCGGGGGAGGGCGGCGGCGGGCGCGGCCCGGAATGGAGCGAGAATCCTACCACCCGGTCGGGTAGGGTGATCGCACGGAGGAGGCTACCGCGTGCCGCCCGGCCCGGTGTCGCCCTGCTCGGTCGGTTGGGGCGTCTCGGTCTTCTCGGACGAGCCGGCCAGTCGCTCGAGCAGGTTGCCGAGCCGTTCGAGCTCCCGACCCGCCTCGGTGAACTTGTGCTCGGACTGGAGCTTCAGGTAGCGCTCGAAGGCGTCGTTCGCCTGAGCGGCGAGATCAGCGGTCTCGGCTCCCGGTGCCCAATGCGGCTCGGTCGCCTCGGTCGGCTCGGAGAGCTTCGCCAGGGGGCTCGCCCCCTCCTCGCTCGCCGCGGTCGCCCGGGGCGGGGCGACGGCGCCGATCCCCCCGATGTCCTCGCCGACCAGCCGGGTCAGCGCCTCCTCCAGGGTCTGGCCGTAGGCGAGGTCGTCGCCGTGCATGACCGCCACCAGCCTCAGCTCCGGGTACGCCGCCGTCTCCGCTTGCAGGTAGATCGGCTCGACGTACAGCAGGCTCCCGCCGACCGGGATTGCCAGCACGTTGCCCCGGATCACGGACGAGCCGCGCTGGTCCCAGAGGGTGAGCTGCTGGGACAGGAAGCGGTCCTGGTCGATCTTGGTCTCCACCTGCTGTGGCCCGAGCACCTGGCGCTCCTTGGAGAACTTGTAGGCCAGCAGGCGGCCGTAGTCCGAGCCGTCCGAGAGGCCGGCGAGCCAGCCGATGATCAGTTGCCGGCTCTTGGGCGTGAACGGCAGGATGGTGGTGAACTCGAGCCCCTGGCGCTTCGCGGCGCCGGGCCACCGGGCCTCGGGCGGTTGCCACATGACGAAGTAGGGCGCCACCGGCTGGACGTGGGCGTGGTACTTCTCCGTCGCGCGCACCCACAGGTCCTCCTGGTTGTAGAAGACCTCCGGGTCGGTCATGTGGTACTTGGCGTACATCAGGCCCTGGGCCAGGTAGAGGTCGGACGGGTAGCGCACGTGGTCGCGCAGGCCCGCGGGCATGGCGGTGGCCGGCCGGAAGAGGCCGGGGTAGATCCCCTCCCAGGCGCGGATCAGCGGGTCGTCCGGGTCGAAGACGTAGAAGTCCACCGAGCCGTCGAAGGCGTCGACCACCACCTTGACGGCGTTGCGCACGTAGTTGACGCCGTCGAGGCGCGGGACCACCCGGTCGACCAGGTGGCGGTTCTGGCCCCCCTCGTCCAGCGAGATCTCCTCGCGCGACGAGAACGCTTCGCTGTAAGGGAAGTAGCGGGATGTGGTGTAAGCGTCGATGATCCAGTAGAGCCGGCCACCGTCCAGCACCAGATAGGGGTCGTCGTCCAGGGTCAGGAACGGCGCCACCCGGGAGACCCGGTCCTGGATCTGGCGGTGGAACATCACCCGGCTCTTCGCGGTGGGGTACTCGGAGAGGAAGAACCGGGTGCCGTCGAACATCCAGCCGTAGACCAGCTTGCGCCACAGGTTGCTGAGCTGGACTCCGCCGGTGCCGCTGTAGTGGATAGTGACGTTCTCGTCCCCCCGCGGGTGGTCGAACTCTTCCTCCGTGGTGTTGACGTAGGCGTGGGAGTCGGTCAGCTCGCCGTAGTAGATCTGCGGCCGCTCGACCGTCAGGTCGGGGGAGCTCGAACGGGGCGGCAGGTCCTTGACCAGCAGCCGGGGCAGCCCCTGGGGCGTGAACTCCGCCACCGGCGCCATCGTCAGGCCGTAGCCGTGGGTGTACTTGAACCGGCGGTTGACGAAGGTCTGGCTCTGGGCGGGCAGGTTGTCGATCTCCATCTCGCGGGCGGAGACCATGACCTGGCGGTAGGCGCCGTCGACCAGGTAGCGGTCGATGTCCACGCCGACGAACTCGTAGTACAGCCGGATCTCCTGGAACTGGCGGTAGACCGCGTCCAGGGCGCGCCAGTCCCACAGCCGGGTCTCGCGCAGCAGGTTCCGGTTGGCGCGCACCGTGTCCGCGGTGAACCGTCCGGTGTCCGGGAACTCCCGCTCCTCGATCCGGTCGAGCCCGAAGGCCCGGTTGGTGAGCGCGATGTTGTGGGCGATGTAGGGCTTCTCGAAGCTGATCTCGTTCGGCTCCACCCAGAACGACTGGATTGCCGCCGGGACGATCCCCAGGGCGATGATCCAGGTGAGGGCGACCAGCACGATCGGTGGCGCCAGGCCGGCCGGCTGGGCCAGCCGGGCCGGGAAGCCGAGCCGGAGCGCCCACCGGCCGAAGCGGTCGCGCAGCCGGTGGGAGAGCAGGGCGAGCGAGCAGACGACGGTGACTACGGCCGCCAGGATCATGGCGGGGAGGCGCACGTGGACGTCTGTCCAGCCCGGGCCGGCGACCACGCCCCAGCGCGAGTAGAGCAGGTGGGGGATCGCCAGCAGCCGGCCGGCGGCGAGGACCAGGCCGAAGGTGGTGAGACCGGGCAGCAGGCCGGCCAGGGAGGCGCCCACGACGCTCCGGCTCGCCGGGTGCACGGTCAGCCCCCGGCTGCCGTGGATCTCGATCACCGTGCCCTCTTCGCGGCTGGCGGAGAGCACCGCGGTCACCACGGAGGCGACCACGGCGATGGCGGAGACGGTGAAGGCCAGGCCGTAGAGGGTGTCCAGGAACGGCAGGGTGAAGAGGTAAAAGCCGGTGTCCAGACCGAGGATCGGCTCCGTGACTCCGGCCGGCACCCGGTGGAGGAAGCGCAGCAGGATCTCCCACGTGCCGTGCCCCCAGAGGCCGCCGATCAGCAGGCCGAAGACCGTCGCGCCGAGCCGCGCCCGCCGGGGGCGGAGCCGGAGGGTGAGCAGCCAGACGGCGCCGCCGGCGGCCAGGCTTCCGGCGACCAGCAGGGCGGCCTCGGCGGCCACGGCGGTCCAGAAGCGTCCGCCGTAGCCCAGGGCCTGGAACCAGAGCATCTCGCCCGCGAACGAGAGCCCGGCGAAGAACAGGCCGGTGGCCGCGCCGAGCGCGATCCCGCAACCGCTGAGCAGGCGGCTCTCGCTCCGGATTCCCCGGACGACGAGCCAGGCCGCGAGTGCGAGGAGACCTGCCAGCGTGCCGATGTACATCTCGGTCGGAGGCTACCAGAGGGAGGCCGCACCACGATGCGACAGAAGTGCCGCTCCGGGCGGCTCCCTGAAGGGGTTGACGGAGCACGGACCGTCTGGTGTGATCGATCACCGAAACAAGCCGTCAACTGAAGGACCGAAGCGGCTGCGGGGCTGCGGGCTCCGTGCTCCGTGCCGCCCGAGGATCTCTATCCCCTCAGGAGGATCCGATGCCGTCACGCACCCCTCGCCCCACTCGCTCAGTCGTTCCGCTTCTCGCCGCGCTCCTCCTCGCCTCCTCGGCCCTCGGCATCGCCCGCTCCGCCGCCGGCGCGACCCTGGAGTGCCCGGCCGAGCAGCCCCAGGCGCTCCTGCCGACGGACCCGGCGCTCTGTCAGCGTCTGGCGGACGTCGTCCGCCACCCGTCGGCACTGCCGCTCGGCGAGTACGAGACCGAGCTCGGCGTCTTCCTGCGGAACTTCTGCTACCGGGACGAGGACGCCGGCTGGAAGCGGGACAAGTCGGTGCGGGACACGGGGCCGTTCACGGCGCGGCTCGAAAACGGCCAGTGGGTCGGTGACTACCACGGCACCCACGCGCCGGTGGTGATCTGGTACTCGAAGGAGGTGCTCGACTGGATGGAGAAGTACCGCCCGGCAGAGGGGGAGCCGGTGGCCGATCCGCCCCCCATCCCGGACGGCGCGATCATGGTCAAGGAGATGTACCCGGCGCCGGCGGCCCTCTGCGCCTCGGTCGACCCCACCCACCTGCTGCCGACCAGCGGCGCCGCGATCATGGTGCGCGACCTGGACGCCTCCCAGGACGGCTGGTACTGGGGCTGGTTCGGCTGGCCCGGCTCGGGATGGGACCCGGACTACCCGGCCGGTCCGAACAACCGTCTCGCCTACCAGGGGTTCGGCCAGTACTGCATGAACTGTCACGCGTCCGCCCGCGACAACCTGACCTTCGCCAGTCTGAACAACGTCGAGGGGGAGCCGGGCAATCCGCTGGTCTTCCTCTCCGAGCACTTCTACTCACCGAAGCCGGAGCCGGGCCACCACCGGCTGGTCACCCTGCCGGACGACGACGCCCTCCGGCTCGGCCAACCGAACCTGCCCTACGACGAGACCTTCGTCAAGGCGGTGCCGGCCGGCAACCTTCCCCGGCCGACCTGGGACTCGGTGGCCAAGATGCCGTCGGAGACCTACGACAACACCTGGGTCGAGGCGGGCGGGCCGACGGCGACCAGCGAGTTCGTGACCTCCGACCAGTGCCTGGGCTGCCACGACGCCGGCGGCACCGGCCTGCAGTTCGACATGACCGAGCCCAACCCGCACAACGGCTCCCAGCTCCTCAACCTCTCGCCGTACGCCACCTGGAGGAGCTCGCCCATGGGCCTGGGCGGGCGGGACCCGATCTTCTTCGCCATGCTGGCGAGCGAGACGGACACCTTCCACCCGGACGAATCGGAGGAGATCCAGAACATCTGCCTGGGCTGCCACGGGATCACCGGCCAGCGCCAGTTCGGAATCGACACGTTCGAGGAACAGGGCGAGGATCAGGAAGGGTGCCAGAACTTCCTCCGCGAATACGTCAACGCCGTCCCCTACCCGCCGGACCCGCAGAACAACCCCCAGGTCCACCTGGCCGAGTTCGGCGGGCTGGCGCGGGACGGCATCTCCTGCACGACCTGCCACCACATGCTGGTGGGGCAGGGGGACGGACCGGCGACCAAGGAGCCGGAGAACCGCTGCGTGGTCGCGCGCCAGGAGCTGCTCAACCCGGGCCTCGACGGCTTCGCCAAGACGTTCACCGGCAGCTTCCTGGTGGGCAAGCCGACCGAGCTCTACGGCCCGTTCGAAGAGCCCAAGATCAAGCCGATGCAACACGCCTTGAACATCACGCCGGTCTACGACGAGTCGGTCAAGGCGTCCGAGCTGTGCGGCACCTGCCACGTCGTCCACCTGCCGGTGCTGGCGGACGGCCAGACCATCGCCCGCACCTACGAGCAGACCACCTACTCGGAGTGGGCGTTCAGCGACTACCGCACCGGCTCGACCCCGCAGAAGGAGCTGCCGTACGGCGCCGGGCCGAAGGCGGAGTCCTGCCAGAGCTGCCACATGGAGAGCAAGGGCGCGGACGGCACGCCGTTCGCGAGCAAGATCGCCGGCATTCAGGAGCACTCGAACTTCCCCCAGGCCGAGCACGCCCTGGGCGCCGACGACATCGACCTGCCGGTGCGCGAGGGCTTCGCCCGCCACACCCTGGTCGGCCTGAACGTCTTCTTCCTCAAGATGGCCCAGCAGTTCCCGGACGTCCTCGGCATCCGCACCCAGGACCCGATGCTCGTCAGCCTGGGGCTCGATCCGCTCATCCTGACCGAGCAAAAGATGCTCAACCAGGCATCCCACACGACGGCCGACGTGACGATCTCCGATCTCTCGACCGCCGGCGGCACGCTCAGCGCCGAGGTGACCGTGACCAGCCACACCGGCCACAAGTTCCCGTCCGGCGTCGGCTTCCGGCGGGCGTTCCTGGAGCTCGACGTGCTGGACGACCTGGGTCGCGTGCTCTGGGCCTCCGGGCGGACTGACGGCGCCGGCCTGATCGTCGACGGCAAGGGTGAGCCGCTGGACGGTGAGCTGTGGTGGAAGGACGACTGCTCGGGCCTGCTCCATCCGGACGAGCTGGTCTACCAGCGCCACTACCAGACGATCACCCGCCAGGACCAGGCCCAGATCTACCAGGAGCTGGTGACCGCGCCGCCGGACGGCGCGGCGTCCGACTGCGGCCTCGACGCGACGCCCGAGCCGCCGCTCACCACCAGCTTCCTGTCCATCTGCGGCCACGTCAAAGACAACCGCATCCTGCCGAGCGGCTTCCTGTCCCTCGAGGACCGGACCGAGATCGCCGAAGCCCTCGGCGCCGGCGAGGACCTGGCGCGGGACTCCGGTCCCCACGCGGTCGGCAACGACCCGGACTACGTGCACGGCGGCAAGGACAGCTTGACGTACAAGATCGACCTGTCCCAGATCCCCGGCACGCCGTCCGCCGTCCGCGCCACCCTCTACTACCAGGCGACCCCGCCCTACTTCCTCCAGGACCGGTTCTGCACCTCCCGGAGCGCCGACACCCAGCGGCTCTACTTCCTGGCCGGCCACGTCAACCTCCAGGGCACCTCCGCCGAGGACTGGAAGCTGGAGGTGGTGGGGACGGGGGAGGTGGCGGTGGAGGACAATCCGCCGGTCGATGGCGCGAGCGATGCAGCGCTCTTACGGGTCGGGGACCCGGGTCTGATGTGAACCCACCCGGCGGGGTGTTCTGTTGAGCGATCCGGTAGGCTAGAGTTCGATCAAGTCTTTCTTTGCCTTGTCGCTCACTCCGACCGCTCCTCCCCGGTGCTCTTGAGGAGATCTTCGCCATGGATCGACGACTGCGTTTCGGACGCCTCGCGCTGCTCGGCGCTCTGGTGGGTCTGTTGTGGACGGTGCCGCTGGTGGTGGTGCTGTGGCTGGGGGATCGCGTTGCGGGGTTGTCGTTCCCGCCGTTCGATCTGTTCGACCGGGTGACCGGTGCGTTGCCCGGGGCGGTGGTGACCTTCGGCATCGATTCGATGATCTCTCTGTTGCGGGGGATCGGCTTGAACGTGGCGGACACGGCGAAGTTGGCCGAGCGCTCGATGGCCATCGGGCAGTTCGTGGTCGGCGGCGCGGTGGTGGGGGCGCTGGTCTTCGCGTTCTTCGGGCGGCGGCTGGCCCGCCAGCGGGATGCCTCGGCCGGCGGCTCCTGGGGCGGCCCGTGGATCGTGGTGGGGCTGGTGGTGGGCGCGCTCGCCGGGTTGGCGCCGACTTGGGCGAGCCTGACGGCGGGCGGTGCCACCGCCGGTCCTTGGCTGAGCGGCCTGTGGCTGGCGGTGCTGTTCCTGGACTGGGGCATGGCGCTCACCTGGAGCGTCCGCCGGACCGTGCCGTCCGGCGTGGCAACGGCTACTGAGGGAGTCGGAGCGGTCGGCGGCGAGGAGCTGGTGGCAGTGCCGATCGACCGGCGCCGGTTCCTGGTTCGCGTGGGCGCCCTGAGCGCGAGCGTGACCGTGGCCGGCGCCGCGGTGGCGACCCTCCTCGCCCGGACCACTCGATCCGGCGGCGGCGCGGCGGCGGTGCGGCGGACGGAGACCGGCAAGGGCACGCCGTTCCCGAACCTGGGCGATCCGGTGAAGCCCGCCCCGGGAACGCGGCCCGAGTACACGCCGGTCGCGGACCACTACGAGGTCTATATCCACGCGCAACCGCCGACGGTCGATGGGGCCACCTGGGTGCTGCCGGTGACCGGGATGGTCGAGCGGCCGCTCCGTCTGACCCTCGATGAGATTCGCAGCCGCTACGCGGTCCACGACCGGTTCAACACCATCTCCTGCATCTCCGGCCGGGTCGGCACGAGCCTGATCTCGACGACCCAGTGGACCGGGGCGCTGCTGACCGACGTGCTGGACGACGCCGGTGTCCAGGACGGGGCAACCTATTTGAACATCACGTCGGCGGACGGGTACCACGAGACGGTGCCCCTGGACCTGGTGCGCGAGGACGGCCGGCTGCTGCTCTGCTATGAGTGGGATGGAAGCCCGCTTCCGGTGGGGCACGGCTTCCCGCTGCGCATCTGGATCCCGAACCGCTACGGCATGAAGCAACCGAAGTGGATCACCGGCATCGAGGTGACCGACCAGTACCACGCCGGCTACTGGGTGGAGCGTGGCTGGGACCGGTACGCCCTGGTCAAGGAGACCTCGGTGGTCGACACGGTGGCGGTGGACGCGGCCTACCGGGACGGTGGCCGGACGCTGGTGCCGGTGGGCGGCATCGCCTGGGCCGGCGACCGGGGGATCTCGAAGGTCGAGGTCCGGGTCGACGGCGGCGCCTGGCAGGCCGCGCGGCTACGGGCGCCGTTGTCGGACACCACCTGGGTGATCTGGCGTTACGACTGGCCGATGGAGGGGGGGGAGCACCGGTTCGAGGTGCGGTGCGTGGACGGGAGCGGCAAGCCGCAGATCGAGGAGACCCACGGCAACCGGCCGAGCGGGGCGACCGGCATCGACGAGCTGACGGCGAAGGTTTGAGGCGAGGTAGTGGTTGGGGTCTGCCGGGAGCGGGTCGGGAGGCTGCCGGGAGCGGGTCGGGAGGCTGCCGGGAGCGGGTCGGGAGGCCCCGCCTCCGGGACGGCGACCGAACTGGACGGCTGGGAGATAAACGGCCGCCTCGGTTCGGACCGCGCCGGACCATGCTGCCAGCTCAAAGGCTCTCGCGTGCGCGGTCCTCAACGCCCTCTAGCGGGGCCTCCCGACCCGCTCCGCCTGCGTACCGTTCGCCCCTCCACCCTGCATCACGAGATGTTGGGAGAAGTGGGAGCGGGGCCTCCCGACCCGCTCCAAGTGCGCACCGCTCGCCGACCTCCGCCTTGACGGAGCGCTCTGTTGGGAGAAGAGGGGTTGGGAGGCGGCGTCCCTCATCCCCCGCGCGGGGGATGAGGGAATGAGGGAGTCAGGGGGCGATCTTGTCAATCGGCGTCCCTTGCCCCCCGCGCGGGGGATGAGGGAATGAGGGAGTCAGGGGGCGATCTTGTCAATCGGCGTCCCTCGCCCCCGTGCGGGGGAGAGGGAACGAGGGAGTCAGGGGGCGATCAGTCACCCTCGGAGCAGGCGGAGGGCGTTCGCGATCACCAGGAGTGACGCGCCCATGTCGGCGGCGATGGCGGCCCATAGGCTGGCCAGGCCGGCGGTGGCGAGGAGGAAGACGACCGCCTTGACCGCGAGGGCGAAGCCGATGTTCTGGCGGATGGTCCGGAGCGCCCGCCGGGAGTGGTCGATCAGCCACGGCAGGCGGGTCAGGTCGTCCGCCATCAGGGCCACGTCGGCGGTCTCGATGGCGGCGTCGGTGCCGGCGGCGCCCATGGCGATGCCAAGGCTCGCCCGCGCCATCGCCGGCGCGTCGTTGACCCCGTCGCCGACCATGGCGACGCGGCCGTGGCGCGCGACCAGGTCCTCGACGGCGGCGACCTTGTCCTCGGGCAGGAGCTCGGCGCGGACTTCGTCGACCCCGGCTTGCTCTGCGATCGCCGTGGCCGTCGGCTGGTTGTCGCCGGTGAGCATCACCAGGTGCCCGAGACCCCGCGCTCGAAGAGCCGCGATCACCTCCGCGGCTTCCGGCCGCAGGGAGTCCGCCAGGGCGATGAGGCCGCGGACCCGCCGCCCCTCGCCGATCACGATTGCCGTATGCCCCGCGGTGGCGATGCCCTGGAAGGCGGCGCGCACCGCGGGCGGGATCTCCGAGGGGGCCTCTCCGGCCGTGCCCGCCTCGCCCATGTCCGCCTCGCTGGCACTCAGGCGGTCGAGCAGGTAGCGCCGGCTGCCGGCCCAGATCTCGCGTCCGTCGACCTTGCCGACCGCGCCACGCCCGGGGAGGGCCTGGAGCTCTGTGGCGGGCTCCGGGCGCAGGCCGCGCTCCGCGGCGTGCGCGACGATCGCCCGGGCCAGCGGGTGCTCGCTGCGAGCCTCGAGAGCGGCTGCCAGGGCGAGCACGGCGTCGCGCGCCGCCCCGTCCTGTTGCGGTGCCTCCGCGTCGGTCATGACCGGGCCCGCTTCCGGGAAGGCGATCACGTCCACCACCGCCGGGGCGCCGGCGGTCAGCGTGCCGGTCTTGTCGAAGGCGATCGCCTGGAGCCGCGCCGGCACCTCGACGAACAGGCCGCCCTTGATCAGCACGCCGTGGCGGGCGGCCGAGGCCAGGGCGGCGACGATCGAGACCGGGGTCGAGATGACCAGGGCGCACGGGCAGCCGATGACCAGGAGCACCAGGCCGCGGTAGATCCAGTCGGTCCAGGCGGCCGGCGCGGCGGTTGCCAGGTGGACCACCGGTGGCAGGACCATGACGGCCGTGGCGAGGGCCATCACGGCCGGCGTGTAGACGCGGGCGAAGCGCTCCACCCAGCGCTCCGACGGCGCACGCCGTGCCTGGGCCTCCTCCACCAGACGGACGATCTGGGCGAGGGTCGTCTCCTCGGCCGGCCGGCTCGTCCGCATCTCGAACGCGCCGCCGCCATTGATCGTGCCGGCGAAGACCTCGTCGCCCGGCGCCTTGGCCACGGCCAGGCTCTCGCCGGTGATCGGCGCCTGGTCGACCTCACTGGTGCCGGAGAGCACCGTGCCGTCCAGCGGGATCTTCTCGCCCGGCTTGACCACCACCGTCGAGCCCGAGGCGACCTCGCCGGCCGGGACGGTCTCCTCCCGGCCGTCCGGCTGGCGCAACCGCGCGGCCGCCGGCGAGAGGTCGAGCAGCGCGCCCACCGCCCGCCGGGCGCGGCCGACGCTCCACCCCTCGAGCACCTGGGAGAGGGCGAAGAGGAAGGCGACCGACGCCGCCTCCAGCCACTGACCCAGGCCGACCGCGCCGGCGATGGCGACGGCCATGAGCAGGTTCATGTCCGGCCGCAGGCCGCGGGCGGCGGCCCAGGCGCGCGGCAGGATGTGCCAGACGCCGGCAAGAATTGCCGCCAGGTAGAGCAGCTTGGCGGGGAGTGGAGCGCCGAGCCCGTGTGCGCCGAGGGCCGCGAGGGCGCCGCCGGATGCGGCCGCGTGGACCGCGAACCCGGCCAGGGTCAGGAGGCCGGAGGCGAGCGTCATCAAGGCCCGCCCGCGCCGTGCCCAGAAGCTCTCGGCGCCGACCCCCTCGTCCCCCTCCCTCCACGCCTCAGCGCGCATCCCGGTCCGGGCCACCGCCTCCCGTACCGCCTCCGGTGTCACCCCGTCCGACGGCTCCAGCACCTGCATCCGCCCCCGGAGCACGTCGAAGCGCAAGTTCTCCGCCCCGCCCACCACCGGCCCCACCGCCCGCTCCAGCGCCCCCACCTCCTCGGCGCAGTCCATCCCGCGGATACGGAAGTCGAAGGCAGACCGCTCGTTCACCCCAGCCATGAGGGTGCCACTCTTGCGGGTCTTCCAGGCAGTGTCAATGGCTCCGCCGTACCGTTCGCCGGGAGCGGGCCGGGGGGGCGACGGCTCCGGGACGGCGGGAGAACTTGGGGGCTGGCTTGGGAAACTCCCGCCTCGGTTCGGAGCGCGCCGGACTGCCCAGATTGTTGAAGGCTTTCGCGAGCGCGCTCCTCAACGCCCTCCACCGTCGCCCCCCGGACCGCTCCGGGCGAACCTTTCGCCGAAGGACAGCCTCATTGCTCGATCTCGGCTGCCCCCGTCCCGGCACGAAGAATGCACTCTTCTTGCACTCGACACCACGAGACCGCGGCGCCTCCGCGGTTCCACGACAGCGAAGAGAAGAACCCACGAAGGAGGCAGTACCCATGACCGTTTCGACCCTCGATCGCGGCATCCTCGCCGAAAACAAGAAGAACCAGCGCGAAAAGCTCATCGAGCTCCTCACCACCGCCTACTGGATGGAGATCGAGACCGTGATGAGCTACATCACCAACTCGGTCAACCCGGACGGCATCCGCGCCCAGGAGATCAAGCAGGCGCTCGAAGCCGACATCCAGGAGGAGCTCGGCCACGCCCAGGAACTCGCCTCCCGAATCAAGGAGCTCTGGGGCATCGTGCCCGGCTCGATGGAGTTCAAGCCGAGCCAGAAGAGCTTGCAGCCGCCCGAGAAGCAGACCGACATCGTCCACGTGGTCAAGGGCGTGATCGACGCCGAACGCGGCGCGATCGACTTCTACAACCGGATCATCGACTTCTGCGACGGCGTCGACCTGGTGACCCAGGACATGGTGATCGCCATCCTGCGCGACGAGGAGGGCCACCTGCGCCTGTTCGAGGGCTTCTTGCGGGAGCTCGAGGCGTAGGGACTCGCCTGAAGGCCTGAAGGCCGGCTCTTCACCTAGCTCCGGCATCACCGCGAGGGTGCATTCCTCGCCCTCCCGAGGCCGACTTCCGTCGGCCTTTCTGGTCAATTGGCGGGAAGGGGCTCGAGGGGTTGGGGGGTCATCCGATAGAACGCGGGAACGATCCTCCGCCCGTTCCGGTTACCAGATCGGTATGACCGACCGCGTCTGGGAGGAGGCCTCCCGCACGCTGCGCGCCAGTGCGCCTTACCGCCGGCTCCGCGACGAGCTGGGGGACGTGGTGCGCCTGCCGGTACCGGGCGCCGCCTGGGTCGCGGAGCTGTTGAGCGCGGACCTGGGCCGGCCGGTCCTGGCCGTCGTGCCGCGGGAGGGGGATGCCCTCGCCTGGATCGAGGCGACCGCTCTGTTCGCCCCGGCGAACGGCCGCGAGGCGGTCTTCTTCCCCGGTCCGTCGCTCACCCCGTACCAGGAGGCGGCGGCGTCTCTCAACGTCCGCGCCCAGGAGGCGCTCGCCCTCGACCGGATCCTCTCCGGCCGGGCGCGCACCGTGGTCACCACGCCCCGGGCGCTCTTCCGGCGCCTGCCGGACCGGGCGGCGTTCGGCAGGGCCGTGGTCGAGATCGGCCCGGACGAGGAGCATCCGCTCGAGGCGCTGACCGAGCACCTGGCGACCTACGGCTACCGCCGCACCGACCTGGTCTCCGAGGTCGGAGATTTCGCCGTGCGGGGCGGCATCGTCGACGTCTTCCCGCCGGGCGAGGACGAGCCGCTCCGGATCGAGCTGTTCGGCGACACGGTCGACACCATCCGCCGGTTCGACCCCCTCTCCCAGCGGTCCGAGGGCCGGGTGGAGCGGGCCCGCCTCTTGCCGCTGCTGCTCTATCCCGGAGGGGTCGACGACGCCGAGCTGCTGGCCGAGCTACTGGCCGAGCACGCCGGCGGCCGCGCGGGGGGCGACGGCGACGTCGAGACGGACCCGGAGCTCGGCCAGTTCCTCGCCGAGCTGCGCGAGCACGGCGAGGCCCCGGGCTGGGAGAACTACCTGCCGCTCCTCGCCGGAACCACGGTCGGCCTGGACGACTGGCTCGGACGGAAGGCCTCCACCGGTGGGGTGGAGGCGATGCCGCTTCTGGTGGCGGTCGATCCTCCGGCGCTCGACGCGGAGATCGACCACTACGCCGCGCGCCTCGCCGCGGACTTCGACGCCCGCGCCGAAGCCGGCCGGCTGGCGGTGCCGCCGGAGGCCCTCGAGCACCCGGCCGAACGGGTCGAGGGGTTGCTCGCCGGAGCCGACCTCCGCCTGCGCGACCTGATCGCCACCGGCGACGAGTCCGCGGCGGTCGACTTCCGCGCCACCACCACGGACGTCTTCCACGGCCAGCTCCCTCGCTTTCCCCAAGAGGTCGAAGGGGTCCGCGCCCGCGGCGAGCGGTGCGTGGTCGTGGTGGCGCCGGAGCACCGCCGCGGCATCGAAGAGCTGCTCGAAGGCCGCCACGTGCCGCTCGCCCATTCCGGATCGGGGGACGGCGCGGCCGATGGCGTGCTGGTGGTCGAGGGCGAGCTCGAGCGCGGCTTCCGCCTGACCGCGGCCGGCCTGTCGCTCTACGGCGAGCACCAGCTCTTGCCGCGGGCGCTTCCCGGCCGCAAGCCCTCCCGGCGGACCCGTTACGGGCCGTTCATCTCCGGTCTCCGGGACCTCAAGGTGGGCGACTTCGTGGTTCACGCGGACCACGGCATCGGCCAGTTCGTGGCGCTCCGGAGCGTCGAGGACGACGGCATGGGTGGCCCGATCGCCCCGCCGCGGCCTGGTCCGGTGCGCGAAACCGCCGAGACCACCGAGGTGATGGAGATCGCCTACGCCAGTGGTCAGCGGCTGCTGCTGCCGCTCTCCCGGCTCGACCAGCTCCAGAAGTACAGCGGCATGGAGGGGGTCTCTCCCCGCCTGGACAAGCTCGGCGGCACCTCCTGGAGCCGAACCAAGGCGCGGGTCAAGAAGAGCATGCGCGACATGGCCGGCGAGCTCCTGAAGCTCTACGCCGAGCGCCAGGTCGCCCAGGCGCCGGTGATGCTCGATGACACGGACCTGATGCACCAGTTCGAGGCCGCCTTCCCGTACGACGAGACCCTGGACCAGCTCGAGGCGATCGCCGCGATCAAGGAGGACCTGCAGCAGGAGCGGCCGATGGACCGTCTGCTCTGCGGCGACGTCGGCTACGGCAAGACCGAGGTCGCCATGCGCGCCGCGTTCAAGGCGGTCGACAGCGGCTACCAGGTGGCAGTGCTTGCGCCGACGACGATCCTCGCCGACCAGCACGTGGAGACCTTCCGCGACCGGTTCGAGGACTTTCCGGTCAAGATCGAGATGATCTCCCGCTTCCGCTCGCCGGCCGAGGTGCGGGCGGTGCGCGACCGGTTGGCCACGGGCGACGTCGACATCCTGATCGGCACCCACCGTCTGCTCTCGAAGGACATCGAGATCCCCAAGCTCGGCCTGCTGATCGTCGACGAGGAGCAGCGCTTCGGCGTCGCCCAGAAGGAGCGGCTCAAGCAGCTCAAGAAGGATGTCCACGTGCTCGCCATGTCCGCGACGCCGGTGCCGCGGACGCTCCAGCTCTCGCTCGCCGGGGTGCGCGACCTGTCGGTGATCGAAACGCCCCCGAAGGACCGGATGGCGGTCGAGACCGCCCTGGTGCCGTTCAACGGCGAGGTGGTGCGCGAGGCGATCGAGTACGAGGTCGAGCGCGGCGGCCAGGTCTACTACGTCTACAACCGGGTCGAGTCGATCGAGGGCATCCAGAGCTACCTCAGGGAGCTGGTGCCGGGGCTGCGGATCACCGTCGGCCATGGGCAGCTCGACGAGAAGGAGCTCTCGCGGAGGATGCACGCCTTCACCCGCAAGGAGTACGATGTCCTCTTGGCGACGACCATCATCGAGAACGGCATCGACATTCCGAACGTCAACACCATGATCGTTCACCGGGCAGACCGCTTCGGCCTCGCCCAGCTCTACCAGCTCCGTGGGCGCGTCGGACGGAGCAACCAGCTCGCTTACTGCTACCTGCTGATCCCCGGCGACCGGGTGCTCTCCGAGCCGGCCAGGAAGCGTCTCGCCGCGATCCGGGAGTTCACCGACCTGGGCTCCGGCTTCCGCATCGCCGCCCGGGACCTGGAGATCCGCGGCGCCGGCAATCTGTTGGGCGCGGAGCAGAGCGGCCACATCGCCGCGGTCGGCATCGAGACCTACATCAAGATGCTCGAGGACACGGTGCGCGAGCTCAAGGGCGAGGTGGTGGAGGAGGGGCCCTCCGTGGCGATCGACCTGCCGGTGCCGATGGCGATCCCCCACGACTACGTGGCGGACGAGAACCTGCGCATGGAGGTCTACCAGAAGCTCGCCGCGGGGGCGGAGGACGGCCGCGACCTGCTGGAGGAGCTGACCGACCGCTTCGGCCCGCCGCCGGACGCGGTCCACACCCTGCTCGAGGTGGCCGCGCTCAAGCGGGTCGCCGAAGAGCTCCGCGTCCAGTCGATCTCGGCCCGCGGCAAGAGCCTGACCATCCGCCTGCGCCAGGACTCGCGGATCGACGTCGAGCGCCTGATCGAGCTGGTCTCGGCGCGGCCGGGCGCGAGCTTCAGCCCGACCGGCGTGCTGACCCTCTCCGCGGACGGCGCCGCGATGCTCGCCGTCGCCCGGGAGACCCTGGGGGAGCTGGCGGCATGAGCCGGTTCACAGGGCGCGCTCAGTGCACGCATCCCTTCCGGGGGCGGCTCCTCCTGGTGCTGCTGCTCGCCGCTGCCGCCGTCGCCTGCGGCTCCGATCGTCCGTCGCCCGACACGATCGCCAGCCTGGGCGACACGGAAGTCTCCTACAGCGCCTTCGCCGGATTCGTCCAGGACCAGACCGACACCTCGCCGGCCTCGCTCGAGGCGCCGGTCCTCTCCAGCCTGCTCGACCAGTTCCTCGACGAGCGGCTGCTGGTGCGGACCGCGATCGACGAAGGCCTGGTCGACAAGGACGTTCTGGACGAGGCCGACGACAACGTGGACCACCGGCAGGCGCTCAAGGCGCTGCTCGATGCCGCGCCGGCGCCCGAGCCGTCGGAGGAGGAGATGCGCGCGCGCTACCGGAAGGACCGGGCGCGCTACAACCTGCCCGAGCGGGTGCGGCTGCGCCAGATCCTGGTCGAGGACCGGAAGACGGCGGAGAAGGCGAAGGCCGAGCTGGCGGGCGGCGCCGACTTCGCGGAGGTCGCCAAGCGCTACTCGATCGATCCGAGCGCACCTTACGGCGGCGCCCAGGGCGAGCTCGCCCGGGCCGACTTGCCGGAGGAGTTCGCGTCGATCATCTTCAACCTCGAGCCGGGGCAGGTCAGCGACATCGTCGGGGCCGACTACGGCTACCACATCTTCCTCGTCACCGAGCGCCTGCCGGCACGTACCGTCCCCTTCGAGGAGGCGGCTCCGGCACTGCGTGCCCGGTTGCGCGAGGAGCGGGCCGCCGACCATGTGACCGAGCTGGTGGCGGATGCCCGGAACCGGTACACTGTGCGGGTTTATGAAGACCACCTCCCCTTCGACTACCGTGGCAGCTACCCCACTGCGCCGTCGACCGACGGCGCCTGATCCCTCGCGGAGGCACCGCCTCGCGCCCTGCGTCCTCGCCGCCCTCTTGGCGGTGGGCTGCCTGCTGTCCGCGGCCGCCCGCGCCGAAGTCGTGGACCGGGTCGTGCTGCGCGTCAACGATCGCATCGCGACCCTGCTCGACTACGAGGAGCGGCGCGCCGAGGGCCTCTCGGAGATCCGCTCGCGGGACGACCTGCAGCCGGACCAGCGCGAGCAGATGCGCGACGAGCTCGGCAACCGGGTGTTCCGCAAGATGTTCGAGGACCTCCTGCTCCTGTCGCGCGCCGACCAGCTCTCCATCCATCCGGACGAGAGCGAAGTCGACGCCGGCGTGCGCCAGATCCGCGAGAGCTTCGGCATCAAGAGTGACGACGAGTTCGCCGCCGCCCTCTCCCAGGAGGGCATGAGCCTCGCGGAGTTCCGTGAGCAGGTGCGCGACCAGATCCGAATTCGGCAGGTGATCGGTCGCGAGGTGACCGCGAAGATCGACGTCGAGGAAGACGATCTGCGGCGCATCTACCGGTCCCAGCAGGATCAGTTCGTGGCGCCCAAGCGGTGGCGGGTGCGGGAGCTGATCGTGCTCGAGAACGACCAGGTCGACACCGCGGAGCTGCTCCGCCTGGCGGAGTCGATCCGCGGCCAGATCCTTGCCGGGCGCGCGATCGACGAGGTCGCCGACGAGTACTCGAAGAAGGGCACGACCAGCGGCCTGGTCGAGCTCGGCTGGGTCGGGGAGGGCGAGCTGTCGCCGGCGCTGGAGTCGGCGCTTTCCAAGCTCTCTCCGGGCGACCTGTCCGAGCCGATCCAGGCCCGCGGCGGGTACCACATCATGCAGCTCGAGGAGTTCGAGGACGCCCACACCCTGCCGTTCTCCGAGGTCCAGGACAAGATCGAAGCCCAGGAGCGGCGGCGCATGTTCGCCCAGAAGTTCCAGGACTACATGCACAACCTGGAGCAGCAGGCCTACGTGGTCGCCGATCCGCCTCCGGACGCGGCCGGGTTCCGCACGGTCGCCGGCGACCGGGGCGACGCCGACCCGTACGCCGACTTCGAGCCGGTGCCCGCGAAGGAGACGAAGAAGAAGGAAGCCCGGCCGGTGCCCGAGACGCCCGACGTCCAGCCGGAGATCTCGCGAGACAAGCCGCCACCGCCATGACCACCGCGCCGCGCGGTGGTCCACCCCGCAGCTCCTTCCTCCAAGGCCGGGCATCGCGCCCGGCCTTTGTTTTGGAGATCTACGACTACCCACTTCGTGACGCCCGAATCAGGTCCTCTCGATTCATCCGTTGCGCCGCTCCGATCGACCTGGACAATCCACTGGATCGCCCCCCATCCCCTCGATCCCCTTCCCACCGGCGGGGGTAAGGGGACAATCCACTGGATCGCCCCCCATCCCCTCGATCCCCTTCCCACCCTCGCGGGGGGGAAGGGGACAATCCACTGGATCGCCCCCCATCCCCTCGATCCCCTTCCCACCCTCGCGGGGGGAAGGGGACGCCCCCGCCCTGTGCACTTGTCGGGCTGACGCGACTCTCGCAGATCGCGGTGGTCCAAAGTGGACAAGAGTGGACAGAAGTGGAGTCTCCTGTTAGGCTGAGCGTCAAACCCTCGGTACCGGGTGGCGTTCATGTTCAGGGGAAGTGCACCGACAAAGATCGATGACAAGGGGCGGCTGAAGGTCCCGACCCCGTTCCGCACCACCATGGAGGATCGGTGGGGTGCGGAGGTCTTCGCCACATCGATCCTCGGTGACTCCGCCCTGATCTACCCCCTCCCGGTCTGGGAGGAGATCGAGGACCGGCTCTCCACCATGCCGTCGACCCACCGGTCGAAGATGCGCTTCCTCGAGCGGGTCAATTACTTCGGGCAGCAGGCCCGCCTCGATACCCAGGGGCGGATCGTGGTGCCGCAGATCCTGCGCGAGAGCGCTCAGATCGTCGGCGAGGTGGTGGTGAGCGCACACCTGGACCACTTGGTGGTCTGGAACCGCGAGCGCTTCGAGGAGCGGCTCGTCCAGGAACCGTTCACGGAGGAAGACTTCCGTGCCTTGAGTGATCTGAACATCTAGCACCCGGCGGAGCCGCGGCGCGGCCCCGCCGGTGCGTTCGAAAAGGCGAATGAGCCCCGATGTCGACCATGTCCCCGTCCTCGTCGACGAGACCCTCCGGTACCTGCTGCCGGATCGGGTATCCGAGCACCCGGACGGAGCGCCGGCGCTGTTCGTCGATTGCACCGTGGGCCTGGGAGGGCACGCCGAAGTGTTGCTCGATCGGGTCCCGGCGGCCCGGCTCCTCGGCATCGACCGGGACCCGGTGGCGCTCGAGCGGGCCCGCGAGCGGCTGGCGCGGTTCGGGGAGCGGGTCCGGCTGGTCGAAGGCCGGTTCTCCGAGGTCGTGGACCTGGTGGTTGCCGCGGGGCACGGCGCCGCAGGAGAGCAAGCAGGATCTGTGGCCGGGGTCTTCGCCGACCTCGGCGTTTCGTCGTTACAGCTCGACACCGCCGAGCGGGGCTTCAGCTTCAGATTCGACGCCCCGCTCGACATGCGGATGGGTCGGACCGGTCCGACCGCCGCGGACGTCGTCAACAGCTACCCGGAGGCTGACTTGATGCGGATCTTCAGGGAGTACGGAGAGGAGCGCCAGGCGCGGCGCATCGCCCGCACCCTGGTCCGCGCCCGCGAGGACCGGCCGATCGAGACCACCGGCGAGCTGCGGCGCCTGATCGTCGAGTCCAAGGGTGGCTCGGAGCGTCGCGAGGGCCGGGTCGATCCGGCGACGCGGGTGTTCCAGGCGTTGCGGATCGAGGTCAACCGGGAGCTGGCGGAGCTCGAGCGCTTCGTCGAGGAGGCGGTGCGCCTGCTGGAGACCGACGGGCGGTTGGTGGTGATTTCCTACCACAGCCTGGAGGACCGCATCGTCAAGAACACGCTGCGCGACCTGGCCCGCGGCGAAATCGACCAGATCACCGGGCGGCCGCGGGCGGAGACCCGCGTGCTCGAGGTGCTGACCAAGAAGCCGGTGACGCCGAGCGCCGGCGAGGTGGATGCCAACCCGCGGTCCCGGTCGGCCAAGCTCCGGGCGGCCCGGCGGAGGGCGCTCGATTCGTGAGGGCAGCACGCTCCACCTACGCCGTCCACCGGCCGGTCGCCAACGAGTACCTGGTGCGCGAGCGCGACCGCCGGCGCCTCCGGGACCTGGGCAAGGTGCTTCTGGTGCTGGCGCCGATCGCCCTGGCGCTGACCGGCTTCACCTGGATCCACCTCCAGGTGGTCGACGCCGGCTACCAGATCGACGTCCTCGAGCAGAAGCTCCATGAGCTCAAGCGCCAGGAGAGCCGGCTGCAGCTCGAGTCCGCCTATCTGTCGAACCCGGACCTGATCGAGCGCCGGGCGCGCGAGGAGCTGGGCATGCGCGCGCCGACCGTCGACCAGCTCTTCTTCGCCGACGCGCCGGCTGGGGAGCAGCCGTGAAGTCGCGGCTCATCCTGGCGCTCGTCGGCGTCTCGGCCTGGTTTCTCCTGGTGGGAGGCCGGCTCGCGGTGCTCCAGATCCGCGACCACGAGATCTACGCCGAGCGCGCCTCGGATCAGCAGCTCCGGGTCGTCGAGCTCGACCCGCCCCGCGGGACGATCTACGACGCTCGCGGGCGCGAGCTCGCGGTCTCGGTGCCGGTCGATTCGCTCTACGCTCTGCCCGACGAGATCCCCGACCCGGCGGCCACGGCGGCCAAGCTGGCGCCGATCCTGAGCACCCCGCAGTCGGAGATCGAGGCGCGCCTGTCGGGCGACCGGCGGTGGGTCTGGCTGGAGCGCAAGCTCGATCCGCCGGCCGCGGCCGCTGTCCGTGCCCTCGACCTGCCGGGCCTCGGCTTCGTCGAAGAGTCGAAGCGCTACTACCCGATGCGCTCGCTGGCGGCGGCGCTCCTGGGCTACGTCGGCACCGACGACGAGGGGCTGCGCGGCCTCGAGTACACCTACGACGACGTGGTCTCCGGGCGTGCCGTCGAGCGGGCGGTGATCCGGGACAACCGGTCCGGATCGCTGCTCTTCCCCGGCCTGTCGTTCGCCGAGCCGGTGCCGGGCAAGGACCTGCACCTGACGATCGACGCGACCGTCCAGCACGTGGTCGAGTCCGAGCTCTTCCGGGCGGTCGAGGCGAACCGTGCCAAGGGCGGCTGGGCGATCGTTCTCGACCCGGCCACCGGTGCGGTGCTGGCGATGGCGGCCTACCCGTCCTACGACGCCAACCGCGCCCTCGAGCATCCCGAGCTGGAGCGCATCCGGCCGGTGACCGACGTCTACGAGCCGGGCTCCACCTTCAAGGTCGTCACGGCGGCGGCGGCGCTCGAGAACAACGTGGTCGACCCGTCCGACGAGTTCGACTGCGAGATGGGGCAGATCGTCCTCTACGGCACGCGGATCAAGGACCACAAGCCCTACGGCATCCTGACCTTCCGCCAGATCCTCGATCGTTCCTCGAACGTCGGCGCGATCAAGGTCGGCCTGCGCGTCGGGCCGGAGCGGCTGTACCGGATGATCCGCGCCTTCGGCTTCGGCCGGAAGACCGGGATCGACCTGCCGGGCGAGAGCCCGGGGGGGGTGCGGTCGCTCGATCGTTGGGACCGCATCACCCCCGCCTACGTGTCGTTCGGCCAGGGGATCGCGGTGACCCCGATCCAGCTCACCGCGGCGATCGCGGCGATCGCCGACGGCGGCCGGCTGCACCGGCCGTTCGTGGTGCGCTCGGTCGGCTCCGGAGACACCCTGGTGCGCACCACGCCGGAGGTGATCGGCCAGCCGATCTCGCCGTCGACCGCGCTGCAGCTCGAGCGCATCCTGGAGGGAGTGTTCGACCCCGGGGGGACGGCGTCGGGCGAGGGCATCGAGGGCTACCGCCTGACCGGCAAGACCGGCACCGCCCAGAAGGTGGTCGACGGGCGCTACTCGCAGACCCGGTTCGTCGCCAACTTCATCGGCTTCGCGCCGGCGCGGCGGCCGGCGATCGCGGCCCTGGTGGCGATCGACGAGCCCCGCGCCGGGTTGACCTCTGGCGGCCGGGTGGCGGCGCCGGTGTTCGCCGCCATCGCCCGCCGTGTGCTGCCCTACCTGGGCGTGGCGCCGGACCGCGCCCCGGTGCTCGACGGCACCAGGGTCGCCGGACTGGCGACGGCGCCGTCCGCCGGGTCCGCGGAGAGCCCGGGAGGCTGATGGTGCGTCTCTCCGAGCTCATCGAAGGGTTCCCCGTGCGGGCGGTCGAGCCGGCCGAGGAGGCGGCCGATCCGGAGGTCACCGGCGTGCGCATCGACTCGCGGCGGGTGGAGCCCGGGGACCTGTTCGTCGCGGTCGCCGGGGCGCACGAGGACGGCCGCCGGTTCGCCGCCGACGCCGTGCGACACGGCGCGGTGGCGGTGCTGGCCGGTCCGGGTCCGCTGCCCGAGGGTTGGGTGTCGTCCGGCCGGCGACCTGCGGCCCCGTCGGTGCCGTGGCTGGAGACCGATTCCCCCCGCGAGCTCGCGGGTCCGCTCGCTCTGCGCGTCCACCACCACCCGGAGCGGGAGCTGATCCTGGCGGCGGTCACGGGGACCAACGGCAAGTCGACGGTGGCGGCGCTGCTGGTCGCGATCCTGGAGGCCGCGGGCCATCCGACCGGCCTGATCGGCACGCTCGGGTACCGCTTCGGAGAGGACGTGACGCGCGGCGAGCGGACGACACCCGAGGCGCCGGACCTGATCGCTCTTCTGCGGCACTGGCGCGACCGAGGGGCGGAGGCGGTAGCGCTCGAAGCGTCCTCCCACGCCCTCGACCTGGGGCGCTTGACTGGCCTCCAGTTCGATGTCTCCGTGTTCACCAACCTGACCCAGGACCATTTCGACTGGCACGGCGACTTCGAGAGCTACTTCACCGCCAAGAGCCGGCTGTTCGGGATGGCGAAGTCGGGCGGCGGCTCTGCGCTCAACCTGGACGACACCTACGGCCGGCGCCTGGAGCGCGACCTCGCCGAGAGCAGGCCGAGACCGATGACCTACGGCTCGTCGGCGGAGGCGGCGGTTCGGGCGCGGGACGTGCGCCTCCACGAGGCGGGGATCGAGGCGCTGCTCGAGACCCCGCGCGGCGAGCTCGAGATCAGCTCGCGGCTGCTCGGCCGCTACAACCTGGAGAACATCCTGGCGGCGACGGCGGCCGCTGAGGTGCTGGGGATCGACCACGCGGCGGTGGCTGCCGGGATTGCCACCCGCGGGCCGCTGCCCGGGCGGCTGGAGCCGGTCGAAGGCGGCGGCGAGCGGCCGTTCCCGGTCTACATCGACTACGCCCACACACCCGGTGCCCTGGAGGCGTTGCTGCGGGCGGTGGGCGAGTTTTCGGGGCGACGGATCGTCCTGGTCTTCGGCGCCGGCGGCGACCGGGACACGTCCAAGCGCCGGCCCATGGGGCGGATCGCCGGCGAGCTCGCCGAGCTGCCGATCCTCACCTCGGACAACCCGCGCAGCGAGGATCCGCTGCAGATCATCCGCATGGTCGAAGAGGGGCTCGAGGCGAGCGGCAGTACCACCTACCGGATCGTGCCCGACCGGCGAGAGGCGATCCGCCGGGCGATCGCGGTGGCCGGCCCAGGCGACGCGGTGGTCATCGCCGGCAAAGGGCACGAGGAGACCCAGCAGATCGGACAGCGCACGCTGCCCTTTTCGGACCGCGAGGAGGCGACGAAGGCCTTGGAGGAACGGTTCAGTGAGACGGCGGATCGATGAGGCGACGGATCGATGAGGCCGCGGAGGCCATGGAGGGCGAGGTGATCGCCGGCGACGGCTCCGCCCTGTGGCGCGGCGCGGCGCTCGACTCCCGCCGGGTGGCGGGGGGCGAGCTGTTCTTCGCTCTGGCGGGGGAGACGACCGACGGCCACCGCTTCGTCGGCGACGCCCTCGCCCGCGGGGCGGCGGCGGCGGTGGTCCAGCAGCCGGTCGCCGCGCTCGGTCCGCAGCCGCTGCCGGAGGCCGGCTGCCTGGTTCGCGTAGACGACACGTTCGAGGCCCTTCACGCCCTGGTCCGCCGGCTGCGCGCCGAGCTGCCGGATGTCGTCATCGGCATCACCGGTTCGGTCGGCAAGACGACTACAAAGGAGCTGGTGGCCGCGGTTCTGGCGGAGCGCTTCCGCACGGCGCGGACGCCGGGCAACCTGAACAACCTCTACGGCTTCCCGCTGGCCTTCCTGGGCATTCCGGACGACACGGAGGTGATGGTCGCGGAGCTGGGCATGTCGGTCCCCGGCGAGCTCGGCCGGGTGAGCGCCCTGGCCCGGCCGGACGGCGTGGTGCTGACCGCCGTGCGCCCGGCGCACCTGGAGAACTTCCCGGACGTCGCCGCCATCGCGGAGGCCAAGGCGGAGATCTTCGACGGCGTGCCCACCGAGGGTGACCGGGGCGCGCGGGCATTCGCCGTCGCCAACCGGGACGACCCCCAGGTCGTCCGGGTGACCGAGCGCTGGGCGGCCGGCGATGCACCGGGCGGCGGATCGCGGCGGGTGGTCTGGTACGGCCTGAGCGACGATCCGGCGATCACCGTCCGCGGCCGGGACGTGCGCCCGGCGCTCCTTGCGGACGGCCGGGTCGGAATCCGCTTCCACCTGGAGCTGGGTACGGGCGATTCCGCGGCGAACGGCGAGGTCGACGTCCCGCTCCACGGTCGCTACAACGCCTCCAACGCCCTGGCGGCAGCCGGCGTGGCCCACGCCCTCAGCCTGGGGCTCGACGCCATCCGCCGCGGCCTCTCCCAGGCGCGGGGCGCCGCGCACCGGGGCGCGGTGCACCGGCTGGCGTGCGACGCGACCCTGGTCGACGACGCCTACAACTCGAACCCTGACGCTCTGGCAGAGGCCCTGGCGAGCGCCCGGGATCTGGCCCGGGATTGGGAGCGGGGCGCGGTGAAAGAGGAGATCGCCTGGCCGGCGGGAACGGACGGGCGGTTGGTGGCGATCCTCGGCGACATGCTCGAGCTCGGTCCGGAGGCGGCGCGTTTTCACCGGGAGGCGGGACGGCTGGCGGCGGTGCTCGGCTTCGACCCGGTGGTCGGCGTCGGTCCGCTGGCCGCGGAGCTGGTGGCGGCGGCGCGGGCCGCCGGTGCCCGGACCGCGGTCCACTGCGCGGATGCGGCGGCCGCGGCCGACTGGGCGGCGCGGCACGTGCTGCCGGGGGATCTGGTCCTGGTCAAAGGCTCGCGCGGCATCGGCCTCGAGCGCGTGGTCGACCGGTTGCTGGAGGGCGCCGACTGATGCTCTACCATCTGCTCTACCCGCTGTCGGAGTTCTGGGGGCCGCTCAACGTCTTCCGCTACATCACCTTCCGGGCGGCCGGCGCGGTGGTCACCGCGCTGCTCCTGTCGCTCTTCCTGGGGCCGGCGTTCATCCGCCTGCTGCGGCGGCACCAGCTCGGCCAGCTCATCCGGGAAGAGGGTCCGGAGAGCCACCGCGAGAAGGCCGGGACGCCGACCATGGGCGGGCTGCTGATCCTGACCGCGGTGCTGCTGCCGACGGTCCTCTGGGCGAAGCTCACCAACCCATACGTCTGGGTCGCCACCGCGGTCACCCTGGCGTTCGGAGGCATCGGCTTCCTCGACGACTCGCTCAAGATCCGCCGCCGGCGGAACCTCGGCCTCACCGCGCGCGCCAAGCTCGCCTTGCAGGTGGTGGCAGCGGCCGGCGCCGCCCTCGTGCTACTCGCCCTGCCGCGCTTCGACAGCACCCTCACGTTCCCGTTTTTCAAGGCGGCGGCGGTGCCGCTGGGCTGGTTCTACGTGCCGTTCGCGGTGCTCGTGCTGGTAGGCACCTCGAACGCGGTCAACCTGACCGACGGCCTGGACGGGCTGGCGATCGGCGCCACCCTGGTGGCGGCGGCGACCTACGCCGTCTTCACCTACCTCGCCGGCAACGTGGTCCTCGGCGGCTACCTCCAGGTCAAGTACATCGAAGGGGTCGGCGAGGTGACCATCTTCTGCGGCGCGCTGGTCGGTGCGAGCCTCGGCTTCCTCTGGTTCAACGCCCACCCGGCGGACGTCTTCATGGGCGACGTCGGGTCGCTGTCGATCGGCGCGGCCATCGGCATCGTCGCCCTGCTCGCCAAGCAGGAGATCCTGCTCATCCTGGTCGGCGGGCTGTTCGTGCTCGAGGCGCTGTCGGTGATCGCGCAGGTGACCTCGTTCAAGCTGACCGGCAAGCGGGTCTTCCGGATGGCGCCGCTCCACCACCACTTCGAGCTGGCCGGCTGGCCGGAGTCGAAGGTGATCGTCCGCTTCTGGATTCTGTCGCTGCTCTTCGCCCTCCTGTCCCTCTCGACCCTCAAGCTGCGATGACCGAACGATCCGACATCGAGCGCGGGCTGGACCGCTGGCACCGCATCCTGGTCTACGGCCTGGGTCTCTCGGGCCGTGCGGCGGCGCGATTGATGCTGGATCGCTCCGGTGGCACCGTCCAGGTGCTCGGGGTGGACGCGCGGCCGGAGACGGCGCTGGATCTGGAGGACCTGGCCGGGCGGTCCGGCTTCGAGGTCCGGGCCGGCGGCGAGCCGGCGTCGCTGCCGGAGGGGATCGACGCCGTGGTCGTCTCGCCCGGCGTGCCGCTCGACCGGCCGCTCCTGGCCGCCGCTCGCGCGCGCGGCGTGCTGGTGCTGGCGGAGGTGGAGCTGGCGTTCCCGTTCCTGGACGGTCCGGTGGTCGCGGTGACCGGATCGAACGGCAAGAGCACGACCACCGCGCTCGCCGGCGCCATGCTCCGGCAGGCCGGCTGGGACGCCCGGGTGTGCGGCAATATCGGCGACCCTCTTTCGGCCCAGGTCGGGCCGGCCCGGGGTGGCGGCTCCGGCTCAGCGCCCGGGCGGACGGTCTATGTCGTCGAGCTGTCGAGCTTCCAGCTCTCGTCCATCCACCGCTTCCGGCCGCGCGCCGCCGCCTTCCTCAACCTGGCGGCCGACCACCTGGACCGCCACGGCACCCTCGAGGGCTACGCGGCGGCCAAGCGGCGGATCTTCGAGAACCAGCGGCCACCCGCCGCGGAGCCGGGTGGCGCGGACGACGTGGCGGTGCTCAACGCCGACGACCCGATCGTCCAGGCGACCGAGACGCGCGCCCGGCGGCGGCTGTTCTCCCGCCGGGCCGCGGTCGCCGACGGCTGCTTCGCGCGGGACGGCCGGGTGATCGAGCGCACCCCTCCGGGCTCCTCCGGTTCCGGCGGGGCGGGCGAGATCGAGCTGTTCGCGGCGGCGGACGTGCCCCTGGCCGGCGCCCACAACCTGGCCAACGCCATGGCCGCGGCGCTCCTGGCCCGGGCCCTGGACGCGCCGCCGGAAGCCCTGCGCACCGCCCTGGCCGGCTTCCGGGGCCTGCCCCATCGCATGGAGCGGGTCGCCGAGCGCGACGGGGTGACCTGGTTCGACGATTCGAAGGGCACCAACCCCGCGGCGACCCTCGGCTGCCTCGAAGGCTTCCCCGACGGCTCGGTCCACCTGATCCTGGGCGGGCGCAACAAGGGGAACGACTTCTCGGTCCTGGCGCCGGCGGTGGCGCGCAAGGCCCGGCACGTGTACCTGATCGGCGAGTCGGCCGGGGAGATCGAGGCCGCGCTCTCCGGATCGGCCGGCGCCGGGGTTCGATCGGCTGAGCTCAGGGCTGTGCCGTCGAGCCGCTCGGAGACCCTGGAACGGGCGGTCGCCGAGGCCGCCGGGCGGGCCGGGAGCGGCGAGTCCGTGCTGCTGTCTCCGGCCTGCGCCAGCTTCGACCAGTTCCGTGACTTCAACGAGCGGGGAGACGTCTTCAAGCGTCTGGTTCGCGCAACCGTGGGAGGGGCAGCCGTTGGCCAAGAAGCTGGCGTTTGACCGCGTGCTGTTCGGCGTCATCGCCCTCGCCGTCGGCTTCGGCCTGGTGATGGTGTACTCCGCCAGCGCCCCCCTCGCGCGGAACGCTCCGGGGTTCAACCAGTACGTGGTGCGCCAGAGCCTGGCGGCGGTCCTGGGCCTGGTCGCCATGGGGGTGACCATGCACGTGGACTACCGGGTGCTGCGCCGGCCGGTGGTGGCCTACGCCCTCCTGGGCGGGGCGGTGGTGCTCCTGGCGGCGGTCCTCTTCGGCCCGGAGATCAACGCCACCCACCGGTGGTTCCGGCTGGGACCGGTCTCGGTGCAGCCGGCGGAGCTGGCCAAGCTCGCCCTGATCCCCTACATCGCCTACCAGATCGACCGCAAGCCGGAGCGCGTCGACCACCCGGCACTCCTGGTGCCGGTGCTGGTGGCGACCGCCTGCGTGGTCGGCCTGATCCTCCTCCAGCCCGACTTCGGCACCTCGGTCCTGCTGCTGGCGACCGTCGGCCTGATGATCTTCCTGGCGGGATTGCCGTGGCGCTACCTGGCCGGGGCGGCGGCGGTGGCCATCCCGCTGCTGGCGGTGCTGATCCTGGCCGAGCCCTACCGCCGCCGGCGCCTGTTCGCCTTCCTCGACCCGGACGCCGATCCGTTCGGCGCCGGCTTCCAGCCGCGGCAGTCGTTGATCGCCGTCGGCTCGGGCGGCCTGTTCGGTCTCGGCCCGGGGGGGAGCGTGCAGAAGCTCCACTACCTGCCCCATCCCCATTCGGACTACATCTTCGCCATCGTCTGCGAAGAGCTGGGGTTCATCGGCGCCATCGGTCTGCTCGCCCTGTTCGCGATCTTCCTCTGGCGCGGCGTGCGGGCCGGCCGCCGGGCGCCCGACCTCTACGGCCGCTACCTCGCCTGGGGGATCACCGGTCTGCTGGTGATCCAGGCCCTGATCCACGTCTCGGTTTCGCTGGCGCTGGCGCCCTCGAAAGGGATGCCGTTGCCGTTCATCTCCTACGGCGGCTCGTCGCTGGTGGTCTCCATGGCCGCCTGCGGCATGCTGCTCAACGTCTCCCAGCACGGATGACCGGCATGGCGACCTCTCCGGACATCCACGTGCTCCTGGCCGGCGGCGGCTCGGGCGGCCACGTCTTCCCGGCGCTGGCCGTGGGGGAGGAGCTGACCTCCCGCGGCTGCACGGTGAGCTTCGCCGGCTCCCCGGTCGGGATGGAGGCCCGCCTGGTGCCGGCGCGCGGCGTGCCGTTCCACCCCCTGCGCTCGCGGCCCGTGGTGGGCCGCGGCCTGGGGGGAAAGCTCCTGGCGCTCGCGACCCTCGGCCTGTCGGCGCTGGCCGGCGCGCGGCTGGTGCGGCGCCTGGGCGCGCGAGCCGTGCTCGGCACCGGCGGCTACGCGTCCGGGCCGGCGGTGCTCGGCGCCCGGCTGGCGCGGCGGCCGGTGCTGCTGCTCGAGCCCAATGCCCGGGCGGGGGTCGCCAACCGGCAGCTCTCCCGCTTCGCCGCCGGGGCGGCGATCGCCTTCCCCGGGGCCGGCGGCGACCTGGCGTGCCCCACCCGCGCCACCGGCGTGCCGGTGCGGAAAAGCTTCTTCGAGGTCGCCCCGGCGCTACCGGCGACCGGCCTGCGGCTGCTGGTCCTGGGGGGCAGCCAGGGGGCCCAGAGCCTCAACCGGGCCCTGCCGCGCCTGCTCGGCGGCGCCGATGGCCTCCTGGCCCGTCTGCCGGAAGTGACGGTCCTCCACCAGACCGGCGCCGCTCACCTGGACGCGGCCCGCGCCGAGTACCGGGAGGCGGGTGTCGCTGTGGAGGCCGCCGGGGGTCGCGGGCGGGTCCGCCTGGCGCCGTTCATCGACGACGTCGCCGGTGCGATGGCGGAGAGCCACCTGGTGGTGTCGCGGGCCGGGGCGATCACGGTGGCCGAGATCGCCGCCGCCGGACGCCCCTCGGTGCTGGTGCCGATCACCCTGGCGGGCGGCCACCAGGAGGACAACGCCCGGGCGCTCGAGGTCGCCGGTGCCTCCCGCGCGGTGTTCGAGCCCGCTCCCGGCTCGACTCCCGAGGAGAGGGCCCGGGCCCTGGCCACGGTCCTGGGCGACACCCTCGGCCTGCTGCTGGGCGACCGGCAGGAGCTCGAGCGCATGGCCGCCGCCGCCCACGCCCTGGGCAAGCCGGGGGCGGCCGGTGCGATCGCCGACTGGCTGCTGGAGCTCACCGGAGCGGCCGGTTCCGCCGCCCAGCCGACCCCGGGAGGTGCCGCGTGATCTTCCGGCGCTTCACGGGTCTCGAGCGGGTCCACCTGGTCGGCATCGGCGGCACCGGCATGAGCGGCATCGCCGAGATCCTGCTGGAGTACGACGTCGAGGTCTCGGGCAGCGACCGCTCCCGCTCGGAGACCACCGAGCGGCTGCGCCGGCTGGGCGCACGGATCGCTTACGGCCACGCGCCGGAGCACGTGGAAGGGGCGGACCTGGTGGTCTACTCCTCCGCCGTCCCGCGGGACAACGTGGAGGTGGTCGAGGCCCGGAACCGGGGCATCACGGTCGTCCGGCGGGCCGAGATGCTGGCCGAGCTGATGCGCTTGAAGTACGGGGTGGCGGTGGCGGGCACCCACGGCAAGACGACCACCACGTCCCTGATCGGCGCGATCCTCACGGAGGCCGGGCTCGACCCGACGGTGATCGTCGGCGGCCGGGTGCGGGCGCTCGGCACCGGTGCCCGCATGGGGCACAGCGACTACCTGGTGGCGGAGGCGGACGAGTTCGACCGCAGCTTCCTGCGCCTGGCGCCGATCATCGCGGTGATCACCACCATCGACGCCGACCACCTGGACACCTACGCCGACCTCGACGAGATCAAGGACGCGTTCGTCCAGTTCGCCGAGCTGGTGCCGTTTTTCGGCCAGGTGTTCGTCTGCCTGGACGACCCGAACGTCCAGGAGATCCTGCCGCGGATCGCGGATCGCCGGATCGTCACCTACGGCTTCAGCCCCCAGGCGGACTTCCAGGCCCAGGAGGTGGCGTTCGGCGCTGGAGATAGCGCGGCGGCCACCCGCTTCAGCGTGCGCCACGGCGCCGACGAGGAGCTGGGGACGGTGACCCTGCCGCTGCCCGGCCGCCACAACGTCGCCAACGCGCTGGCGGCGGTGGCGGTAGCCCGGTCCCTCGACGTGCCGTTCGACGCCATCGCCCGGGCGCTCGAACAGTTCAAGGGGATCGACCGGCGCTTCGACCGGCTGGGCACCTGGAAGGGTGCTGCCGTGATCGACGACTACGCCCACCACCCGGCGGAGGTGGCGGCGACCCTGGAGGCGGCCCGCCAGGTCTGCCCAGCGGGCAAGATCCACGCGGTCTTCCAGCCCCACCTGTTCACCCGCACCCGCGACCAGGCGACCGCGTTCGGGCGTGCCCTGCTCGGCGCCGACCGGGTCGTGGTCACCGACGTCTACCCGTCCCGCGAGCAGCCGATCGAGGGGGTCACCGGCGAGCTGGTGGTCGAGGCGGCCCGCGCCTCCGGCCACCGCCGGGTCGTGTACTGCCCGGCCTGGAGCGACGCACCGGACGCCCTGGCGCCGGAGATCGCTCCGGGCGACCTGGTGATCACCTTGGGGGCTGGCGACATCTACCGGCTCGCCGTCGAGCTCGCCCGGCAGGGCGCGGCGGGGGAGGACACCGCTCCTGCCGGAGCGCCCGGGGAGGAGGCGCCGTGAGGGTGCCGCGCGATCCACTGACGGACGGCCCGCGGGCGCCGCTCTGGACGCCGCCGGCCGCCTCCGGCGAGCGCGGCGGCCCAAGCACCGCCAGACCGGCGGCCGGCGCTTCGACCGGCGCCGGGGCTGGTAGGTCGCAGGTGCTGCCGTTCCGCCGCCGCACCGGCCTGCCGGTCCGCCGGCGGAGCCGCCTGGCGTCGTTCGTCCGGCCGTTCCTGACCGCGGTGGCGATCGTCGGCATCCCGGCCGGGGCGCTCTGGTGGTCGGCCACCTCCTCCCGGTTCGCGCTGTCGGACCTGGAGGTGCAGGGCTCCCAGCGGGTGAGCGAGCAGTGGGTGCGCCGGAAGCTCGCGGACCTGGTCGGCCACAACCTGGTCTGGATGCCCCTGGGGAGCGTCGAGCGCACCCTGGCAGGGCACCCGTGGGTCGACGGCGTGGAGGTGACCAAGGAGTTGCCCGACCGGCTGCGCGTGGTGGTCGTCGAGCGCCGGCCGGCGGCGATCGTCGACTGCGTCCGCGGCGGGCAGGAGCAGAGCTTCTGGATCGACGGCCGGGGCGCGGTGATCGCGCCGGTCCTGGAGGCGGAGACGCCCGGCGACGACCTGCTCCGGTTGCGCTGGGACGATGTCGCTACGGCGTCTCCGGAGCGTCGCCGCGCGGTCCTGGGTGCCGGGTTGGGTGCCGCGCGCGAGCTGCTGCGGAGCGCGCCGGCCTGGGGCCACCGGATCACCCGCGTGACGGTCCTGGGGGACGAGGACTTCCGGCTCGAGGGAGAGGCGCTGCCCTTCCCCCTGCTCGTGCGGTTCGGCTCTCCGGGGGACAGCAAGGGGCCGGAGATCGCGTCGCGGCTGCGACGCCTGGAGGAGTTACTGCCGGAGATTCGTTCGGCGATGGGGACCCGGCTCGACGAGCTGGCGTCGGTCGATCTTCGTTTCCGACATCGAATTGTCGTTCGGCCGGCGGCTCGCGAGACCGCCCACGGCCAGGAGAGGGGAGTCTGATGCCCAAACCGGAAGAATATTTCGTCGCCATCGACATCGGCACCGCCAAGATCGGCGTCCTGATCGGACAGCGGGACGAGGCCGGCGCCATGGAGGTGGTCGGCAAGGGGCTGGCGCCGAATCGGGGCACGCGGCGCGGCAACATCGTCAACGTCGAGGCGACGGTGGAAGCCCTGCGCCAGGCGACCGAGGAGGCGGAGGTGATGGCCGGCGTGGAGGTCTCCCGCGCCTGGGTCGGCATCGCCGGCTCTGACATCCGCAACGTCAACTCCCGCGGCATGGTGAGCGTCGCCCGGCGCGACCGGGAGATCACCCGCCAGGACATCGACCGGGTGCTCGAGGCGGCCCAGTCCGCCGCCCTGCCGTCGGACCGGGAGATCCTCCACGCCATCCCCCAGGAGTTCCTGGTGGACGAGCAGGGGGGGATCGTCGATCCGCTGGGGATGCTCGGCAGCCGGCTGGAGGTGACCCTCCACCTGGTGACCGGCAACGTCACCCGGACCAAGACGCTCCTGACCTGCGTCAACCGGGCCGGGATCGAGGTGGTGGAGCTGGTGTTCGAGCCCCTGGCGACGGCCGATGCGGTACTGAGCCCGGACGAGCGCGAGCTCGGGGCGCTGCTGGTCGACCTGGGCGCCGGCACCACAGAGTACGCCCTGTTCATGGACGGCTGCATCCAGCACAGCGCCGTGCTGCCGGTCGGCGCGGGGCACTTCACCAACGATCTGGCCATGGTGCTGCGGACGCCGTTCGCCGAGGCCGAGCGGATCAAGGTGAAGAAGGGCTGCTGCCTGGGGAGCCTGGTCACCGGCGACGAGGGCATCTCGGTGCCGACCGTGGCGGGTGGTGTGCCCCGCGTGGTGCCGAAGCGGGAGCTGGCCGAGATCCTCCAGCCGCGGGCCGAAGAGCTGTTCGAGCTGATCCGCGCCGACCTGGCCAAGCACGGCTGGGACGAGACCCTGCGCGGCGGCGTCGTGCTCACCGGCGGCGGCGCCCAGCTCGACGGTCTGCTGGAGATGTCGGAGCAGATCTTCGACTCGGCGGTCCGTCACGGTCTGCCGGTGGGACTGCGCGGGTTGGTCGACGTCATCAAGTCGCCCGCCTGGGCGACCGCCTCCGGCATCCTGCTCTACGGCATGCAGGCCGAGGATCGCCGCGGCCGGGCACGCCGCCGCGGCGGCTGGACGGTCAAAGGCATGGTGGGCAGTCTCAAAGGAATGTTTTCCGACCTTCTCTGAAGAAGGACAAACCTTCAACCAACACCTACGGGGGGTAGGCAATGATTCTGTTCGAAGACCAAGAGCAGCACGAACCGGAAGAGCACAGACCGATCACACTCGACGACGACGCCAACCTACCGGCCGCCAACATCAAGGTGCTCGGCATCGGCGGCGGCGGCGGCAACGCCGTCAACCGGATGATCGACGCCGATCTCCGCGGCATCGAGTTCATGGCGGTCAACACCGACCTCCAGGCGCTCCGCAAGTGCCGGGCGCCGATGAAGCTCCAGCTCGGCCGGGCGCTCACCCGGGGCCTCGGCGCCGGGGCGGATCCGGAGATCGGCCGCAAGGCGGCGCTCGAAGACACCGAGGGGGTGCTCGAGGCGCTCGACGGCGCCGACATGGTGTTCATCACCGCCGGTCTGGGCGGCGGCACCGGCAGCGGCGCGGCGCCGATCCTGGCGTCGCTGGCGTCGGAGATCGGTGCGCTGACCGTCGCCGTGGTGACCAAGCCGTTCAGCTTCGAGGGCCGGCGGCGGTTGGCCGTGGCCGACAGGGCGGTCGACGAGCTGCGCACTTCGGTCGACACGCTGATCACCATTCCCAACGAGCGGCTGCTCAACTTCGTCGAGCGGGGCACGCCGCTCTCCGAGGCGTTCCGCATCGCCGACGACGTGCTGCGCCAGGCGGTCCAGGGCATCAGCGACCTGATCACCGTCCCGGGCGAGGTCAACGTCGACTTCGCCGACGTGCGCACGATCATGACCGGCATGGGCATGGCGCTCATGGGCACCGGCGTCGCCAAGGGTGACAACCGGGCGCTCGAGGCGGCGCAGCGGGCGATCTCCTCGCCGCTCCTGGAGGAGACCTCGATCCAGGGCGCCAAGGGCGTGCTGATCAACATCTCTGGTGGCCACGACCTGACCCTCTACGAGGTCGCCGAGGCGGCCCAGATCATCGCCGAGGCGGTCGACCCGGACGCCAACATCATCTCGGGCATGGTGATCGACGAGACCCTGGACGAGGCGATGAAGGTGACGGTGATCGCCACCGGCTTCGACGAGGTCGCCTCCGGCGAGCGGCCGACCCCCCACCCGGAGCTGGTGCGGAGCCGGGAGCGCCGGGCGCCGGTGGAGACCACCGAGGAGCGGGATCCGGTCCTGTTCCACGACGAGCCCCGCGCGCCGGCGGCCCGCCGCGCCGAGCCGCGGCGGCCCGAGCGCCCGGCAGCGGCGGCGCCGGACGAGCATCACGACGAAGAGCCGGAGGTGCCGTTCTACCGCAAGGTGCTGGCCCACCGGCAGACCGAGGATTCCGGCGGCTTCGGCCCCAACTGGTCGAACGTCGACGACTACGACATTCCGACGGTGCTCAGGAAGCAGATGGACTAACGCGACGAGCCGCAGGCGCACGCCGTCTCGGCCCGTCCTCGCTCCTCGCTTCCTGCGACGCACATCGAGTACGCCTCGGTCGTTCGGAGCTTGTGGGTGGCCCGGTCCGACGCGCTCCTCCGGCTCACGCAAGGTGACGCGTTGTGGATTTTCCGCGGGGGCTCGAGGTTCCGGATCGAGCTCTCCGGCAGATGCCTGGCAGGGTCGTCTGCTTTGACGTGCTGGTGGCTGTGTGAGCCGTCCACACCCCCCGTGACGGCTCGAGAAGAGGCCGCGCCGGTCCCTTGGTGACCGGCGCGGCCTCGTTGTTTTTTGGCCCCGGCGGCGCCGTGCCGACCCGGTAAGATCCGACCGACTTGCGCCCGCGGGTGGCGATCCGCTTCAATTGGCGGGCGTGGTTCGATAGTCTGTGGTCCCGTTGACCGCTCCGCCCCTGTGTGAGCGGGGGCGATCCTGAACCTGAATCCGACCCGAGACATCCTATGAGAACGCAGCGCACCACCTTCGTCGTCCTCTGTTCGATCCTCTCCCTGGCCCTCCTCGGGCTCGCCGCCTGTGGTGGTGGCCAGTCCCAGCAGCCCGACGTGGTCAAGCCGGTGGCCTCCCAGCCCGATACGGGCGGCGGCATGGCCCAGCCGGCCACCGCCGGCAGTGGCAAGCTCGACCTCCAACTGCCCGACGGCTGGGTCGAGGAGACTCCTTCCAACACCATGCGGATGTACCAAGCTCGCGTCCCCGGAGATGCCGGTGACGGCCAGCTCGCCGTCTTCTACTTCGGTCCCGGCGGCGGTGGCGGCGTGGAGCAGAACATCCAGCGCTGGCTCGGCCAGGTACAGCCGGCCGATGGCTCCCAGCCGGTCCGCGACACCATCCAGGTCGGCAACTTGACGATCCACACCGTCGAGGCCAAGGGCACGATCACTCCGTCGCGCATGTCGATGACGGCGGAGGCGCCGGAGCCGGAGCCCAACTCCATGCTCCTCGGCGCGGTGGTCGAAGGCCCGGGCGGCCCCTGGTTCATCAAGCTGACCGGGCCCCAGGCCACGCTCGAGCCGCAGCACCAGGCGTTCATCGACATGCTGAAGAATCTGAAGGTGAACCAGGCCGCGTAGTCTGGCTCTTTCGGGCTGGAAACGGGACGGCCGGCGGAGGTCCGCCGGCCGTCTTACATGCCGATCGTTCTGTGTCGACCGCGGGCCCCGATCGGTCCGCGCTCACCCCGCTGACTCCGGTCCGTCCGGTCAGAGCGGCGGCGGCTCGTTCCCTTCGGTCTTCTCGGGTCGCGCCGCGGTCTCCTTCTGCTCGACCGCTTGCCGATCCCGCTCCTCGGTCTCCCTGAGGAGCTCCCGGTGGCGCTCTTCGAGCGCCTGCCGCTGGACGTCGAGCCCCCGCTTGCGCTCCTCGAGCGCCTTCTCCTGGGCCGCCTGCTCCGCCTCGAAGCGCTCCTCGAGCTGCTGACGCCTCACCTCGAGGGTGTGCATCCGTTGCTCGAGCTCTTGGCGGCGCTGGTCGAGCGTGGCACGCCGCTTCTCGAGGTCCTCCGCCCGTCGCTCGGTCGCCTCTTGCTGGCGATGCTCGCGCGCGGCCCGCGTCTCGACCTGCGCCGCCCCCCGGGAGGCGCGTTCGTCGAGCTGGCGGAGCTCCTGCCGGTTCAGGCGTTCGACGTCCCGGCTCATCCGCTCGACCTCGCGATTCATCCGCTCGATCTCATCGTGGCTCGGCATCGACTCACGGCTCATGCGGAGGGCTTCGGCGCGCAGGCGGTCGAGCTCTTCGGTGCTCGGTCGCATGCGGTCGGCGAGGCTCCGGGTCTCCGTGCCGATCCGCTCGATCTCGGCCCGGAGCTGCTCGCGCTTTTCGGGGGTCAGCTCCTCGGCGTCGAGGGCTTCGGTGAGCCGCTCACGGAGCTCCTGGAGACTCTCCTGCTGAGTCGCCATGGACAGCTCGACGACCCGCGCGAGCTCCTCGTGGAGCTCCGCCAGCTCGGCCGGATCCGGCCGGGCGGTCGCCGCGAGCGCGGCGGTCTTCTGCCGGATCGCCTCGATCGAGCGCTCCAGCTCCGCATCCCTCTCCACGTCCAGGGCCGGCTCCGCGACGTCGTCCAGATCCCCCGGCGCGTCCAGGTCCTGCTCGTCCACCGTGCCGACCTCGTCCCCGGAGGCCGGCATCCCATCGTCCGGTCCCACGTCGCCGGCCGGCTGGTCTCCTCGATCGGGCTGGGCGGAGGCGCTCGGCGTGCCGGGCTCGCCGGCCGCGGGCGCCGGGGCCGGAGCGGCTTCGGCCGCGGGAGCGTCCGGCAGGGTCGGGGTCACGCCGGGGGCGAAGCCGGCGACCGCGACCAGCAGGACGGCCGGCAGGGCGAGGCTCCAGCGCCGGTTCTTGCGGTGTGTCTCAGGGGCGCGGGGCGCCTCGCCCGCGAGGATCCGGCGCACCCGCCGGCCCAGGTTCTTGGTGCTGGACGCCATGCCCGGCGACTCGCTCCAGGCCGGGGTGCCCCAGGCCGGTGCGGCGTCGCCTCCTGTGAGCCATGCCGCCACCTCGGTCAAGCAGCGGGCCAGCCCGGCCCGATCGCCGGTCTGCTCCACCGCCCAGGCGTCACAGCGATACTCGGCGGTCTCCTGGAGGTGCCGGCGGGCAACCCGGTTGAGCGGCTGGACGAAGAGCAAGCTCTCGATGGTGCGGGCCGTCAGCAGCCAGGCCGGGTCGCGGCGCTCCAGATGGGCCAGCTCGTGGGCCAGCAGTCCCTCCTGGCGGCGCGGGCCGAGCGCGGTCAGCGCCCGCTGGGGGACGCAGATCTCCCGCTCGAGGACACCCAGGGCGACCGGGACCGGCAGGCGGCCGGAGCCGGTGAGGCGGACCGGCCGGCGGCTCGGGCTCGTGGTCACGAGGCGGTCGAGCAGACGGCGCGCCGGACCGTCGCCGATCTCCGCGCGGCAGCGGAGCATACGGCGCAGGCGCATCCAGGCGCCGGCGAGCCAGGCGGTGCCGACGAGCGACCCGAGAAGCCAGACGGCGAGGGCGAGCCGTTGCCAGCCGGGGAGCAGGGCCGCGGGCGTGGTGAGGAGTGGATGGGGCGTGACCGGGAGGGAGAGGGCGGCGGCCGCCGCTGTGGAGGCCGGCAGGGCATCGCTGGTCGGGGTTTGGCCAGGCAGGGTCTGGCTGGTCAGGGATGGGGCCTGGTCGCCGGAGGCGACGGTGGACGCGGCCGGGGCGGCCGGCAGGGCCATCCCGACGCCCACCTGCAGGCTGGCGGTGAGGATGCCGCCGACCAGGGCGGCCTTCCATAGCGCCTCCTCGAGCGCGAGCGACGCCCCGGAGGGGGTGCGGCGGAGCAGCCGGGAGAGCACCCAGACCGTCCCGAGCAGCAGGGTGCTGTGGATCAGGTAGGTACCGAGCCAGGCCAGGGGGATCGAGGCGGTCATCGTGGGCGCTCCTTGTCCGAGTCCTTCTCCAGAGTCAACCGTTCGTGCTCGGCGATCAGAGACCGGAGGTGCTCGAGCTCGTCCGGGTCGATGTCGTGCTCGGCCAGCAGGTGGCTCACCAGCGCGGTCACCTCGCCCCGGAACAGGTGGTCCGTGAGCTCGCCCACCATCGTCCGCCGGACGGCGGCCTCGGTCACGGTCGGCCGGTAAAGGTACCTACGGCCCTCCGCGCGGTGGGTTACCACGCCTTTGTCCTCCATCTTGCGGAGCATGGTGGCGATGGTGGTCGGTGCCAGCTCGCGTTCCTCGAGCGCTTCGTGGACCTCGGTGACGGCGGCTTCGCCACGCTCCCAGAGGGTGCGCATGATGGCGAGCTGCAGCTCTCCGAGACGGTGCTTGTCGGTCATGATCGTCGGCTCCTTGCGATTACTACTGAGGTAGTATTACCGAGGTAGTAGATTGTGTCAAGGGGACGCTAGAGAAGGACCGAGGTCGTGACGATCGGGCCGAGGTGGGGGGGAAGGGACGCCCCCTCCCGTCTGTGTCGAGAGGCGGCCGGGTGGGAGCGCTTCGTCAGAGGCGCCTAGCCGGACCCGAAGCGGGCTGGCTGGCCGGTGGCCTCGCGCACCGCCATCCAGACGCCGCCGTGGGGGTCGAGCTGCTTGTGGCGGCGGACTACGGCGGGGATCGGCACGTGGACGAAGACGTTGTGCCAGTAGCCCACCAGCATGTCGGTCTTGCCGGCCATGGCGGCGTGCACCCCATGGCGGGCCAGGGAGTCGCACAGCAGGCTGTCGGAGGTGTTGGCGGGCGCCGAGCGGATGATGTAGCTCGGGTCGAAGTACTTGAGGTAGGTGGAGACGCCGCGCGCGGCGAAGTAGCTCCGGATCCGGTCGCAGAGGAACGGGCCGATGTCGTGGAGCTTGACGTTTCCGGACGCGTCGCGCGCGTGCTCCTCCTCCGGAAACAGATCCTGGCCGGCGCCCTCGGCGACCACGACCACGGCGTGCCCCCGCTCCTCGAGCCGTTCGGACAGGCTCTCCAGGAAGCCGCCCTCGCCCTCCAGGGCGAACGGTACCTCCGGGATCAGGGTGAAATTGACCTCCTGGCTGGCCAAGGTGGCACCGGCCGCGATGAAGCCGGCGTAGCGGCCCATCAGCTTGACCAGGCCGATGCCGTTCCTGACCCCGCGCGCCTCCACGTGGGCGCCCTGGATGACCGAACGGGCCTGGTCGAGGGCAGTGAAGAATCCGAACGACCGGTAGACGAACGGGACGTCGTTGTCGATCGTCTTCGGGATGCCGACCACCGCGATCCGCAGGCCGCGGCGCTCGACCTCCTCCCAGATGGCGTGGGCGCCCCGCTGGGTGCCGTCGCCGCCGATGCACAGCAGGATGTCGATCTCCCGTGCCTGGAGGAAGTCGACCATCAGCGCCACGTTCTGGGGCCCGCGCGACGAGCCGAGCTCGGTGCCGCCCTCCCGGTGGATGCCCTCCACGTACTCCGGGGTCAGCGGGATCGGCGGTGTGCTGGACGAGGGGTTCAGGCCCTGGAAGCCGTAGCGGATCCCCAGGACCTCGCGCACGCCGTAGCGGTAGTAAAGCTGGTTGAAGGCCGAGCGGACCACGTTGTTGGTGCCCGGGCAAAGGCCGCCGCAGGTGACGATCGCCGCCCGCGTCTTCGCCGGCTGGAAGAAGAGCTGCTGCCGGGCTCCGGCCTTCTCGAAGCAGGCCTCGTCCCCGTCCGGCCCGTCGGGGGGGACCTCGATCGAGCAGCGCACCTTGGTGCCGATCCGGACGAAGGAACCGCTCCCCCCGGTGTCGGGCGACGGCAGGGGTAACGGGGAGGGGACGGTGCAGACACCGAGCTCGCGGATATGGAGCTCGGTCTTTTCGAGGGGGACTCCGTACATTGAGCGGTCAGCTCTGTTGGTCGATCTGCCTCCGCAAGAGCTCGTTTTCAAATGCCATGCCGACCTGGGCGGTGGCCAGCTCGAGGATGTCGATGTCCTCGATCGGGCTCTCGTTCTCGCCGTTGTCGGTGTAGATCAGGGAGATCACTCGCTGGGCGCCGAGCACGGGGAACACGACGATCTTGCCGTTGGCCGGCCGGCCGAGCAGATCGGCGAGGGCCCGCGGCAGGTTGGCATCGTCGAAGTCGGCGGTCACCACCTCCGCCGCCTTGAGGCTGCGGGTCAGGGCGTTGTCGTCGGCGACCGAGAGCTTGAGGCCGCGCGTCTGCTCCGCCAGCGGCCGGCCGTCCTCGTCCAGCCCGAAGGCGCCGAGGGCGGAGAGCTGCTCCCGCTTGACCAGGAACAGGATCGCCCGCTCCACGGACTCGGAAATGATGTGCATCAGGTTGAGGGCGACCGTGGCGGAGATCAGACCGGAGCGCAGGTCGCCGAACACCCGCCGCAGACGCTCGACGCCGGCCGCGCTACGGCCGCCGGTCGGCGGTGGCAGGTCCGGCTGGAGCGCGCTCCGGTCCCGGTTGCGCGCCAGTCCGGCGACGCAGGTGACGATCGGATCGATCTCGGGGGGGAGGGCGGCCAGCGCGCCGGCTTCGTAGACCGGACCGGCCGGTTGGCTCGCCGGCACCAGGACGACGAACGGGGTACCCAGCCGGGTCCGGCGTAGACGGCCGAGGTCCTCGATCGCCACGGTGTCCTCGCGCAGGTCGAGCAGGACGATCGGTGGCTCGTGACCGGGGTACGCCTTGCCGGCCATCTCCAGAACCACCGCCTCGATCGGGGCGAAGCCCGGCGGCAGCGCCCGGTCCAGGGCGGCGGTCAGCGCCGTGTCCTCCGTGACGATCTGGAGCCGGTGGATGCCGATCTCCTCGTCCGGAGAGGCCATGATGTCGACCTGGGTGTCGGCATCGCCGTCGGAGAAGCTCGACCAGGTTCCGGACGACTCGCCTCCCGTCCGCCCCCGGGACGTTCCGCCGCCCAGGGCGGGGTGGGTCTCCTCCGCGTCCCGGTTGCGCTCGTCGAAGATGCGCGCCGCCTCCAGCAGCACCATCTGGGTGTTGATGTCGGCGTCCGGCACCACGTCGCCCGGGTAGAGGGCGATGTCGTCGATCGGCCGCAGGTCGTCGACCACGAACTCGAACGTCCCCCGGTCCCAGCCGACCAGCTCACCGATCGTCTCCTCGATCTGCTGGCCGACGATGCGGCGCAGGGAGTCCTGCTCGATCGCCTCCATCGCCAGCAGGATCTGTCCCAGGGTGCGCTCGTGCTCCTCGCGCACCTGGGTGCGCATGGCCTCGTCGAGCTGTTCGGTCGTGATCAGGTCGGCGCCGGTCAGCAGCTGGCCAAGCCGCGGGGTCTTGGGGCTGCCCGCGCTCACCAGCTTGCCCTTGTGGAAGCCGATCATGGCCCGCTCGTCGTCGCGGCGCAGCATCAGCGTCCCGGTCCGCTGACCGAGGTGGATGAACTGCATGACGTCCGCGACGGAGACGTCTTCGAGACTGCCGGAGATGGCCATGGGTTCAGAGGGGGTCAGGTCGCGGAAGCGGCCCTTGGACGATCTACTCCTCGCCCCGGGCGAGCTTGACGAGGCTCTCGAGGCTGCGGAGCTTGCGGTCCTTGGCGGCGTAGAGCCGGGCCGCGAAGAGTGCCGAGGCGGCATGGGCGGAGAGCAGGTCCAGCAGGTCCCGGTCTTCGCCGCGGAGCATCGGCTTGTGGTCGAAGAGCTTGAGGATCACCAGTGCTCCGACCACGGCGTCGTGGACGCGCAACGGAACGGCGGCGAGCGCCGGGGAGTCGTCGTACGGTCCCAGGCGGAGCACACCGTCGTCCAGCGACTCGTCGACCATCGGGTCGCCGCCGGTGTAGCGGCCGGTCGAGTACAGCGGGTCGTCCTCGATCGCCTCGCCGAGGGCGACCTCACACTCCTTGGGAACCTCCTCGTCCTTGAGCAGCAGGACGAACCGCTCCGAGCCGAGCAGGTTGATGGCGATCTCGGCGATCGTCTGCTGCACCTCCGACGGATGGAGGGTGGCGTGAAGCTGGTAGGTGGCGACGTAGAGGTTCATCAGCCGGCCGGCCTGGTGCTCGGAATCGACCAGGCGCGCGGCCAGCTCCTTGACGTCGGTCTCGGCGGCCGCCAGGCGCGCTTCCAGGTCCTGGGTGCGCTCCCGGTCGGAGCCGGTCGCCGGCACGCCCGCGGCGCCGAGGTCGGTCTCGATCACCCGCACAAGCTCGCCGGCGCGGTCGAGGGTTGCCCGCAATTGGTCGAGTAAATCCGCGCCGCTCATCGTCGCATGGCTCAGGCGGCTTGTGCCGCCGGTCGATCCGCTCGGTTTCGGCTCGGGTTGGCTGGTCGTGTTTTCGCTCACGCTGCTGCCTTCGTCTCCGACCGACGGGTCGCCTCAGACCTTTGCGATCACCTCGAGGAGCTCGTCGGTCCGGAACGGCTTCTTGATGTAGGCCGTCGCTCCGGCCTCGAGGCCCCGCGCCGTGTCTTCCTCAGTCCCTTCGGTGCTGATGATGATCACGGTGAGGTCCTCGATCCGGCCGTTGGAGCGTACCTCTTCGAGGAACTGCAGGCCGTTCATGTTCGGCATGTTGATGTCCAGGAGCACCAGATCCACGTCGTCGTGGGCCTCGAGGTGCTCCAGTGCCTGACGACCGTCGTTGGCGTGGACCAGCGGATACTGACGCAACATCACCTCGAACATCTTGTGCATCAGCTTCGAGTCGTCCACGACCAGAATCTTGTTGGGCTCCACGTCGGTCTCCGTCCACTCGTTTCGGCGGCTTTGCGATCCCTGCTTCCGGTGCCCGCGTGCCACGGTTCGAGACAGTGCGCAAAGCTGGAGGCTCGAACGCCGAGTCTAGCCGACGCTCGGAAGTCGAGCAAGGACCGCGACATCCGCGATCCTCGGGGGGGTGGCGAGGCGGCGTGAGGCAGAGCTGAGGTGGGGATGAGGCGTGGCGCGCGGGCGGTCACGGACGCCTTCCGTGGTCTAGGATCGTTCAGAGGAGGTCGCCATGCTCAGTCACCGTCTCTCCCGCCGTCTCAGTCACCCCACTTCCTCCGCCCGCCTGTTCACCCCACTGTCGTCAGTCATCGCGCTCGCCGCGGCGGCGGGCCTCGCCGCGGGCCTCGTCGGACCGGTGCAGCCTGCCGGCGCGCAAACGACACCCGCTCCGCAGGTCGCCGAAGAGGGTCCCGCCGGGCCGGCGGGCCTGTTCACCGAGACGGTGAGCGTCGACCTGGTCAACGTCGAGGTCTACGCCACCGACTCCGACGGGGCGCCGGTCCTCGACCTGGGCCCGGCGGACTTCCGGGTCTACGAAGACGGCCGTCCGGTCGAGGTGACCCACTTCGCGGTGGTCGGCGGGGCAAGGAAGGCCGGCCCGGGAGCGGCCGGTGCCGCGGCCCCGAGCACCCAGGTGTCGGCCGAGGGGACCGGGGGGGCCGAGAAGGTGGCGCCGGAGCCGGCCAAGGTCGTGCTGTTCATCGACGAGATCCACACCGGACCGGGCAGCCGGCAGCGGCTGGCGCGCGATCTGCCGGGTGCGCTCGATCGGCTGCTCTCACCGGGAGACGAGGTCATGGTGGTGGCCTACGACGGCACTTTCGACGTGCTCTGCCCGTTCACCACCGACCACGAGAAGGTCCGCGCGGCCCTGGCGGCTCAGAAGCGGATCACCGCCAACCAGCTCCAGGCCGGCTTCGCCGACCAGCGTGCGCTCGAGGACGTGCAACTCCAGCAGCTGATGGAGGCCGGGGGCAACCCGAAGCCCGGGGTCACCGGGATCTGTGTGCGCATCGGCGGCCTGGCCGAGACCTTTGCCGACCAGGCCTACAACCGGGTGGAGCAGACCATCGACGCCCTGACCGGGTTCGTCAACTCCCTGGCCGGGTTACCCGGGCGCAAGGTCCTGGTGCACGTCAGCGACGGCATCCCGCTGGTACCCGGCGGGCAGGTGCTCAACTACGCCATCGAGCTGTGTGATGGCAGCGGGGCGCTCAAGGGCGTGGACTACGCCACCGACGTCCTCTCCATGGGCAATGGCGGCATGTACAACCGCTGGGATCCGTTCAGCGCCCGGCAGCGCCTGAACGAGCTCGACACCACCCGCGACTGGCAGGCGCTCGCCGCCCACGCCAACGCCCACCAGGTGACCTTCTACCCGGTCCAGGCCCAGGGGCTCGACGTCCAGACGGTGACCGCTACCAGCGACGTGCGCATGAGCGGTTCCACCATCGCGTTCGGCTCCCGCAACCTCCAGGACACCCTCGACCTGATCGCCCGCGAGACCGGCGGCCGGGCCACCCTGAACACCAACTCCGTGCCCGTCGGCTTCGAACGAGCGCTGGCCGACTCCCGCTTCCACTACCTGTTGGCGTTCAAGCCGACCGCCACTGAGGCGGGAACGGTCCACCGCATCCGCGTGGAGACCGATCGTCCCGGCATCCACCTGCGCCACCGGATGAGCTACCGCGCCAAGAGCGAGCGCGAGCAGGTCTCGGACGTGCTGCTGAGCGCGCTGCTCTACGGCGAGGAGCAGAATCCGCTCGACATCATCGTCCAGCCGACGGAGGCCGGGTCGGCGGACGGCGCCACCCGGGCGGTGCGCTTCCGGGTGGTCGTGCCTCTGTCGAAGATCACGCTCCTTCCCCGGGGCGAGCGCTTCGAGGGCATGTTCACCGTCTATCTGCGGGCTCAGGACGAGGAGGGCGACACCACGCCGGTGCGTTACCGCTCGATTCCGATCTCGGTGCCGCTCGAGGGGATGCTCCGCGACTTCGTCTACGAGGTCGAGATGAACCTGGACATGGGCCGCCACACGGTCGCCGTGGCGGTGCACGACGAGCTGGGCGGTGACACCGCCTACGTCAAGCGGGAGATTCCCCCCGCCGCCACCGTCGCCGGCATGTGAGCGGCCTTCGCCCGCGCAGTGGATGCGGGTACGAGAATGGTCTTGTGTGTTGCCTTGCCCTGGCTGTTCAGCTAATTATCCAATGAGGAATATTCTATTGATTACATCAACATAAACTGATATACTGGCGGCGAGCTCCCAAGAGGAGGTGAGCATGGCCTCAGGAGTCAGGCTCCAGCGGTTGATCGCGCACGACGTGGATCACCACAATCTGGACCAGCCCGTCCTTTCGGACATCGAATCGCCGCTCGACGCCCAGGGAGAGGTGGCGCAGTTCTTTGCCCGGCACATCAAAGAGTCGCGCGATCACCACCTCGCGCGCCAGGCCGTCTTCCGGGAAGAGGACGGATCGGTGATCCGAGAGCTCTGCCGGACGGCCATGGCGGACCCGGAGCGGGATCTCGTTGCCTCGTCTCGCGAAATCGCGCGCCGTCTGTTCGCCTCCATGATGAGGAAGGCCGACGCCGGCGGCTCGTCGACCGACGGTGACGCCGCCGCCGACGGTGCGGCCTCGAAACCGCTGAAGCCGGATCTGCGGATTTCCTCTGGCGAGCTCGTGGTCTGCACCTTCACCGAGGGCGACGGCCCGCCCTGGCTCGCGCTCTTGAAGATGGACCCCACGCAGGCCTTCACCAGCCGCCAGGAGACCATCAACGGCCAGCTCCGCATCGTCTTCGAGGCGGTGGGCGAGGTGATGCCCACCGGCGAGCTCCAGAAGTGCGCCTTCGTGCTTCCCAAGAAGGTCGCCGACCAGCGGGGCTACGACCTCATCGTGCTCGATCAGCAGGTCGCCCGCTACGGGGTCCACAAGCTCGTGTCCTCGTTCTTCCTCGACCGGTTCCTGCGTTGCACCCCCAGCCTGGAGATCGCCGAGACGAACCGGGCCTTCATTCTGGGAAGCCAGGCGTTCGCGGAGAAGATGAAGAACCAGTGGCCGGAGGAGGTGCAGCACCGGTTCCACGAGGCCATTGCGCAGGCGGTCCAGCAGCCGCAGATCGACGTCTCCCAGGTGGCCGCACAGCACGTCCCTCCCGAGGCGCAGAACGACTACCTGGAGTTCTTGCGGCAGCAACACCATCTCACCCAACTGGTGTTCGGTCAGGATCCCCACACGGCGCGGACCCTGACGGCCATGACCGAATTTCTTGGCGATCGGGGGCTGCGGGTCATCGCCCCGGCCGACGACGTGGGGCCCGGAAGGATGGTCGACCCCCAGAAGGACCCGGTCACTGGTGACTGGGTCGTGACGATCCGGACCGCGCTTTGGCGGCCGAAGTTCACACGGAGCCGGTGATGGCCCCGGCGGCCGAGGGCACCGATGCCATGCCGAGGGTCGAGGTGCTGGCCCGTTGCTGCGCGTTGCTCGGAATTCCGCGGGAGGAGCTGAAGGCGAGCGAGACGCTCACCATGTGGCACCTGCACCGGAGTCTCGCGCCGGGCGTTATCACCGCGGACAGTGCGGAGCGCCTGGCGTCCTGTTTCGAGGAGCTTCGCCGTCGGTTCGGAGGCGCGCTCTCCGTCACCTTGATTGCCGGTGTTGCGCCGGTGCAGGTGATCTCGAGTGGGCTGGTCGTCGGCCGGAAGAGCCTCACGGACATCCTGAAGGCCATCGGAGGTGCCCAGGTCGACCTCGAAATCGAGATCTCTAAGCGAGAGATCATCGAGGCCTTCGGGGTGCCGGCGGCGGCCGGCAAAGTCCTTTACTACCTGTTCGTCGACAACCTCCTCAAGCTGCTGGGGGCACCCTTGCAGAAGATGGAGGAGCACCTGTTCGCGGATCGAGACGGGTCGACAGTGGTGATCGTCTCCGAGGTCGACCCGGTCTGGACCGGCAAGTTCCTGGCCGTCATCGGAGAGACGACGGCCGAAGCGGGTGACGGGCCCTGGGACGCGCTCTGCCGGAAGTTCGAACAGGGGCCGCGCGTTCGCCAGCGGATCGACCGCTACCACGCACTCGCTGAAGACAGCCTCGGTTGGGTGGGGTTCGGCCTCAAGAAGCTGACACCGCTCCATGTCCTCGGCGAACAGGTGCGGGGGGAGGGGGAGCTCGCCGCCCGCGTGACCGGCACCCTGGCGCGCCAAGCTCTCCATGCGGGGCTTCTCTTTACCGCCACGCGCGCGATCTTCGACGAAGCTACAGGCTGCTTCTCGGTCCAATACGAGAGCGTCGATCGGAGCGTCCGCCTGGAGCTCGATCCGAGCGTCGAGGTGGCGCCGGAGCCGGGCTCCGTGCGGCGCCTCGCGTTGTGGCCCATCCAGGGGGAGGGGCCGGATCGGCTCATCGTGTTGAGCCGGATCGTCACCCGATGGCTCTTGCCCGGCACGCGGGCGGACAGGGCCACCGCACAGCAGAACTACGTTCAGTTCTCCGAGAGCCTCGGGCGCTTGGTGAACGAGGCGGCGTGGAACTATCGGGCCTTCATCGAGGGCCGGATCGACGAGCACTTCTCGACGGTCGAGCTGGTGGCGGACCTGGCGGCGAAAGCGGCGCAAGATCTCTCGGGCGCGCTCGATACCGTGACGCGCGGGCTGAGCGAGACCCTCCTGGCGACGATCGGTGTCGTGGTCTTGACCCTCCTGGCTTCTCTGGTCAAGGAGGAGGCGAACGGGTCCATCTTCCTGATCGGCATGCGGGTCTACGCCGTCTACATCTTGCTGGTGCAATTGATCTACCGCATGGGCGGCATCTGGTACAGCCACCGGTTGATGTGGCGGGAGTGGCAAGGGCGGTTGGTGGGCTACCGCCGGATCGTGGGTCCACAGAGGGTCGAAGCCTCGGTAGCCGCCGTGCAGAGTCGGCGCTTGCAGTTCCTGCTCTGGTTCGGGTTGACGACGTTCATCTACTTGGCGGTCGCGGTGGCGATCTGGGTGCTCCCGGGCATCCTGCCTCCCGAGATCCTGGGCTCGGCGTCCGGCGCGGGATCGCCGGCCCCGTAGGGCAGCTCTCTGGACCGCCGCCCACCCGCTCGGGTGTGGAAGGGGCTCCCGATCGGCGGGAGAGTGGGGTCTATGCGTGAGCTCACCGACGGATCGACCGCGATCGTCCGGGGCGCTCTGGCGGCCGGCTGCTCGTTCTTCGCCGGCTACCCGATCACTCCCGCCTCCTCCATCCTGATGTCGATGCTCTCCGAGCTGCCACAAGTGGGCGGCGTGGCGATCCAGGGGGAGGACGAGATCGCTTCCCTGGGCATGTGCATCGGAGCGGCGATGGGCGGCGCGCGGGCGATGACCGCCACCAGCGGTCCCGGGATCAGCCTCTACAGCGAAAACATCGGCCTGGCGATCATGGGCGAGGTGCCCCTGGTGATCGTCGACGTCCAGCGCCTCGGCCCGTCGACCGGCGGCGCGACCACGGTCGCCCAGGGGGACGTCCAGTTCGTCCGCTGGGGGACCGGCGGGGGCTACCCGGTGATCGCCCTCTGCCCGTCGTCGGTGGCCGAGTGCTACGCCCTCACCATGCGCGCCTTCGACCTGGCCGAGCGCTTCCGTTGCCCGGTTTTCCTGCTGACCGACAAAGAGGTCGCCCTGACCCTCAACACGGTCGAGGTCGAAGACTACCGGGACGAGCGGGTGCGCGCGCGGCCGGCGAACGGGAGCTCCGATGGAGACGGGGGAGCCGGTCAGCGTGTCTACCGCTACGAGCCGGCGGACGGCGTGGTGCCCATGCGGCTCTACGGGCGGGACGGCACGGTGCGTTTCACCGGCTCGACCCACGACGAGCGGGCGATCATCACCAAGGACCCGGTGACGGTGGGGGCGCTCAACCGGCACCTGATCGACAAGATCGAGGCCCATCGGGACGAGATCGAGCTGGCGACCCTGGATGACGAGCCGGGCGCCGAGACCCTGTGGGTTGCTTACGGGGTGACCGCCGGGGCGATGCGCGAGGCGGTGGCGCTGGCCCGCAAGCGGGGGGACAAGGTCGCCGCGCTGACCATCCAGAGCCTCTGGCCGGTGCCGGAAACGGCCATCGGCCGGGCGATCGACGGAGGAGGAGGGCAGATCCGGCGGGTGGTGGTCGCCGAGCTCAACCACGGGCTCTACCGTCGGGAGATCGAGCGCCTGGCGGGGCGGCCCGGCCTGGACGGGCGCCCGGAGGTCGCTGGATTGCACCGGATCGACGGCGAGCTCATCACCCCGAGCCAGTTCCTGGAGACCCTGTCATGAGCATCGTCCACGCGGCCGGCGGCACGAGCGTCGGCTCACTCGCCACTTTCCGCAACCAGACCCCGTACCCGTTCTGCCCCGGCTGCGGCCACGGCACCATCCTCGACCGCCTGGACCAGGCGCTGGTCGCCCTCGGGCGCGGGCCGGACGAGGTGGTGATCGTCAGCGACATCGGCTGCTCCGGCCTCTCGGACCAGTACTTCGCCACCAGCGCCTTCCATGGCCTCCACGGCCGCTCGATCACCTACGCCACGGGCATCAAGCTCGCCCGCCCGGAGCTCGAGGTGGTGGTCGTCATGGGCGACGGCGGCACCGGCATCGGCGGCGCCCACTTGCTCAATGCCGCCCGCCGCAACATCGGCATCACCGTCCTGGTGTTCAACAACTTCAACTACGGCATGACCGGCGGCCAGCACTCCGCCACCACGCCGCCGGACGCGGTCACGTCGACCACGCCGGGCGGCAACTTCGAGCGGCCGCTCGATCTGTGCGCCACGGTCGCCGCCAACGGCGCCAGCTCGGTCTACCGCGGGAGCAGCTTCGACGACGACCTGGCCGAGCGGATCGCCGACGCCATCCGCACTCCCGGCTTCGCCCTGCTCGACATCTGGGAGCTCTGCACCGCCCACTTCGTGCCGAGCAACAAGGCGTCCCGGCGGACCCTGGCGGAGCTGCGCGAGCGGTTGGGCTTCGCGGCCGGACAGATCCAGACCCTGGAGCGCCCGGAGTACGGCGCCGCGTACCGGGCGGCGTCCCGGCCGGGAGCGTCGACGGTCGCGCCGCAGATCCTGGAGCCGGTCTACTCGACGGACCTCGCGGCCGGGCTCGACCGGCGGTTCGAGCTGGTGGTGGCCGGAGCCGCCGGCGGCAAGGTGCGCTCGGCGGCCCGGACCCTGGCCCAGGCGGCGGTCCTGTCCGGCCTCTGGGCGGCGCAACGGGACGACTACCCGGTCACCGTCAAGACCGGCCACAGCCTCTCCCAGATCGTGCTCTCGCCGGAGCCGATCGAGCATTCCGGGAGCAGCGGGCGGCCCGACGCGGTTCTGGTGCTGGCGGAGGAGGGGTTGAAGAAGATCGCGAGCCTGCTGCCGCGGCTGGGGGAGGAGTGCGAGCTCTTCGTGCTCCCGGCCTTCGCCGGCCTCGACAGCCCGGCCCGGAAATCGATCTTCGATCCCGCGGCGTCGGAGACCAAGATCGCCAAGACGGAGCTCGCCCTGTTCGCCCTGGCGGCGGTCGTGGAACGCCTGGATCGGCGGCAGGGGGGCCCGGGCGGCCCGAGCACCCTGTTCCCGGCTGGAGCCCTCGAGGAGGCGCTCCGCCTGGCCGGCGGTAGCTACCTGGAGAAGAACCTCGCGGCGGTGCGGGCGGGCCGGCAGGCGGGTCGCGGCGCCTGAGCCGCTCTTGAGGCGCCGCATCGCGGCAGAGAACGATCCGCAGTGCGCCCGCGGGCGCTTCGGTATACTTCCCCGCACAAGATCATCCAATCAGAGCGGGAGGACGATGAGCGGGCAAACGGCTCGGCCGGGCAAGGGAGCGCACACTGCGTCCCCGTCGATCTCTGAACAGGTGGTGGAACGGCTCGCCCCGTACCTCGGCGAGTTCAATGCGCAGGTCTGGGTCAAAGTGGTCGCCCAGCGCAACCTCGACACCACGCCCGAGGAGCTGTCGCGGTCGGATCTCGAGCCGCTGCTCGAGGGGTTGCGACCCTCTCTCAACACGTTCATGGGTCGCTCGGCGGCCGACGACCTGCTGAAGAAAGTCGTCCGGGAGGTTCGCTGAATGCGCTACCGATGGCTGGCCATCTTTCCCCTCCTCTACGCGGTGGCGTTCGCGTTGGTCGCGTGGGCCCTGGCCGGTAGTGGCGGCCTGCAGCCCTTCGTCCGTGGGCAGCTCCTGTTGGTCCGCGTGCTCGCCATCGCCGGCTGCTTCGCGGCCGTCTCGGCGTTCGCGTCGGGGGACCACCTGCGGCGCGCCTGGTTCTGGCTCGGGGTGGCGACGGTGCTCGTGCTGGTCCGGGATCTGATCCGGTTGTACGCGGCTTCGGGTCAGGTGCCGGCGCTCGACTGGGTGGTCAGCGGGCTGGGGGTGCTGAGCAACGTGGCGCTCCTGGCAGGTGTCTGGCTGCTCGCCCGGGCGTGGAAGGTGGCGGCGATCTCGCTTCCCGGCGGCGGCACTGGGATGGGGCTCGTCGTCCTGATGGCAGCGGTGCTGGCGCTGGCAGTGGCCGGCCCCGGTGCGCTGGTGCATCTCAAGAGCGTCGCCGCGGGCGACTGGAGCGCGCTCATCCTGCTGGTCTCGGCGGTGGTCGACATCCTGTCGATCTGCCTGCTGGCGCCGCTGCTGCTGACCACCATCTCGCTGCGCGGCGGGCTGTTCGCGTGGCCGTGGGGGCTGGTGACGGTGGGCATGCTGTCCTGGCTGCTCTACGACGCCGCGGCGGCGTTCGGGCCGACCCTGGCCTCCGGTGGGTTCCCGCTGCCCGACGTTTTCCGGGGCCTGGCGGAGAACTACCTGGCGGTGGCCGGCCTGGCCCAGAGCCTCGCCGTCCGCCAGGTGCGCAAGGCGTAGTCATTGAGCACTGTCCTTCGCCGAGAGGTTTGCCGGAGCGGGAAGGAAGGCGTGTTTTCAAGTCTCCGATGCGTCGTCACGATCCCCGGAAACCTGGGCACCGCTCAGTAAATCTCGAACGTCAAGATCTTGGCGTCCAAGGGGCCGAGGCGGATCGGCGTCCGCTGGCGGGGTTTCAGGCCGATGTGCTTGCCCTTGTCCGGGTCGCCGGCCAGGATCACCGCGCGGTAGCCCTGGTAGCGCTGCTTCATCAGGTCGCCGATCCGCGGCCACTGGTCCTGCATCTGGTCCAGCCGCTCGCCGAACGGGGGGTTGATCAACAGGAGACCCGGCCCCGGCGGCGGCTCGAAGGCGAACGCGTCGCCGACGTCCACCCGCGCGAATGAGTCCAGCTCCGCGCGGCGCAGGTTGGCGCGCGCCGCCCGTACTGCTTCGGAGTCCTCGTCGATGCCGAGGAGCTGGACGTCGCCGCCCGCCGCCGGCGGCATCGGCAGCGGCTCGTTGCGGACGGCGCGCCAGACCCCGGCCTGGAACCCGGGCAGCCGCTCGAAGCCCCAGCTCTCCCGCAGGCGCCCTGGCGCCAGTCCGAGGGCGTAGGCGCCGGCCTCGGCGAGCAGGGTGCCGCCGCCGCACATCGGATCGACCACCGGCCCCTGGCCGTCCCACGCCGCCGCCAGCACGCAGGCCGCCGCCACCTGCTCTCGGACCGGCGCCGGACCTGCGGCCACCCGGTATCCGCGCCGGTCGAGCGAATCGCCGGAGGTGTCGAGCAGCAGGGTCGCGCGATCGCGATGCAGCCAGACACGGAGCTGGACGTCCGGGTCGTTGCGGTCGACCGTGGCGCGCTTGCGGTAGCGCCGGCGCTGGGCGTCGACGATGCCGTCCTTGACCCGCACCGCGACCCAACGGCGATCGCGGATCTGGGAGTGGGAGGTGGTGGCGCGGATGGCGAAGCTACGCTGCGGCTCGAACAGCTCCCCCGCGGAAAGGCCGTCCCAGCGCCGCGCGCTCGTGACCATCTCGGCCGCGCCGGCGGCCAGGGCGTCGCCGTCGGCGCCGTCCCAGGCGCCCAGCTCGACCAGCACCCGGTTGGCGCTCCGCAGCCGCCAGTTCGCCCGGTAGACGTCGATCCACCGGCCGGAGAACGAAACCGCGGAGCGCTCGCGGCAGACCTCGGCGAAGCCCAAGGAACGGAGCTCGGTTTCCAGGATCCATTCGAGACCGAGGGCGCAGGTGGCGATGAGGCGAAGCGGCATGACGGGCGATCTTACCGCTCCGGGACGTTGCGCGGTGGCGCACCGGCTGCCGGCACGATCCGCTCAGAACTGGAAGCCGATGGAGGCGAGCCAGGCGCGGCGGGTGCCGAACTGAAGTGCCAGGTCGCGGGCGTCGCTGTCCTCGTAGTCCAGCTTGAGGACCCAGTTGTAGGTGGGCCGGTAGTTGACGCCGCCGGTCCACCGGCGCTCGCGCTGGACCGACCAGTTGCCGTCGAGCGGTCCCTCCAGGCGGGCCTCGTCGTACTCGGCGACCAGCTCGATCCGCGCCGTCGGGAACGCCTGGCCGTGCCAGCCAGCGGCCAGGAACCCGGGCTGCCAGCGGTAGATCAGGCGGCCGTACCAGCCGCGGAGAGAGGCGTCGTCCGCGAACAAGGCCTCCTGGGCGTCGAGGCGGTTGAGCTCGCCGGTGAGGACGAAGGGACCGCGCTCGAGGTAGAGGTCCAGCGCACCGCCGGTCAGGTCCAGGTCCCCTGCGTCGTCGTAGGGTCCGGTGTAGAAAGACAGCCCGGCCCGCAACCAGCCGCCCAGGCTCCAGGCGCCCCGGCCGACCAGTGCCGGGCGGTCGTTGTTGTCGGCGCCGAACGGCTGGCGGGCATCCCGGGTGCCGAGGGCGGTGATGTCGGCGTCGAGGCCGGAGACCAGGTAGAGCTCGTAGTCGAAGGAGCCGAGGTCGCCGACCGGTGCGCTGCCGTAGGCGCCGAAGCCGTTGTCCGTCCAGTCGGACGGCGCCACCACGTAGGAGGTCAAGGGCTTCGAGATGACGGCGCGGTTCGGGGCGTAGTGGTCGACGTTGACGTTGCCGAAGGGCACCAGCAGGGCGCCGGCACGGAGGTTGAGCCAGGGGGTGAGGGAGTAGTTGGCGTAGGCCTGCTCCAGGAGCACCTCGCCGCCCCGCTCGCCGCCGACCGTGGCCGCCCGCTCGAGCTCGATCTCGGCGAAGAAGCCGAGGCGGTCGTGGGGCTGGCCGGAGACGACCAGCTCGAAGGCCTCGGCGTCGAACACCGTGCCGGCGTCCGGCTGCTGCTCCTGGATCGCGTTGACGGTGCCGTAGACGGTCAGGTTGTTGCGCCGCCGCTCGGCGGCGGAGAGCAGATCCACCCGGTCGGCGGTGGAGCGAACCTGGTCGGCGAGCTGTTGTTGTTCCTGCGCGATCCGGTCGGTCGTCCGGCGCAGGGCCTCCGCCTCCTCCGGCGGGGTCGCCGCGTCCGCAGCGGTCGCCTGGCCTCCTTCGCCCGCGGCACCACCGGCGCCCTGGCGGCTCTGGGCGAGGAGCTCGCCGACCATCGCGCGAAGCGCCGCGACCTCCTGGTGCAGGGTGGCGATGCCTTCCTCGAGCCGATCCACCCGCTGCTCGATCGACGGCTCCTCCACGGCGGGCGTCTCGTCACCGGCCTCGGCGGCGAGGGCGGGAAGGGAGGACAGGAGCGCGAGCGGGCCGGCGAAGGTCAGGGCGAGCGTGAGCATTCGGAGTGCCTGCCCCCGTCGGCCGGGTCCGCCGGGTCGGGTGTCGCGAGGGGAGGTGGTCGGCGTAGCGAGGAGGTCGGGGCGGTTGTCGGGATCGGTCACAGGGAAATCTCCAGCTCAGCGGGGTTGCTCGAGCGGCCGTCGGGGCCGATGACGATCACGGAGTAGAGGCCGAGCGGCACGTCCGGCGCCACCGAGAGGGTGAGGCGGATGCGGTTGCCCTCCTGGACGCGCAGGCGGCGGACCCGGATCCCGGGCGCGGGTGCGTCGCCTCGGCGGACCTCGACCGTCGCCCCTTCGGCGAACGCGGCGCCGTCGAGGACCAGGTTCGCCACGCCGCCGCGGCGGACGACCCCGGGGCTCAAACGCTCCAGGGTCGGCGCCGGTGCCGGTACCGCGACAGCCGCGCCTTCGTGCTCCTGGGCTCGGTCGGTTCCCTCCTGTGGGGTCGACCTCCCTGAAGCGGCGGTTTCGTTCGGCGGCGTGGCGATGGGCTCGGTATCGCGGGCCGGCTCGGACCGGGCGCTGGACGGTCCACTCGGCCGCTCCGCTCTCGCTCCATCCGGAGCCGGCGACTGCTCATCTGGAGACGCGGGAGTTTCGGTGCCGGGAAGCGCGTTCCGGCGGCCCACGTCGTCTGTCGCCGGAAGAGGTTTCTCCCCCAGGGCGGTTGCCTGCTGCTCGGCGCCGACCCGGCTGCTTTGCGGCGGGCGGTCCTGAGCGTTGGCCGCCACGGCGTCGCTGGCTTTCTGCTGTGCCGGTTCGGCCTCCGGTTGCGCGGTCGGCGAGCGGTCGCTGTTCCGCGTCGACGGGGCCGACGCCTCCACAGGCGGGCCGGTCTCGCCACTCGGTCGCTCCCTCTCCGCCCTCGACGGGGACGCGGAGGCCGCGGACGGGCCGGCTGCCGGTTGCTCTATCGCGGCAGGAGACGCCTGCGGCCGCTCCGCCGGTGCAGAACGTGTTCCGGCGGCTGACCCGCCTTCCTCGCGGGAGTCGCTCCCCCGATCGCCGGGAGGGGTGGCTTCCTGGTCGGTGCCCCCTTCTGAATCCCCCTCCGCGTCGGATGACGCCGCCGACGGGATGGCCCGGGCGGCCACTTCACCGGGCACGGCTCCACCCGTCTGCCCGGGCTCGGGCGCCTTGCCCGCCAGCCACCAGGCGAGCGCCACGGCGGCTACGAGGAGCATGGCGCCACCGGCCGACCAGGCCATCACGCGCCGTCGCCCCGGGCGCCGGCCGGTGGCGTCCGCGCCGGTGCTCGCCGCCTGGAGCGCCCCCGTCGCTCGGTCCAGCCGCACGGTCGGTGTCGCTTCTTCGCCGGGGCCGGTGGCGAGCCGCTCCTCGAGCGCCGCGCGGAGCGGTTCCAGGGTCCCCGGGCGCTCGGTGGGCTGGCGGGACAGGCAGGCCATCACCGCCTCGGCGAGGGCGGCGGGGAGATCCGGCCGGAGCGCGGCGAGCGGCCGGGGAGTCTCGGTCAGGACCCGGGTCAGGCACCGCTCCAGGGTGTCCGCGGCAAACGGGTTCTCCCCGGCGAGCGCTTCGTACGCCACCAGGCCGACGGCGTAGACGTCGGAGGCGGTGGAGTGGCCGGCGCCGTTCAGGACCTCGGGCGCCAGGTACCGGGGCGTGCCCATCAACATGCCGGTGGCGGTGAGCGCCACCGCGCCGGAGCGGGCGATGCCGAAGTCGAGGAGCTTGGCGCGGCCGTCGGCGAGCACCTGGAGGTTCGACGGCTTGACGTCCCGGTGCAGCACCCCCTGGCCGTGGGCATGATCGATGGCCCGGCACAGGGTCACCAGCACGCGGAGGACCTCCGCCTCCGGCGGCCGGCGCTCGAGCCAGCGGTCGAAGCTCTCCCCTTCCAGGTGCTCCATCGCCAGGAACGGCTGCCCCTCGTGGAAGCCGAACTCGAGCAGGGTGACGATCTCTGGATGGGAGAGATGGCCGATGGTGCGCGCCTCCTCCAGGAACCGGGAGCGTGCCTCGTCGCCGGTCGCCCCCGCCAGCACCTTCACCGCGACCTTGCGCCCGATGTGCGGGTCCTCGCCGAGGTAGACCCGGCCCATGGCGCCCTCGCCGAGAGTGTCGAGGATCCGGTACTTGCCGATCCGCTCCGGCCGGGCGGACGTCTCCGCGCTGCACATGACGGGGGCCATTGTGCCAGCGGCCGTCCGGTGTCAGCCCACCCCGATGGGCTGGTGTGCCGCGGCTCCTCCCGCCCAGATGGGTGGCGAGAGGGAGGGGTGACGGCAGGTGAGATGCCGCCGTGCTCCTTGCCGGTCGCTGTGCTCGCCGGCCTTTACTTGGCGGCTACAATGCGGGGCGATGGCGACCTCCCTGACGGCGTGCCCGAGGAACTGCTACAGCACCTGTGCCATGCGGGTGACCGTGGAGGACGGCCGCCTGGTACGGATCGAGGGTGAGCCCCAAAACCGGGCCACGCCCGAGGGACCGTGCCTCAAGGGGCTCTCCTACGTCGAGCGGGCCCACTCGCCCGACCGGATCGTCCGCCCGCTCGGGCGCACCGCCTCCGGCTTCGAGCCGATCCCCTGGGAAGAAGCCCTGGAGCGGATCGCCACCGCGCTCGAAAAGGCCCGCCGGGAGCACGGCCCCCAGTCTGTCCTCTACTACTCGGCCAGCGGTACCAAGGGCCTCCTCAACGGCGCCGGCCTCGCCTTCTGGCGCCTGTTCGGCGGCTGCACCACCACCTACGGCGACCTCTGCTGGCCGGCCGGGCTGGAGGCGACCCGCCTGACCCTGGGAGACAACAAGCACAACGTTCCTTGGGACCTGGTCAACGCGCGGCTGATCGTCCTCTGGGGCAAGAACGTCGCCGAGACCAACGTCCACCAGATCGCCCACGTGGAAGAGGCGCGCGCCGCCGGCGGCCGGGTGGTGGTGATCGATCCCCGGCGGACGGAGACCGCGGAGCACGCGGATCTGCTGGTCCAGCCGCGCCCCGGGACCGACGGCGCCCTCGCTCTGGGGGTCGCCCACGTGCTGGTGCGCGACGGGCTGGTCGACCGCCCGTTCGTCGACGCCCACGTGCTGGGTTTCGACGCCTACGCCGAGATGCTGGGCGAGTACCCGCCGGAGCGGGTGGCCGCGATGTGCGAGATTCCGACCGCGGAGATCGAGGAGCTGGCCCACTGGATGGGGACGATCGCGCCCATGACGATCAACCCCGGCTTCGGCATGCAGCGCTACACCAACAGCGGCCAGGCGATGCGCGCCATGCTCGCCCTGCTGGCGCTCACCGGGCAGATCGGCAAGCCGGGCGCGGGCTGGATGTACGCCAACCTCCAGACGGCGGTGTTCGACGAGGTGAGAGATCCGATCGCCTTCTATCCACCGGCCGCGCCGGACGGCGTCGTGCGGGTGGGAATCTCCACCGCGCGGCTCGGGCGGGACCTGCCGGCGCTCGCCGATCCGCCGGTCAAGGTCGCCTGGGTCGAGCGCGGCAACCCGATTCCCCAGAACCCGGAGACCGGCCGGGTGCTCGAGGCGTTCCGGGCGCTCGACTTCCGCGTCGTGGTCGAAGAATTCATGACCGACACGGCACGGGAAGCGGACGTCATCCTGCCGGCCAAGAACCTGTTCGAGCAGACCGACGTCATCGGCGCCTACTGGCATCCCTACCTCCAGATCCGGGACAAGGTGCTCGAGCCGCCGCCGGAGGTGCTGCCGGAGACGGAGATCTATCGCGCCCTGGGGCGGCGGCTGGGGATTCCGGAGGACGATCTCGCTGCGGCCCTTCCCGGGCCGGGAGACGCCGAGGTCGAGGCCTGGCTGGAGGCGAAGCTCGCCCCGTTCGGCCTCTCCCTCGAGCGCCTGCGCCAGGGCCCGGTCCTCGCGCCGGGCTGTGAGGAGATCGCCTTCGCCGATCGGACCTTCCCGACGCCGTCGGGCAAGATCGAGCTGGTCTCCGCCGAGGCCCGGGAGCGCTGGGGGCTGGACGAGCTGCCCCGCTTCACCGAGCCGGAGGAGAGCGTGCGCCGGGGCGGCCGCTACCCACTCCAGCTCCTGACGCCCAACACCAAGAACCGGATCCACAGCCAGTTCGGCAACCTGCGGATGATTCGTCGCATGGCGCCGGAGCCGTTCGTCGGGATCCACCCGGACGACGCGGCGGCGCGGGGGCTGGAGGAGGGGGACCGGGCGCGCCTGTTCAACGACCGGGGCAGCCTGACGCTCCCCGTGCGCTTCGACTGGGGGACGCGGCGCGGCTGCGTCTGGGTGACCAACGGCTGGTGGCTCCAGGAGGGCGGCGCGGTCAACCTGCTCTCCCAGGGCCGCGAAACCGACATGGGCCACGGCGCGGCGTTCCACGACAACCTGGTCGAGGTCGAGCGGGCCTGAGCCATGGTCCCGCTGCCATCGAGGGAGCGCTCGACCGGGGGTTCGACCGGGAGCAGCCGGCCCGACGATCCGGCCCGGTGGCCGACCGGATCGCTGGAGCCCTGGACGAACCGGACGACAGGAGACCTGCTGGTGCACGGGGCGAGGGCGTGGCAGCTCTGAGATCGACCGGCAGCCGACGAGGCGACGAGCCGGCCTTCGTCTTCGACCCGGACCGCTGCACCGGCTGCGAGGCTTGCCGCGTCGCCTGCGGGATCGAGAACGGGGACGGCCTCGACACGGGCTGGCGCCAGATCCTCACCTTGAACCCCGGCCGCCATCCGGCGCTCCCCACCAGCCACCTGAGCCTCGCCTGCAACCACTGCGCGGAACCGGCCTGCATGCTCGGCTGCCCGGCCGCCGCCTACCACCGGGACGAGGCGACCGGCGCCGTCCTGCTCGACCCCGACAAGTGCATGGGCTGCCGCTACTGCTCCTGGGTCTGCCCCTACGACGCGCCCCGCTACGACGAAGCCGCCGGGGTGATGAGCAAGTGCACCTTCTGCTCCCACCGGCTGGCGGCCGGCGCCGAGCCCGCCTGCATCGAAGCCTGCCCGACCGACGCGCTCACCCTGGGAACGCGGGCCGACGCCGTCGACGAGCCGACCGGAGTCGGCCTGGAGGCCTGGGGTCTCGGCCCGGCGCTGGCGGTGCTGAGCTCCCGGCGGACTGCAGCGCCCTCGCCCGGCTCGATCGCCTCTCCGGCCGTGCCGCCCCGAGGCGCGCTCTCCGTCGACTCGCCGGTCCAAGAAGCGGCGGCCGGCTGGACCGGCTCCCCCGGTTCTGCGGCTCGCGTGAGCTACGGGCTGGCTGCGTCGGCATGGCCGCCGGCCTCCGCCTCCGGTCGATCGCGGCCCCGCCAACCGCTCCCGCCCCCCAAGATCCGCCTCCGCGCCGAGTGGGCGCTCGTCCTCTTCACCCTGGCGATCCCGGCCCTCCTCGCCTGGCTCGCCGCCAGCCTGGCCCGCCCGGAGCGCGTCTCAGCACCATGGACCCCCTGGGCCTTCCTCGGCGCCGGCGCCCTCGCCATGGGCCTCAGCACCCTCCACCTGGGACGGCCCTCCCGCGCCTGGCGCGCGATCCTCAACCTGCGCACATCGCCCTTGAGCCGGGAGATCGCCCTCTCCTCGGCCTTCCTCGCCGCCGGCTTCCTGCACCTCCTGCTGCCGGCCGGCTCGCCGCTCCGCCTGACCGCGGGGGCCGTAGCCGTCCTCCTCGGCGCCGGTACCCTCCTCGCCATCGACGCCGTCTACCGGGCCATCCCCCGCGACGACGCCCGCCGCATCCACAGCGCCGACGCCTGGCTCACCGGCGCCCTCCTGGTCGGCCTCGCCGTCCAGGTCCCCCTGGCCTGGGCCCCGGCCGCCCTGCTCAAGATTGTGCTGACCCTCCGCGAGCGCACCCTCCCGGCTCCGCTCCTGGTGCTCCGCCTGTTGCTCCTCGCCGCCGCCCTGACCCTCGCCACTCCCGGCGTCCTCTGGCCTGCCTCCTCGCTCGGCCCCTGGTGGGTCCCCCTCCTCCCCGCCCTCGCCGGCGAGCTCCTCAACCGCGCCGCCTTCTACCACCGCCTCGAACCCGCCAGCCCGGCCCGCACCATGGCGGCACAGATGACTGCGGCGGCGGGGAGACGGTTCCTCACTTCGTGAGCGCTCGACCTCTCGGTCCCTCGGGCGGGTGACGAATTGAAGAGCGGTCCTCCTGGGAAGCCATCCGCTGTTTTGACATCTCGTTGATTTGACTGGTAAACAGAGTCGATCCTCGATTCGTCCCATCTCTGACCCGGCGGTCTTTGCGGTTCTCTCAAGGCGGAGTCATGCTCAGATTCCTCAGATCTCGACTGGCCTTTCTGGGGCTCTTGCCAATACTGGTCCTGTTGAGCTCCTCGGCATTGCCAGCACAGGAACCGGATTGGTCCCTCTTCTACAATCACGGTTTCCTCCAAGGGGGGGCAACCGCCCCCGGCGATCAGGTTCTCGTACGAGGGAGCGACGGCAGCATCTATGTCGCCGGGATCGGCGGAAGAGCGTTCCTCCAGAAGCTCGACGCGCAGGGGAATCGACTCTGGTACCGGATTGCACCTGCTACGGCCTTCCGGGATTCATTGATCGACCTCCAGAGGGATGCCGCAGACAACCTGTTCCTGCTTGTTGAATACTTCTACGAGTCGGTTCTCATGAAGTACTCCCCGAACGGAGATCTCCTATGGTCTCTGAATTTCGAAGACGGCATGAGGCGCATGGCGGTTCGGGACGACGGGACCTCGTATCTCGTCGGTCAACGTCTAGGGGCAGTGGTCGTTCGCGTCAGTGCTACCGGTGAGCTGGTCTGGCGGTCGGTGTGGGATTGGAACGAGCCGGCCGTGCTCTCCCGCGTGACGCCTGCACCAGATGGAGGGGCGTTCGTGGCTGGGTCCTTCATCCACACACCGTACCTCGACCGGACGGTCGTCGCGCACTTCGACGCAAGCGGTCACCGGACCTGGGTGACGACCTACGATGAGGGCGACGTCAACAGACCGCTGGCTCTGACCATCCTTCCTGGTGGGAACCCGGTTCTCTACGGGGTTGTCGAGGAGCAGGTCAACCATTCACCGCACGAGGGATATCGCCTCGTGCTCGATCCCCAGGGAACCGTGGTCGGCCAGAGTATTTATCCGGCTGTAGGGGGTGTGCACCCTGAGGTCAGGACCGATACGGAGGGTGGTGCCGTTTTCGCCGGCCGCTCGTCGAGCGCTGATTTTCATCATGACGACGTTCGCGTGATTCGGGTTGACCCAGCGGGAGCAGTCGCTTTCGATACGACATTTTTGGCCGATCGAGTCAACCATCTACGAGCAGCCTTCAGAACGGACGGTTCTGTTCTCCTGGGATTGGTGGGATTGGACACCCGCGCCGGGGTCGAGATCTACCACCTGTCTCTCGTGGGTGATCCGGTGCAGGTGGCGTTGTTGGGGAAGCATTCCGGGATTGATGCACTCGAGCCGGTGAGCGGAGGGCGAACGCTGCTGGTCTCGAACCTCTACGGGCTGCTGGTTGTCCTGAGGGTCGACCCGAGCGGGAACATCGAATGGACAACCTCCAATCCGCCCACCCATCCCTCCCAAGATGGAAGTGGCCGATGGCCGCTTCCCGGTTTCGCGTTGACCAGCACAGGTGTGCTGGCCGTTGTCGGGGACACCACGACGACCGAGGGGGGGTACGACCTGCTGGTGTTCGGAGTCGAGCCGACGGGAGAGGTCATCTGGGAGACGGCATTCGATGGGGGAGGGGACGAAAGGGGCTGGGAGATCCTGCCAACCCTCGGTGGTCTCCTCCTGCTTGGGCGTACGTCGAACGCGTCGGGTCAACAAGCAGCGATTCTGGTCTGGACAGATGAGCAGGGCCGCGTGTCCCACTCGGTGGAGATCCCGGGAAACGGGCCTGGCGTGGAGAGCGCGGCGGCCGCTGTCACTCCCGGTGGCGAGATCTGTCTGGCGATTGGATCCGGCCCGAACCTGTCGATCCGGCGGCTCTCGTCCACGGGCGACACGCTCTGGCAGGATTCCGTGGCAACGTCCGGTGCCAGTGACATCTCTCCCGCCGTGGTTGTCGATGCCGACGACGGATGCGACGTCGCCGCGGTTGGGCCGGACGACCGAGCCGTTCTGGTTCGCTACGACCGTGACGGGAAGCATCTGGAGGTTCCGGACCTTGCCCTCGAGGGGCGTCTTCCTTTCCTCGCAGCTCCCCAGGACGGAGGTCTCTTGATCGCCATCGGCACGACCGTCGGCAAGATCGACCGGTTCGGGAAGCTCATGTGGCGCATCAACTCGGAGATTCCCGTGTACAGCTTCACCTTGGGGGCGGACGGTGCAGCCTTCGTGGAGTACTTGTCGCCGGACGGTCTTACTGTCACGAAGATCACTCCGGACGGTATGAGCGCCTGGGCCCATCCAACGTCGGTCGACATGACTGTGCCGACCCTGTTGGAGGGACTGTCCTCCGGAGGGGTGGCCATTGCGGGCAGACAAAAGTTCTTGCCCTTGATTCCTGCCGTGAAAGTCGCCCTCCTTGGGTCGGACGGTACGGTCGTTTGGCCGGAAGACGAAGAAGGAACTTCGCTCTACTTGACGGGGCTCGCGTCGGATCAGAGAGGAAGGCTCTTCGTCGCGGGCCGTCTCAGCTTCGTGCGCGATGCGAACGATCTGGTGGTGTATTCCTACTTCCCGGACGAAGATGGCGATGACTGGGGAGATGCCGTCGACAACTGCCGGACGGTGTACAACCCCCAACAGATCGACACGAATGGTGACGGCATGGGCGACCGGTGCTCGGGAGGTGATCCCGATGGCGACGGGATCGGGAGCCAAGGAGACAATTGCCCGACGGTCTTCAATCCAGACCAGACGGATACCAACCAAGACGGAGTAGGAGATGCCTGTCCGCCGGTGACTGCGGTCCCAGCGACCACAGCCTTCGGACTTGCCCTCCTCTCGGTCGTTCTCTGCTTGCTCGCGCTTGCTCGCCTTCGCCCCTGAGCGCCCCGGAGCCCGGTAGCAGGGGCTCACGATTGACACATTGTCTTACACAAGCCAGCCTCGATCCATGGCGCCGCGGAAGACCTTGACGGTTTCTCTCACCCCGGAGCTGGAGCGTTTCGTCTCCTCCCGTGTGGCCTCAGGGAAGTACGTCTCGGCGAGCGAGGTCGTGCGCGAGGGGCTCCGCCTGCTCGAAGAGCGGGAGGCGCGGCGTGAGATCGAGCTGGAACGGCTCCGGGGGGCGATCGGCGTCGGGCTCGAGCAGGCACGGGCCGGCCGGCTCGTGGACGGTGAGGAGGTCTTCGAGAAGCTGGAGCGCCGGGCGGCAGCGCCGCATGAAGACGGATGAGCCGCCTTCTCCGCTCAGCCGATCAAAAACCCCACCGCCTCCTCCTCGATCGGGTCGAGGGAGGCGAGGAGGGAGTGGTCGTCGTCGACCTCGATCAGGGCGACGTCGGGGTGGCGGGCGACGTAGCGGCGGGAGGTTTCGATGGGGACGACTTCGTCCTGCCGGCCGTGGACGATGCGGGCCGGGCAGGGGATCTCGGGGAAGTCCGGGTGGCGCATCATGCTCTCGCAGAACGCCCAGCGGACGTCGGTCAGGACGCCGGCGCCGTCTTCGATGGGGAAGGTGCCGTCGCGCTGCCAGGCCGCGAGGCCGTCGGCGCCGAGGAGCTCCGGCCAGCGGTCGACCAGGTCGAAGCCCGGGCAGAGCAG
>Ga0210074_1000014_pt1 | contig 92303 bp, 70 predicted proteins | sample China_Galinas_Co_FD_184860 | JGI IMG/M metagenome (GOLD analysis project Ga0210074, IMG submission 184860) | Wetland microbial communities from San Francisco Bay, California, USA, that impact long-term carbon sequestration -... | ecosystem: Environmental > Aquatic > Marine > Wetlands ... | reverse complement strand
TAATCACAGGCTATCCTCAGCGCGGAGCTCCAAGGTCCCACAACCGCCGAGTGATTCTGACTCCATGAGGATCTTCCTCAGCTTCTCGGGCAGCCGAAGCTTGGCGATAGCCGCCGGGCTTCGTGATTGGCTTCCGCGGATTCTCCCTACCGCTCAGCCTTGGTTAGCGCATGAGGACCTGCCTGCCGGGGCCACGTGGATCGACGCGATCGGACAGGCCCTCGAGACCAGCGAGTTCGGCATCCTCTGCTTGACGCGGGAGAACCTCGCCGAACCATGGCTGCACTTTGAAGCGGGAGCACTCGCCAAGAGCCCCGGAATGGGGCGTGGTGGGGTCTGCCCCTACCTGCTCGAGATGGGACCTGAGCAACTCGCTGGGGGACCACTCGCCCAGTTTCAGGTCAAGCCGGCGACCAGGGAAGGAACGCTCGGCTTGGTCCGTGCCATCCATGACCGCATGGGCTCGTCCACGCTCTCTCGCGAAGAGTTGGAGAGTCGATTCGACCTGGGGTGGGATCGACTCGCTTGCCTGATCGACAGGATCAGGGAGGAACCGTCGCAGGTAGGACTTTCACCCAGAGAACGAGCGGTCGAAGCGCTCGCCAAGGACGCGGAGATCATCCTGATGGAAGACTTCGTCCATGCCGAGTCACAGCTCGGCGAAGGAGACAGCGTCCTGCTCTTCTCGAACGACCTGACGTACGATCGGCGCTACTTCACAGAGGTCATCGCCGAGAATCTTCGGAAGGGAGTCTCCTACCTCTACCTCCTCAACGGGGCAGATGCCGAGGCAATGCGAAACTGGGATCTCTTTAGCGACGAGCTCCAGAGTCGCGGGGTGCCTAGACTTCCAGAGCGTCGGAGGATCCAGGTGGCCCCCCTCTTCTGGACCACCGCGATCTACGAGTTTCGGGACGGCCACCGGGAAGTGGAAGCGATCTCGATCCTCGAACACCGCTTCGAGTCCCGAGCGTGCGTAAGGCTCTCCACGGCGATCGCCCGCCAGATGCGACGCAAGTTCCTCGAGTACTGGGCAGTCGCAGAAGCCCCCTGAAGCCGCCGCTGCCGATCTATCCCGCCGCGAGCTTCTCCCACTCCTCGTCGGAGGCGTCCATGGCGATCGACAGGCCGCCGTCGGCGCCGACGAAGACCGGGTCCTTGACCACCTTGACGCGGCCGCCGCCGATCTCGCCGAGCTCTTTCTGCAGCCGGGCGCCGAGGCCCTGGATCAGGGCGGTGCCGCCGGAGAGGATGATGTTGTTGCGCACCCGGTCCTGGTAGTCCGGATCGACCCGGGAGAGCAGGTCGACCATGGTCTCGATCACCGGCGGCAACAGGCCTTCGCAGGCGGCGCGCACCTGGTCGGTGATGTCGAGCTCGGTGGGCCGGCCGTCGACCGGTGCGGTCACCTGGATCCGGTCCTTCGCCGGGCCGACGAAGCTGTACTTCTCCTTCCATTCGCGCACCATGTGGATGGTGAAGTCCGCGTCCGGGTAGGTCTCGGCGATCGCCCCGGCGAGCTGCTCGTCGATCCAGTCCCCGGCGACGGTCAGGGTGCGCTGGTCTTCGTCGGTCGGCATCCGGCCGCGCATGACGCAGAAGTCGGCGGTCCCTGCCCCGATGTCGATGATCATGGCGTGGAGCAGGGCGTCGAGGCCGTAGGCGACGGCGAACGGCTCGGAGACGATCATCAGGCTGTCGACCAGCGGGGCGACCGCGTCGCGCAGGCTCTGCTTGTTGACCCGGAGCGCCTTGGCCGGCACACCGACCACCGCCCGCACCTGCGGGGCGCCCTTCCGCTTCTCGGCCCCGGCCAGTTGGAGCAGGTGACGCAGCAGCTCGCTCACCGCCTGCTCGTCCCGGCTCGAGCCCTTCTTGATCAGCCCCTCCTCGAGCGGCCGGTAGAGGTCGAGCATCGGCCGGTTCTCGAGCGCCTCGTCGCCGACCAGGACGCTCTGCTTGAGGACCTTGCGGGCGACCATGTCGGCGGGCCAGCCGACGTAGCTCTGGACCACGTGCCGCTCGTCGTTCGAGCCGGCGATGGAGCTGCGGGAGGTTCCGAGGTCGATTCCTACGCGGAGGATGCGTGGCTCGCTGCTCTTCGGAGCCTCGCTCTTCGCATCCTCACTCTTCACGTCGTCACTCATCGATCGACTGTCCTTTCGTGCTGCGTCAGGGGGGTGCTTTGACTCAGGGAGCTTCGGAGCGGGCGAGGTGCTCCTCGGAAGGCGTCTCCGCGTGGGCATCGGACGGAGCGGTCTGGGCCGCCCCCCGCTCCGGCGGCCGCCCGAGCGATTCCGCGTAGGAGAGGATGCCGGACGCCAGGGAGTCGGCGATGTAGTCCCGGTAGAGGGGCTTCTCCAGCATCTCCGCCTCGGCCTGGTTCGACAGGGCGGCGACCTCCGCCAGCACTGCCGGCATCTGCGTGTCCACCAGGACCAGGAACGGAGCGGTCTTGACCCCGCGGTCGCGGAGCTCCGGGTTGACCCGCCGCAACGAGCTGACCATCGAGCGGTGGATCGCCTCCGCCAGGTCCTGGGACTTGTCGTTGCGCACGCCGGCGTAGATGCCGTCCAGGATGTGCCGCAGCTCGGCCATGGTGTGGCCCGAGTCCCGGTTCTCGCGCGCAGCCAGGCTGGTCAGGAACGGATCGTCTGTGGCACCCAGGAAGTAGGTCTCGATGCCGCTCTCCCGGCTCCCCTCGAGCCAGTTGACGTGGACCGAGACGAAGATGTCCGCGTGCTCCCGGTTGGCGAACGCCGCCCGGTCCTGGAGGGTGATCCCCTCGTCGTGGTCGCGGGTGAGGAGGACGTCGAAGCCGCGGGCCTCGAGGTCCTCGGCGACCCGCCGGCCGATGTCCAGGGTGATGAGCTTCTCTTCCAGGCCGCCGGGGATGCGGGTGCCGAGGTTGGCACCGCCGTGGCCCGGGTCGATGACGATCCGGCGCACCGCCAGCGGGAAGACCGAGCCGTCGATCGGCTCCGGCTCGACCTGGTGCTCGGCGAGGAGGGCGGCCGTCTCCACCTCGACGTCCGCCGGGCGCCGTCCTCCGGCGTCGACGCCCTGGACCCCGCGGTCGGCCCCGGCTCCCGCCGGCCGCGCAGTGGCGGCGGTCGCGGAGTGCACCGAGGGTGGGGCGCCGGGAGCCGGCGGCGCCGCCCGGCCACCGGCGGACCGGCCAGCCGCCGCGGCGTCCGCGGCCAACGGCTGGTGGGTTACCGGGCTCGGGACGGCACCGGAGAGAACCAGGGCCGAAGCCAGGAGCGCCGCCGGCGCGGCGACCATCAGCACCGCCCGCACCACACGGCCGCGGAGGCCGGCGCGGCGGGGCCGCCGGACAGACGGACGGGCACCGGAGATCAGATCGACGTTCTCGTCGACCAGCTCCCGCAGCAGGCGGCGCTTGACCCGTCGGTCGGAAAAGCCCATGGGACCAAGTATTCTATCGCGTCGATAGGTTCCGACGACATCGCGCCACGAAAGTCCCTCCACGGAGCACCCCGGGCCGGGCCCTCCCCGGAGGTTCCGGCCCTTCTCCGTGGAGGCCCTCGCACCGAGCCGTTGGTCAAGAGCTTCCGAGAGGCGATATCGTGACGGGTCGCGAGCGCCGTCCACCGGTTACCCTCACCTCGTCTGGCAGCCCAAGGGTACCAACCTCCAGGGAGAGACCATGAGCCGCAGCGACCGTCTCCACGTCGAGCCCGACATCCACCGCGCCGAGACCCTGCCCGCGGCCTTCTACCGGGACCCGGAGATCTACGAATCAGCCCGAGAACGGGTGTTCGCGCGGAGCTGGCAGCTCCTGGGTGACGTCGACCCGCTCCGTCCGCCCGGCCAGGTCCAGCCGGTGACCCTCCTCCCCGGCCTGCTCGACGAGCCGATCCTCCTCGCCCGCGGCACCGACGACACCCTGCGCTGCCTGTCGAACGTCTGCACCCACCGGGGCAACCTGCTGGTGGAGAGCGGCGGCAAGCACCGCGAGCTCCGCTGCCGCTACCACGGCCGCCGGTTCTCCCTCGACGGCCGCATGCTCTCAATGCCGGAGTTCGACGACGCCGAGGGCTTCCCCCGGGAGTGCGACCACCTCCCCACCCTGCCGCTCGAGCGCTGGGGCAAGTTCGCCTTCACCGCGCTCGATCCCACCTGCTCCTTCGACGAGTGGATCGGCCCGATGCGCGACCGGCTCCCCTGGCTGCCCTTGGACGCCCTCTCCCACGAGCCGATTCGCTCCCGGGACTACCTCGTCCGCGCCCACTGGGCGCTCTACGTGGAGAATTATCTCGAGGGGTTCCACATTCCGTTCGTCCACGCCGACCTCGCCCAGGCCCTCGACTACGGCAGCTACAGCACCGAGATCCACGGCTGGTCCAACCTTCAGCTCGGCGTCGCCGCCGACGGCGAGGACGCGTTCGAGCTGCCGGAGGGCTCCCCCGACTCGTCCCCGGAAGGGGATCCCACCGGCCGCCGGCGCATCGCCGCCTACTACTGGTGGCTCTTCCCCAACCTGATGATGAACGTCTACCCGTGGGGGATCTCGGTCAACCTGGTGCTCCCCCTCGCCCCGGACCGGACCAAGGTCGCCTTCCGCACCTACGTCCACGACCCGAGCCGCCTGGACACCGGTGCCGGCGCCGCCCTCGACAAGGTCGAGCGCGAGGACGAGGCGATCGTCGAGGCGGTCCAGCAGGGCGTGCGCTCGCGCCTCTACGACCGGGGCCGCTACTCCCCCACCCGCGAGCAGGGCGTCCACCACTTCCACCGGCTGCTGGCGAACGCGTTGGCCTGAGCCGGCCTGAGACCGGCCTGAACCGAAAGGGGCTCAGATCACCGCCGCTTCTCCTCGCGCGCCCGGCCGAGCAACATGGCGTGCTCCAGGTGCGCCCGCTGCGCCGAGTAGAAGGCGACCAGGAAGCGCCGGGGATGGGGCGGGCCGTCCATCTCCGGCGGCGTCTCCCAACCGATCTTGCGCCGCACCTTGAGCGCCACGGTCCGCACCAGGCGCTCGGTCTCCTGCGTCGGCTCGCGCCGGAGCACCGTTTCGAGCACCTGGAGCTCCTTGTTGCCATAGATCTCGAGCTGCCGCCGCGAGAACTTGATCCGCTCCTCCGGACGGTTCTCCTCGCCCGCGAACCGGGCCAGGTCCGGTTCGAGCTCGACCGCCGGCTCGACGATCACCAAGGTGCCGGCCGCCAGGTCGCCGAGGCGCGCCCGGTGGCGGTTGAGTAGCGGAAACGACAGCAGCGCCAGCGCCCAGACCAGGGCGCCGAGCGCTCCCCAGGCGGGCGCGTCGGGAGTCAGCGCCCGGGGCGAGAGGAGCAGGATCAGGGGGATCGTCGTCTCCACCTGCCGCGTGACGTTGCGGGCGAAGACCATGCCGGCGGTGAGCGGGCCGCCGTCCCGGCTGATCACCCGCAGGCGCTGCCACCGCTTGCCCGGCGTGGCCCCCTGCCAGCGCAGCTCGAAGACCACGAAGTAGAAGCTCTGGAGGAGGAAGACCGCCACCATGGTCAGCGCGATGACGAAGCCGCGGCCGGGAAGCACGGAGGCGAGCCAGGAGCCGGTCAGCCACAGAGCCAGGCTCGCGGCGACGACGATGGCGCCGTCGACCAGGAAGGCCGACGCCCGGTCGCCGAGGTCCGCCAGGCGCAGGTCGAGGACGACCCCTTCCGGAGTACCGACCGAGACCGTGCGATGGGTCGCCGCCGCGCTCACGACGGGTCTCCGCGCCCGGGCGTCCCCGCCGTTCCCGCCACCCCGGACGGCGCGGCCGGCGTCCGGCCGACCCGTGCGAAGTACCAGATCCAGAACAGGGCGCTCGTCCCGGCGAGCAGGTAGCGCGGGACCTCGGCGACCACGATCTGGCGGAAGAACCCTTCGATCAGCGCGGCGACCAGGAAGAGTCCGACGGCCCCCAGCACCACCGGGGCGACGCGCCGCCCGGCCCGCGCCAGCTCCTGCAGACGGCCGAACCGCCCCGGCACGACCAGGGCCCGGCCCAGCGCCAGCCCGGCGGCGCCGCAGAGCGCCACCGCCAGCAGCTCGGTGACCCCGTGCGGCAGCACCCAGCCCCAGAACTCGAGATCCAGCCCCTTGTGGTGATGGAGACCGGCGAGGGCGCCGAGCAGCAGACCGTTCGAGAACAGCAGCAGCACCACCGGGACGCCGGCCGCGAAGCCGAGCGCGAAGCACAACATCCCCACCTGGGAGTTGTGGGCGAACAGGAAGCCGGCGAAGGCCGCCAGCAGGTCGATCGAGCCCTCGTCCTTCTCGCCCTCTGCCTGGTCGCCCGTCGCGGCCGACTCGCCCTTGCCCCGGAGCACGCCGAGCAGCTCCTCCCGGGTGCTCTGGGGCCCGCGCCCCTCGGCGAGCGAGGGCGGGACCAGCGCCTCGTAGCGGTCCAGGTCGTGCGCCACCAGGGAGAAGCCCGCCGCGACTCCCGCCGCGAGCAGGACGATCGAGACCAGCAGCCAACGCCCGAGCTCGCGGACCAGCGAGGGGAACGAGCTGGTGACGAAGCGGCCCAGGGCCGCCACGGTCCCCTCCTTGGCACCGTAGACCCGCAGGTGGGCGCGGGCGGCGAGGCTCTCGAGGTAGACCACCAGGTTGCGGTCGAGGGAGATGGCCCGGGCCACCGACAGCGACGTCACCGCCGCCCGGTAGAGCACCGGCAGGCGGTGGAGCTCCTCCGCGTCGAGCCCGTGGACGCCGACCGCGTCCGCGCGCTCGAGCAGCGCCTCGAGGTCCCGCCAGCCGCGCTCCCGCTCACGCCGGAACTCGTACGACTTGAGGGTGAAGCCGCTCACGCGATCATCTCCTTGCGCTTGATCTCCAGGTAGCGCTCGATCACCCGGGGCTCCACCCGGGCGGGCGGCAGGTCGAGGGCGAAGACCCCGACCCGCCGGAGCCGCGCCAGGACCCGCTCCCGGTCGCGCTCGAGGTCGGCGGCGACGACGGCGCGCTGGACGTCGAGCAGGGAGTCCGGCCGGGCGGTCACCAGGGTGTCGAGCAACGGATCGCGCAGGGCGACGAAGAGCACCAGGTGGCGGCGCGACAGCCGACTCAGGTTGTCGGCCATCAGCTCGGCGGTGATCGAATCGACGAAGTCGGTCATCACCACCACCAGGGAGCGCCGATGCAGCCGGCCGGCGAGCTCGGTCAGGCCGAGGGTGAAGTTGGTCTCGGCGCCGGTGTAGTCGAGGCCGGCCGTGAGATCGAGGAGCCCGGGAAACCAGCGGCTCCCCGCCTGGGGCGCGGCGAACCGGCGCGGGCGTTCGTCGAAGGCGTAGAGGCCGACCCGGTCGCCGGACCGGAGCGCCACGTAGGCGAGCACCAGGCCGGTGTGGATCGCGTGATCGAGGCGCGGGATCGGACGCTCGCCCGCTCCCGCCACCCTGTCCGGTCCGTCCGGTCCGTCCGGTAGGCGCCGGCGCGCCACCGGCTCGGCCATCAACCGCCCCGTGTCGAAGGCGAGGACCACCTGGTGGTCGCGCTCGGCGCGGAACTCGCGGCACAGCAGGCGCCGGTGCCGGGCGGTGGCCTTCCAGTCGATCGACCGGGAATCGTGTCCCGGCATGAACTCCCTGAGCGCCTCGAAATCGGTGCCGTCTCCGACGTAGCGCTCGATCTTGAGGCCCGCCAGGTAGGTCCGGCGGTCGGCGAAGCGGATCGCCGCACGACGCACCCGGCCGAGGCTCGGGTGGACGGCGACCGTCCGGTCGGTCTCCGCGCGCACGGTGCGCTCGATCAGCCCCAGCGGGCCCGGCACCCGGAGCCAGACCGCCTCGATCCGGCCGGTCCCCCGCCGCTCTGCGACCAGCGGGAAGGTGAGGACTCCCCGCGCGCCGGCGCCCTGTCCGGCGTCCCGTCCGGTGGCGCGGAGCTCGCCGGAGACCACGCTCACCGGGGCGAGCGGACCGCCGACGTCCAACACCGCCAACACCACCGTCACCGGGCGCCCGGCGCCGGCCGGGCCGGGCTGGCGGGCGAGCGCGACCCGGAGCACCGCGTCATGGGCCTCGCCGATGCCCATCGACGGCGGCAGCTCCAGCTCCCAGCGGACGTCGCCCGGCCGTGGCGCCAGGGCGGCGTCGACCGCCAGGGCGAGCGCCGTGCCGGCTCCGTAGAGGACCCACAGGGGCCACAACCGGATCGACACCACCACCGGCACCAGGGCCACCGCCAGCCCGGCGACCATGATCAGCAACGCTCGTCTTGTCGGTGCGAGGTTCAGGGCCGTGCCTCCGTCCGCCAGATCACCGCGGCGCGGTCACGCCATCCAGGATGGTGCCCAGGACCGCGTCGGTCTCGGCGCCCTCGACCTCCGCTCCCGGCTCGAGGATGACCCGGTGGCGGACCGTCGGCAGGAAGAGGTCCTTGACGTCGTCGGGGATGACGAAGTCCCGGCCCTGGAGCACCGCCAGGGCCCGGGCGGCCGAGGCCAGCATGCTCGCCGCCCGGGGCGAAGCACCGTGGGCGAGCGACGGGTGCTCGCGGGTCGCCCGGATGAGATCGACCACGTAGGCGACCGTCTCCTCCGACAGGCGCACCTGCCGAACGGTCGCCCGCAGCGCGTCGAGTCGGGGCCGGTCGAGCACCGCCCGCACCGGCAGGTCCTCGGCCCGCGCGGTCACCGTCCTGTGGCCGTGGCGACGGACGATCTCGAGCTCCTCGTCCCGCGACGGAAAGGAGATCAGGAGCTTGACCAGGAACCGGTCGAGCTGGGCCTCCGGCAGCGGGTAGGTCCCCTCGTGCTCGATCGGGTTCTGGGTCGCCACCACCAGGAACGCGTCCGACAGGTCGTGGGTGGTGCCGTCGATCGTCACCTGCCGCTCCTGCATCGCCTGGAGCAGCGCCGCCTGGGTCTTGGGCGGCGTCCGGTTGATCTCGTCGGCGAGCAGGAAGTCGGTGAACACCGGCCCCTTGGTCAACCGGAACCGGTCGTTGCGGAAGTCGAACAGGTTCGTGCCGAGCAGGTCGCCCGGCAACAGGTCCGGCGTGAACTGGACCCGGTTGAACGCCAGGCCGAGACAGGTCGAAAAGCACCGGGCCAGCAGCGTCTTCGCGGTTCCGGGGGGACCTTCCAGGAGAACGTGACCTTCCGCCAGGAGCGCCACCAGCAGCCCGTCGACGATCCGCTCCTGCCCGACCACCACCTGCCCCAGCTCCCGGCGGATCAAGTCCACCGCCTGCTTCACCTCAACCAGCTCCATCCAGCACCTCCTCGCGCCAGCGCCACAGCCGGCGCGCCAGATTGAACGACCGGGCGGCGACGGCCTGCGCCGACGCACCGGACCGGAGCGCCGCGACCCGGCGCGCGATGTCTTCGAGATCTTCGGTCGCCCCCCGGGCCGCGGCCACTTCGGCCAGGCGGGCCACCCGTGCCCGCCTCCCGAGGCTCGTCGGCACCCCGAACGCGGCCACGCCGTCCGCCAACGCCGCGTCCAGGTACCGCTCGACCGCCTCGGCGTGGTGCCCACCGAAGGCCAGCAGCCGGGCGGTGTTGTCGATCAGCGTGTGGGTGCCCGCCGCCAGCCGCGGCGGCGCCGGCAGCGCCTTGCCGAACCGGCGGGCCGCGGACCAGACCGCCAGGCCCGCGAGCAGCGCCGCCTGGAGGGTGAAGAAGACCAGAGGCAGCTCCAGCAGCTCGCGGGTGATCGAGGGAACCCGTTCGAAGCCGTGGAGCGTCTCGTCCACTACCCAGGCCGACGGTCTCCCGGCATCGTCCCAGGAGCCGAGAAAGAGCCTCCGGGCGAGCTCCGCGTTGTCGCCCAGGCCCAGGCCGTGGGTGTTGAGCAGGTCCGGGTCGGAGACGATGGTCAAGCGGCGTTTCGGGTCGGTGACGATCACCGGGCCGACGGCGGTCTCGAGCAGCGGCTCGAACCACGGCAGGTCCCGCGGCAGCACCTGCGGCCGGACCAGGACCGGGTGCAGCCCTTCGGCCAGAGGCCCCGTGAGGGGGCTCTCTGCCGCGGACCCGCGGGGCCGGATCGGCGTCCACTGCCCTTCGTCCTCGGCCAGGTTCCTGCTCGGCGCCGCCAGCAGGACGCCGAGGAGACGGGACAGGCGGCGGGCCGCGATCGGCTCGACCGACCCGACACGCGACCGATCGTCCGGATCGACCGTCCACGACCACTCCGGCAGGACGACCACGACCGGTGCCCCGTTCTCGACCGCGCCGCTGACCAGGCTGAGGACCTCGTCGAGCCGCCCGATGCCGGTGGGCGGCTCGAGCAGCAGGAGCCCCGCCTCCGGCCCGACGAGGCCGGCGGTCCCGAAGCGGCTCACCCGCACGGCACCGCCGGCCTCGCCGAGGAAGGTCACCAGAGCCTGGTAGCCCAGCGCCGACCGGCTGAACGTATCGGCTCCGGGCGAGGAGACCTCGGCCGGAGCCTCCCCGAAGACGTAGAAGAAGAGGGTGACGGCGAAGCATACGGCCGCCGACGCGATCCACCAGAGCGCCCGGCGTCCGAACGGGGCGGCCGAGACCGGGGCGGAAGCCCCCTGGTGCCGCACGCTGCTCACCCCTCCGCCTCCAGGGAACGGTAGGCGGCGCGGCAGCGCTCCCAGTCGTCGGCGCCGAGGTCGGCGCCGCCGAAGACGGCCCGCTCCACCGGCGCCACCAGCGCACCGAGAGCGGTCCGTTGCGCCGGCGCGAGCCCGCCGGTAGCGAGGATCTCCCGGCTCGTCGCACTGTCCGGAAACACCCGGCCTCTCCGGGCACCCAGAGCCGCCAGGGCGCGGACCAGGAGGGCGTGAACCGCCTCGCTGTAGCGCCCCGCCGCGGCCAGCGCCTCGGCCTCTCCGGGCGGTGGCGGCCGGCGGCGTACCGGCGCCGCGCCGCTCGGTGCCGACGCGCCCGGCTCCTCCGCGGCGCCCGCGCGACGCCCATCCCTCAGGGCCGTCACCGCCATCCGGATCGCCGTCACCACGACCACCAGCGCGAGCGCGCCGGCGCCGATCCAGACCAGGAGCTCGAGCAGCGCTCCGAGGCCTCGCGGGACAGGGATGCTCCAGCTCCGGCCCAGACGCCGCGGCGCCGGAGGCGGAGCGCTCTTCCCCGTCCCACCCCGGTGCTCGACCCCGGGCAGCTCGGTCTGGTAGCCGTCACGCGCCAGGATGCGTGCCGCCAGGGCACGAGAGTCGTCGCCCGCGGCGGCGGTCTGCCCGCTCTCCTCCGCCGGGGCCGCCCCAGGCGCCGGGCCGCCCTCGACCGCCTGGGCCCCCCCAGGGATGCAGACGGCGAGCCACAAGAGGCAGAGCGCCACCGCCGGGAACCGTCTGATGACGCGGACCGGGCGGATTGCACTCGGGCGGATCGGGATCGACTGCGTCACGCCGCCCCGCTCAATCGAACACCGCGGCGAGATCGTCCAGGTCGAGCCCTTCGCGCAGCTCTCGCAGGTCGAAATAGACCACCCCGGCGACTACCGCCTGGACCGCGGTCATGACCGACTGGAGGAGCTGACTCACGAGCTCTCTCGCCACGGTCGGTACCCCGAGGACGGAGAGCGCGAAGCCGACGACGAAGCCGAGCGCGACCGAGAGGAGCACGAGGCCGACGACGATGAAGAAGATCCGCATCCGATGCCCGTCGGTCAGCTTCCAGCTCCGGTCGAGCGCGTCGGCGACCCCGATGCGCTCGACGACCAGAGCCGGTATCGCCACGAACAGCGCGGCCTGGATGATCAACCCCGGGATCAGGCAGAGCATGTATCCGACCAGGACCGCCAGCCCGACGAGGATCGACACCCCGAGGACCCGCAGCCAGAGGCTGCCGAGACCCCGCCAGCAGTCGTCGAACCGAACGTCCTGTCCCCGCAGGTGGAGGAAGACGCCGTGGATCACCGCCGCCGAGGCCAACGGAGCCAGGAGGGCGAAGCCGATCACCCCGAGGGCGACCAGCAGCACGCTCGTGGTCTCGGACGCCGGCAGGGTGCTCACGAAGAGCAGCGCACCGATCAGCGGAATGTAGATCACCAGCACACTGCCGTAGAGCGGTCCGAACCGCGCGGCCAGCGCGGAGAAGCTGCGGGTGAAGACTCTTCCCGTCTCGATCGTGGGTCCCATCGATCCTCCGTCCTCCGGCGGCCCTCCAATGAACCGTCGGTCCACCCTGGTGGTGTAATTGAGCCCGGAAACGTTACCAACCGACCCCGGCGGGGGTCCACCTCCAAAGTCGTCGCGGGCGCCCGGCCGCGAATCCGCTATCATCCTCGCCGCCGGAGCCCGCCTTGCCGCGCGATCCGGGAACACCACCGATCTCCATGCCTCCGACCTACGACGCATCCTCCCTCGAAGTCCTCAAGGGCTTGGAGCCGGTCCGCCGGCGCCCGGGCATGTACACCCAGACCGAGCGGCCCAACCACCTGGCGCTCGAGGTGGTCGACAACTCGGTCGACGAGGCGATCGCCGGCTATGCCCGGACCATCCAGGTCACCCTCCACGCCGACGGCTCGGTCTCGGTCGACGACGACGGCCGCGGCATGCCGGTGGACAAGCACAAGGAGGAGGGGGTCTCCGGCGTCGAGGTGATCCTCACCAGGCTCCACGCGGGCGCCAAGTTCTCGGACAAGAACTACCGCTACTCGGGCGGCCTCCACGGCGTCGGCGTCTCGGTGGTCAACGCCCTGTCCGAGAAGCTCGAGGTCGAGGTCAAGAGGAACGGCAGCCGCTACCGCATGACCTTCGCCGGCGGCGCCAAGACCTCCGACCTCGCAGAGGTGGGCAGCGTCGGACAGAGGAACACCGGTACGTTCATCCGCTTCTGGCCCGACCCCCAGTACTTCGACACCACCAAGATCAGCGTCCGGCGGCTCAAGCACGCGCTCCGCGCCAAGGCGGTGCTCTGCCAGGGCCTGACGCTACGCTTCACCGACGAGGCGAACCCGGACAACGACGCCGAGTGGCTCTACGAGGAGGGCCTGTCCGACTACCTGCTGGACGAGATCGGCGAGGCCGACGGGATCGGGCTGGTGCCCGAGGAGCCGCTCGTCGGCCGCCACGAGGGCGACGAGCGGGAGCTCGACTGGGCGGTCGCCTGGATGGCCGACGAGGAGGCGACGCCTGCCTCCCTCCAGCCGGTCCAGGAGAGCTTCGTCAACCTGATCCCCACGCCCCAGGGCGGCACCCACGTCAACGGCTTCCGGACCGGACTGACCGAGGCGATCCGGGAGTTCTGCGACTTCCACGACCTGCTGCCCCGCGGCGTGCGCATCGCGCCGGACGACGTCTGGTCCCGCTGTGCGTTCATCCTGTCGCTCCGGATCAAGGAGCCTCAGTTCTCCGGCCAGACCAAGGAGCGCCTGTCGAACCGGGACGCGGCCACCTTCGTCTCCGCCGCGGTCAAGGACACGTTCAGCCTCTGGCTCAACCAGAACACGACCGCCGGCGAAACCATCGCCCGGCTGGCGATCGACAGCGCCCAGGCCCGCGCCCGCGCCTCGAAACGGGTCAAGAGGAAGCGGGTCACCTCCGGCCCGGCGCTGCCCGGCAAGCTCGCCGACTGCACCAGCCAGGACCTGTCCGAGACCGAGCTCTTCCTGGTCGAAGGGGACTCGGCCGGCGGCTCCGCCAAGCAGGCGCGGGACCGGGAGTACCAGGCGATCCTCCCTCTGCGCGGCAAGATCCTGAACACCTGGGAGGTCGACCCGGCCGAGGTGCTGGGCTCCCAGGAGGTCCACGACATCGCCGTCGCCTTGGGCGTCGACCCGGGCTCCGAGGACCTTTCGGGCCTGCGCTACGGCAAGGTCTGCATCCTGGCCGACGCGGACTCGGACGGCGCCCACATCGCGAGTCTCATCTGCGCCCTGTTCGTCCGCCACTTCCCCGCGCTGGTCAAGAACGGCCGGGTGTTCGTCGCCATGCCGCCGCTCTTCCGGATCGACGTCGGCAAGGAGATCCACTACGCCCTGGACGACGCCGAGCGGGAGCGCATCCTCGAGAGCGTCGGCGCCAGTGCCGGAGAGGGGGGCCGCTCCGCCCAGGGCAAGAAGATCGGTGTCCAGCGGTTCAAGGGCCTGGGCGAGATGAACCCCTCCCAGCTCCGCGAGACCACCATGGACCGAGACACCCGCCGGCTGGTCCAGCTGGTCATGGCCGGCGGCGCCGGCGGCGCGGACGAAGAGGCCGCCGGGGCGCCCGACGCCGACCGCGCGGAGGTGGCCCGGACCGAGGCCGTCTTCGACATGCTGCTGGCCAAGAAGCGCTCCGCCGACCGGCGCAAGTGGCTGACCGAGAAGGGCAACCTCGCGGACGTCGAGGCCTAGAAAGTCCCCATGACCGACCAGAGCACCCTCGACTTCCACAACCACGACGTGGAGCGGCAGCCGATCGCCGACTTCACCGAGAAGGCCTACCTGGACTACTCCATGTACGTGGTCCTGGACCGGGCCTTGCCCCACCTGGCGGACGGGTTGAAGCCGGTGCAGCGCCGGATCGTCTACGCCATGAGCGAGCTGGGGCTCTCGGCGACGTCGAAGCACAAGAAGTCCGCCCGCACCGTCGGCGACGTGCTCGGCAAGTACCACCCCCACGGCGACAGCGCCTGCTACGAGGCGATGGTGCTGATGGCCCAGCCGTTCAGCTTCCGCTACCCGCTGATCGAGGGCCAGGGGAACTGGGGCTCACCGGACGACCCGAAATCGTTCGCCGCCATGCGCTACACCGAGGCGCGGCTGACGCGCTTCGCCCGGGTGCTGCTCTCGGAGTTGGAGCAGGGGACCACCGACTGGTTGCCGAACTTCGACGGCACGCTCAAGGAGCCGAAGCTGCTGCCGGCCCGCCTGCCCCACGTGCTGTTGAACGGCGCCTCCGGCATCGCCGTCGGCATGGCGACCGACATCCCGCCCCACAACGCCCGCGAGGTGACGGCGGCAGCGGTCCACCTGCTGGAGCACCCGAAGGCCACCGTCGAAGAGCTGGTGGAGCACGTGCCGGGGCCCGACTACCCCACCGACGCCCGAATCATCACACCGCGGGAAGACCTGTTGAAGCTCTACCGGAGCGGCGCGGGGGCGGTCCGCATGCGCGCCCGCTGGAGCCGCGAAGGGGCGCGGATCGTCGTCGACGCGCTGCCCTACCAGGTCTCCGGATCCAAGGTGCTGGAGCAGATCGCGGCCCAGATGCAGGCCAAGAAGCTCCCCTGGGTCGAGGACCTGCGCGACGAGTCCGACCACAGCCACCCGACCCGGCTGGTGATCGAGATGCGCTCCAACCGGGTGGACGCCGAGCGCTTGATGGCGCACCTCTTCGCCACAACGGACCTGGAGAAGCCCTACCGGGTCAACATGAACGCCATCGGCCTCGACGGCCGGCCGCGGCTGTTCGACCTCCGGTCGCTGCTCTCCGAGTGGCTGACCTTCCGCATCGAGACGGTGCGCCGCCGGCTCCAGGCCCGGCTCGAGAAGGTTCTCGACCGCCTCCATGTCCTCGAGGGGTACCTCACCGCGTACCTCAACATCGACGAGGTGATCCACATCATCCGCACCGAGGACGAGCCCAAGCCGGTGCTGATGGAGCGCTTCTCCCTCTCCGACCGGCAGGCGGAGGCGGTGCTCGAGCTCAAGCTGCGCAACCTGGCAAAGCTCGAGGAGATGAAGATCCGGGGCGAGCAGGACCAGCTCCTGGAGGAGCGCCAGGCCCTGGAGGAGGTCCTCGGCTCGGAAAAGAAGCTCCGGAAGAAGGTCGGCGAGGAGCTCCGGGCCGATGCCGAGGAGTACGGCGACGACCGCCGCTCGCCGCTGGTCGACGGCGAAGAGCTGGTCGAGGCCGACGCCTTCGAGGAGGCCGACCTCCTACCCACCGAGCCGGTGACGGTGATTCTTTCCCAGCGCGGCTGGGTGCGCGCCGGCAAGGGCCACGAGGTCGACCCCGCGACCCTCTCCTACAAGTCGGGCGACGCCTTCCTCGACGCCGCCCGCGGCAAGACCAACCAGCCGGCGATCTTCATCGATTCGACCGGCCGGAGCTACTCCCTTGCCGCCCACGCCCTGCCGTCGGCCCGCGGCCACGGCGAGCCCCTGTCGTCGAGCGTCAACCCGCCGCCGGGCGCGCGCTTCGTCGGCGCCGCCATCGGTGAGCCGGAGTCCCTCATCCTCCTGGCCTCCGACCACGGCTACGGCTTCGTCGCCAAGCTGGGGGATCTCAACACCCGCCAGCGGAGCGGCAAGGCCGTGGTCACCGTGCCCAAAGGTGCCGAGGTCATGCCACCCCGGCGGGTGCACGCCGTGGACGACGAGATCCTCCTCGCCATCACCACCGAGGGCTACCTCCTGGCCTTCCCGGTGAGAGACCTGCCGCAGCTCGCCAAGGGCAAGGGGAACAAGATCATCAACATCCCCAAGAAGCGCCTCGCCGACCGCACGGAGACCCTGGCGTATCTCGAGCTCGCCCTGCCGGACCAGACCGTCCGCATCCACTCCGGCAAGCAGTACCTGAACCTGAAGCCCTCCGACCTCGAGCACTTCATGGGCAACCGGGCCCTCCGCGGCTCCCGCCTGCCCCGCGGCTACCGCGGCGTCGACCGGATCGAGATCGGCCCCGCGGACTAACGAGATCGGCCCCGCGGACTAAGTCGTTACCGGGCGCCGATCGAGGGCTCGTCCTCGATCTCGACCGCGAGCTCGGTCACGGCTCCCGGCAGCAGGTCGGCGGCTGTGAGGAAGCCGTAACGCAAACCCTGGGCGACCGTCGCCTCGTTGGAGGCGGAAGCGAGGAAGAGCTCGTAAGTCCCCGGGGAGAGCAGTGGCAAGATCAAGCGTCCACTGCCGTCGGATGTCGTGGACCGGGCGGTCGCCTTCCTCGGTCCTCTGCGAGATCGACCCCCAATCCCTCGTTCCCTTCTGACATGCGCCGGGCAAAGGACTAAAGACCCTGAGGTACATAGCGCAGGCACTGTCCGTCGCCTAGCGATCGACCTTAGATGATCCTCTGGATCACCCCCCTCACCCTCGATCCCTCTCCCACTCTCCAGGTGGACGAGGGACGCCACCCCCCCCTTCTCCCAACAGCCCGCTCCGTTCCGGCGAAGGTCGGCGAACGGTGCGCAGTGGAAGAGGGACGCGCACCTCCCCACCCCTCTTCTCCCAACAGCCCGCTCCGGTGCGGCGAAGGTTGGCGAGCGGTGCGCACATGGAGTGGGTCGGGAGGCCCCGCTGGAGGGCGTCGAGGAGCGCGCGCGCGAAGTCCCTTGAGTGGCCAGCCAGGCCCGGCGCGCTCCGAGCCCCGAGCCGAGCGTTGATCCCCCAACCGTCCAGTTCGCTCGGCGTCCCGGAGGCGGGGCCTCCCGACCCGCTCCCGGCAGACCCCTCATCCTCGCCTCCGCCTATCCCCCTTCCGCCCCTCCGAGCCTCCGCTTCCGCCCCCCAACGAGTCACACAGAGTTGATCCCGTCTCCTCTTCGTTGTCACACGGTGGCGAGAGTCTGTCCCCGGAACGAGCTCTCTCGATCTCTCGCCCGGGGCCAAACCGGCTCCGGTCCGCCCACGGAGGAGGAATCCTGATGACAAACAATCGAACCCGATTCGTCACCTGCCTGGCGCTCGCGGCCCTGGTCGCCCTGGGCCTTGCCGCCGTCCCCGCCCACGCCGCCGCCAACATCTCCGGTGCCGGCGCCACGTTCCCGTACCCGATCTACGCCAAGTGGGCCGACGCCTACAAGACCCAGACCGGTGTCGGCCTCAACTACCAGTCGATCGGCTCCGGCGGCGGCATCAAGCAGATCAAGGCCAAGACCGTCGATTTCGGCGCCTCGGACAAGCCGCTCAAGCCGGAAGAGCTGGACGCGGCCGGCCTGATGCAGTTCCCGATGATCATGGGCGGCGTCGTGCCGGTGGTCAACATCAAGGGGATCGGCGCGGGCCAGCTCAAGCTCGATGGCGCGACCCTGGCGGACATCTACCTCGGCAAGATCACCAAGTGGAACGACCCGCGGATCGCCAAGCTCAACTCCGGTACCAAGCTCCCCAGCCGGGCGATCACCGTGGTGCACCGTTCGGACGGCTCCGGCACCACCTTCATCTTCACCCACTACCTGTCCCAGGTCAGCGCCGAGTGGAAAGCCCAGGTCGGTGCGGACGCAGCCGTCGCCTGGCCCGCCGGCGTCGGTGGCAAGGGCAACGAGGGCGTCGCCTCCTACGCCGAGCGCATCGACGGCGCCATCGGCTACGTCGAGTACGCCTACGCGCTCCAGAACCACCTGGCCCACGTGCTGCTCCAGAACCGGGCTGGCCACTTCGTCGCGCCGAGCGCCGACAGCTTTCAGGCCGCCGCCGCCGGCGCCGACTGGTCCCACGCCCCCGGGTTCTACCTCCTCCTCACCAACCAGCCGGGGGACGACAGCTGGCCGATCACCGGCGCCAGCTTCATCCTGATGTACAAGCAACAGGCCAAGCCCGCAATCGCCAAGCAGGTGCTCGACTTCTTCAACTGGGCCTACGCCAATGGTGACAAAATGGCTCTGGACCTGGACTATGTACCCCTGCCTGACAGCGTCGTCGAGCTGGTCCGCAAGGCCTGGAACGACGAGATTCACGGTGCCGACGGCAAGACCGTCTGGATGGCTTCCCACGCCATGCCCTGAGGCGACTTCGACCCACCCGCGATGTCGCGATCTGTAGTCCATCCGCCTGCCGGCGGCGCCGCGCCCGACGCGGCCCGCCGGCAGAACCTTTCCGACCGCCTGTTCGAGGGAACCACCCTGACCCTCGCGCTGGTGGTCTTGGCGCTTCTCGCCGCCATCCTGGTCGCTCTGACCCTGGGCGCGCTGCCCGCCCTCCGGAAGTTCGGGGTCAGCTTCCTGACCACGGAGTCCTGGAACCCGGTCACCGAAACGTTCGGTGCCGTGGTCCCGGTCTACGGCACGCTGGTGACGTCGGCGATCGCCATGCTCCTCGGTGTCCCGGTGAGCTTCGGGATCGCCCTGTTCATCAGCCAGCTCTGCCCGGCCGGGCTCAAGCGGCCACTGGCGACCGCGATCGAGCTGCTCGCCGCCATCCCCAGCATCATCTACGGCATGTGGGGGCTGTTCGTCCTCGCCCCGCTGCTCTCCCAGAACTTCCAGCCGTGGATCACCGACCACCTGGGGTCCTGGCCGGTGGTCGGCACCCTGTTCCAGGGCCCGCCCATGGGCATCGGCATGTTCACCGCCGGACTGATCCTGGCGATCATGGTGATCCCGTTCATCTCCGCTGTCATGCGGGACGTCTTCGAGACCGTCCCCGCCTTGCTGAAGGAATCCGCCTATGCCATGGGCGCCACCACCTGGGAGGTGGTCTGGAAGGTGGTGCTGCCCTACTCGAGGGTGGGTGTGGCCGGCGGGATCATGCTCGGCCTCGGGCGCGCCCTCGGAGAGACCATGGCCGTGACCTTCGTGATCGGCAACGCCCACCGCCTGAGCGCCTCCCTGTTCATGCCGGGCAACACCATCTCCTCGGCCCTCGCCAACGAGTTCAACGAGGCGGTGGGCGACACCTACACGTCGTCGCTCCTCGCCCTCGGGCTGCTCCTGTTCGTGATCACCTCGGTGGTGCTCGCCCTCTCCCGGCTTCTTCTGCTCCGGCTCTCCCGCCGTGAGGGGAGGGCGAGCTGACATGAGCCGCTACATCCGCCGCCGCCTGACCAACGGGATCGCGCTCAGCCTCGCCGTCGGCACGACCGCCCTCGGACTCTTCTTTCTCGTCTGGATCTTGTGGACCCTCCTCCGCCTGGGCATCGACGGCCTGGGCCTCCAGCTCTTCACCGCCAGCACGCCGCCGCCGGGTAGTGACGGCGGGCTGGCCAACGCCATCGTCGGCAGCCTGCTGATGACCTCGGTCGCGGTGGTCGTCGGCGCCCCCGTCGGCGTGCTCGCCGGCACCTACCTGGCCGAGTACGCCCGCGCGCCCTGGCTGGCCGCCACCGTCCGGTTCATCAACGACATCCTGCTGAGCGCACCGTCGATCCTCATCGGCCTGTTCATCTACGAGGTCCTGGTCGTCACGATGGGTCACTTCTCCGGCTGGGCCGGAGCCTTCGCCCTGGCGATCATCGTCGTCCCGGTGGTCGTACGGACCACGGAGGACATGCTGCGGCTGGTGCCGGTCAGCCTCCGGGAGGCCGCCGCCGCCCTCGGGGCGCCGCGCTGGAAGGTCACGGTGATGGTCTCCTACCGGGCGGCCCGCGCCGGGATCGTCACCGGGATCCTGCTCGCCATCGCCCGGATCACCGGCGAGACGGCGCCGCTCCTGTTCACCGCCCTGAACAACCAGTTCTGGAGCTTGAACCTCAACGCACCGCTGGCCAACCTTCCGGTGGTCATCTTCCAATTCGCCATGAGCCCCTATGACGACTGGCAGAAGCTCGCCTGGGCGGGTTCCCTGCTGCTCACCCTGGGGGTCCTGGGCCTGAACATCGTGGCCCGGGTGGCCTTCCGAAAGAGAAAGAGCTCGTGATCTCGATCGCAGCGTCCGACGACCCTTCTACGCCCCGCCCCGAGGACGGAGACGACGCCCCGACCGCTTCGGACGAGAGCACCGAGCGCCAGCGCGGCGTCCCCGGCGTCCAGATCCCGGACCGGTTCGGGCCGGCACCCAAGCTCGACACGCTCCAGCCGAAGATCGTCGCCAAGGGGCTCGACTTCTACTACGGGAACCACCAGGCGCTGCGCTCGATCGACCTCCACATCCCGGCCGGCCTCGTGACCGCGTTCATCGGCCCCTCGGGGTGCGGCAAGTCGACCCTGCTCAGGACTTTCAACCGGATCTACGAGCTCTACCCGCGGCAGCGGGCCACCGGCACCCTGCTCCTGGACGGCGAGGACCTTCTTGCCCCGGGCCGGGACCTGAACCTGCTGCGCAAGCGCGTGGGGATGGTGTTCCAACGGCCGACCCCGTTCCCGATGTCGATCTACGACAACATCGCCTTCGGCGTGCGACTGTACGAGGACCTGGGCCGTGGGGAGATGGACGAGCGCGTGGAGTGGGCGCTCCAGAAGGCCGCCCTCTGGGACGAGGTCAAGGACAAGGTTCGCCAGGGCGGGGAGAGCCTCTCCGGCGGCCAGCAGCAGCGCCTGTGCATCGCCCGCGCCATCGCCGTCAAGCCGGAGGTGCTGCTGCTCGACGAGCCGACCTCGGCGCTCGACCCGATCTCCACCGCCTACATCGAGGAGCTGATCCTCGAGCTGCGGGCCGAGTACACGATCGTGATCGTCACCCACAACCTGCAGCAGGCGGCACGGATCGCCGATTACACCGGCCTCCTCTACCTGGGCGAGATCGTCGAGATGGACGACACGAAGACCGTGTTCACCAATCCCCGGGAGAAGCGGACGGAGGATTACGTCACGGGCCGTTTCGGGTAGTTCGTCACTCGACCGTTTCTGGAACCCAGCGAGCCACCACCCACGCCGCGCCGCCGGCCAGCACCCCACCGACCACGAACGGGATCTCGAACCCGACCACGGCCAGCACCCCGGCGACCAGCGGGCCCACCGCGATGCCGAGGCCGAAGCCGAGGGTCAGGACGCTCATCTGTCGCCCCTCCCCGCCGCTCGTCGCCAGGTCCCCCGCCAACGCGAAGGCCGGCGCGGCGATGGCCGCCGTGGCCAGCCCCTGGACCAGGCGGACCAGGGTGAGCTGGAGGGTAGAGGCCACCAGTCCGAGACCGACCGTGGCCGGCGCGAGGAGCAGCAGCCCGCCGATGATCAGCGGCTTCCTCCCCGTGTGGTCCGACAGCCGCCCCAGCGGCACCTGGAACAGCACCCGGGTGATGGTCAGGGCGCTGAAGGCGACGCCGAAGCCGATGGCCGTCTGGTCGAGGCGGGCGTTGAACTCGTTCTCGAGCGCCGACATCATGACGATCGTCGACGCCATGACGAAGGTGGCGAACCCCAGGCAGACCAGGCCGACATCGTAGAGCGAGCGGTCGAACAGCTTGAACGGCCGCGGCTCCGCGGGCTTCTCCTTCGGCGGCTCGTCGACCCAGACCTGGACCGCCAGCACGCCCAGGGCTACCAGGCCGGCACCGACCCAGAAGACCACGTCGAAGCCGAGCTCGACGTGCAGCCACCCGCCGAGCAGCGGGCCGATCGAGAAGCCGATCATGCGGAAGGTCGTAAACACCCCCATGGCCCCTCCCCTGCCGCGGGTCGACGTGACCGCCTTCAAGATCGCCATCGACGCCGGCAGGGTGAAGGCGAAGCCGATCCCCTGGAGCATGCGCAGGATCACCAGCGAGGTGTAGCTGCCCACCGCCACGAAACCGACCGTGCACGCGGCCATCGCCACCAGCCCGGCCTGCACCCACAACTTCCAGTGACCGAACCGGTCGGCGAGCGCCCCGGCCAACGGCTGGGCCAGGGAGTTGACGATCCCGAAGAGGGAGATCAGCAGCCCCACCAGCACCGAGTCCGGCAACGACAGAGCGCTCGGGAGCTGGGCGACGTAGATCGGCAGGATGACGATCAGGATGCTGTTGCCGACCCCGTCCGCGAGGCGGGCGAGGGACAGCGCCAGCACCGTGCGGTCGGCGCCCAGGTGCTCTTCGATCCAGGAAAGCATGCGGAGAGTCGGGGAACGGCTGCGGCCCCGGGAGCCCGGGACCGCCCGACTCTACCGTCTTTGCGCCCGCCGCGCCGAGGCGGTGCTCATCGAACGACCGTCAGCTCGAGCGCTGCGGTGGTCCAGTGGTGGCCGTCGAGGAGTGCGGCCGGGCCGTCGAGCTCGCCGGTGCTGCCGGGGCTGGCGTCTTCGCCGGCCGCCGCCTCGAGGGCCGGCATCTCGAACCCCGCGCTGGAGATCGGCTCGACCGAGGCGATCACCTTGAGGACGCTGCGCGCCTGGTCGAGCTCGTCGGGCAGCCAGGTTCCCAGGAAGACCGGATGCTCGCGCCCCGGCTCGAGGACCGCCAGCTCTCCCTCGTCCACCGGCGGATGGACCCGCTCGACGGCCCAGTCGGAGCGGAGGTCGAGGACGATCGCGTTCAAGGGCTGCTCGGAGAGGTTGCGGATCACCAGGCAGAGCAGCTCCCCCGTCCGGACGTGGTTGCCGCGGACCGGGACGCGAGTCCGGGTGTCGTGCCAGTCTTCCTTGCGCTCCAGCCGGAACAGGCCGAGGCGGAGGGCGCTCTGAAAGGGTGAGTCCACCGGCGGGGCGAGGTCGCGGAAGTGGGTGTAGAGGGCCAGGTGTGCGAGCCGCCGGCTGAGCGTGCGTTCAGCCTCGGGGTGGTCGAGCGGCACCGGCGCGCCGGAGCCGTCGAGCGGAGCGCCGAAGGTATCCCGCACCTCGACCGAGTCTCCGCCGGCGAGGCCGAGCAGGAGGTCGGCGCTGCCGCTCCCATCCGGCACCAGCTCGACCACCGGAGAGGGATTTCGTCGAAGCGCCTGCAGCAGGTCCGGTGGCGCGTCGGCGTCCAGTCCGACCCGGCACCGGACGAGCGGAGCACCCGGAGCTCGTCCGCCGGCGCCGGCGCCCGGCGCCTTGGTGGCCGACGGTCTGCCATGCGGCGTTTCCGGACGGCGCCCGGCGCCGAGGAACCGGAGCGAGCCGTCGCCTTCGAGGATCGGCGTCTGGGCCGCCCACAGGGCGTGGATGCGCTGCTGGACGGTGCGGTAGAGCGTGGCATAACTGACCCCGTCCCCGAGCGTCCGAAGGCTCTCGAGAACGGAGTGGGTGAACGCTCCGGAAACGCCGTCGGCTCCACAGGGCTGCTCGCGGGCGACCTCGAGGCCCCGGCAGGCCGCCAGCAGCACGCAGCGGGGCGGCTGCGGGAACCAGCCGCTCTCGCCCGCGAAGTGGCGGTAGCCCGGCCGATGGCCGTCCGCCGCCTCCTGCTCTTCCCGTTCGGCCCGCTCGACGGCGGCGTAGAGGTCGTCCCACCGGGCCACGGCGCTCTCCTCCGGGCCCCAGAGGCCGCGCCGCTCCCCCAGGCCGCGGGTCCGCACCTGACCCCCGTCCAGAGCCCCGGAGGCCTCCGGATCCACCAGGAAGGACGCGTCGCGGGTGGCACCGCCGGAGTGGCAGGCATCGAACAGGAGGGTGACGTAGGCGCCGCTCTCGGCGAGCCGGGAGAGCAGGCCATACATCTCCACGTCCCGGAGAACGCCGCCGGCCGGGCTGGCCGCGTCGCAGGGGACGAGCGCCTCGTCGAGGCCGAATCTCCCCTTGAGCTGCTGGATCTTCTCCGCGCTCGGTACCCGCACGCCGTGGCCGGAGAACTGGATCAGCACCTGGTCACCCGGTCCGGCGCGCTCGGCGAGGGCACTGATCTCGCGGACGATGTTGGCGTAGGTCGGGAGGTCCTCGGCTGCCGGCGGAGCGATCCCGGAGAAGAGACCGGGGGCGATCAGGGTCCGGATGCGCTCCGCGGGGACCGCCAACGGCCCCTCCCGCAGGTACCGCTCCATGAGCAGGGCGTCGCGCGCGGCACCGGCCAGGTCCGGAATCCGCAGGCCGTCGGGCGCGGTGTGGGGATCGTAGTGGTCGACCCCGATGAGCAACGCGTGCAGGGTGCTCACGCCCTGGCTCTCAGCTCCCGGACCTTCCGGGAGGACGGAGCTGCCATTCCTTTCCGCGTCGCTCTCCGTAGGAACGTGCATCGGCATCCTCTCCTCCTGCAGCGGGGCCCCCAGCTCTCGATCCAGCGCCCGGTCGCCCCCCTGCAATCTGTTCGACAGAGAAAGACACCGACAGAGGCCGAAAGAGTGAGAGCTCGCGGGCGGTCTCCCCGGCGGGCCAGCACCCCGCGGCGGGCCCGCCAATCAGGGAGTCTGGGAAGCGATGGTGAACGGGAAGTCCGCGATGCGCGTTCGCCGGCCGTCCCGGATTCCGAAGAGTGTGACGTGGAGATTCCCCTCGCCGAGAGCGCTTCTGGGCAGCTCGACCGCGAAGGTGCCGTCCGGCGCCCGGCGGACCGGGAAGCCCGTCAGAAGCTTGCTTCCCCCGGCGGAGGTGACGTCGACGCCGTAGGTGTCGTAGGTTGCGGCCCGGCGCACGCTCAGGAGAAGCACCACCCGCTCCGTCCACGGCGGCAGCGCCACCACCTCTTCGGCGCCCCGGACCCTCTCCGCCGCGGGCCACAGCTCCGCCGTCACGTAGACGTCGCTCCGTGGACCGTTCAGCGCCTGGATTTCGCGTTGTAGAGCGACGGACCAGAGACCCAGTCCGACGGCCAGGGCCGCCAGGACCGCCGCCAGGGTGAGCAGCACCTCGTGGCGCTGCCACAGCGGGCGTTGGCGGCGCTCGGTCTCACGCTTCAGGTCCCGCCACTGCTCTTCCAGGTCCGAGGGCGACAACCGGCGGCTCTCGTCCACCGGCTCGATGCGCGGGAAGGCCGCGAAGTCCAGGATCACCTGGGAGCACTCCGCACAGCGCGTCAGGTGTGCTTGGACCCGGTCCGTCTCCGCTCCCGCCAGGGTCCGCTCGTGGTACGCCAGTAATTCGTCCGGCGACGGGTGACTGTTTCGATGGGAACCGTTGGGATCCGATGCCTGGCTGTCCCGATCGGTGGTCATGCGCTCTCCCTCCCCGGCGGCGTCACTCTCGATACTCCTCCGGATCGAAATACTCCTGCAGGTCCTCCTTCAGGCGATGGCGCGCCTGATAGAGCTGGGTCTTCACGGTGTCGATCGAAATCTGCATGATGACGGCGATCTCCCGGTACTTCAGACCCCGTTCGATCCGTAATGTGACGCATCGTCGCATCCTCTCCGGGAGCCTGGTCACCGCTTCGCGCAATTTGCGCCGGCGTTCCCGGGCCAGGATCTCATCCCGCGGATCGGGGCTCGCCGTTCCGGTGACGGGGACCGCGGCCCCCGCCGCGTCCCCCTGCTCCATGGCCCTCTCCAGGGACGTCGTCCGCGCATCGCGCTTGGCCGTCCGGATCGAGCGAATCCGATTCTTCCAGACGTTGGCGGCAATGCGAAGCAACCAGGTCTCGAGCTTGGCCTCGCCCCGGAAGCTCCCGATCCCCCGCAGGGCCTTGAGGAACGTATCCTGGGTCAGATCGCGACATTCCTCGCGCGAGAAGCCACGGTTGGAGAAAAAGTGGTAGATCGACGGTGCATATTCCCTGAATACCTGCTCAAACTCTGTCATTTCGTCGCGCACCCATGCGGTTTCGCGGACTTCAGCCTCAAACACTGCCACGATCACCCCCCCGGCCCGACGTTCGGACCGCCCCTTGCGGTGGATTATCGGTTGGTCCCGATAGAAGGTGATTTTACCAGCGGAAGCGTTTCAGGTCCAGGAAATACAGAGATTTCAATGGCTTGCTGCCTGCAGCCCTGCACAAATTCCGCTTCCCTAACGCCCATTCCCGAATTTCTCTGCCGCGCCCCGGATCCGTTCCCAGGCCGCGGCCACGTGGTGCTCCTCGGTCCAGGTCTGGCCGATCGACATCCGCAGCACGTGCCGGTCCAAGAGCCGGGTGTGGCTGAGATAGAGCGCACCCGAGGCGTTGAGCTCGGCGAGCAGCCGTTCGTTGTCCTCGTCACTCCCCTTCATCCGGAAACAGACCAGGTTGAGCGAGCGCGGCGCGGCGAGCTCGAAGCGCTCGTCCGCCTCCACCCAGCCGGCGAAGCGCTCGGCCAGCTCGATGTGGCGGCGTACGTGGTGCCGGATCCCTTCGATGCCGTACCACCGGAGCACGAACCAGAGCTTGAGCGAGCGGAAGCGGCGGCCGAGGGAGACCTGCCAGTCCCGGTAGTCGATCACCTTGCCCGACTCGGTCGCCGTGTTGCGCAGGTACTCGGGCAGGACCGACAGGGCACGCACGAGCACGCTCCGGTCCCGGACCCAGAAGCAGTCGCAGTCGAACGCCGTGAACATCCACTTGTGCGGGTTGAAGCAGTAGCTGTCCACCGCCTCCAACCCGTCGTGGAGCCACCGGTTTTCCGGGCAGATCGCCGCGGTCCCCGCCATGGCGGCGTCGACGTGGAGCCAGGCGCCGTGCTCGGCGGTGACGCGACCGATCTCCGCCACCGGGTCGACGGCGAGCGACGAGGTCGTGCCGATGGTGGCGGAGACGAACGCCGGGACCAGGCCGGCCCGCCGGTCCTCCGCCATCGCCGCGGCGAGGGCGTCCGGGCGCATGCGCAACCCCGCGTCGGTCTCGATCAGGCGCAGGTGACCCGAGCCCAGGCCGGCGATCCGCACCGCCTTCTCCACCGACGAATGGGCCTGGGTCGAGGCGTAGACCGCCAAGTTCCCGGGCACGCCGTCCTGGGTGGCCGCGAAACCGGTGGCGCGCTCGCGCGCGGCGAGCAGGGCGCACAGGGTGGCGCTCGACGCCGAGTCCTGGATCACGCCGCCGCCTGCGCTCGTCGAGAGGAACGCCTCCGGCAGGCCCAGGGCCGGCACCAGCCAGTCGAGCACGTGGGTCTCCACCTCGGTGCACGCGGGGCTGGTCGCCCAGAGCATCCCCTGGACCCCGAGGCCGGTCGACACCAGGTCCCCCAGCACCGACGGCAAGGATGCGTTCGAGGGGAAGAAGGCGAAGAAGTCCGGCGACTGCCAGTGGGTGACGCCGGGCAGGACGATCTCGTCCAGATCCTCGAGCAGGTGCTCGAAGCCGTCGCCGGTCTCCGGCGCGGCATCGGGCAGCTTGGCGCGGACGCTCCCCGGCTCCGCCTGGGACAGCACCGGGTGGTCCGCCACCCGCTCGCGATAGTTAGCGATCCAGTCGACCAGCTCCTTGCCCCAGCGCCGGAACTCGTCGGGCGTCATGTGGAAGACCTTCTCGGAATCAGAGCTCATTGCCACTCCACGGTCGCCGGCGGCTTGGAGGTCACGTCCCAGACGACCAGGTCGATCCGGTCAGAGAAGCCGGCCTGGATCTCGGCGGTCAGGGTCTCGACCACCGCCAGCGGCACCTCCGCGTCCGGCCCGGTACCGACCCTGGCCGGCCGCCCGGTCATGAAGTCATCGGTGACGAAGGTCCGCACAGCCACCGAGTAGGCACCGTCCCGGCCGATCGGCAGCAGCACGGCGAACGCCTGGCTGATGGTCGGCAGGGTCAGGTGGCGGGTGACGATCGCGTCCAGCTCGCGCAGCAGATCGACGGTCTCCTCGGTGACGTAGGTCGGGTGGTGGTCGATCCCGGCCGGGATCTGGCGGCCGTTCAAGACGTAGCCGGTGCGGTTGACGTACCCGAACCGGTTGGCCAGCCGATTGCCCAGGCGTCCGAGCCCTCCCCAGTCGGCATCGGCGAGCTTGCCACCGTGGGGTCCGGCCACCAGGGCGAGGAAGCGGTAGCTCCGATGGTCCCCCTGGACGCCGACCGTCTGGACCGGCGTCACGGTGCCGTCGTACGCGCTGTTCCACTCCCGCACCACCTCGGCGACCGCCCGGGACTGCTCGGAGGTCGGTCCGCCGGAGCCGTGGTCGGCGATCAGGCGCACCGCCAGGCCCGGCCCGGGGAACGGCTGGCGGCCGGCGATCTCCTCCGGGATGCCCAGCAACCGGGCCACCTGGCGGACCTCGTCCTTGTGCCAGTCCCAGTTCGTCTCGATCACCCGGCCGGCCGCGCGCGCCCGGCGCACCAGCTCGATGTCGTTGTGGTGGGTCTTGATCTTGTGGGCGAAGCCGCTGATCGAAGGATTCCCGCTCTCGATGAGGTCCGGCCGGAGGGTCCCCTGGGCCCAGAAGACCGTGTCGAAGTCGAGGTCCAGGCCCAGCGCCGCCTCGCGCAGGGCCTTCAGGAAGATCTCGCCGATCAGACGGCGCTTCTCCTCCGGGTCGACCAGGGAGGTCAACGGGCCGAGAACCGTCGAGTCCGCCCCTTGCGCGCCGTCCTCGTCCTCCACCTCCACGGTGTCGTGGAAGAACATCTCCTGGCCGTCGATGCGCACCAGGTGCTCGAGACCGAGCTCACCGAGCACCTCGCAGATCCGGTCGCTCTCGTCCTTCCTCATCAATCCGTGGTCGACGTGCACGGCGAACACTCGCTCCGATCCCAGGGCCTTGACCAGCAGTGCCGCCGAGACCGCTGAGTCGACCCCGCCGGACACCAGGACCAGCACCGGGTGCTCGCCGACCGTCTGACGGATCTTGGCGACCGCGGTCTCCACCCGGTCCTCCAGCACGTAGTTGCCCTCGAGCGCGCAGATGCGTCTCAGGAAGTTGCCCAGGATCTCGCGGCCGTGCTCGGTCAGGTCGACCTCCGGGTGGAACTGGACGCCATAGAGCCGGCGCTCCTCGTCGGCGATGGCGCCGACCGCGTCCTCGCTCTCGGCGACCACCCGAAAGCCGTCGGCCAGCGCCTCGACCGAGTCGCCGTGGCTCATCAGCATCTGCTCACGCTCGGAGAGGCCGGCGAACAGCGAGCAGCCCGGGTCGACCGTGAGCTCGGTGACGCCGTACTCGCCGCTGCCGGCGCCGACGACACCGCCGAAATGGGCGTTCATCAGGTGCATGCCGTAGCAGATGCCGAGCACCGGCACGCCCAGGCTCCAGATGCGTGGGTCGCAGTCCGGACGCTCATCTCCCCAGACGCTCGATGGGCCGCCGGAGAGGATGAGACCGTCGAAGCCGGCGAGCTCCTGCGGGTCCACGTCGATCGGGAAGATCTCGGAGCGGACCCCGAGCTCGCGGACCTTCCGATCGATGACCTTGGTGTACTGGCCCCCGCAGTCGAGGATGGCGACGGAGTCGATGTGCATCGGAACCTGCCGGTCGAGAGGTTGTCTGGAAAGGCGGCGAATACCGCCCCCGGAGCGTACCAGAGGCGGCATTCTCCGGCGACCCCTCGAGAGCCCCTCCAGCGGCAGGAATCCGGCGCCGACGCCCCCCGATTCGCGCCGGCTGACGCCGCCCGTCAGGACAGCCCGAGGCGGTCCATCTCGCGGACCAGCAGCCCCAGCTCCACGCCCAGCAGCTCGGCGGCCTGTCGCCGGTCTCCGCCGACCCGGTCGAGCGCTTCGCGGATGGCCCGCGCGGCGGCCCGGTCCAGGCGCCCGAGCAGCTGTTCCCGGCGGGCGCTGGTCTCCCCCGCCACCGCCCCGGGGCGCTCGGCCAGGTCGGCCGTCCGTAGCGCCTCGCCGAGGGTGCCGAGGATCTCCAGGTCCCGGCCCCTCACCACCCGCCGCCGGCCCAACCGCCCGGCCACGACCAACCCCTTGCCGTCGTCGCGGAAGACGACCACGAGAAGCCGCCTGCCGGCGCCGCGGATCGTCTCTCCGCGCACGCCACCCGAGCCCCGCCGCACGCCGTACTCTCTCCGCCCGAGCAGGCCGAGCACCGAGTCGCTCTCGTCGTCTTCCGGAACCGGTCCGGTGCAGTCGCGGAGGAACAGGTCGTCCTCGACCGCGACAAAGGTCCACAGGGCCTCCAGTCCGAAAGCCTCCGCGGTCCGCTCGAGGGTCGCCTGCCGCTCCGACTCCGACACGCCCAAGCCGAGGGCGCGGATCCACTCGGCCAGACGCAGCACCGGAATCGTGGCTTGGTAACCCACGCCCAGGTCTCCTACCTTGCGATCGATCTCCATGTCCTTCTACGCGGAATCCGGGACGGAAGTGGCTCACGATCGACCGTCACCAGCCCCTACCGTCCCCCATCAGCCCTTACCAGGCCCTTAGAGGGAGAGGGACAGCGGTCGCTGGATTCCCACCGGCAGACAGAAACGACCCGGGGAGGGAGCGGAGCCCGCGGTGCCTCTTCCGGAGCCTCCCGGAAAGGACCATGGCACCGACAGGCCTCGCCGCGGCAGCGCCAGCACCGCGCACAGGACGGGAAGGACCGCGAGGCGATTGCTATGATCTCTCCATCGCTTCACGCCGATCCCCAGCCCATCGCAGCCTGGAGGGAATCATGAGAAGAGCCGCCCTTGTCGTCGTCCTCGCGCTCACCCTGGTGGCCGTCGTTGCTCCCGCACCGGTCGCCTCCGCCGCGGCACCGGCGCCCGCACCGGACCGCATCCCCGGCCTCGACCGCTCGGTCCGGGTCCGGACCGATGGCTCCGGAATCCCCCACATCTTCGCGGTCACCGACCGGGACGCCATGTTCATGCTCGGCTACCTCCACGCCCGGGACCGTTTCTTCCAGATGGACCTGCTGCGGCGCCAGTTCGACGGCACCCTGGCCGAGCTGCTCGGCGGGAGCGCTCTCCCGTCGGACGTCCAGCTCCGCACCCTCGGCCTGCGGCGCGCCGCGGAGGCCTCCCTCCCCACCCTGTCGGAGACCACCCAGCTCTGGCTCAGCGCCTATGCGGACGGAGTCAACGCCTACCTGGCCGAGAACCCGCTGCCGCCGGAGTACGCCGCGCTCGAGCTGACCAGCGCCCGCCCCTGGGCGCCGGTCGACAGTGTGACCATCGGCAAGGGGTTGGCCTTCGGCCTGTCGTTCGACCTGTCGGACATCGACTTCACCATCGCCCTCCTGAGCTTCCAGGGCGTCGGCGCCATGGCCGGCTTCGACGGCACGGCGCTCTTCTCAGAAGACGTCTACCGGAGCGCCCCCTTCGATCCGACCACCTCCCTGCCGGCCGAAGAGGCGGCACCGGGCTCCGCGCGCTCCTCTCACCCCGCCTACCTGGACCGTGCCGTGAAGCTGGCCCGCGCCTACCGCGACCGCGCCGAGCAGGTGCCGGTCCTGGCCCGCGCCCTCCGCCCCCAGCGGGACCGCCGGGGCAGCAACTGGTGGCTCGTCTCCGGTGACAAGACGGCCTCGGGCGTGCCGATCCTGGCCAACGACCCGCACCTCGGCCTGACCAGCCCGTCGATCTTCTACGAGGCCCAGATCCGCATCGATCCGCGCCGCGGCGCCGTGCCGATGAACGCCTTCGGGGTTACCTTCCCCGGCGTGCCCGGCATCGTCCTCGGCTGCAACCCGTGGGTCTGCTGGGGGGCGACGACCAACCCGATGGACGTGACCGACGTCTACCAGGAGGAGCTGGCCCTCGATCCGGGCTCCGGTCTGCCCATCGGCACCCGCTTCGAAGACACGGTGGAGCCGCTGGTGCTGATCCCCCAGGTCTTCCGCGTCAACCAGGTCGGCGACTCCGAGCCGGACGACCTGGTGATCGCCCCGGTGGGGCCGACCGAGGGCGGGGTGACGCTGGTCGTGCCGCGGCGCAACAACGGGCCGATCGTCCAGGTCGATCTGTCCGACCTGGCCCACCCGACGGCCCTGTCGGTCCAGTACACCGGCTGGGGCGCGACCCGCGAGCTCGACGCCTTCCGGATGTGGAACCGGGCGGCGAACCTGGACCAGTTCCGCCAGGGCCTCCAGTATTTCGACGTCGGCTCCCAGAACTGGGCCTACGCCGACATCGACGGCAACATCGCCTACTTCACCAGCGCCGAGATGCCGCTGCGCGAGGACCTGCAGAACCTCATGCATCCCGACGGCGGCGTGCCGCCCTGGATCATCCGGGACGGCACCCACCAGCTCCACCACGAGTGGCTGACGGACCCGGATCCGGGTCCGGACCAGAGCCTGCCCTACCAGATCCTGCCGTTCGCCGAGATGCCCCAGACGGTCAATCCGCCTCAGGGGTTCGTGCTCAGCGCCAACAACGATCCGGTCGGCACCACCATCGACAACAACCCGCTCAACCAGGTCCGGCCTGGCGGCGGCCTCTACTACCTCAACCCGGGCTATGCCGGCGGCTTCCGCGCCGGCCGCATCCGCCGCTTGATCGAGGGCGCGCTGGCCGACGGCGGCAAGGTGTCGCGCGACCAGATCGCCTCGTTCCAGTCGAACAACCAGCTCCTGGACGCCGAGGTCCTGGTGCCCTACATCGTCCAGGCATTCAGTCACGCCAGCGCCGTCGACGCCTTGCCGGCGCTGGCGGCCTTCCGCGACGACCCGGAGATGAACGAGGCGGTCACCCGGCTGGCGGTCTGGGACCACAGCACACCCACCGGCATCGAGGCGGGGTACGACCCGGGCGACGACCCGAGCGCCCTCCAGCCGCCGCGGCCACCCGAGATCGCCGACAGCGTCGCCGCGACCATCTACGCGACCTGGCGCGGCCAGGTGGTTCAGCGGGTGATCGACGACACCCTCGACCGCGTCGGGCTGCGCGACCAGGCCCCGGGCAGCGCCATCGCCATGGCGGACCTGCGCCACCTGCTGGACACCTTCGACCAGAACGAGGGCGTGGGCGCCTCCGGCCTCTCGTTCTTCGTCCACCCGGACGCCCAGGACCCGGCGGACGCCCGCGACCTGATCCTGCTCGAGAGCCTGCGCTCCGCCCTCGACCTGCTCGCTTCGGACGAATTCGCCCCGGCGTTCGACCACTCGACCAACCAGGACGATTACCGCTGGGGCAAGCTCCACCGGATCGTCTTCGACCACCCCCTGGGCGGCCCGTTCAGCCTGCCGCCGGGCGGCGGCTTCTCGTCGGTGGCGGAGGACCTGCCGGGCGTCGCCAAGGCGGGCGGCTTCGGCAGCGTGGACGCGGCCTCCCACAGCGCCCGCGCCGACGGGTTGAACGAGTTCATGTTCGGCTCCGGCCCGGCGCGCCGGTTCGTCGGCGAGATGACCCCGGCCGGCCCGGTGCCGATGGAGGTCATTCCCGGTGGCGAGAGCGGCGTACCTGGCAGCCCGTTCTTCGGCAGCCAGCTCGGTCTCTGGCTGACCGACCGCTACCACCCGTACCCGTACCGGCCCAACGACGTGGTCGACGGGACGGCGATCTTCGAGGTGTTCGCGCCCCTGGGCGGGGAGCCCTGAGGATTCCGGGGAGCCCGGGTGACGCCCGGGCTCCCCGCAGCTCACCCTTCCGCAGCGGCGATGATCTTGCGCATCGCCTCGGGGATGCCCAGCCGCAGGACCTTCTCCTTGATGAAGCTGCTCTTCATGATCAGCTTCATGCTGGAGAGCATGTAGCGGCGCCGAAGCTCGTCCGGGTAGCGGCGGAAGTCGGCCATCTTGGACATGTAGAAGTCCCGGTAGCAGCGGATGATCGCCTCGTCGATCTCGCGCAGGGTCATCGCCTCGGGCTCGATGATCGGCTCGATCAGGTTGTACCGGCTGTAGTCGGTGACCGCGATGTGGTCCTTGACCTCCGCGTAGAGGTCCGAGTATGGCCAGGGGGTGATGGCCAGGAAGTGGGCCATGTCCGGGTCGAAGAACCGCGCCGCTTCGAGCGTCCGGCGCACGTTGGCCGCCGTCTCGTCCGGAAAGCCGAGCACGAAGGAGGTCTCGGACAGCATGCCGTGCTCGCGGATCAGCGCCAGCGATTCACGGCCGGCCTCGACCGACGCGTTCTTCTCGATCCGGTCGAGGGTCGCCTGCTCGGTCGCCTCCAGGCCGACATAGACGTGGATGATCCCGGCCTGCCGGTACTTGGGCAGGATCTCCCGGTCGCGGACGATGTCCTCGGCCCGTGTCTCCATCAGAAGGTAGAGGTCCCGCCCGCCTTTCCGGAGGGCGATCACCCGGTCGAGCAGCTCCTCCCAGCGGTCACGATCGTTGGTCGGGTACTCGTCGGTGAGCAGGATCACGTTCGCCGCGTAGCGGTCGTAGAGCGTCCGGATCTCCTCTGCCACGACCTCCGGCGCCCGGCCCCGCCAGCTCCGGTGCCAGAACTTCTGCTGGCTGCAGAAGGTGCAACCGTAGACGCACCCCCGGCTGGTCGCCACCGCACCGAGCCGCGCCTTGGGGATGACGAAGTAGCGGTAGATCGACCAGTCGGCGATGTCGAACGCTGCCGGGTACTCCTCCAGATCGGCCAGGTTCGGCCGCGGCGGCGTTGCCACCGGCTGGCAGTCCGGCCCGTCGCCGGGGCGCCACGCGATACCAGCCACCGCCCCTGGGTCGCCGCCAGCGACCAGGGTCCGGAGCAGCTCCTCGATCGTCCGTTCCCCCTCCCCGCGCACCACGTAGTCGACGGGCGACGATCCGGCGTCGCCCTCCGCCAGCACCTCGCGCCACATGAAGGTCGGGTGGACGCCGCCCAGCACATAGGTCACCTCCGGCACCTCTTCCTTCACCAGCCGTCCCAGCTCCAGGCAGGATTCGATGGTCGCCGTGATGGCGTACGAGGCGACGAACGCGGGGCGCCGTTCCCGCAGGACGTCGCGGATCGCGTCCCAGCCGTCGAACCGGCTCATGGCGTCGAACAGCACCGGCTCGACCCCGGCCCGCCGTGCAGCGGACGCCACGTAGAGCAGGTTGAGCGGCAGCCAGCGGCCCGCCACTTCGACGACGCCGCAGTGGTAGGGCGGGGTGATCAACAGCAGCTCCGGTCGGCTCACGTGGTCTCCTCTACCCTGCCCTGCTCGAGACTCCGGCGGAGCTTCACCACCGTCATCAGCGCGTAGACGGTCAGCCCGACCAGCAAGACGTGCTTGACCACCAGAGCCGGCACCTGGGCGGTGCCCGCCTTCGGCAGCCACTCGTACTCCCGGTAGAACCATGCCCGCACCGCGCCGCCGGCGAGCACCCAGGCGAGGCTGCCCCAGGCGACCCGCCCCAGGAACCGCACCACCCCCTCGGAGGGCGGCCCCGGCCAGTAGCGCAGCACGGCCCGGGCCATCACCGCGCTGGCGAACAGGAAGGCGACCGCCAGGTCGTGGAAGTAGTTGTTCATCATCACCAGGATGGCTTCGGTCACGGTCCCTCCTGCGCGCCCTGTCTGCCGGTCACGTGCATTCTCAGGTTCATGTCGAAGATGTGGTAAGTGCTCCACGCCGGGAAGTAGACGATTCCGCGGTAGCTCACCAAAAGCACCACGAACAGCCCGAGGCACCAGCTCGCGAGCCGCCGGCCCTGCCAGCCGGCGAACAGGTGCAGGTGGAGCAGAGTACCGTACGCGAGCCACGCCAGCAGGCCCAGGGTCTCGATCGGATCGAACGTCCAGACCTTGCCGAAGAGCAGGAACTTGTAGAGCGATCCGCTGGCCAGCATTGCCGAGTGCAGCGCGAAGCCGACCGTCAGCGTGCGCGGCAGCCACCGCTCCGGTGGCGCGCCGCGCTCCGTCCCCCGCCTCCGCGAGACGAGCAGCCAGAGCGCCAACCCGGCGTTCGCGGCGAGCACACCGAACGCCGCCCAGGCGAAGACGGCGTGGACGTCCACCACCCACGACCGCTCGGAAATAGTCAGCGGAAAGGCCGTCACGTCGAACCGGACGCCGTGGCCCACCAGCGCCGCCGCCAGGGCGGCCGCCACCGGCCACAGCCGAGCCGCCCGCCGGGTCTTCCACCGGAGTACCGCGACCGCCGCCAGCACGGCCACCGCCAGCGACAGGGAGCTCTCGTAGGTGCCGAAGAGCGGCAGGTGCCCCGCCAACCGCCAGCGCGCGACCCAGGAGAAGGTCGCCGCCGCCAGGGCGAAACCTCCGGCCCACTCGCCCGCACGCTCCACGGCACGCGCGCGGGGGAACGCCCAGCCGGCGAACCCGATCAGCGCGGCTCCGGCGCAGAGCGGGACGAGCCACGGAGCGGCGAAACCGGGTACGGTGTTCACGCGTCGTCTCCCTCGTCGTCGGTCGCGGCGCACCGGAGCGGCTGCGGCGGCCGGCAGCCCCAGCCCCTGACCCGGGTCCGCGAACCGCCGTCGAGTGCCCTCCATTCGAGCTCCGCCCGCGGCCCGCGGACCCTGAAGGCGAGCCCGACGAGCCCCAGCAGATAGCCGGCGAAGAGCACCGGGACGCCGGGGTCGCGGACGATCGACAGCTCCGCCCAGGTCCGCACCTCGGGAAACCGGAGCTCCAGCCCCTCGAAGGTCAACGGCTCCCCCGGAGTGAGCACCGCGCGGGCCAGCTCCAGCTTGCCGCGGCTGACCCGCACGTCGATCCCGGGGTGGCGCAAGTTGAGCGAGCGGGTCACCGGTTCACCGTCCTGGTAGGCCAGGTCGGGCAGGATCTCGACCTGGAACCGGTAGGGCAGGTTCGCCAGGCGGAAGTAGTCGCTCGTGCCGGGCGGAAAGAGGTTCAGCTTGGCGAAGGCGCTGTCGAGCACCCGGCCGGCGCGGTCGCGCAGTTCGTAGCGCGGCGCGTAGCCGAAGCCGGAGAGGCGCAAGAAGGTCCCCGGGCCGATCCACAAGGGCCGGTTGATCCGGGTCGTGGCCTTGCCCGAGGGAAGATCCAGGTCCGCTTCCAGGCCGGTGAAGAGGAGCTGGTCGCGCCAGAAGGTCGGCCGGAGGGCGGTCACATCGAACCGGAGGCCGGGCGGCGTCGGTGCGCCGAAGGCGAGAGCCCGGGGCGCGGCGCGGGAGAGGAACTGGTCCGCCCGGCCGGTGAACGTCTCCCCTACCGCCACCCAGGCGGTCGACGCCTGCCGCGTCGCAATAGACAGCAGAAACCCCGCCGCCACCAGGAAGAACGCCCCGTGGAACAGGAAGGTGCCCAGCGCCGCCCAGCGCCGCCGCACGCCGACCAGCCGGTCCGCGGCGTCGAGCACCAGCCGGAAGCGCCGGCTCCGCATCAACCGGCGGGCGCGCTCCCGGTCGCACGCGGCGCCCGTCGGTACCTGCCACTCCGGCACCTTGACCACCAGCACCGGCCGCTTCGCCACCTGGTTCCTGAGCGCCGGCAACCGCCGCCACAGACAGACGCCGGTGTTCACCAGGATCAGGGCGTAGACGGTCCAGAACGGCAGCAGGCGGGCGATGTTGGCGACCACATGGGGCGGCGACGAGGTCGCCCAGATCGCCAGGAACCCCTCATAGAGCGCCGCCGCGACCATCAGGGCGATCGACAGCCGCCACGAGCCGAGCCACCGGCCGGGCTCGACCGCCGCCGCACGCAGCCTGTAGATCCAGCGCATCCGCACCACCGATCAGCCGACGTTGAACACGTGGGCGCTGCCTTCCATCACCAAGTTGACGCCCCAGAACGAGACCAGGACGCCGACGATAGCGATCACCACGAACCAGGCGAAGCGGCGGTCGCGCCACCCCATGGTGATGCGCAGGTGGAGCGACAGCCCGTAGACCAGCCACGACAGGAGGGACCAGGTCTCCACCGGGTCCCACGACCAGTAGGAGCCCCACAGGCTCTTCGCCCAGATCGAGCCGGCGGCGATCATGATCGTGTCGGTGATGAAGCCGAAGACGGTCGAGCGGAAGGCGAGCTCGTCCAGGTCCGCCAGGCGCTCCGGCTCGCTAGCCGGCCCCGGCGCCGCCCCCCTGCGGGTCCGCACCAGGTAGACCAGGCCGGCGCCGCAGGCGACGGTGTAGCTACCGTAGGCCAGCCAGGCGAAGAAGATGTGGATGTAGAGCCAGAATGACTGGAGCGCCGCAACCAGCGGCCGCGCCCCGGTGTCCGACATCGCTCCCCCGCCCAGGATGAGGAGCGCGAACGGCAGCGCACCGGCCGCGAGCAGGGGGTAGCGCTCCCGCCAGCCGGCCCAGAGCGTCATGGCGACGATGAACCAGCCGCCGACGAGGGCGTTCTCGAAGTTGCCGATGGTCGGCACGTGGCCGGTCGCCGCCCAGCGCCAGATCACCAGCACGGTGTGCAGCGCAAGGCCCAGGGCGACCAGGCCGAGAGCCCGGCCCGCCAGCTTGGGCCGGGTGAAGACCCGGGCGTAGATCTGCGCGGCGACGGCCAGCGCGTAGATCACCAGCGTGGTCCAGAACAGGACGCCGAACGCTCCACTCATCGTTCCCTCCCCTCTCCATGGTCCGTCAGCTCGGCGAAGAGCGCCCCGAGCTCCCTGCGGAAGCGGCCGGAGAAGTACTCGCTCCGGCCCACCAGCCAAGCGCGGTCCTCGTCCCAGTCGACGACGACCTCCCGCCGGTGCAGGAGGAAGCGCCAGACGAGACCCAGGACCCCCACGAGAAAGCCGGCGATCAGCAGGCCGCCGCCCCGCTCGCGCACGATCTGGAGTCCGGCCCAGTAGCGGAGCTCCTCGAGCACCAGCCTCCCTTCCACGGGTCGCTCGCCGCCGCCCAGGAGCGCCGCCTCCCCCGGTCGCAGCGTACCGGAGAACAGCACCTCCGGCGCCCCGCCACCCTCCTCCTCGTCACTCTCTGCCCGACCGCGTTCCACGGTCAGGCGGAGGGGTGTCGAGGCCAGGTCTTCCCGGCGCGGGAACGCCACGCCCCGCCCCAGGGGCTCGATCCGTGCGGTCAGGCGCCCGCCAGCGAGGGGCACCACCGTCACGTCCTCGCTCGCCCCCTGGTCTCCCAACCCGGTCCCCGCGGAGCGGGTGCGCGCCGACACCGCCACGCGGTCGAGGGTGAACCCCGCGGCATCCTGGAGCCAGAGCACCGGTGCCACGCCGGCCGCCTGCACCAGCACGCTCGTCGGACCCCACCGGGCCGGGCCGTTGACCCGGGCGTGGCGCTCGATGGAGCTGCCCCCCTCGAGGAACGACAGGGTGGCCCCGAGGTGGACCGGCTCGCCATCCTCGAATCGGGGCTCGACCGCGTCGAGGACGAAGGCGAGGTCGGGCGGATCTTCCCAGGGCGCGCGCCGCAGCACTTGCTGGTAGTCACCCGAGAACTCCTGCCCCTCGGTGACCACCGCCGTGCCGACGAAGCGGGTGAGGTAGATCGCCATCCCGCCGGCGCAGAGCAGGAAGAAGCTCAGGTGGAAGAGCAGGAAGCCGAGCGGCGCAGTCCGGTGCTTGACGCCCCAGAACGTGCGCTCGCCGACCCGACGAGCGCGATAACCGAAGCCCTGGAAGACGCGCACGAGCCGCGCCGGCTCCCAGCTCTCCGGTAGCGCCGCAGAGAGACTCTCCTCCATCCGCGCCCAGGTGGCCAGCCCACGGGCCGAGCGCCGGCGCATCCTGGTTCGGCGGACCGTCGGACCGGCGCGCGCAACCAGCACGGCGGCCAGGTCGAAGAAGAAGAGGGCCAACACGGCGATGAATAGCGGGCTCGTCGCCAGGCGGCTGAGACCGAGGGTGACCAGGAAGAACTGAGCCGTCGGGCGGCCGCTGACCAGGCGCGCCAGCTGGTCGGGACCGACCACCGCCTCCTGGGGGACGACGACGTTGAGCAGCAGCATGACCGCCAGCAGACCGAGCAACACCACCGTCGTCCGCGGCGCTGTCGCCGCCTTCCACCATCCCCGTGCCGTCACGACTCGCCCTCCTCGTCGGCGATCGGCTGCCACCCTTCCACCCGCCAGGCGCCGCTCGAGCGCACCAGGTAGTAGCGCCCGTGGACGGTGCGCACGCGGTCCGCCTCGGCGGGGGTGCCGTCCGCCGCCCAGTGGATGCGGAACCGCCACCGCTCGAGCGTCCGCACCTCGGCCCGATCGATCCCTGCGCTCGCTCCGGGAGCGCCGGACGGACCGCTCGGCTCGACCGACAGCACCACCAGGCGCTCCAGCTCCGGCTCCTCGATCCGGTGATTGCGCGCCACGTAGTCCACGTCGCTCCGCAGCTCGTCGATCAGCCCCGCGGAGGCCGGCATGCGCTCGGCGAACCGGGGGTCGCCGCCGCTGGCATAGAAGTGCCCCATGAGCGAGAGCAGCGTGGCCACCGTATCCGCTGCCGCCCGCCGGTCAGTCTCGGTGAGCTTCGCCGGTGCTTGCTCGCCCGCGCCGAACCAGGCGGACGCGAAGAAGCGCCACTCCTGGGCCACGGCCAGGACCATGAACACCACCAACGCGACCAGGAGGATCTGGACCAGCCGCTTCACGGCGCGGCCTCCGTCGGTGCCGGCGGAGCCACCGTATCCGCCGGCGCCGGCAGGACCCGGCACCGCACAGCGGCCACGATCAGTCCGAGGAGCCCGAGCACCGCCAGCCCGGCCCCCGTCAGCAGCACCTCCGGATACCCGCGGCGCGAGATGTCGATCTCCGACCATCGCTCGAGCCCCGCGAACCCCACCCGGTAGCCGTCGTCGATGGTGGCGAAATGACCGGGGAGGAGCCGCCCCCGACCGAGCAACGCACCCTGGCGGCGCACCGCCAGGTCCAGGGTCGCGTGACCGCGCATCCCCTCGTCCAGGCTCGCCAGGTCGATCCGCCCGTCCCCCTGGAGCGACTCCCGGGCCAGGGTGAACGCCCCTTCGAAGGCGACGCCGGTCGGCCCCCGGCGCTCGGTGGTGAACGGCACCACCTCGTCGAACACCGTCCGGCCGTTCCGCTCGATCACGATCCGGGGAGCGAACCCGAACGCCCCCTGGTGGAAACGGAGCGGGCCGATGGCGGCGACCCGTTGCGGCTCCACGTCGACCTCATGGCTCTCCCGGTCGGCACCGCGGACGACCAGGCGGCTTCGGGGCACAAACGACCGCGCACCGCCCGTAGGCTCTGGATCGACCGGCAGCAGCTCCACCTCCGCCAGGCCGACGACCAGATTCATCTCCTCGATCCGCGCCAGCGGACCGCCCACCAACTCCTGGAGATGGTGTCCGCTGCCGAGCGGTACCGACTCGCCCTCGTGGAGGACGACGAACCCCTGGAGGCTCTGGAGCCAGTTGGCGGTGCCAGCGCCCAGGGCGGTCAGGAGGCCGGCGATCAGCATCAGCTCGGCGCCCCGGGCCAGCCCCGTCCCCGACGCCTTCGCCGCTCCGGCCGTGAACCGTCGGACCAGGACGACGAACCGCACCGCCAGACCGAGCGTCGCGGCGCCCACCAGACCGGCGAGAAGTGCGGGTGGATGGGTCCACCACCCGGCCTTGAGCAGGGCCCAGTCGGCTACCGCGAGGGCGAGTAGCGTCCAGGGTATGGCAGTCACCAGCCGCGCCCGGAAGCCGGGGCGGAACGGGAGGGAGTGCTGGATGGTCACGGGAGTGCGGGTCGTGCCTCCGGATCAGTACGAGATCGGGCGCTGGAGCGGCTTGACCCAGCTCCGGCCCCGGTTGTGAGCGGTGCACGAGCCGAAAGCGTCCGGCGTGGTGTTGCGGCTCAGCGTATAGCAGGTGATCGCCGTGCCGGTCCAGCCCTGCGGGTCGTAGAAGCGCAGGTTGGCGCCGTTCATGAAGCGGTAGGCGTTGCGGGTGCCGGCGCCGCCGTCCTCGCCGACGCCGAGCACTTCGGAGGTGCCGTGGATGTGGCCGAAGCCGGTACCCCCGTGGCAGGAGGTACAGGCCATGCCGAAGAAGTTGCCGTCTCCTGTGACCCGGTTGGCGGAGCCGACCCCCGCGGTCGTATCCACCCAGTCGCTGGCGTTGCCTGTGTGGGTGCCGAGCGGGCCGCCGTACTGGTACCGGCCGACCACGTGGCAGCGGTAGCAGCCGTAGCTCAGCGAGCCGTACGTCCCCTCCGTCGAGCCGCCCGAGGCGTCCTTGAGCAGGTACTCGGACGGCGAGCCGTGGGCGTTGCCGTTCGGGCCGTTGGCCCCGTCAGTCGTGTGGCAGTCGGCGCAGCCCATCACCGAGGTGTCGTTCCACTCCGGCTTGCCGAGCTCGTCGGTGCCCAGGTTGGTGAACAGGCTCTGGCCGGCGGTGGCGTCCCCCTCCCAGATGGTGTTGCCGCCCGTGATGTTCTGGTAGGCGACGTAGCGGCTCTGGGACTGTCCCCGGATCGCGTGGCGCGAGTAAATGCCCTGGGGCGGATCGGCGATGCCGTCGCCGTCCTGGTCGGTGGTGGCCACGACCCGCGAGGCGATGTCGACCACCCGCCCCCGGTCCGCCTGGTCGTAGTTGTTGGTGATCAGGGCGTCGCCGAACGGGTTGAGGGCCGATCCACCGTCGGTGCTGTTGAATGAGGTCACCGCCCCGTTGCTGTCATGGCAGGTCAGGCAGAACGGGTCGAGCTTGGTAGAGGTTTCGCTCCGCCAGGTGGCGTCACCGCTATGCCAGTTGGCTGCCACGCCGGCGCTCGCCGCCACCGCCGCCTTGTCGTAGCTGTAGACCACCGCGCCGTCGTCGGCGCTCTTGAGGTCGATGGTGGTCGAGCCGCCGTCGCCGCCGTGGTAGATCGGGTTGGTCACCGTCTCGCCGTTGCTCACGGCGCCCTCGGCGTGGCAGACCACGCAGTCGAAATCGGTGAGCGTGCCGCCCATGGTGCCGCCGTTGCCGACGTGATGGGACTGGCGGGTGAAGTCGACCTCCACCGGCCGGCGGCCGGCGGTCACCGCGATGCCGCCGGTCGAATGGCAGCCCAGACAGCCGCCACCGCCGCCGGTGAAGCCGGCGTCGTGGGCGTGGCACTCGACGCAGCGCTTGTCGGCGTTGTGAGAGTGGTCACCGCCCGACGTGTCGTTGCGCCAGTGGTTGGTCTTGGTGTGGCAGGCTTCGCAGATGCCGTCGTCGTACGGGGTGTTGTTCGCGCCGGAGCGGTCGCCCAGGAAGCTGAGCTGGGCCGGGTTGTCCCCCGGCAGGTCGCCGGGGTTGGTGCCGCCGCTGGCGTCGTCGAAGTGGAACAGCACGGTCTTGGTGCCGCTGTTGGGCGTGGTCAGCGACTCGCGCACCAGGTAGATGTTGGTCGTCTGGTGGGGCGTGTGGCAATTCAGGCAGCCCATGGCCCAGTTGCCGTACTTGGTACTCGTGGTCTGGCTCGAGTGGGTCGGCAGGGCGTGGCAGTCGGTGCAGAGCTGACCACCGTGGGTCCGGCGGAGCAGCAGCCCTCCCCCGCCGGCCCGGGATCCCGCGTTGTTCACCAGGAACGCCTGGTCGCGCCGCGCCACGTTGCCGCCGGCGTCGGTCACCTCGACGGTCAGGTAGTGGTCACCGTTGGTGAGCCCCGTGGTGTCGAGGTCGAGCTCGTAGATCGAGCAGTCGGCGCCGCAGGCGTAGTTGCTGTTCACCGCCACGGAGGTCGACTGGGCGCCGCCGTCCACCGACCAGCGGAACGGGGTGGTCGCCGCCAGGCCGCCGGCGTCGTAGACCTGGACCTTCACCCGGTCGACCCCGCCGACCACCGTTCCGCGCCGCGGCGCCACCACCAGGATCGTCGGCGCCGCGTCGTCCCCTCCGCAGGCGGGAACGGAGAACGGCCCCAGAACCTGGGGATCGGTGCCGCTGACGCCGTCCGGGTCGGTGAAGTCGACCTGGACGTAGATCTGGGTCGCCGGGTCGAGACCGGTGACCAGGCACTGGCGGGGCGACGGCCCGGTGAGCGTGCCGCAGGCGGTCGTGCCCGGGAAGCTGTTGGTGGTGTTCCACTGGACGTTGGTGGTGCCGTTGCCGTTGTCGTCGCCGCTGTAGAGGCTGGCGATCGTCACCTGGTGGCAGGAGCTGACCGTGCCCGTGCTGCCGGCCACGGTCGTCGCGTCCACCGCCGCCGCCCCCGGCGTCAACGGTCCCACCTGGGCGCCGGTCGAGTAGTTGAGGCAGCCGTCCCGGGCGAAGATCGCGTACCAGTAGGCGGTGCCGTTCGAGACCCCGGTGTCGGTGAAGCCGGTGCCGGAGCCGGCGTAGACCACCGTCGTGCCGCCGATGGTGTTGCCGGCGGTATAGGTGGCACCCTCGGTCGGAGCGTCGGTGATCGCGGCGGTCGAGCGCAGGATGATCACCTGGGCGAAGTCGCCGTCCCCCGGATTGGTCCACGACAGGGCGACCTGGGCGTCGCCGGGCGCCCCGGCGAACCCGGACGGGTTCGCCGTCGAGAGGTTGTCGATCGTCACCGTGGCGCTCGTGGTGTCGTCGTAGACCGCCGTGTTGGTCGAGGTGATCGCGGTGACCGTGCCGGTGACGGCGTAGCTCGCGCCCGGCGGCGCGGCCATGCCGGCGTGGCTCCTGGGCGTCACCCGCAGGCGGTACTGGGTGAGGGTGGTGGTCGCCGTGATGCCGGTGCCGAGAGAGATGCTCTGGGTGTCCGCCGGATTGGACGCCGAGCCGTAGACCGTCAGACCGTTGTCCGACGTGACCTCCACCAGGGCGACACCGGCTGATGTGCCGGCGGCGAAGCTCACCTGCAGCGCCGTCACCATGTCGGCCCCGGTGCTCGTCTGGAGGGTGAACGCGTCGAGGCCGGCCGCCCCGTCACCGGGGCAGCGGCTGGCGTTCGCCGGGTCCGTGCCGTTGCCGACCGTCGTGGTGTCACCCGCCGGCGGCTGCGGCGTGTGGGGTCCGGTCTGGACGCCGAGCGCGTAGTTGACGCAGGTGTCGCGGGCGAAGATCTTGTACCAGTAGTTCGTGCCGTTGGTGACGCCCGTGTCGGTGAAGCTGGTGCCGGAGCCCGCGTACACCACGGTGCTCGCGCCGATCGTGTTGCCGGCGGTGTAGGTCGTCCCCTCGGCCGGCGCGGCGACGATCGAGGCGGTCGAGCGCAGGATCACCACCTGGGCGAAGTCCGCGTCCCCGGGGTTGGTCCAGGCGAGGGCGACCTGGCCGTCGCCCGGCGTGACCGTGCCCCAGGTGGCGTCGCCCGGCGAGGCGTTGTCCACGGTCACCGTGGCGCTCGCCGTGTCCTGGAGGCTCTTGGTGTTGGTCACGGTGACGTCGGTGACGGTCCCGGTCACCGTGTAGGTCGTCCCCGGGGGCGCCGGCATGGCGGCGTGGCTCTTGGGCGTCACCCGCATTCGGTACTGGGTCGAGGTGGTGGTGATCCCGATCGGCGTGGTGAGCGTGATCGACTGGACGTCGGTCGGGTTGGCGGCCGAGCCGTAGACCGTGGCGCCGTCGTCGCTGGTGATCTCGACCAGGGAGAGGGCGGTCGCCGTGCCGGCGGCGAAGGTCACCTGGGCCGCGGTCGCCTGGTCGGCGCCGGTCGACGTGCTCAGGGTGAAGGCGTCGAGGTCCGCCGCCCCGTCGCCCGGGCAGCGGCTGGCGCCCGCCGGGTCCGTGCCGTTGCCGACCGTGGTCGTCGCGGCGGCGCCGGTCACGTCGAGGACGACGTCATCCCACCAGGTCTCGATGTTGGCCGCGTTGTCGCGGCCGGTCCTGCCCACGAACCGCAGCCGGATGTCGTAGCTCTCGCTCGTGGCAAAGGACGCGCTGACGTCCAGGCTGGTCACCGACCCGGACTGGAAGGCGGTGGTGGTCGTGTTCAGCGTAGTCGTCCAGACGTTGGTCCAGACGCCGCTCGCCGGCTTGACGTCGACGTAGAGGGCGCCCGCCGACGCCTGGGCCGAGGCGTTGATCCGCGCCCCCCACCAGAGGCTCAGCAGCACCGTGTCGCCGACGTTGACGGTACCGACCGTCTGGGCGTTGTACCACTCGACGTCGACCCGCTGTCCCGTGGCGGAGGTTCCCTTGAGGCTCTGCCCTGAGGCGCTCTGGTCGGTCGCTTTGATGCTCGAGTTGGTCGCGGTCACGTCGGTGTGGGGCCAGGCGGCGATGCCGGCGGCCTCCATGTCGCCGTCGGTGACGACGTCGGCCGCCCGGAGCACGGGAGCGATGAGCAGGCCGGCGGCCAGGAAGGCGAGAACGGCCACCTGGCGGCGGCGCGGCGCATGCGGGACGTTCATCACGCGGTCTCCTGAGGCGGCGTCACGGCAAATCCACCGTGAGCGTGTTCGAGTCGACGAAGTGCACGCCGTGGCAGGTCAGGCACTGGACGTGGCCTGACGCGTCCAACACCAGGTCGTTGGTCGGATTGGCGTCCACCCCAGCCGTGCCCTGGACCGCTCCGTTGCCGTCGAGGGGCACTGCCCGGTCGTAGCCCTTGCCGTTGGCGTTGAGTGCCACGCCCACCGGGTGGCTCCGCGGCGTGCCGTCCCAGGTCTCGACCGCGGTGTGGTCCATCTCCCACGACCGGTGGCAGTCGCGGCACAGGGCGCTCCCCGCGCCCCCGGAGTCGAGCGCGGCGCGCAGGAACGGCCACGCCGCCGAGAACTCCCAGCGCTCCCCCACCACGTAGCTCCCGGCGCCGAACGAGACGGTCACTCCGCTGTCGAGCGCCACGTCCACGCCGACGCTCCGGGTGGCGAAGAAGCTGATGCCGTTGTCCTTCGAGTAGTGGAACTGCGCGTTGTTCTCGTTGCCGCCCGTGCTGATCTCGATCAGGTACCAGACGCCGGACGGCCCGGAGAAGGTGCCGCCCGCGGTCACCGCGCCGGTGCTGCCCAGGGCGGTCAGCGGCTTCGGGTTGCCCACCCGGGGAGTCCCGCCGAAGGCGCTATCGGCGCTGTGCTGGTTGTGGCAGGTGGAGCAGATGATGTGGTCGGCCGGGGTGCGCTTGAGCATCTCCGTGTCCAGGGGCAGTTGGGCGCCGTAGGTCCCGTTGACGCCGGGCACCTCGAAGGCGTGGGAGCTGCCGGAGACGCCGGGAATCGCCTTGTCGGCGTTGGACAGGGGCAGGTCGGCCGCGAGACCGGACGGCGTGTGGCAGGACAAGCAGAGGTTGGCGTTGGTGGCGGCGCTGGTCAGGTTGTTGCCGAGCGACTGGTGGAGCGTGTGGCACTGGGAGGTGCAATCGATCGGGATGCCCAGGCTCACCCAGTGGGGCGGGTCCTGGCCCAGGGCCGGTGCCCCGCGGAGGACCAGGCCGGCGCCGACGGCCAGGGCGGTCGCGGCGATCAGGGCGGCAACGGTGGCCAGGACACGCGGTGCGAAGCGGCGGCTCATCTCATCCCTTCCTTCCCAGGGCGATCGCACCCCCGAGCGCCAGCAGCAGGCTCAGGGCGAGCAGCCCCCACTCCGAGAGCGTCGGAATCGCGGTCACCGAGGCGTCGACGCCGAAGCCCCGAAGGGCCACTCGCGCCGAGGGTGCGTTACTGGTCACCTGGAGCTCGCCCCCGGCGGCGCCGGCCTGGGTGGGGACGAACGCCACCGTCACGGTGCACTCTTCGTTCAGCCAGAGCAGGCTGCCGGTGCAGTCGTCCTCCTCGACCGCGAACGCGCCGGCGGCCTCACCCGCGACGCCGACCGTGCGGATCTCCACCAGGTCGGTCCCGGTGTTGCTCACCACCAGCGTCCGGCGGGTCGGCGGTCCGGTCAGCCGCCGGGTGCCGAAGTCGACGCTCCCCGGCACCGGCGAGATTTCGAGGGCCGTCCCCTGGCCGGTGAGCGGTACGTGCTCGCTCCCGGTGTCACTCTCGACGGTCAGGGTGCCGGTCAGGTAGTCCCCCTTGGCCTGGGGCGCGAAATAGACCCGCACTGTGCAGCGCCCCCCGGCGGCGAGCATCCGCGGGCAGTCGTTGGTCTGAGCGTACGGACCGGAGACCCCGACCGTGACCAGCGTCGCCGGCGTGGTGCCGGGGTTCGACAGGAAGACCTCGTACCCCTCGCTGGTCGTACCGACCGGTTGATCCGAGAACCGGAGCTCGTGGGGCGTGGCCACCACCACCCCGGTCACCACGCCAGAACCGTCGAGCGAGACCGTCACCGGCCCGCCGTCCGGGGCCCCATCGCTTGTGTCGAGCAGGAGGGCGCCGGTCCGGGCGCCGACACCGGTCGGCGTGAAGGTCACGGCGACGGTGCAGGCCGCCCCCGGGTCGAGGAAGTCCGGGCAGCCGCCGGCGACCGCGAAGTCCCCCCGGGTCGCCAGGCTCCGGATGCCGAGCGGCGCCGTCCCCTGGTTGCGCAAGGAGACCGTGCGCGGGGCGCTGGTCGCGCCGACCGGACGCGCCCCGAAGGAAAGGCTGGACGGCGTGTACGAGAGCGCCGGCGCGGGCTCCACCCCGGGCGCGCCGTCGGTGCGGAACACCTGGACGCTGCCGGTGTTGACCGACGCCGCCACCAGCCGCGCCAGACCGTCCGAGATCCCCAGGCCTGCCGCGGTTTTGAGCTCCCCCAGGCCGCTGCCGTAGGTGCCGAACACCTCGCGCAGCGTGCCGTCGGGATCGAAGGTCTGGACCCAGTCCTGGAAGGAGTCGCTCGCCCAGATCACACCGTCCGACCCCACCGCCACGTCGTCGAGCCGCACGAAAGTGCCGGCGCCGGCGCCGAGGCCGCCGAACGAGCGCACCAACGCGCCGGTGAGCGGCTCGAAGACGTGCACCGTGCCGTGCCCGCCGTCAGCCACGACGATCTCACCGCCGGGGGCGACCGCCACGCCGCCGGGTGAGCGCAGCTCGCCCGCGCCGTCACCCACCGTGCCGAAGGCGGCCTGGCGGGCGCCGGTGGCGTCGTAGACGATCACCCGGCCCGATGTGCGGTGGAGGGTGACGTAGCGCTGGCGGACCGGATCGACGGCCACGTCCGCCACCGGACCGACCCCCGGCTCGACCTCGAGAGCGAGCAGCGGCCGGCCGGTGCGGTCGATGACCCGGGCGCCGTCGACAGCTCCGATCACCAGGTCGCCCCCCCAGTCCACGGCCACGCTGGTGACGCCCGGCAGGTCGAGCCGGTAGACCGGCTCACCGGAGAACAGGTTGACCACCTGGATGCCCGCGCGCGAACGGTCGACCACGTAGACATCACCGAAGTCGTCGATCGCCAGCCGGTGCGGCGCCGACAGCCCCTTGGCCAGCGTGCGCTCGGCCACCGCGTCGGTCACCGCCACCTGGACCGAGGCGCTGTCGGCGGCGCCCGCGGGATCGCGCGCCGAGCAGACGACGGTGGCGATGCCCGGGCGAGGAGTCTCCAGGACCGCCTGGCTCATGCCGGGCGACGACGCGTCGGGGGTGACCGCTCCCAGGTCGGTGGCCCAATCGAAGGCGACCGGATCGTCGTCGGCGTCGGTCGCCGAGCAGGACAGCAGCACCTGCTGGCCCGGATAGACCCGCCCGGGGCTCGCGGTGACCGACGTCACGACCGGCGCGGTGTTCGAGGCTGTGGAGACCAGGACATCGAGCGAGCCGGTCGTGGTCGCGCGGCCGCCACACAGGAAAGTGCCGCTATCCGAGAGGCTGACGGTGATCGAGTACGTCCCTTCGGTCGCCGGCGCCTGCCAGATGGCGGAGGCCGCATACGGCGAACCGGTGGTGCCGTTGTCCGAGGCGACGACCGATCCGGCGGTCGTGGTCCACCGAGTCAGGTCCGCCCGGATGGTCTGGCCGCAGCCGCTCGCACAGGTGTCCGGGCAGTCCGGATCATGGGCCTGGACGGCGACCGTCACGGTGCCGCCGGGCGCGACGACGCCTACGGAGGCCGAAAGATCGTCGATCACCGGCGCGGCGGCGTGCACCGGAGTCGCGCCGAAGAAGAGCACCACGAAGGGGGCGATCCAGAGTCCAGACGGTGCTCCTCCTCCCGCGGTGCGTATTTTCACCCACATGGCGCCTCCATGTCGTCCTTTCAGCTGTCTAGAGTGCAAGCGCTGGACCACGAAAAAAAGGTCATTTGGGGTAGTTGGGACCCTGCTCCAACGGGTGGCGCTTTCCAGACCGGAGGTGGGTAAATTCCCCCTATGCCCGTCACACCCATGCCCCCTGCCGGCAACGGCAATCGGGCCCTGTGGGAGCTGGTCGGTTCCCAGGAGGGCGTGTGGGCGGTCCGACTATGACGATGTCGTGGAACACCAATTGCCCGATGGCGCCCTCCTCCGGTTCTTGCCGAGGGCGGTTCCACGGTGCGCTTACTTCTTCTCGACCACTCCCTGATTATTCCCTGGTTGGTCCGTCGGGTGGTGCCTCCCGGCGTCGAGGTCCAGGTGACGGATTCGTTCTCGGATGTGAGGCGGCGGAGTCGGCGCGCCGGAGCGATCTGCCGGCCCCGTGGTTGCGGAGACCGCGCCCGCTGACCGGGTTCCTGGTGGCGTTGCTCCTGTCGCTGCTGATGCCCCATGCCGCGTGGGCGGCCGAGCATCCGCGGCTGGTCAAGCTCGAGTCCACCCGGTGCACCACCTGCCACAGCGCCCTGTTGAAGGACGCCCAGGACGTTCATCCGCCGGCGGCCGACGACTGCACCACTTGCCACCAGTTCGACATCAGCGACCAGGGGACCCAGGTGAGCCTGGTGGAATCCGGCAACGCGCTGTGCCTGCTCTGCCACGACAAGGAGGACGAAGCAGCCGGGACGCTGGCGGCACCGCACGAGCCGGTGACCGACACCTGCCTGAATTGCCACAACCCTCACGCGACACCGCGCCCACGGCTCCTGGTGGAGGACCAGCCGGCGCTCTGCGCCCAGTGTCACGACCTGGACGAGCTAGAGGGCAAGCACGGCAAGCAGCTCACCCAGGCCACCCAGTGCACGGCCTGTCACGCGCCCCACGGTTCGGCCAACCCGTCGATGCTGCGCTCGAAGAACCTCCATCCGCCCTTCGGGGACGGCGACTGCGACAGCTGCCACCGGCAGCCCTTCGGTGACCGCGTACGCCTGACCGCCCGTGGCGAGGCCCTGTGTACGGCCTGCCACGGCGAGATGTCCGAGCCCGACGACGTCAGCGTGCACGCGGCCCTCCACGGCGGGCGCAAGGCGGGCTGCCTGTCCTGCCACGACCCCCACATGAGCGACCAGCAGCCGCTCCTCAAGGAGGCCGTGCCCGATCTCTGCGCCCAGTGCCATCAGCCGGTCGTCGACGCGGTGCGCGCCGATACGGGCCACGCGGTGGGCGAAGACTGCACGACCTGCCACCTGCCCCACTCCTCGAAGAAGCCCCACCTGTTGATGGACACGGCGCCGGACCTCTGTGGCCTGTGCCACGACCTCGAGGACGACGACTTGCGCACGGCCCACCTGGGCGCGGACCTGACGAAGCTCGTCTGCACCAACTGCCATTCGCCCCATGGAACGGGCCATCCGAAGCTCCTCGCCAGGACGCTCCACCCGGTGGTGCTCGACGGCTGCGACGTCTGCCACGAGGGCAAGTTCGACAAGCTACAGGAGGACGGCGGCGTGGAGCTGTGCTACGCCTGCCACGGCGACATCCAGGAGACGGCCGAGAACGCGGCGGTCCCCCACCTCGCCCTCGAGATCGGGCCTTGCACCGAGTGCCACAACCCCCACGCGACACCGCAGGATGCCCTGATCAAGTCGCCGGGAGCCGGACCTTGTGTCGACTGCCACTCGGACAAGGCGCCGGAGGACGACGAGGTCGCCCACAAGGTCATCGACCTGATCGGCTGCCGCGCCTGTCACGAGCCCCACGGCGGTTCGCGGGAGCACATGCTGCGCATGGACCCGCCCGAGCTCTGTCTGGCGTGCCATGGCGCCAAGGCCGTACCGCTCAAGCCCGGCGCCGAGACCGTGAAGCTGATGGGCCGGTTCGAGATCCCCGCCAGCGAGGCCGCCAAGATCCCGATTCTGCCGCTGTCGGCCGACGGCACCCGGAACCACCCGGTAACCGGGCACCGGGTGCTCGGCAAGCCGACCGCCGAGGAACTGGCCAGGACCGACACCACCTTCACCGGCGAGTTGACCTGCCTGACCTGCCACGACCCCCACAAGGGCGCCTCTCACAGTCTCTTCGCCTGGGGCGCCGCCTCCAGCGTCGAGGCTTGTCAACACTGTCATCCAAAGTGACCCGAACAGCGCAGTGGAACAAGGACGAAACATCGTGAAGAACGGACTCATCGCACTCCCCCTCCTGGCCATCCTCCTCCTGCTCGCCGCGGCCTCTCCCGCCGCGGCGGCGAAGAAGAAGGAAGCGACCAAGGAGGACCCGTACGCCGACTACGTCTGGCCACCGCCGCCGGACAAGGCCCGCATCAAGCTCGACGCGGTGATCAGCGGCCGGCTCGACATCGAAGCCGAATCCAAGTTCAAGAAGCTCCTGATCGGCGCCTCTCCGCAGAGCCGCTACGACCGCCTGGTCAAGCCCTTCGGCGTCGCCTTCGACCCTCAGGGGCGGATCCTGGTGACCGACGCTGCCACCGCCTCTCTGCTCCGGTTCGACCGCAAGGGGGAGCGGATGGACGTCTTCGGCACCAAGGGCACCGTCCCGCTCCAGCTACCGCTCGGCCTATCGGTGGCGCCCGACGGCACCATCTACGTCGCGGACGCCACCCAGGCCAAGGTGATCGCCTTCGACGACGAAGGTGACGTCGTGTCGGTCTACGGCCGCCAGGGGGAGCTCAAGAACCCGACCGACGCCGTGCTCGCACCCGACGGCAAGCGCCTCTTCGTCGCCGACTCGAAAGCCCATCAGATCGTCATCTTCGACAAGGAGTCCGGTGAGATCCTCGACCGCTTCGGCGAGCGCGGTGAGGGCGACGGACAGTTCTCGTTCCCCACCTCCCTCACCTTCGGTCCGGACGGGCTGCTCTACGTGGTCGATCAGCTCAACTCCCGAATCCAGGTCTTCGACGGCGACGGCCAGTTCGTCGACACCTTCGGGAACCTCGGCGTCGGCTTCGCCCAGTTCGTCCGGCCGAAGGACGTCGCCGTGGACGAGGTGGGCTTCATCTACGTCACAGACAACGCGTTCAACAACGTCCAGATCTTCGACACCGACTTCACGTTGCTGACGTTCGTCGGCCGGGGCGGCGACGACCCGGGGCAGTTCCACGGCGCCTCGGGTGTCGCCGTACGGGGCAGTGAGATCGCGGTCGTCGATCAGCTCGGCCACCGCCTCCAGGTGTTCCATTTCCTCGGACCGAAGACTGGGGAATGAGACCCGATCTCCGAGCACCGTCGGGGAATATTCCCCACACTCGCGGCGCCCGTCCCGTGGCCGGCGCTCACCTGGCGAAGCCGTGGCGCCCTGTGGCCTTCGAACGCCGAGACGCGGAGGCTTCGATCCAACTAGATCCCCTTTGTTTCCAATGGCTTGAATGTCCTGTGAACGGTTCGATCCAGACTCTTCCCGGAAGCGCCCGACAACCCTCCGTCTGGCATGAAGCTTGCGCTGAAGAGATGGCAAATGCAAATTGGGAGACCCGTGTGGCTTCCCCAACTGAACTCCGTAGGAGGGTTCTGAAATGAAGAAGATCGTTCTCGTCGTCGTCGCAGTGGCACTCCTTGCCGCCACCGGCGCGACAGCCCAGACCGTGGTAGGTACCAAGCACGACCTGAGCACCACGGGTCCCGGCGTCACGACCAACGTCAACCGGGTGTGCGTCTTCTGCCACACCCCTCACCAGGCGACCGCAGCCAACGCCCAGGATCCTCTCTGGAACCACACACTGTCTTCGACGGCGTCCTACGGTGTCTATGACAGCGCGACCTTGGACGCGACCCCGACGGACATCGGCGGTGCCACGGCCGGTACGGCGCCGGTTTCCAACCTGTGCATGTCCTGCCACGACGGTACCGTCTCGGTCGCCAGCCTGTACAATCCGCCGAACGAGGTCGCTTCGGTCACCGTCACCGCCGGCGGCAACGTCGACGCGGCCGGCCTGATCACCGGCAACCCGAACATCGGCATCAGCCTGTCGGACGACCACCCGGTCAACTTCACCTATGACACCACCCTCGCCACGACGGACGGCGGCCTCGTCGACCCGGCCGGCTCCGCCGCCGTGCAGGCTCTGCTGATCGGTGGAACGGTCCAGTGCTCGTCCTGCCACGATCCGCACAACGACACCTTCACGCCGTTCCTGGCGGCCGACAACACGCAGAGCGCGCTCTGCACCACCTGCCACCTCAAGTAGGAACTGTTCGAGGTAGGCTCGGATGCTGGCGGGGGCTCCGGCCCCCGCCTCCTGTCTGTACACCTTCGGGCTGTTCCACCCGTCGCCCGCAGGCCAGGTTCCGTACCGCACGATGCGTCGTCCGCACTCCCACAAGGCACGACCACACTGGAGCTCTTTGCGACGCCCAGGCGCTCTCTTGCTGCTGATCGCCTGGATCCACGCGGCGCCCGCCGCGGCCCAGAGGTTCGGGCAATGGTGGTGGGACGGGATGGTCGGTCTCGGCGAGCGGAGCTACGACAACGAGATCGACGGCACGAAGACCTCCGGCTACGACCAGCGGGACCTGCTGCTCTCCCTCGGGCTCCACGGGTACGTGATCCATCCCGCCCTGGCGCGCTTCTCCCTCAAGAGCGATCTCGCCGTCTCCCAGATCGAAGGCGGTCGCGGTCTCGACAGCCAGCAGCTCGGATTCGGCGCGGAGCTGGAGCTCACTCCCCGAGGAAGCTATCCGACCCGCCTGTTCGCCCACCGCCAGCGCTTCGACTACAAGAACCTGGACGAAGAGGACCCGTTCACCCTCGCCGCGGTTCCGCAGACGGCCACCTCCTGGGGCTTGCGCAGCCGGATCCGGCGCGGTCCGGCCCGGGGGCTCCTCACCGGCCTGGAACGGTCCGAGCTCAACTTTCTCGATCCGACGATCGACACCGAGCGCAGGGATCGCCAGTTCCTGGACTGGAACCGCCGGTTCGGTGCCCTCCAACACCACATGCGGCTCGAGCACCGGCTCCGGAACTACGCCGCGGTGGCCCTCGAGATCGAGGACACGACGCTGACCATCGATGATCACGCCGAGCTGGGCGGGGTCTGGAACTGGACGATGTCCGGCCTGGGCATTCAGCGAACCATTACGGTGCCCCAGGCCACGACCGGCTTCGGCGTCGATGATTACCGGGTCCGCAACCAGGCCTCCCGACCGGTCCGCAAGGACGATCTGCTCGACATCCAGTACCAGGTCGCCGCCGTCCGGCCGGAGCTCGGCGACGACAGCCTGGGCCACGACCTGCGACTGTTCTACCGCTGGCGCCCGCGTCCGGTCTTCGAGCTCGCTCCGTTCGTCCAGTACTTCCGTCAGGCGTTCGACAGCCGCACCGTGACCTCGCCCCGAGCCGGCGTCGCGGCGACCTGGCGGGGCCCCGTGCGGATGATCAAGGTCCTGGCGACGGTCCAGGCGAGCTTCGGACGGACGAGCACCAACCTCGACAGCGGGGCGAAGGTGAAGCAGAACGAGGCGGCTTTCGGCGGCAACCTGAACCTGAGCCACGGTTCGCCGCAACGACTCCGTCAGGAGCTGGAGCTCGAGCTCAGCCGCAACGACCTCCGGGTCGACAGCGCACCGGTCGTCGACGTCCCGGAGTTTGGCTTGCCGCTCGCCGGCGTGCTCGACCAGAGCTCCGAACGGATCCGCCTGACCCTGGAGCACCGGCGCCAAGCGCTGTCGCTCACCGGCTGGACCGAGTGGCAGCGGCGGGAGATCCGCGGAGACTTCTCTGAGCGCGCGTTCGACTCCGACAACCTCTCGGCCACCCTCCAGCTCAGCGGCAGGACCTGGTCGATCCTGGGCAATGCGGGCCGCATCATGACTCGGCGCGAGAAGATCGGAGACCAGACCGTCGACTTCGTCGGCGGCTCGGTCTCGTGGCGCCCGTTTCGGGCCCTCGAGATCTACGGCGGTTACCGGACCGACACGCGGGAGCTCTTCCTGGTTCCGAACGTGAACGGCGAGCGCTGGCAGGCGGGCGCCCGGTTCCATCTCGGCCAGCTCTCCTTCGAAGGGCTGATCTTCAGCACCTCGGAGACCCTGATGGACGGCCCGGACCGGCGCAACAGCGGCTTCCGCTTCGCCATCACCCGCCGATTCGCCGGCTGGCTGCCGATCGTCACCGCTCCCGAGCGACGGGGCGTCATTCGATGACCCCTGTGCGCGCCGGTGGAGCACTCCGGCTGGCGGGGTTCCTCCCCCTTGTGCTGCTGGTCGCGTCTTGCGCCGCCGGCCCGCGGCCGACCACCCCGGACGGCACCCTCGCCTGGCCGCCGGGAGACCCCCGCGTCCGCCTGGTCGACGTGGTTCCCCTCGGAGAGCTCCCTCACCGCGCTGGAGGGCGCGTCCTGGGCTGGCTGACCGGCAACCGGGGGACCGGCGGGCTCCAGCGTCCCCACGGCGTCGCCTGGAAGGGCGACGATCTGGTGGTCACCGATCCGCCGACCGGCACCGTCCTGCTCCTGGGGCCGGGAGGACGCCCGCTGGCGCTCAACCGCAGCACCCTGTCGTCCCCCGTGGGCGTGGCCGTCTGCCGCTCCGGCATCCTGGTCACCGACTCCAGACAGGGTCGGGTCGCGCTCCTGGACGAACGCCTCCGATTCGTCCGCTGGTTCGCCGAGGGCCTGGAGCGCCCGACCGGAATCGCCTGCTCCGAGGGAACGGTCTACGTCGCCGAGACGGCGCGCCACCGGATCGTGCGCCTGGCGCCCGACGGCTCGCGGCGTACCTTCGGCGAGCGGGGGTCGGCACCGGGGCAGCTCAACTTCCCGACCGCGGTGGCGCTCGGTGCCGACGGCGCGCTGTGGATCGGCGACACGCTCAACTTTCGTGTCCAGGAGGTGGACCCGTCGACCGGCGCACCCGGGCGGATCTTCGGCCGCCTGGGAGATGCTCCGGGCGACCTGCCGCGGATCAAAGGGATCGCCTGGGACGGCCGCGGCCACCTCTGGGTGACCGACGCCTACCTCGACCGGGTCGAGCTGTTCGACCCGCACGGGACGTTCCTCATGGACCTCGGTAGACGAGGCGACCAGCCGGGCGAGCTCTCCTTCCCCGCCGGGATCGCCGCGCGGCCCGACGGGCCGGTGGCGGTCGTCGACTCGCTCAACCGCCGGTTGCAGATCTTCGAGCTGCTGCCGGCACACTCCGCGGACCCTGACTGATAACGTCGAGGACGGTTATGGGAGATGTCGCACAGCGCTCCAGCCGATCTTCCGGACCCGTCCGGCCCTGGGTCCGCGTGCTCCTGGCAACCGCGGCGGCCCTGGTCTCCCTGGGCGCCGCCACGGACCCGACCGGCGTGGCGTCGACGCCGCACAACCTGTCGGTCAGCGGCCCGGGCGAGGTGCGATCGCTCACCGAGACGGAGATCTGCAAGTTCTGCCATGTGCCCCACAACCCCCTGGCGAACACGCCGCTGTGGGGGCATGCCCTCTCCCAGGTGAGCCGCTACGACGTCCCTGAGGTCCGCTCAGGACGCTCCTCCCACACGCCGGCACCCCAGCCCGACGGGGCCTCCCGCCTCTGTCTCTCCTGCCACGACGGCACGGTCGCGCTCGGCGAGATGGCGAACAGAGCGGAGCGGATCCCCATGGCCGGCGCCGACCACCTCGCGCCCGGCCGGCCCGGCTTCCTCGGCACCGACCTCTCTGGCAGCCACCCGGTCTCGTTCGTGGTGCCGGACGGCGACCAGGGCTCCGAAGAGCCGGGATTCGACATCGGCTTGCGGCCGCTCAGCGCCATCCGGCAGGATCCGGACGTCCGCCTCGATCGGGACGGCAAAATGCAGTGCACCACCTGTCACGATCCCCACTCCGACCGCTTCTATCGGCCCGGCGAAGTACCCAGGTTCTGGGTCAAGCCCTCGTTCGAGGAGGTCTGCCTGACGTGTCACGAGCTGCGCTGAGAGCAGTGATGCTGGTGGCGGGGGCGGTGGTCGCGGCGATCGCGACCCCGTTCGCGGCCGCCCAGTCGGTCGGTGGTGGCGACCCCCATCTGGACCGGGGGCTGATGCCGCGCCCCTGCAGCACGTGCCACGAGGGGCACGGCGCCTCGCGCTCGCCCATGCTGCCCGAGCCGCAAGAGGAGCTCTGCCTCTCCTGCCACGGCTCGAGCGCCGACGCGAGCCGGGCGATCGCTCTCGGCCGGCTCGCTGCGGGCGCCCGGCCGCAGCTCCTCGGAACCGTGCTCGGCGAGTCCGTGACCCACCCGATGACCGCCGGCGCCTTCTCCGCCGAGGAGGCCGGCGTGGTCACCTGCACCTCCTGCCACTCGCCACACCGGGGTTCCCGCCAGACCCGGGTGACCGGCTTCTCGGGGCGCCGCAAGGTCTCTCCGCGCGATCCGCGGCGGTTCGAGTACGAGCTGTGCGAGGGCTGCCACGGCAGCGCAGGCGTCACCACCCAGAGCCTCACCGACATCAGCCGGGTATTCGATCCCAACAACCGTTCGTTCCACCCAGTCGAGGCCCCTTCGGTGGATGGCTCACCCTCGGTGCTCCGAGCGCTCGCCGGCCGCGAGATCAACTGCACCGATTGCCACGGCAACGACGACCAGACGGGCCCCAAGGGCCCCCACGGCTCGAACGTGCGCCACCTGCTGCGCCTCGACTACACCACCGTCGACGGCAGCACCGAGAGCGCGGCGGTCTACAGCCTGTGCTACGCCTGCCACGACCGGGACGCGATCCTCTCCCCCGACTCCAGGTTCCCGGAGCACCGGCTGCACGTGGTCGAAGAGAAGGCTTCCTGCGCCACCTGCCACAACGCCCACGGCTCGGTAGGCAACCGGGCGCTGATCCGCTTCGGCGAGGAGACGTTCATCAGCGGCGTCTCGCCGTCGGCGAGCACCGGCCGGTTGGAGTTCCTCTCCGACGGACCCGGCGCCGGCACCTGCTACCTCACCTGCCACGGCGAGGACCACGCGCCGGAGTCGTACGGCCCCGGCGCCAATGCCGTCCAGGTCATGGAGGCGGCCGACCGCCTGGCCGTTCCCGCGTCCGCCGTGTCGGGTGATCGCTCGTCCCCTCCGAGCGCACCACGGCTGCCGGACAAGCCGGAGCGCACCACCCCGCCACCGCCCTGAGACGGCCGGCGCCCGTGGACCGGTGATCCCTGCCCCGGAGACGGGGTGCCTACTGGACGGTGTCTACTGGATCCTGGGCGTCCGGGCCCGTGCAGGCTAGGCCCCCGGACCGGTGTGGAACGTCCAGCGGTACGGCTCCGCCGATGTGCCGTCCACGCTCTTGAAGTAGCTGTAGGTCTGGGAGTTGATCCAGACCACGTAGTCCCGGTTCGGTTCCAGGGTCACCTCGACCGTGTTCGTCCTGCCGGACGGATCGAAGTGGGCCTCCCCGATGTCCGGCGCAGTGGCCGCGTCCTCGACCACCCAGGCCCACCCCTGGGGGTCCATGGTCCGGTCGAAGGTGACCGAGAGCGTGGTGCGCGACGGGTCGACGCCGTGGGCGCCGTCGGGGGGGTCCAGGGCGACCACGTGGGGCGCGGCGCCGGTCGGGCTGCGGGCCATGAGGTCTGCCGAGCCCGTGGCGGGCTGCGACGCGGTGGGTTGCGACGCGGCGGTGTCCGCCGGAGCGATCGGCCGGGCCCCGGGCGGCAAGTCGTCGCCGCAGCCGAGGCTCCCCAGCGCCGCGACGGCCAGGCAGGCCATCAGGACGGCCCGGAGGGCCGGAAAAGAGCGATGGGCGGAAGGAGAGATCGGGAGTGCATGCATGACGAAGGCTCCTCGCACCGGCGATCGGGGCCGGCGACCGGACAACTCTAGCGGAGACCGTACGCGGCGGGACCCCCCGAGCGGGTAGCCGCTCAGCCGCCCGGCTCCTCCCTGCCCGACTTCTCCGGCTGGCAGATCGGCTGGCCGTTCTTGCACAGCGTGGCCGGCGGGTTGGTCGAGTGGCCGTTGTCGGTCATCCACTTGAAGTAGTAGTGGTTGGCGAAGCAGTCCCCGGCGGGCACCGCGGCCGACCAGATCTGGGAACAGTAGTCCTGGCCGCTGCAGTCGGATACCAGGAGGTCCGCCCGGCCCTGGACCAGGGGGCAGTTGCAGAGCGCCTTGCTCGGGTCGGCTTCGTCGACCACGCACGGCGCCCCGTAACACCAGGCCCAGATCGTGTCCTCGCCGCACTCGACCTCCTTGTTGGTGTCGTTGTAGAGGTTCGAGTAGGTCGAGATCAGGAAGGTCCGCCCGTTCTGGGTCACCGGTCCCCGGTCCTCGCACGCCCCGGGCCCCATCGACCAGGCCGGCTGGTCCGCGGAGTCCTGGATGACGTCGCACTCGCAGAGGGCGTGCGTGACGTAATAGTTGTTCAGGCGGTCCAGAGTCGGCACGGCCGCACACTGGGCCGTGATGCACAGGGCATAGGTCCCGCGGCAGAACGTCGACTGCTCCTGGAGGATCGGCGGCGGCGCCGGCATCATGGCCGCCTCCCCCATCGCTCCACCCGCGGCGCGCGCCACGCCGGCGAGCCCCAGGACCCCGACCAACCCCCCCCACAGCACCATCCCTGCGCGAACCCGGTTCGAGCGCATCGTCTCCCCTCCTCACTTGAACGATTGTCGATGCCTATAGATTGGCGGGATTCTACAGCAGGACCGGCGACGGAGAATCGTGGCGTCCGGAAGGCCGTGACGGCTGCCTCTTCAGGATGCCCACACGTCGCGCTCCAGAGGCGCTCTCCCCACCACGGTGCCCTCGGGGCGCTGCCGGCCATTGCAACCTTGAGTACATGACGCTGGTATGCTGCAGGTACAGCAGCCCCGATTTCGTACCCTCAAGACTCTTCTAGGAGTAAAGGAGGCACCGTCGGCGTGGTGTCGGCGTCGTGTTCTCCGGCGAAAGGAACCGATCCATGTCCTCACGACGACTCATCCGTTGCGCCGCCCCTGTTGTCGCCGCTTGCCTGCTGCTCACCGCCACCCCTGCCCTGGCCGCCCCCGGCCCCCATACACCGCACACCCTCTTCGATCGGCTGCACGACCTCTGGACGGGGCTCTGGAACCAGGTCACCGACCCGATCGGCCGGATCTTCGCGGCCCAAGGAATCGGAATCGATCCGGACGGAACCTCCAGCGCGCAGACGGTGGCCGTCTCCGGGACGGAGGTCCCCAGTGCGCCGGCGGTCCGGGCTCGAGTGTCTGCTCGGACCCTCTAGAGCCGACCGGCTAGAGCCGACCGGCGCGAGGGCGCCTCTTGCCGGGGCCCGGCCTCCGGCGGCCGACCCGGGAGACTGTCCCGCTTGTGTCGCGATGCTGCACTGCTAAAACGAAGCAGGTAGTCATCCTGACACGCGGTACCGTGGTCCTTGCGGGGTATGCCGAAGACGCCGGAACACATGACGCGCGCTCTCCTCCGCGCCGCGCGGCGCGGAGAGATCTCGTATGAGCACCTGGCCCACTTGCTCCGGGCACACCTGGAGGAGGTCTGCCCGGAGTGTCGCCATGCGAGCGAAGCGGAACGGTGTGAAGAGACGCCGCGCCGCGCGTACACCGAGCCGGTCCGCCGCGTCCGGCGCAAGCTCCGCCACCGGGCCGAGCTCGACCGCCTTCTGGAGGAGAAGACGGCTGCTCCGGGGCTTCTGACCTCGCTCCGTGGGTTGTCGGTCGCCCAGCGGCTTCTGCGCATTCGCAACGCTCCCGACAGGTACGCCACGCGGTCCCTGGGTGAGGCGCTGTTCGCGCAGGCTCGCTCCTGCCTCCCGTCCGATCCGGCCGGTGCCCGTGGATGGGCCGAGACCGCGGCTGCGCTCGAACAGCTCTACCCGGAGCCTTACATCCCCCATCGCGCACGCGCCCTCGCTTTCCAGGGCAACGCCGTCCGTGCCGCCGGCGACTATCACACGGCGCGCCGGCTCCTGACGGCAGCGCGTGACCTCCTGACCGAGCACGAGGTCGTCGACCTGGAGCTGGACGCGGAGCTCCACAGCTTCTTCGGCTCGCTCTTCACCGATTTGCGCCAGTTCCACGACGCCCACGCACACCTCGACAGCGCGGCGCAGCTCTACTCCATGCTCGACCGCGACGAAGACCTCGCGCGGATCCTGCTCAAGCTCGGCAACCTGCACCGTGTCGACGGTGATCCGGAGGCGGCGCTCCCGCTCGACGAAACGGCGGCGGACCTCCTGGTCACGGACGACGCGTCCCCCCTCTATCTCGCCGCTCGCTTCAATTACACCCTGGACCTCGCCGAAGCCGGGCACTACGAGATCGCCCGCGACATCCTCGCCGCCGACCGGCCTCTCTACGAGCACCACGCCGACGCGCACACCCAGCTCCGGGTCCGCTGGCTGGAAGCACGGATCGCCCTGGCGACCGGCGACCCCGAACGCGCCGAGACAGTGTTCCACGCGGTGCGCGACACGTTCGTCGAGCAGCGGAACGGCTTCAGCGCCGCCCTCGTCAACCTCGATCTGGCCGAGCTCTACCGGCAGCAGGGCCGCTACGCCGACCTCCTGGAGATCGCAGCCCAGGCCGCGCAGCTCTTCGAGGCCCAGGCGATCCACCGCGACGCCCTGACCGCCCTCCTCCTCCTGCGCGACGCCGCCGCCGGCCAGCAGGTCACCGCCGAGACCATCCGCCGGGTCGCAGGCCTCCTCCGCCGCGCCGCCCGGGAACCGGCCGCACGCAGCGCCACCGGCTCAGGGCAAGCCACCGGCTCCGGCCCCGCATCCGGTCGCTGAACCCCCGCCGGACGGACCGTTCGTTCGGCATCGATCCCGGTCCGGTCCATGACTGCTTCCGGTGAGCGTCGAGCCAGACTGTGGAGCAGGGTCTTCGGGGTGACAGGCTATGGTGCAACGAACGAGGCGCACAGCACACGGAATCCGAGACCATCGTTTCTGAGCTCGGGATTGGCACCTCCGCGGTAGGTTATGCGCAAATGTCTCGGTGAGTTGAGAAAGGACCCACTGCGCAGCACCCGCAGTGCCCCAACCACCACTGAGGTCGGAGCTTCCTTGTTTTCGCCATAGGGTTCATATCGATCTCGACACCACTCGACGACGTTGCCGGCCATCTCTTGACAACCATACGGGCTTGTACCCTTCCCCGCGAAACCAGATTCGAGCACCGGCATGACACCTCGAATTAGATCACTATTTCCTAAATTTCAGGCAGTCGGAAGGAGGGACCCCAAGGCTCCGATCGAGGCGATCGAAGCTCCAGGCCAGACCTGGGGCTGCTCGTCCAGCACTGCGATCCAGGAGGTCAGACCACTTCGCAGCGCACTCCGAGGCGACCGAGCGGCTCCAGAGAGGCGCGGAGTATCTGATACGAGTACTTCGAGGTCCACGGCGGCAGATCTAGCGTCTTCAGAATGAGCCACTGGCGTAACCTGTCCGGCCGGATATACCGGTTCTTCAGAACGAACAGGAGTGCATATCGCCTCCCGGGGCGCGACAACGCACGGCACAGCAGACCCGCATACTCCCTCCACGGAAGCTCCCAGGTGAGCGCATCGTAGTCCAGGACCATGTTTCCCTCCTGGAACAGGCCCACCCACAGAACCCCCGCGAGGCCCCGCGACGTCAGGAGGACCGGTTGCTCGAGACGTGCAGAGACGTTGGCGCCGAGGTGCCGCACCTCTTGGAGGCCCGCTCCCTCCGGTACCTCGGGAAATGCGACGGTCACGTGGCGTTCGAGATCTTCTACGATCACCGCCGGCAGCCCGATCTCGCGGCAGAGCAGCGCGAGGTCGTCGAGCCGCGTATTTCTTGCCAGCATTGCTAGCACAGCTCTCCTCCTGGGCTGGCCGGCGCAGTCGTTCCAGCACTCACGCGGAACGTGGCCTCATGCGCCCATGGGTTGTCTGGTATGGAGTGAGGGTAGTCCGTCACCGAGGAGAGTTCAAGTACCGCCCTGGCGGGGCAGCCACAGCATCACCGTCGTCCCCGGGTCCGGCACGCGCTCGATCCGGACCTTGCTACCGTGCGCCCGGATGATCTTCCGCACGAAGGCGAAGCCGGGTTCTGAGCCACGAAAGCGCGAAATAGATTCGGGCCTCCGGAGTCGGACCAAGCCCCGGTGGGGGCGAATCCTCCCTCGGCAGCGGACGACTGACCCCGCAGAAAGCGGTTCGCTCGAGGGTTGTTGCCTCAGCGAGCGCTGAACCTGCCCCACAGCGTCACGGCCACCCGTGAGGACGCCCTGGAGCCCCGCCGACGGGAAGACCCCCGGACCCTCGTCCCGCGCGAACGCCCGGTCGATCGGCGTCGAACGCGACGGGACCGATGCTAGGCTCTTCGCCGAGCTCACCCATGACCCTCCTCTCCGCCGCCGTCCTGCTCTTCCTGGTGATGGACCCGCTCGGCAACGTGCCGTTCTTCCTCGCCACGCTCACCCAGGTCGAGCCGGTACGCCAGAAGCGGGTCGTGGTGCGTGAGCTGGTGATCGCGCTCGCGGTGCTGGTGTTCTTCCTCTTCGCCGGGCGCTACGTCCTGGCGCTGCTGCGGATCTCGGAGCCGGCGCTGAGCCTCGCCGGCGGCGTCATCCTGCTGCTGATCGCCCTGCGGATGATCTTCCCCACCGCCGATCGGTCGCTCCGCGAGGAGTCCGAGGGCGAGCCGTTCATCGTGCCGCTCGCGATCCCCTACGTCGCCGGGCCGTCAGCCTTCGCCACGGAGCTCCTGCTGATGAGCCGCGAGCCCGCCCGCTGGCCCGAATGGTTCCTCGCCCTCCTCCTCGCCTGGCTCGTCACCGCTGTGATCATCTTCTTCGCCAGCGGCATGCGCCGCTTCCTGGGCACCAAGGGGTTGATCGCCATCGAGCGGCTGATGGGCATGGTGCTAGTGACGGTCGCCATCCAGATGCTCATGGACGGGATCAACAGCTTCCTGGCCCGGTAAGGAGCGCGAGCAGGACGGGGGCAAAGCGCGGCGTCCACCCACGTGAGATCATCCGAACGCCCCGCGCTTCAGCTGGCTCACGACCCTGCCCGGGGCGGGCTCCCATGATCTCCGAAACAGAACGCCTCCGCCTCCGCCGCCTCACCCTCGACGACGCGCCGTTCCTCCTCACCCTGGTGAACGATCCCGCCTTCCTGGCCAACATCGGCGACAGGGGGGTCCACGACCTGGAGGGCGCCCGGCGCTTCCTCCGGGACGGCCCGTGGACCAACCAGCCGAAACCGGGCTACGGCCAGTTCGCTGTCGAGCTCAAGGCGACCGGCAAGCCCATCGGCATCTGCGGGCTGCTCTATCGCCAGGCCCTCGACCTGACGGACATCGGCTTCGCCTTCCTGCCGGACTTTCGGGGCCAGGGCCTCGCCTATGAGGCGGCCGAGGCGGTGATGCGCTACGGCAGGACCACCCTGGGACTGACCAGGATCGTCGGACTCACCATCGAGAAGAACCGCGCCTCGATCGCCCTCCTCGAGCGGCTCGGCCTGCGGTTCGAAAAGGTGATCAAGATGTCTGACGACGACCCCGGCACCGTGCTCTACTCTTAGCGCTACGGGCAGGCTGTCATGCCATCCCTCCAGCAGGTCATCGAGCAGACCGACAGCCCGGCCGGGCGGATCTTCACCCTCTCTTTCGATAGCTGCATGCCGCACCTCCCCCTTGCCGCATGTGGTAAACACCACGAAACATCCACGACGAGCGAGGGAGCGCCATGCATCGAATGCATCGAGAGGCGAAGCCCCAGGCCACGGACCCGAAGCTGGGTCCCCACGGAGGCCGGACGACGGTCAGCGCAAGCGGCGACATGGTACGCAAGACCTTCTACATCGACCGCGTTACCGAAAACGCTCTGCGCGACGAGGCCCACCAGACCCGCCGCTCCGAGGCCGACATCGTCCGCGAGGCATTGCAGGAACGCTACGGAATCGAGTAGCAGGAAAGGTTGGTCCCTCGCCTTCCCTGCCACTCCCCCGTCCTTCTGTGGGGAGAACACCGGGCCGCCCGCGGCTTGGCCGGCAGCCGTGCCTCCGAGAGCACACCCGGACGAGCCGGCCCTCGGCTCTTGGCCCTTGCTGCGGCATGTCATCGTGCTGCTCCTACAGCAGCCCCGATTTCGGACCCTCAGGAGTCCTCTAGGGGTAAAGGAGGCACCGCCGGCGTGGTGTCGGCGTCGTGTACTCCGGGGAAAGGAACCGATCCATGTCCTCTCGACGGCTGTTTCGCTACGCTGCACCGCTGGTCTTCGTCTGCCTGCTCCTCACGGCGGCTCCGAGCTTCGCCGCCCCTGGCCCCGACGCTCCACAGACCGTTCTCCAACGGCTCCACGAGGTCTGGAACACCCTTTTGACCGAGGTGATGGCTCCGGTGAACCGGCTCTTCGCAGCCAACGGGATGGTCATCGATCCCGACGGAACCCCGAGCTCGCAGACTGTCACGGTTTCCGGGACCGCCGATCCCACGACCACTGCCTCCGGCGGCTCTTTGTCTGCCCCGAGCATTTAGTAAACCAGAACGTTCCGGAGCCCCCTCTCAGGGACGAAGGACCGCCGGCCGGCGCGGCGGCTTGTCCCGTTCGTGTCACGATGCTGCACTGCTAAATCGAAGCAGGCGGTGAACCTGACACGAAGTGCTGTCGTTCTTGCGGGGCATGACGAAGACGCCGGATCACATGACGCGCGCTCTCCTCCGCGCCGCGCGGCGCGGGGAGATCTCGTACGAGCACGTGGCCCACCTGCTCCGGGCGCACCTGGAGGAGGTCTGTCCGGAGTGTCGGCGCGCGAGCCAGGCCGAGCGAGAGGAAGAGACGCCCTGCGTCGCCTACGCTGCTCCGCTGCGCCGCGTCCGGCGCAAGCTACGGTACAAGGCGGAGCTCGACCGCATGCTGGAGGAGAAGCCCGCGGTCCCGGGGCTCCTCGCCTCCCTCCAGGGGCTCTCGGTCGAGCAGCGCCTTCTCCGCATCCGCAACGCTCCCGACCGGTACGCCACGCGGAGCTTGGGCGAGGCGCTGTTCGCGCAGGCGCACACCTGCCTCCCGTCCGATCCGGCCGGCGCCCGCGACTGGGCCAAGACCGCGGCGGTGCTCGAGTCTCTGTATCCGGAGCCTTACATCCCCCACCGCGCTCGCGCTCTCGCCTTCCAGGGCAACGCGGCCCGCGCCGCCGGCGACTTCGAGACTGCCAAGCGGCTCCTGGTGGCGGCGCGCGACCTCCTGGCCGAGCACGAGGTCGTCGACATGGAGCTGGAGGCGGAGCTCCACAGCTTCTTCGGCTCGCTCCTGAACGACCTCCGCCAATTCGACGACGCCCACGCCCATCTCGACAACGCGGCCCAGATCTACAACATGCTCGACCGCGACGAGGACCTCGCGCGGGTGACGATGAAGCTCGGCAACCTGCATCGAAACAACGGCGAGCCCGAGCCGGCGCTCGAGCTCTACGAGGCGGCAGCCCAGCTTCTGGCTTCGAACGAAAGCTCTCCTCTCTACGTCGCAGCCCGCTTCAACTACACCGTCGCCCTCGACGAAGCCGGACACCACGAGGCCGCCCGCGACGTCCTCGCCTGCGACCAGAGCCTCTACGAGGACCACGCGGACGCGCACACCCGCCTCCGCGTCCGGTGGCTCGAAGCGCAGATCGCCACAGCCACCGGCGACGGAGAGCTCGCCGAGACTGCGTATCTCGAGGTGCGTGACGAATTCGCGCGGCAGCAGCACGGCTTCAACGCCGCCCTCGCCAGCCTCGACCTGGCCGAGCTCTACCGGCAACAGGGCCGCTACGCCGACCTCCTGGAGACCGCCACCCAGGCCGCGCAGATCTTCAAGGCCCAGGCGATCCACCGCGACGCCCTCACCGCCCTGCTCCTCCTCCGCGACGCCGCCGCCGGCCAACAGGTCACCGCCGAGACCATTCGATGCGTCGCGAGCTTCCTCCGCCGCGCCTCCCGGAACTCGGCCGGGCGCTTCGAGCAGAGCCCTGGGGAAGACTCCGGCCCCGGGGCCGCGCCGGCCCTCTGACCTGTTGACTCGTAGCTCTGCTGGGGATCAAGCAGGGCTTGGTAGGTCGAGGCAAGCGAATCGTCGCACCGGCGAAGCCAGGTTCCAGAGCTGTTCGGGCAGTTGAGCTGGTCACGGTCGCTCCACAGGCTCGGTTCGAACGGAGGTCTTGACACCCGAACCGGTAGGCAGCCGCCGGGGAAAGTGTAAGGATCGACCCATGCGAGCCCTCATCTTCCAGGCGCCGGGTGACGTGCGGGTGGAACGGGTCCCCGACCCGCGGATCGAGGCGCCGGGTGACGTGCTGCTGCGGGTCGAGCTGGCCGGGCTGTGCGGTTCCGACCTGCACCCGTACCGGGGCAACGAGGTCGGTCTGGACGCCGGGACGGTGATGGGGCACGAGGTGGTGGGCGAGGTGGTGGAGGCGGGGGCGAAGGTCGCGCGCTGGCGGCCCGGCGACCGGGTGGTGGCGCCGTTCACCACGAGCTGCGGTGCCTGTTTCCCTTGCCGGAGCGGTCTCTCCAGCCGGTGCGAGCGGGGGCGGCTTTTCGGTTGGATCGAACATGGGCAGGGGCTTCAAGGAACCCAGGCCGAGCTGCTCCGGGTGCCGCTCGCGGACACCACCCTGGTGGCGCTCGCGCCCGACGACTCGGGCGAGACCGCAGTGCTCGCCGGAGACGTGGCGGCGACGGGGCTGTTCGCGGCCCTCTCTGCCGGCGTCTCCGCGGGGCAGGTGGTGGCAGTGGTCGGGTGCGGACCGGTGGGCCTGGCCGCGGTGGCCGCCGCCCGGGAGCTGGGAGCCGAGCGCGTCTTCGCCCTCGACGGCGTGCCGGAGCGGCGCGTGTTGGCCGAGGCGTTCGGGGCCGAGCCGGTCGACCCGAGCGCGGAAGGGGCGGTCGACACCGTGAAGGAGGCAACCCACGGACGGGGCGCGGACGCGGTGCTCGAGGCGGTCGGAAGCCCGGCAGCCAGCCGCGCCGCCTACGAGCTCGCACGCGTCGGAGCCTCCGTCGCCTCGGTCGGCGTCCACACCGAGACCCACCTCGCGATCACCCCGGGCGAGCTCTACGACAAGAACCTGACCTACCACACCGGCCGGTGCCCGGCCCGCTCGCTGCTCGAGCGCGCCCTCGCCCTGGTGCGCTCCGGCCGCTACCCGTACGAACGCATCGTCTCCCACCGCCTGCCGCTCGCCGAGGCACCCCGGGCCTACGAGATCTTCGATCGCAAGCTGGACGGCTGCACCAAGGCGGTGCTGGTGCTCTGCGAACCCCGGGGAGGTCGAGGAAGAGGTTGATGGCTTCGAGGACCTGGTCCAGCAGAGGCGCCGGCGCCGCCAGACCGAAGAGCGCCTTGAGCCTGTCGCTCTTGTAGGAGTCGGCCAGGAGCTTGAGCTGGTCGAGCATGTCGCCCTTGCGGAGCTCGTCGATCGCCGCTCTCCGAGCACTCCCCAGGTCAGCCACCGTCTGACGATCGATCCATCTGCTAGCAGGCGGTCATTCGGACTGCCGTTGGCGGCGCTCCATCTCCTCCGCCGGGATGTCCTCGACGTGGGTCGAGATCCACCACTGGTTGCCGCACGGGTCCTCCACGCCGCCCGAGCGGTCGCCGTAGAACTGGTCCTCGGGCTCCCGCAGCACCCGCGCACCGGCCGCGACGGCCTGCCGGAACAGCGCGTCGGCGTCCTCCACGTACAGGTGGATCATCGCCGGCATGGCGCGCCACTCCGAGGAGGCCTGGCCCATCATCAGCTTCGAATCGCCGAGCTGCAGCGCCGCGTGCATCATGCGGCCGTCCGGGCCGTCGTGGCGATCGAGCAGCGTGGCGCCCAGGCCGTGCTCCAGGAACTCGATCAGGCCGTCGGCGTCGTCGACCACCAGGTAGGGGGTGACGGTGTGGTAGCCCTCGGGGATCGGGTGGACACGTTCGGTCATCGGGTCTCCTCCGGTTCAGGGTTCGGTCTCCGCGGGGGGCCCGCGGAACGCCTTCGAGGATATGGCCGCGCTCCGGAAGCCGTCTTGGAAAAACGTCCGGCCGTCAGAGAGCTTTCTCGGGCAGGTTCAAGCTCTCGGGGAATCGTGACCGGGCGCGGTACTCGGTCGGCGTGAAGCCCGAGAACGCGCGGAACTCGGCGTTGAAGTGCGGCTGGTCGAAGTAGCCGGCACTGAGGGCGACCTCCGTCAGCCGCTCCCCGGAGCTCAGCCGCTCGAGCACCCGGCGGAAGCGGACGACCCGGGCAAAAGTCTTCGGGCTGACGCCCACCTGCTCCCGGAAGAGGGTCGCCAGGCGGCTCTTCGACCAGCCGGTGCGAGCGCGCAGACGCGTGATCGAGACCGCGCCGGCACGTCGCTCGATCTCGCCGGCCATCCAGGCGACCGCCGGGTCGGGCTCTCCATGGCGCGCGAGCCGCTCCCGCAGCCAGGCCACTGCCACGCCAAGCCGCGCCCGCGGAGCTCGCCCCTCGGCGCAGCGCTCGATCAGCGCATCCGCGGCGCTGCCGGCCACGTCGCGCAGGTCGACGGTGATCCCGGTCAGATCATGGAGAGGGCGACCCAGGACGCGAAAGGCGCCCGCCGGGAGGAGCTGCATGCCGAGCACGGCCGAGGGCTCCGGCGGCGCCTCGATCACGTCCGGAGCGAGCGTCATCCCGGAGAGGCAGGCGGGGCTGAACGGATCGAGCCGGTCTCCGACCACCCGCCGGTATACCGGGCCGAGATGGACGACCAGTTGCAGCCGGCCGTCGGGGAAGTGCCGCTCCCGCAGGACCTCGAGCCGGCCCTCGAAGTACCAGAGCCCCTCCACCACCCCCGCGAGACAGGCCGGCTCCCACCGGGCCAGCAGCCACCGCCCCAGCGGCGAGTCGTGGCGCTCGATCCGGATCGACATGGGAAATCAGTGTATCGCCGGGCCGAGGACAACAAGTCTCCGCGTGAATCCGGGCCTGCGCCGAGCCGGAGCCAGCCTCCTCGAGAAGTCCGAGGGCAACCTCGATACGGTGGGCCACTCTCTGTTATCGGCTACGGCAACGTTTGCCTCGCCTTCGTGAGCGGCAGGGTGTTCATCCCGCCAAGCTCTCATCACCCAAGCTGGGGAGCTACGTGTCTACAGTGACCAGGATGTCTCAGGCATCGTTGGCGCGGGGCCAGCGCTACCTTCAAAGCAAAGTCCCTGAGGGCGCTTGCTAGGCCTCTCAACCAGGAGAACCCATGAAAATCACACTACCCGGGACCTTCAGTCAATACCGGAGCTTCATCTCCGACGAATTGCCACCCCTCGTCTAACGAACCAACATGGATGCCAAGCTCGGCGGCCGCTTCGTTCGCACAGCGCTGAAGACAGACCGCCTAAAGAACTGGAAGACCCTCGAAGACACCCCTGGCCACTTCGAAGCTTCCGTCTTTCTCGGCAAGAGCTCCAACAAGATTCTCACCGGGTTCCGACGAATCCTGATCGACGCACGAGAAGAGGAGCAAGTGACCCAGATCGAGCTCTCGAGTGCCAACCGAGCTGCTCTAATCAGCCTCGTCGGCCTTCTCTTCTGCATCCTCCCGGGGATCGTGCTCTTTGTCATCAAGCTTACCCACGACAGTTTCGAACGTCGGGTGATGGCCCTCGTGGCAGCAGAGATCAAGAACCGGTATCCAGAGGCAGCCGTCAGCGAATGAGCCGGAAGGACTCGGCCTTCTTACAGCGTTGAATGGTGGGCGGTCAGGGGGTCGAACCCTGGACCCGCGGATTAAAAGTCCGCTGCTCTGCCAGCTGAGCTAACCGCCCATCGAAGGGTGGGGCGCCATGCGCCCGGTCCGCAGTATAGCCGCGCTCAGGGAATGCTCGACCGACTACTCGTGCCCGCCCTGCACCCGACCGAACCGATCCCCGAGGAGATCTTCCAGCGCGCCACCTTCGCGCACCGCCGTCTCTTCGCGCCGGGGGCCGCTCGAGACCAGGTCGACGGGGGCGCCGACGAGGTCTTCGATCAGGCGGATGTACTCCCGGGCGTTGGCCGGGAGCTGGGCGAGGTCGGTGATGCCGGCGGTGGCGTGCTCCCAGCCGGGGACGGTCTCGTAGATCGGCTGGGCGCGGGCGAAGGCGTCGAGGTCGGCGGGCATGTTCTCGGTGGCGTGGCCGTCGACCTCGTAGGCGGTGCAGACCTTGATCTCGTCGAGCTCGTCGAGCACGTCGAGCTTGGTCAGCGCAATGGCGCTGGTGCCGTTCAGGCGCCGGGCGTAGCGGGCGGCGACCACGTCGAGCCAGCCGCAGCGGCGCGGCCGGCCGGTGGTGGTGCCGAACTCGTTGCCCCGGTCGCGCAGGTATTCGCCGGTGGCGCCCTCGAGCTCGGTCGGGAACGGTCCGCCGCCGACGCGGGTGGTGTAGGCCTTGAGCACGCCGACGGAGCCGTGGATGGCGGTCGGTGGCACGCCGGTGCCGGTGCAGGCGCCGCCGGCGGTGGAGCTCGAGCTGGTGACGAACGGGTAGGTGCCGTGGTCGATGTCGAGGAGCGCGCCCTGGGCGCCTTCGAAGAGCAGGGGCTTGCCCTCCTCCACCCAGTTCGAGAGCAGGACCTCGGTGTCCTGGAGCAGGGGCGCGAGGCGCTCGGCCCACTGGGCACAGAGGGACCTCACCTCGTCGAGAGCGGTGGGCGCCGCTGCGCCCAGGCTTGCGAGCTCGACCCGCGTCCGGGCGTGCTCCGTCTCCAGCCGCTCGGCCAGGGCGTCGCTCGCCAGGTCGCCCAGGCGCACACCGTAGCGCGACACCTTGCCTTCGTAGGCGGGGCCGATGCCGCGCGAGGTCGTGCCGATCGCCTTGGCGCCGCGAGCCTCCTCCCGCGCCTGGTCGAGCTCGACGTGCCAGGGCAGAAGCGCGTGGGCCCGGGTCGAGAGGAACAGGCGACCGGTCGGATCCACTCCGGCCTCGGCCAGGCGGTCGAGCTCGGCGAAGAAGGCGGGCGGCGAAACCACCATGCCGTTGCCCAGGACACACTGCATCCCGGGGTGCAGGATTCCGGAGGGGATCAGGTGGAGCGAGAAGTGCCGGTCGGCGAACTTGACGGTGTGGCCGGCGTTGTGCCCGCCCTGGTAGCGGACGACGGAGTCGAACGCCGGGCAGAGGAGATCGACGATCTTTCCCTTGCCCTCGTCGCCCCACTGCATTCCGACGATGATGACGTTGGCCATGGCTGGTAGAGTCTCTCGGAGGATCGGTGTCGAAGGGTGGTTACGAAGCGCGATCGAGCGGACGGTCTTCTGGTGCGCAAACCGCGGAAGAGTATCAAACGCCCGAGCGCCTCGCAATCCACCCCGGGGTGGGGGCGCCGCGCCCCGCTCGGGCGGGGAAATGCCGCCCACGCAATCGCCTCCGCCCACCCGATCGGGGCCTGACAGTCCGTGGAGCCGCCTGCTAGCATGCATTCGTCGGCGATCGAGCCGGCACGAACAGCACCAGAACTCCCGAGCACTCCACTCCCGTGAGCACTCCCGAAACCTTTCTGAGCACGGCCGTCATCCTCCTGCCGCTGGCCTATCTGCTGACGGCGGTCGATTACGGCTGGGTCTTCTTCGCCGGCAACCAGAAGGCGAACCGGGTGGCGTCGCCGATGCTCCTGATCAGCCTGGCGATCCACCTGGCGTACCTGACCGCCCTGACCGTGTACTGGGACCAGATCCCGGCGGCCAACGTCTCCCAGGGCCTCTCCGTGGTCGCGTTTGCCGTCGGTGTCACCTACGTCCTGGTGGAGTGGCACGGCCGCGAACGCTCCACCGGCTTCTGGATCGTCTCGGTGGTCTTCTTCATCCAGCTCCTGTCGGCGATCCTCCGGCAACCGGAGTCGGTCGAGCAGGCCGAGCGCCTGAAGAGCGGGATCTTCGCCGCCCACGCGTTCCTGGGGCTCATGGCCTATGCCGCCTTCGTCATGGCCGCCTCCTACGGTTTCCTCTTCCTCAAGCTCTACCGGGAGCTCAAGAGCGGCCTGTTCGCCCTGTTCTACGACAAGCTGCCGCCGTTGGCGGTGCTCGAGCGGATGATGGCGGGGTCGCTCTACGTGGGCTTTGGCGCGCTGACGGGTGCCGTGGCCATCGGCGCGTTCAACGGGTACCGCCTCTACGGCGAGTCCTGGTTGACCGACCCGATGATTCTGCTCACCCTGGCGACCTGGGCGCTCTACGGCTTGGCCCTGCTGCTGCGCAAGACTCAGCAGTGGCAGGGGCGCCAGACGGCGATCGTCAGCGTCGCCGGCCTGTGCGCGATCCTCGTCTCGCTGGTCATCGTCAACTTCGTCGTGGGGAACTTCCACAGCATGGGGCCCAGTTGAGATCGCTGGAGGCAGGCTGAAGCCGTCCAGAGCTCACTGATGCCGAAAGCTCTCACCGCGTCGTCCCACTCCCAGAGCGCTCCCATGACCGCAGCTGCCGCCAGCCGCCAGGACCTGCCTCTGCTCCTTGTGGGCACCGATCACCGGTGCGCACCGCTGGAGCTCAGGGGGAAGGTCTCCTACGCCGGCGAGGCCGCCGAGGAGCTCCTGGTGCACCTCTTGGCGCGCCCGGAGATCGCCGAGGCGGTTCTCGTCTCCACCTGCAATCGCACCGAGGTCTACGTCTACCCCCGCGAGGGCCAGGACGCCTACCGCGCGGTGGTCGAGCTGGCGTTCACCAGCCGGGCCCCGGAGCTGGCCGACGAGGGCCGGCTCTACGTCAAGCGGGGCCAGGAGTCCGCCCGCCACCTGATGGCGGTCGCCAGCGGCCTGGAGTCGATGGTCCTCGGCGAGCCGGAGATCCACGGCCAGGTCAAGCAGGCCGCGACCCTGGCGGACGCCGTCGGCACCAGCGGGACGTTCCTCCACCGCCTGTTCCAGGCCGCGCTCAAGGCCGGCAGCCGCGCCCGGACCGAGACCGCCATCACCACCGGCGCCGTCTCGCTCGGCTACGCCACGGTCGAGCTCGGCCGGGCGATCTTCAACCGGCTCGAGGCGACCAAGATCCTCGTGATCGGCGCCGGAGAGACCGGGCGCCTGGCGGCCCGCAATCTGCTCGAAAAGGGCGCGACGGACGTGACCATCACCAACCGGTCGGCCGACCGCCTGGAAGAGTTCCTCTGTGAGTTCCCGGCCACCACCTCGATTCCCTTCGAGGAGCGCAACGGCGCGATCGCGGCCACCGACCTGGTGGTCGTGGCGACCGGTGCCAGCGAGCCCGTAGTCACGGCCCACGACGTGCACGAGGCGATGTCCCGCAGGCCGGGCCGTCCGCTCCTGCTGGTCGACCTGGGGGTGCCGCGCAACATCGACCCGGCGGCGTCGAAGACCGAGAACGTCTTCCTCCACGACATCGATTCGCTGGAGAAGCTCATCCAGCGCAACCTCAAGCGGCGGCGCGAGGAGGTCCCGAAGGTCGAAGAGATCCTCGCCGAGGAGCTGGACCACCTCGAGATCTGGTACCGCGGCCTCGCCGCCGAGCCGCTCATCGCCCGGCTCCAGAAGCAGGCGGAAAAGGTGCGCCGCCACGAGCTGGAGGCGGCGCTCGACCGGTTCCCGCCGGAGACCCACGAACAGCTCGACCGGCTGACCCGCGCCCTGGTGCGCAAGATCCTCCACCACCCGAGCACGCGGCTACGCGGCCGGGGGGGAGAGAGCACGCTGCCCCACCTGGACCTGGTGCGCGAGCTCTTCCGGCTGGACGAGGACGACAGCTAGACAAGTAGGTGCACTCCCCATGGCCATCACCCTGAAGCTCGGCACCCGCAAATCCGACCTCGCGGTCGCTCAATCATCCACCGTCGCCCGCGCGCTCGAAGCGCTCCATCCGGGAGTCCGGGTCGAGCTGGTCACCTTCACCACCAAGGGGGACACGACCCCCGGCATGCTCGCGCCTCTCGGCGGAAAGGGGCTGTTCACGGAGGAGCTGGAGAGCGGCCTGCTGGACGGCTCGCTCGATCTCGCGGTCCACAGCCTGAAGGACCTACCGGTCGAGCTGGCGAAGGGGCTGGACGTGGTCGCCTATCCGGAGCGGGCCGACGCCCGCGACGTGCTGGTCTCCGAGATCGCCGAGGACCTGGACGGCTTGCCGGACGGCTCGGTCATCTTGACCGGCGCGCTCCGCCGCCAGTCCCAGGTGCTCGCCCTCAACCCGGCCCTGGCCGTCGAGGGGGTGCGCGGCAACGTCCAGACGCGGCTTCGCAAGTGGCGCGAACAGAACGCCGGCGGCGTGATCCTGGCGGCCGCGGGGCTCGACCGGCTGGCCATGGACGACCTGCCGGGCCATCGCCTGGACCCGGAGCGCTTCCTGCCCGCGCCGGGCCAGGGCACCCTGGCGATCGAGGTCCGCTCGGGCGGCGACGCCGAGGAGCTCTGCCGCCCCCTGAACCACGCGCCGACCGCCCGCACCGCCGACGCCGAGCGCCGCGTGGTCGCCGCCTTCGGCGGTAACTGCGCCCTGCCCCTCGCCGCCTGGGCCCGTCCGACCGAGGACGGCGGCCTGAAGATGGCGGCGCTCCTGTCGCTGCCCGACGGCAGCCAGGTGGCACGCGCGGAGGCCACGGCCGCCACCCCGGAGAAGGTGGCGGCAGCGGTGGTCGGCCTGATGCGCGAGCGCGGAGCGGACGAGATCCTGGAGCGGATCGGCACCGCCGCCGGCCCCCGATGACCTCCAGCGCGCTCGGCCGATCCTTGCCGCGGAACCTTCGATGAGCCCGCGCTCCGCACGCCCCCTGCTCGGCCTCCGTGTGGTCGTCACCCGGGCGAGCCACCAGGCCGAGTCGACGGTGCGGGCGTTCGAGGAGGCCGGTGCCCGGGTCGAGCGTCTCCCCTTGATCGAGGTCGTGCCGCCGGACGATCCGGCGCCGCTCGACGCCGCGCTCGCCCACCTGGAGGACTTCGACTGGGTCCTCTTCACGTCGACCAACACGGTCGAGCACGTCCTCGCGCGCCTCGAGCACCCGTTCCCCGGTGGGCTCCGTACCGCCGCCGTCGGCTCCTCCACCGGCGCGGCCCTGCGCGAGCACGACATCGAGCCAGCCCTGGAGGCGACCGAATCCCACGCCGAGGGGCTGGCCGACCTGCTCGGCCCCTGCCTGACGGGAGGCGAGCGCGTGCTCCTGCCCCAGGCGGCCGACGCCCGGCCCGCGCTCGAAGAGCTCCTCCTCCGCGCCGGAGCACGGGTCACCCGGGTCCACGCCTACGCCAAACGGGTCCCTCCCGAGAGCGGCGAGCGGGCGCGGGAGATCTTCGGCGACCCCGTCGCAGCCGGCACCCTGGGCTGGGTGACCTTCACCAGCCCGTCGATCGCGAAGAACTTCGCCGGCCTGTGGGGCGGCCCTGATTCCCCCGCCTGGGCGGCGTGCCGGTCGGGCCTCCTGGCCGTCTCGATCGGCCCGGTGACCAGCGCGGCGCTCCTCAAGCTCGGCGTCGAGCCGGCGGCCGAGGCCGCGAAGCCAGGCGACCGGGAGATGGTCGAAGCGGTCGCGCGGGTCGTCGCCTCCGGCGCCTGAACACGCGCCTGACCCATCGGCCCCGCTCCGCCCCATCCCGCGGGGCGTTTCCTCTGCGCACAGGACTGCTAGACTGCTGCCTTTGAGAGACGCGCAAACCCTGTCCGCCACCCGCGGGACCTGAGGAGCACCGCCGTGAGATTGTCTTCGTTGATGAAGGTTCCATCGCTCATCCTGCAACGGCTCTATACCGTCGGTAGCCTGGAAAACGACCTGGACGGCGGCTTTCGCTTCCAGATGAAGAACCGGCTGAGCGACGCGGAGCTCATCGGGGTGAAAAAGATCACGGTCGACGGCAACCCCCTCGACCTGGAGCGCGTGGTCATCTCCCACCGGGACGTGGAGATGCGGGCGGCGGCGATCGACGACCAGTCACGGCTGCTCTTCCCCCTCGGTGCCATCCTGCACATCGTGGCGCCTGATGGCAAGGCGCTCGAGAAGGGGGGCCACGAGCTCGGCTTCGAGTTCCACGTCGAGCCGTTCGGCAAGCTCTCGTTCCGGGTCAAGGACGCAATCGCCGCGAGCGACGCCAAGCGGGTCGTCGTGCCCTACGACAAGGAGCGCAACTACGACGACGACGTCATCCAGCGGCGCCAGCGCTTCGTCGAGGAGTTCTGCGGCTACCGGCCGAAGCACCTCTACTCCTACTCGTTCGATCCGAAGGTGACCGCCGGCAACATCGAGAACTTCACCGGTGTCGCCCAGGTGCCGATCGGGCTGGCCGGGCCCCTGACCGTCCGCGGCGAGCACGCCAAGGGGGAGTTCCTGATCCCCCTGGCGACGGCGGAAGGGACGCTGGTGGCGTCCTACAACCGGGGCATGAAGGTGCTCAACCTCTCCGGCGGGGTCACCTGCACGGTCCAGGACGACTGCATGCAGCGGGCGCCGGTGTTCATCTTCGACTCGGCGCGGGAGGCACGGGAGTTCCGGGCCTGGGTCGAGGAGCACATGCCGCAGATCCGCGAGGCGGCCGAGGCCACGTCGAGCATCGCCAAGCTGCTCTACATCGACATCTACCTGGCCGCCAAGTTCGCCTACCTGCGGTTCAACTTCTACACCGGCGACGCGGCCGGCCAGAACATGGTCGGGCGCGCCACCTTCGCCGCCTGCTCCTGGATCCTGGAGAACGACCGCACCGTCCGCCGGTTCTACCTGGAGTCGAACCTGGCGACAGACAAGAAAGCCTCCCAGGTCAACATCATGCGCACCCGGGGCAAGCGGGTCACCGCCGAGGCGGTGGTGCCGCGCGACGTCCTGGTCCAGCACATGCGGGTGGAGCCGGAGAGCCTCCAGTACCACGGCGGCGTGGCCAACGTCGGCGCGTTCATCTCCGGCGCCAACAACAACGGCCTGCACTCCCCCAACGGCATCACCGCCATGTTCATCGCCACCGGCCAGGACGTGGCCAACGTGTCCGAGTCCTCCGCCGGGATCATTTACACCGAGCTCACGCCCGACGGCGACCTGTATCTGTCGCTCACCCTGCCGTCACTGATCGTCGCGACCTACGGCGGCGGCACCGCCCTCGCCACCCAGCGGGAGTGCCTCGAGATGCTCGGGTGCTACGGTAAGGGCAGGGTCAAGAAGCTCGCGGAGATCGTCGCCGGGGTGTCACTGGCCGGCGAGATCTCGCTGGCCGCGGCAATCTCGTCGCTCGACTGGGTGTCGAGCCACGAGCAGTACGGCAGGAACCGCTGACCCCTCCGGCCCGAGGACCGGACGACCGCCGGAGCCCGGGCCGCCCGGGACGGACGACGATGACAACCGAAGCCCTTCGGGGCCAGCCCGAAAGCCACGCGATGGCCGAGCCGGAACGACCGACCACCGACCGACCGCCGGACCTTCCCGCCGTGGCGGCTTCCGTGACCGGCGCTGAGCCCGCGGCGGTGGAGATGGAGTTCGAGATCCTCCGGGAGACCCGGTCCCACGGGCTGTTCCGGCGGCTTCTCACCACCATCCGCCACTTCCTGGGGCTGCTCTTCGGCGCCCTGGTCTCCTACTCCCGTCACCTTCCCGAACGGCGCCGGACCGGGCCGCGCTACGCCCTGGCGAAGCTGATCGGCTGGCTGGCGCTGCCCTTCTTGGACCGCAAGCTGGCCCGCCGCCCGTTCTCGGTCCAGCTCCGGCAGCGCCTGGAGATGATGGGCGCCACCTACATCAAGCTCGGCCAGATCCTTTCACTGCGCGAGGACCTGCTGCCAAGAGAGGTCACCGAGGAGCTCAAGAACCTGCTCGACCGCCTACCGGTGGTGCCGTACGAACGCTTCCTGGAGCTGGTCTCGAACAGCCTCGGGCGGCCAGCCGAAGAGATCTTCGCCACCATCGATCCGCACCCGCTCGGCTCGGCGTCGATCGCCCAGATCCACCGGGCGACGACCCGCGAGGGGGACGACGTGGTGCTCAAGGTCGTCAAGCCGGGCATCCGGGAGACGCTCCGGCGCGACGCGGTGCTGCTGAAGGTGCTGGGCGTCTTCCTCCAGATGCTCTTCGCCCGCTTCCAGCCGCGCCGGATCATCGGCGAGTTCGTCGAGTACACGTTCAAAGAGGTCGACCTGCGCCGGGAGGCGGACAACGCGGAGACCTTCGCCGCCAACTTCCGCGACGAGGAGGACATCGTCTTCCCGCGGATCTTCCGCGCCTACAGCAGCCGGGACGTCCTGTGCATGGAGTACATGGCGGGGATCAAGCCGAGCGATCCGCGCGCCCAGTCCCTGACCGACGAGGAGCGGGACCGCCTGGTCGACCTGGGGGCGGCCGGGATCATCCGGATGCTCTACAAGGACGGCTTCTTCCATGCCGACCTCCATCCGGGGAACCTGTTGATCCTGCCGGGGGAGCACGGGCCGAAGGTCGGCTTCATCGACCTGGGAATGGTCGGCCGGTTCAGCGACCAGCTCCGGCGGACGCTCCTCTACTACTACTACTGCCTGGTCATGGGCGACGCCGAGAACGCTGCCCGCTACCTGGCGACCGTCGCCGAACCCATGTCCGGCAGCGACCAGCTCGGTTTCCGCCGCGAGGTCGAGGAGATCTCGCGCCGCTGGCAGCGCGCCGCGTCCTTCGAGGATTTCTCCCTCGCCCAGCTCATCCTCGAGTCGGTATCCCGCGCCGCCCAGTACCGGATCTACTTCCCCGTCGAGCTCGCCCTGATGGTCAAGGCCCTGGTCACGTTCGAGGGGGTCGGGCACATCATGAAGCCGGGGTTCGACGTGGCCGAGGTCTCCCAGACCCACATCAACCGGATCTTCCTCCGCCAGTTCAGCCCCCTGCGGCTGGCGCGGGAGGGGCTGCGCGGAGCGCCGGAGCTGGTCGACGCCCTGGTCAAGGCTCCCATGCTCGTCACCGAGGGGCTGCGCCTGCTCGAGATCCAGACCCGGCGGCCGAGCGAGAACCCGTTCGCCGGCATCCGCGGCACCATCTTCGGCGGCTTCTGCCTGCTCGCCGGGGCGATCCTCCTGTCCAGCGGTGCCCCCTGGTACTGGGCGAGCCTGCTCTTCATCGTCGGCGTCCTGCTCGCCGTCAGACCGGGCCGCTGAGGCCGGCGGCTAGGGCATGGACGAAGAACAAGCACCCTACCGCTACGCGGAGCAGTTCCCCTACTACGAGCCGTTCGATCCCGAGTACCTGGAGGGGGTCGTCGCCGAGGCCTTCGCGCCCGCGATGCGCCACTACTTCCGGCCGCGCCTCGTCGGCGCCGAGAACCTGCCGAAGGAGGGCCCGGCGATCCTCGCCGGCAACCACAGCGGCAACTCCTTCCCCTACGACGGGATGGTCCTGGACGGCATGATCTGGCACCGCGAGGGCTTCCCGCGGCGCAAGATCCGGGCCCTGTTCGAGAAGGAGCTCACCACCACCTGGTGGATGCGTCCGTTCGGCATCGACAACTTCTGGCGCCGGGGCGCGGGGATCGACACCACCTTCGACAACTTCGACCGGCTGCTCGCGCGCGGCGAGCGCCTGCTCTTCTTTCCCGAAGGGGTGCCGGGGATCGGCAAGGGCTTCTTCCGCCGCTATCGCCTCCAGCGATTCAGCTCCAGCTTCGTCATCCTGGCCGCCCGCCACCGGGCACCGGTCTACCCGATCTCCATCGTCAACGCCGAGTGGACGATCCCGTTCTGCTTCACCGTCCCCTGGCTCGACCGGCTCGCGGAGCGGCTCTTGCGGGTCCCCTTCATCCCCTTGCCGGCGGCACCGCTGGGTCTGCTCTTCCCCTTCCTCTGGTACCTGGCGCTGCCGGTGCGCATGGTCTTCGTGATCGGCGAGCCGATCGACGTGGCAGCGCTGGTCGAGAAAGCCGGAGAAACCGACCTCGAGCGTCCCCGCCGGGAGATCATGCGCCGGGTGGCCGACCAGGTGCGCGAGCGCATGCAGGCCGACCTCGACCACCACGTGGCGCGCTACGGCAAGCGGCCGTACAACTGGCGGAGCCTCCGCCGGCACCTGGCGGCGAACTGGCGCAGGCTCCACCGGATCCTGCCCGTGGGCTGGGTGTTCGCGTTCGTGCGCCACGAGCGGAACCGGCGCCGGCCGCCGGCCAGGAGCCGGCTTCACGCCTTCTTTCGCGACCTGGACCTGCTCGCTTACTACCTGCCCTTCGGCTGGCCGCTGATCGCCCTCTTGCGCCGCTTCCGCAAGCCGCCCTACGGCTACCGCGGGCTGACGCCGAAGGAGCGGCGGGAGCGGGAGGGGGCGTTCCACTGGCACCTCAAGGAACGGCCATTGCCGCCGAACGACTCGGCACCGAGCTCGTGACGCACTGACGGAACTCCTGCGCGATCGCCTACCGCGCCCGTTCGACCTGGACGAGCTTCTGGATCGCCCCTCCAACCCCCCGTCCCCCGTCTCACCAGTCGACTGGAACGGCCGGCCGATGCCGGCCTCGGGGAGGGGAGAAGGGGGCGCCCCCGCCCGGCCTCTCTCGCCAGACGGGAGCAGTGCTCGGGTGTTTCAGGAGGCGTGGGCGAGGCGCGCCGGGAGCTGGCCGGCGAAGAACTCGAGCAGCGGCTTGCGGTGGAGCTCCTCGTCGTGCCATTCGCCGTACAGGTGTTCGAGCAGGTGGATCGCGGCCTTGTCCTCTTCCCCCTCGAGCTGCCGCACCACCGGGTGGAGGAAAGCGCTGTCCCCGGCCCGCTCCGGGTCCGGCGAGCGCTCGATGTGGAACGGGTCCACCTGCTTCGGCCCGAACTCCAGGGTGACGACGTAGCACTGGTCGGCCGGGGAGAGGTCGAGACCGCCCTCGCGCACCCAGTCGACCGGCAGCTCCTCGTACCATCGCGCCTCGCCACCGCTGGCGGGCACCACGATGACGTCGCCCAGGTACCCGAACTGCTGCCACAGCGCCGAGCTCCGGTTGGCCCGGGCCAGCACCGCGTCGGCCAGCCCCTCGGCCGTCGCCGGCACCGGCCGGTTCGGCAGCGGCCGGCTGTGGTCGCGCATCTCGATCAGGCGATGGAGGGTACGCACGTTGTAGCGGAACCCGTGGATGAAGGACGACGTGGTCTTCTTGTAGTCGCGCACCTGCATGAGCGTGCCGATGAAATACAGATCCGGCACGTTGACCGATTCCCACCCCGCGGTCTGGTCCGGGAACCGGCCGCCCAGGGTGAGCCGGGGCCGGCAGGAGGCGGAGAAGATCGACTGGTCGAACTGGAAGCCGGCGCAGTGGATCACCCGGTCGTAGACCAGCTCTTCGCGCTCGCCATCGGCGTGGCTGTACGAGACCGTGGCGACCAGGCGCCCGTCCTCCTCGCGCCGATGAAGGCTCTCGACCTTCGCGTCCAGCACCGCGTTCTGGCACTTGAGCTGGTAGGTGTCCAGGAAGTTGTTGTGCAGGGCGCGGAGGTGCCCGACGTGGTGCGTCTGCCAGGCGAAGCGGACGGACTCCGGGCTGGCGACGTGGATCACCGCCGCCCATCCGACCAGCTCTTCCGCCATCTCGAAGCCGGAGTTCCCCTTGCCCAGGATGAGCACGTGCTTGCCGGCGTAGATCTCCGGATCACGGGGTGTCTCGCTGTAGCTGTCGGCCAGCTCGATGCCCGGGATGTCCGGGACCACCGGCTTCGACATGCCGGTGGCGACGAAGACGCGGCGCGCCAGGTAGACCGAGCCGTCCTCGGTCTCGACCCGGAACCGGCCCGGGCGCGGTGCACTCTGCGGCCCTTCGGAGCTCCTCCGTTGGGACAGCTCGCGGTCGATCCGCACCACGCGCGCGTCGTAGGTGATGGCCAGCTCGTGGCGGGAGGCGAAGTCCTCCAGGTACTCGACCAACCGGTCGGCCGACGGGTAGTACTCTTCACTGTACTCCGTGAACCGAGGCCCCTCGTCGCCCTCCTCTTCGAGCAACGAGTTCCAATCCCAGCGGAGGTTGACCTCCCGATCGTCAAAGCCTGTGAAACGCTTGTTGATGGAGATCAGCGTCCGGTTGCGCGGATTCGTGCGGAAGAAGGCTCCGGGCCCGTCGGCGGCTTCGAGAATTCGGTAGCTCCGACCGGCCCGCCGGAGGTAGTAGCCGAGCTGTAACCCCGCCGGCCCTGCTCCGATGATCAGGTCGTCCTGCTGGATGGGAGTGGCCTCGCGCTTCATTCCGCCTCCTGTTCCCTTGTTCTCATGATTGCGCTCATACACCTTCTCATATCTCTGAGTACACTCAAGCACGGAAGCGGGACATCGAATTTTTGCTATATTTCCGGCCGCGAGTGGAGCCTCAAGGGGCTTCAGGTGTGACCGAGGACGGTAGCAGGAGCCACAACCGCCCCGTATGCCGCATGTGGCCGGCAACCGCCTCGGCCTCCGCGCCGGCGCCCCAGAAGACGTCGCCCCGGACCGGACCGCGGATGGCGCCGCCGGTGTCCTGGGCCACGACGAGCCGCCGCAGGGGACGGTCGCCCGCGGGCTCGGCTCCCCCCGGGGGCGCCTGTTCGATCACCGAAGGGCTGATCGAAGGCATCGAGCCGTCCAGCCAGAGAGGGGCCCCCAGCGGCAGGAAGCGGGCGTCGACGGCGAGGGAACGACCCGCGGTCAGCGGCACCCCCAGGCTGCCGAGCGGCCCCCGGTCGGCACGCACACCATCGAGCGTGCGGAAGAAGACGTAGGAGGCGTTGGTCGCCATCACGCCCGGAGCCTCCTTCGGGTGGGTCTCGAGCCACAGACGGATGGTGCGCAGGGAGACGTCTTCCAGGCGGAGCGCGCCGCGGTCCACCAGCTCGCGACCGATCGCCGTGTACGGCTGCCCGTTCTGGCCCGCGTAGCCGACCCGAAGCACCGTGCCGTCCTCGAGCACGACCCGTCCGGAACCCTGGATCTGGAGGAAGAAGGCCGCTACCGGATCGTCCACCCAGACCAGCTCCAGGCCACGGTCGGCGAGCGCCCCCGCCTCGATCGCCTGGCGGTCGTCGTAGGGCTCCAGCCGGCTCCCGACCACCCTGCCGGCGATCCGGCGGCCAGCCAGGTCGTCGCGGAAGTCCCCCAGGTCGACCTCCACCAAATCGTGGGGCTCCCGGTAGAGCGGGGTTTGAAAGCGGCCGTGACGGTGCCGGCTGCCGTGGAGCTCCGGCTCGTAGTACCCGGTGAAGAGCCCCGTGCGCTCCACACCGCGGTCGGTCACCGCCCACGGCCGGAGCGCGGTCTCGAGCACCACCCGGACCGCTCCCGGCGGTGCGTCACTCCCCAGGCGATCGAGAGTCCGGCAGAACGGCAGCCAGTCCTGGACCAGCCCTCCCACACCCTCTGGCCCGAGGGGCGCTGTCGGCGGACGGCGCTCGAACACGCCGCAGGAGGCGCGCAGAGCCGGCAGGCTCCGGTCCACGTCGTCCGCGCGCCAGCCGGGGAGCTCGGCGAAGCGCGCGGGCTCCAACACCAGCTTCGGCGGGGGCGGCTCGGCCTCCGGCGCCTCGACGGCCGGTGCCGGCGGCGGCGTGCGCCGCTCCTCGAGCAACAGCCAGAGCGCCACCGACAGGACGGCGATTACCAGGACCAGGAATGCGAAGAGGGCGGCGAAACGGCGGGGCATGGGGTGGTCGAGTCTACCCCGGTCCACGGCGCGTCGCCGCCGCCGCTCACGGCGACAACACGATCGCGCCGGGCGGTTCGTGTGCCATCACCACCAGCCGGTCCCCGGCGGCCAGGGTGCCCGCGTCCTCGCCGCGCCGCGGGTTGCCGACCGTCTCGAGGCGACCGTCCACCTCCCGCTGCACGCCCACCGGGATGATCGGATTGTCGCCGCCCCGGGCGGTGAGCTCCGCCGCGAGCTCCCGGAAGTCCCGGCCGACCGCCTCCGGCGGCAAGTCCAGGACGTAGATCTCGTTGGTGTCTCCCGTGACCCGGAGCAGGTCGCGATAGAACTGCGTCACCCCCTTGCTGAGCGCCGCCTGGGCCAGCAGACAGGTGCGCACCTGGAGGCCGGAAACGTGCTCGACCAGCCCCGGGAACTCCTGGGCGATCTCCTCGATCACCGGCTCGTTGGAGGCGTCGGCGAGCTCGACGATGACGTGCAGCTTGATCGCCTTGCCACACTCGGCGCTCTTTTCCCGGGCGATCCGCCGCAGCATCATCAGGGTTCGAACGCTCCGCTCGTCGGCGCTGGCGCCGCGCTCGCCGTCCCGGCCGCCGGCGGCAGACGGCTCGTCCTTGGCCAGAATGATGATCGTCCGCGCGTCCTGCGCGTTGGCGTTGAGCAGGGCCTGCCGGGTGCCGGGGTCCCCCACCGTGAGGTAGAGGTCCTCGAACACCGCGTCCGTGCCGAGGCCGCTGTTCTTGAGCCGACGCACGTCCAGGGTGTCGTCGTCGCTCAAGATGACGATGACCCGCCGGTCGTTGAGCAGGGGGTGGTGGAGCTCACGAACGATCCGAACCGCCCGTTCGTTCCAGTTGACGATCAAGGTGTGGTCGGTGAGGTTTTGTGGCATCCGTCGCTCCCATCGAATGAAGAACCGGGCCAGCCAGCCGGTCAGGAAGGCGAACAGCAGGGGGCCGAGGAGGAGCCCGAGCGCCGCCACCATCCTGCCGGCGGGCGTGTAGGGCGTGCGGTCCTCGAGACCGCTGAACAGGTAGACGGTGATGGACCAGAACGATTCCCACGGTGTGGAGAAGTTCTCGTTGGTCCGGTGCTCGAACAGGTAGGTCAGGAAGGTCACCAGCAGCACGCCCACGACCAGCGCCGCGAGAATTTCGAGAGCGAACCGCTCTTCTGACAGGACCCGCCAGATCTCCCGATACACCCCGGACCGCCAGAGCCAGAACATGGCGAGCAGCGGCAGAGCGACGAACAGGGCCGCGGTCAGCCACGGCAACAGCCGCAGCCGCCAGGGGTAGCCGTCATCGAATCCGGGGAGCATCACCAGGTTCGAGTCCCGGAGCGACGCCGCCGGCGGATGGTCCGGCGGAATCCGGCAGCCTTCGGGTCCCGCCACCCGGGTCAGCCGGCGCCACTCCTCCCCGGCGGCGTCGAACAGGGCCCTGGCGAGCGCCGAATCCTCCCCCTCGCGGGCGAGCAGCAGGACCGGCACCGCCACCGTCGGGACCGCGTCCTCCTGGTGGGGATAGGTTCCCGCCGGGATCGTCCCGATGGCGATCTGGCGCCGGAAGAGGGCCGAGTCCCCCTCGCTGGTCAACAGCCGGAGCGTCCGGTAATCGAGCGGGTAGAGCCGGAATCGCCGGCTCTTGATCGCGCGACACACCGCGTCGCTCCCCGGCGTGGTCACCAGCATGGCGACGTCCAGGCGACCGGAGTGGAAGAGCTCCGGCAGATCCTGAACGCCGAGCTCTCCGTCCCCGGGGGCTTGGCCAGGCGGGCGATCGGCGAGCAGGGTCTCGACCGTCATCGGCGGCTGATCGAGCGAGGTGAGGGGAACGCCGACACTCTCCAGGAAATGGACCGCCGTCGTCCGCGTGCCGCTCCGCTCGTCTCCCGGCCAGATGCGCAGCCTGCGGAGCTCGTCCGGCCGTTCCACGTGGACGGGCGAGCGCAGGAAGATGTGCAGGTAGTCGAAGAACATCCGTCCCACCACCCGGATCGACGAGCTTCCTGGCGTCCCTTCCAGGAGCATTTCGCTGACCGTGTCCTGCTGGGCGAAGGCGAAGCGCACCTCCCCCGCGGCGAGCCGGTGGAGATTCTCCACCGAGCCCTGGGACGCTTCCACCTGGAGATCCACCCCGTCGGACGCCAGGAGCTCGGCCATTCCCCGGGCGACTCGCTCGTAGGTTCCGCCCGCCGGGCCCGCCGCCAGGGACACGGCTTCGGCCCGAGCCCGCGCACCACCCCCGAGCACGATCGAGACGAAGGCGATCGAGACGATCAGGACGGGGACCCTCGCAGCACGGTGACGCATCTCGAAACACCAGACACCGGACGAAGCCAAAACGGTGAGAGCCGGCCTCCTCACCCCTTCGTCCTCCGACCGTGTCTATAGGGACGCGATGAACGCGAACCGACAAGCTCCGAACGCCTCCCGGCGAACGCCGTGCCGGCAGATCGCTTCGCGCGGGGTGTCATGAGACGTCGATGGACCGGGCTCGCCCTGGCGGCGGTGCTCCTGGCGGCGAGCGCCTGGGGCTCGGCAGCGGCCGCCCAGACCGCGACCACGGCGACCGAGACCCGGGCCGCCCAGTTCGTCTTCGTGGTCGACGACTCCGGCAGCATGGCCACGACCGATCCGAACCGGCTGGCGGTCTTCGCGGTGCGCTCCCTGCTGGGCATGCTCGACGACCGGGACGAGGTTTCGGTGGTGCGCCTCAACGGGGCGCGCGACGGCGAGCCGCCGCCGCCGATCGAGCCCCTGGCACGCAACCGCTCGTCCATGGAGGCGCTGCTCTCGCTCCGGGGGAGCATCGCCGACTACGGCGCCCGGCTCACCCCGTGCACCTCCTCGCTCCAGGCGGTCCACCGGCTGCTCGAGGACTCCTACCGCCCCGAGGCGGCGCAGGTGGTCTTCTTTCTCACCGACGGCGCCTGCGAGCCGGACGACTTCCACCGCCCCCAGGCCGACGCCTTCCTCGACGGCCTGAGCTCCTTCCGGGACGGGCAGCTCCAGCTCTATCTGCTGCGCTTCCGCGGCCGCCAGTACACCCGCGAGCTCGCCGACCTGGCCGAGCGGACCGGCGGCCAGGCGATCGAGGTCGGCACGTCCGATCCGACCGCCATCCTCCACCCGTTCGCCCAGGCGCTGTCCCACTCCCAGGGCTACGACTCGGCGCTCCTCTCCCCCGGGGACGACCGCCTGCCCGCCCACCGGGGAGCCGAACGGGTGCGCCTGCTGGCGGTCGCCCGCGGCCGGGGGCCGGCCCTGGCCGTGACCATCCGCGACGCCCACGGGGAGAGCCCCCGACTGCTCGGCCAGCCGCGCACCGGCACCCACCAGTACGGCGGCGGCGAGGTCTTCCGCTTCGCCGCCCTCGACTACCGCCCCGGGAGCGCGCCCGTCCGGGTCGACGTCCAGGGAGCGGGCGGCGGCTGGCAGGTCGTCGCCCTGCCGGAGTACCGGCTGACCCTCGGCCTGGACCTTCTCCGTGGACCGTGCGCGCACCCCGGTGAGCCGGTCGGCTTCGCCGCGGACACCGGCACCACCGTCTGCGCCGTGGCCGAGCTGCGCAACGCCCGCGGTGAAGTGGTCGGCGGTGCGCTCTCCTCCGGGGACCTGGTGGCCAAGATCGAGGTCCGTGACCCCGAGCACCCGGACGCGGCGCCGGTCGAGCTGGTCGGCAACCCGATGGGCGACCGCGCGCGCTTCGGCGTGCAGCGGAGCAACCTGCCGAGCGGCCAGTACGAGTTCACGCCGAAGGTGACCTTGCGGCTCTCCTCCGGCGACACCGTCGAGCTCCGCGGGCGGCCCTACGCCCTCGAGGTCTCTTCGATCCAGATCGCGGCCGAGCCCGCCGAGCTCGACCTCGGCACCCTCGCCCCCGTCGGCGGGACGCTGCGCGAGGTGCGCTTCTCCGGTGCGTTTCCCCCGGAGCCGGGGCACCTGGAGATCCGGGACCGCGCCAACGTCCCGTCGTGCATCTCGTTCAGCCTGTCGGGGATCGCCGAAGGCGAGGCGCAGCCGATCCACGTCGACCACCGCTACGAGCTGGCGGCCCGGGTCGCGCCGTACTGCGGGCCGCAACCGATCGAGCGGTCGATCGAGACGGTCGCCCGGCTGATCTTCGATCCTCGGGAGGGCCAGCGGGCCCTGCCGTCGGTGGAGATCCCGCTCCGGCTCGCCCTGGACTACCGGATCACCCCGCCCGCGGACCTGACGCTCCACGTCCGGGGCGGAGCGAGCGCCGACCTCCCGGTCCCCATCCGCGGCAACTTCCAGGACCGGGCGCAGCTCGTGGCCGTGCTCGCCGGACCGGACGAATCCGCCGCCTGGCCCGACGACGCCGACGACCTGGAGCTCGGCTTCGCCGGTCGAGAGGCGGGGCGGCTCGCCCTGGACGACACCGGGGAGGTCGCCTTCGAGCAGCCGGTGACCGTCGGCCCCGGCGGCGGCGGCGCGAACGTCGGCCTGACCTTGCGCGTCCGCGCCGACGGCTGCTGCTCCGGTGGCTCGTATCGCACCGAGCTCGGCCTCGTCGGAGGCGGCGGTGAATACGCTGACGGGGCTCCGCTCCCCGAGGCGCTCCGGCTGCCGGTCACCGTCGTGGTCGAGCCTGCCGGGCTCTGGGCCTGCTGGGGCTCGTGGATCCTCTGGGGCCTGGCGATTCTGCTCGTCTTGCTGCTCCTGGCCTACCTGGCCGGGATGGTCCGCCACAGCCGCTTCCTGAACCGGGACCGGCTCGCCGGCAAGCTCGTCCCCCTGGTCTGGTCGAGCGCCGGCGGCACCGTCGAGAAGCCCCGGGCTCGCGACGACGTCCGCGCCCTGGTGCACCGCGACCTCCGCCTACCGGGCCGCGCCCTGGCGTGGCTCAAGGCGAACCCGTTCAAGTTCGGCCTGCCCGGCCGCTCCTACGACGAGACGGTCGAGCTGTCCCTGCGCCCCCACCGGGACGCCGCCGCATCGCGGCTGCGCCTGGAGCCGCGGGCCGAGATGGCCGACGAGATCCGCCGCAACCCCGGCGACTACCGCGGCCGGCTGTTCGCCGCGGCGCGCGCCGGGATCACCGTCCTCGGCGTGCCCGACCAGCGGGGACGCTTCTCCCAGATGCACCGCGACGGCGCCTACGCTCCGCTGCCCGCCGAAGGCGACGAGCCCAGGGCCGAGAGCCTGAAGCGCACGACCCTGCTCCGCGAGGTCGACGAGCGCGACGAAATCCACGAGGGGGACCCCGCCGGCTGGCGCGTCGGCTGACCCCGAACCGAGCAACGAATCGATCCTCCTGGAGGCAGAGACGATGGCAACCGATAGACAGCAACGACTGGTCGTCGAGGAGCTCCTCACCAAGCCGAGCGCCGTGTCGCCGACCCTCTTCGTGGGGCTCGGCGGCTGTGGCTGCGCCATGGTTCGCCGGGTCGCCGAGCACCTGCGGCGCCGGCCGGACTACGACGAGCGCTACAAGGACCTGGTGAAGGTCGCCCTGGTCGACACCAACGTCAACGACCTGGAGACCCACCGGGAGATCGCCGACGAGACCTTCCTGATCAGCGACTTCGAGAAGGAGGAGTACGCGGATCTCGCCTCCGGCAAGCAGTTCCTGGAGCCGGACGACTACTTCACCCAGTGGGTGCCGCGAAACTACCGCTTCCGGGCCGGCGACACGGCGGGGGCGGGGCAGATCCGGATCGAGTCCCGCCTGGGCGTCTACTACCAGATGAAGCACAAGGACTTCGTCCAGAAGTTCCGCCGGCTGCTCGAGGAGCTCAAGCGCCACGAGCACGGCCACCGGCGCCTCGACAGCCCGGAGATCCGCATCGTCGTCTGCTACTCGGTGGCCGGCGGCACCGGCTCCGGCGCCCACCTTCCGATCTCCTACATGCTGCGCGACCAGGCGAGCGAGCTGGGCAAGCCGTCGATCATCGGCGTCGCCGTCCTGCCGGCGGTGTTCGAGGACCTCACCGGGGTCAACAAGGACGGCACCTTCGCCAACGGCTACGCCGCCCTCAAGGAGACCGAGCACCTGATGAAGCTGGGGGCGCCGGACTCGCGCTTCTTCCCCGAGGACGGCATCGAGTTCCACTACGACCCCAGCCAGTCGGCCCACCGGCGGGTGCGCACACGCCCGTTCGAGTTCCTCTACGTGGTCGACAAGCCGGAGTCGTTCACCGTCGAGGACCCGGTCCAGGCGGCGGCCGACGGGTTGTATCTCCAGTTCTTCTCGCCGCTCTACGGTCGCCAGGCGTCCGACTACGACAACTACACCCAGCACCAGCGCTTCCTGGTGCCCCACGACTTCGAGGCCAAGGGCATCCCGGGGTTCAGCTCGTTCTACGGCTCCTACGGCGCCGCCGTGCTGCTCGTTCCCGTCGACGGCCTGGTCGACTACTGCTCCCAGGCGGCGTCGCTCGCCCTGATGCGGGCGAGCTTCCTGCGCTCGATCCCGGGCGACCCGGTCTACACCACCCTGCGCAGCAACCGCGAGCCGTTCCACGAGGTCACCCTCGGTGAGGAGAAGAACGAGAAGCCGATCCGCGAGGCGGACTTCCGCAAGAAGGAGCCCGACCAGCGCCGCATCCTGATCGACCGCCTGTACATGAAGCGGGTCCGGCTGCTCGCCGCCTGCGAGCTGACGGAAGGCGAGTCGAAGCGCTATCTCGCGCTCTTCCGCCACGGCCAGATGCCGGGCGAGGCGCCCACCCGCGACGGCGGCGTCGAGCACCGCAAGGAGCTCGAGCAGGCCGAGGCCAAGCGGGTCCTCGACAGCGGCATGGCCTACTCGATCGCCTCCATGGTCCTGCCGGCGATCACCGGCGCCCGTCCGAGCGAGCCGGCCGGCCTCCTGGTGGCGGCCCAACGCGCCATCGACGAGCATGCCCAGAGCTCCCGCTCCGCGATTGCGGGCAAGATCACCGTCGGCGAGCTGAAGGTGCGGGCCGGCGGCTGGGTCGACGACTTCAAGCGCGTCGGCCGGCGGATCCTGCGCGACGGCTACA